>OLYC01001389.1_pt1 | contig 16665 bp, 16 predicted proteins | sample 1674271 | NCBI WGS metagenome assembly OLYC01 (sample SAMEA103958154, study PRJEB25191) | human gut metagenome
TTGATAAAATCGTACAAAATAAGTATAATAATAGTACGAAGAAAGGAAGTGGTGATATGTCAATTACAGCAACTGAATTGAAAAATAATCTTGGAAAATATTTATTATTATCTGCAAAAGAAGATATTTTTATTACAAAGAATGGAAAAATAGTGGCAAAACTGACAAATCCACATCAGGACAGAGTAGAAGTAGCAAAATCCCTGTTTGGAATCTTACCAAAGGATGCAGACCTGAATGAAGCAAAAGAAGAAAGGCTTGGTGCAAAATAGATGAGGATTCTTGCAGATACAAATGTGATAATAGATGCCCTGACTTCAAGAGAGCCATGGAATAAAAGTGCAGAAGAAATATTTCTTATGGCAGCAAATCATACAATCGAAATGTACATTACTGCAAGTTCAGCAACAGACATCTATTATCTTATAAGGAAACATTTGCATAACATAGAAGCAGCAAAGATGATAATGGGAAAGCTTTATTCATTGACTGGAATATTAGAGGTTACTGCGGATGACTGCATGGATGCACTTGCATCTGCAATCAGTGACTATGAGGATGCAGTTGTTGAAAAGGTGGCATCCAGAAAAGATATGGATTATATTGTCACAAGAAATATAAAAGATTATCAGGCAGGTGGAACAAAGATAATTCTGCCAGATGATTTTGTGAAACTTGTTGAAGAGAAATAATTTTTACCACCAAATCGTCAAATACCGATTTTGTTAAACTCTTTCTATGCTCCATCCTCTGCCTTATTGCAGTCGATTCGTAAAAGCATATTATCATTAGAACGTGAAACACATTACAGCCTCCTGCCGCATTTTGGGCAGAATTCAAAGTCCTCTGTAGTTGTATATCCACAATTGCTGCATCTTTTTATTGTGCTTCCACTTCCATTTTCAAAGCCGTAACCATACTGCGGGTTTACACGCTGCAAATGCTGTGGCAATATCTCCACGTCCTCACCTCTTGCTATCCTGCGTCCTATTTCCTGATCAAGCTCGTAAAGCGCATTACAGCATGTGGTCTGCACATAGTAGTGCCTGTTCCATTTAAAACACGGAATGAAAAACAGTGACAGCACCATGTATGTCATATACACCTGATACCTGCCATACCTGCCACATTCATCGCAGGTAATGACCTGATTGAAGTCAAAGTCCTTCCTGCCGTCCGTTATTCCCATCATAAAAAACATATATGATGCCTCCGTTTATCTGTGCCATAGTCCCCAGAAGTCTCCAAGCGATTCTCTCGTATGAAATCCTCGCTCATCTTCAACCACCGGTATTGATTTGGCATCCATTTTCTCTATATTTACATAAGTACCCTGACTCACCATTGCAAATACCCTGTCTATCTGCTCCTCTGTGCCCTGTATTTCCATAAATACCGAACCATCAGGGTCATTTCTCACCCAGCCTGTTGCGCCAACGCTTTCTGCCGCGTGCTCTGTTCTGTAGCGGAAACCTACTCCCTGCACAGAGCCGTACACTCTTATCTGCTTTCTGATGATTTTGCTGTCGTAATCACTCATATGCTCTCACTTCCCTGATACACATTATTTTCAGTTTACAATAGCCCTGCAAACAGCCTCATAATTGACTGCCCCAGCCTTCGTCTTGCACTTCTTCCGGTCCTGTACTTCTCCGTCACCTCCGCTGACTCAGCGAAAAGCCTGATAAAATCATCCCTGATTTCATGCACCACTTCACAATCCGCCATAAAACAGCCATTTTCAAAATGATGATAAAGGCTTCTGTAGTCAAGATTTATGGTACCGCAGGTTGCCATTATATCGTCTGCCACACTCATCTTTGCATGGCAAAAGCCCGGTGTCCACTCAAAAATCCTCACACCATGCTTCACAAGCTGGTTGTAGAAGGAGCGTGTCACGCTGTATATTGGTTTCTTATCAGGTATGCCCGGCGTGATGATGCGCACGTCAACTCCACGCTTGGCGGCAAGTGTCAGCGCATGGCTCATCTCATCGGTAATGATAAGGTAAGGAGTGATAAACCAGCAATAACGCTGTGCCTTGTTTGCCATGCTGATATAGACATCCTCCCCCACCTGCTCGTTATCGAGAGGGCTGTCTGCATATGGCTGGATAAATCCACTCTGTTTTGCCTTATAATCATAGTGCAGCAGATATTGCGATACATCCACCTCGCGCGGCACCTTGCGCTCTGATGCATTCCACATCTCGAGAAATGCGATGGTAAACGACTTGACAGCATCTCCCTCGAGCCTGATTCCCGTATCCTTCCAGATTCCGTATGGGTGTGTCACGTTGAAGTACTCATTTGCCAGATTATAGCCGCCGGTATATGCGATTTTTCCATCAATTACCGTGATTTTTCTATGGTCACGATTGTTTAAAAACATGTTAAAGACAGGTGCAACCGGGTTGAACACCCTGCATTTGATGCCAAGCTTCTCCATCTTTTCCGAGAAATCCCTGTCTATGAAAAAGATTGAGCCCATATCATCATAAAACACCCTTACCTCGACTCCTGCCTGCACGCGCTCCGTGAGTACCTTCTGGATACGGTGCCACGATTCCTTGTCCTCTATGGCGTGATACTCCATGAAAATAAATTTCTTAGCCTTTGATAAATCGCTAAGCTGCGCTTCGAGTCCCTTTGATGCCTGATCATAATATGTTACATCCGTGTTCTGATATACCGGATATAATGCATTTTTTGCCAGGTATGTTGAAATTCCCGCTGCCTGCGGCACCTTTTCATACATATCGGATAGTATGTCTGCGTTTTCAGGCAGACATGGAAGAAGCATGGAATCCACCTCTTCAAACCGTGCACGCATCTTATTCGGTGCGCCGTTTAGTCCGACTAACAGGTAAAGTGACACTCCCATTATCGGAAATGCCAGTATCAGTATAATCCATGGTGTAGTCATGGATGCGGTCTGCTCACGATTGTACAGTCCGAGCACAAGTACGATTGCCAGAACGCTTGTGGTCGTGTTTATTGCTGCCGCATATTCATTTAGCCTTGTAAACATATAGACCATGAAAACTGCCTGCAATAATATCGCAAGCACTGAAAAAAACATTCTCTTTAAACCATTCTGTGTTTTTTTAGTTCCCTCGTAGGTTTTTTCCTTCATCTATTATGCCTCCATTATCTTACTGTCTGTAATACCAAACCTCTCCATACATTTTTAGCCACCTTCTTATTTAAGAAGCCATTCAATTTCCTCTTTATAAGGAGGAATAGTCTTCTTCGCAGAGCTCTCCTCACAAAGCCATGGTGTTTCCAGAATCTTTGGTACATTTGCAAAGGTCTCATCATGCACCAGGCGGTGCAGTGTGTCATAGCCGATGGTTCCCTTGCCTATATTTGCATGCCTGTCCTTGTGTGCTCCAAGAGGATTTAAGCTGTCATTCACATGAAATACCGCTATCTGCTCAAGTCCTATCACCCTGTCAAACTCCGCAAAAACATCATCATAATGGTTCACAATATCGTATCCTGCATCATTTACATGGCACGTATCGAAGCAGACACGCAGTCTTTCTTTCCTGTCCACTCCATCATAGATTGCCTTAAGCTCCTCAAAGGAACGGCCTATTTCACTGCCCTTTCCTGCCATCGTCTCAAGTGCGATAAACACATCGTCATCATTCTGATTGAGCACTGTGTTAAGTCCCTTTACAATCTGTGCGATTCCAGCCTGCTCACCGGCATTTACATGACTTCCCGGATGAAGCACCAGTATGCGGCTCTTCATTGCCGCGGTCCTTACTATCTCCTTTTCCAGAAACTCCACTGCCAGCTCGTACGTCTCAGGCTTTACGGTGTTTGCCAGATTTATGATGTATGGCGCGTGGACCACTATCTCATTTATCCCATGCTCATGTGCATATTCCCAGCCTGCGTCTATGTTGAGCTCAAAGATTTCCTTTCTTCTCGTGTTCTGTGGTGCCCCGGTGTAGAGCATAAACACATTCGCGCCATATGACGCTGCTTCCCTGGCTGATGCCAGAAACATATCTTTTCCTGCCATGCCTACGTGACAGCCTAATTTTATATCACTCATATTTTTCCTCTGTTTCATTGAATCTATATATCTATTATTTCTACTATAACACTACATCCCTGATAACTCTATCTAAATATTCTAAATTTTTACTAAACATGGCAAAAGTCATTGACATAGTATCAAAAACTACATATACTATCCTTTGCAACCACATATATTAATGGCATATAATTGCAAGATATGTGATGCATAACTACAGTTAACCAATTATTATGATTAAAGGGGCAAAATACCTTTTGACCATCATATCATTATTATAGAAATACGAGGGTAAATATGTTTGAAATAATTGTTGACTCTGCGGCAAACATTCCTGCAGAGCTATGTAAAAAATATAAAATCAAGGTGCTATCATTTGTAAACCTTGTCAACGGAAAGGAAATGACCTGCTTTGAGCCTGACCTCACACCGGAACAGGAGCGGGCAAAGGGTAAGGAATACTATGACGCGATAAGAGAAGGTGCCGAGGTAAAGACCGGACTTATCAGCAGCGGAATCTTTGAGGATACTTTTAGGGAAATCATTGAGGCTGACAAGGATATCCTGTATTTCTCCCTCAGTAAAAACATAAGTGGCAACTACAACTCAGCCCGTGTCGCAGCCGATGCTGTCCTTGATGATTGCAGTAACGGCAGAAAAATACGCCTTGTGGATTCATTAAATGCTTCCCTCGGACAGGGACTTCTCGCAATATACGCCAGTGAAATGCGTGAGAAGGGCATGAGCTTTGATGAGGTGGCTGACACTATAGAGACCTATCCTGCCAGATTAAACGGTGTGTTTACCGTGGGCAATTTAAAGTATATTGCAAGAACCGGCAGATTAAGCGGAACCACCGCTTTGGTTGGCAACATGCTAAGTATCAAGCCTATCCTAAGGGGCAGCAAGGACGGATATATTGTACAGTTCAGAAAATGTCGTGGCCGAAAAGCCGTATTAAATGAGCTTGTCAATCTGTTATGCGACAACATTACAGACCCTGAAAATCAGATTATCGGAGTGGCACATGCTGACGCATATGAGGATTCGCTCTATGTGATTGAACAGATTAAAAAGCGCATAAAGGTGCGCGATGTGATAAATACCACCTATGATTTCTGCACCGGAAGCCATGTTGGTCCGGAATCTTTAGCAGTATTTTTCATGGGAAAGGACAGAGAATTGGGAGCCTGATATCAGGCTCCCTTTTCACTTCTTTTATTCATCATCCTCACATAAAAAAGTCCCAGAACTCGCTTATTAAGCGGATTCTGAGACTTTTGATTTCTATTAATTGCAACTTCTATCTCATTTTAAGCTGCAGCTTTCTTGCTTTCTGATTTCTCACAGAGCTTCTTCACACCCTGAATTGCAACAAGTACACCAAGGATGAGCAGTAATACTGCAAATATAAGCTGTAATGAATTTCCAAGGTCAAGTCCTACAGAGAATAATGCCTTTGTAAGCTTGTAGATTGTCATGCCAAGTGCAGTAAATGTAACTGCCATCATGAATACCATTGGAATCCAGAGCATGCAGCCCTGACGCTTTGTCTTCTTTAAGAATACTGCGCAGGCAACAAGTGCAAGTACTGATAAGAGCTGGTTAGCTGAACCAAACAGTGGCCATATCTCTGCATAGCCTACCTTTGTAAGCAGGAATGCAAGTACCAGTGTGATGATTGTTGCAAAGTATTTGTTTGTCATCAGCTTGACAAATGGACTCATATTGTCATCATCTGTGTCTGAATCAAGCCAGAACTCCTGGAATGACAGACGTCCGACTCTGGCTACTGAATCAAGTGATGTCAGAGCGAAGGCTGATACAGCAAGGTTAATCAGTGTGAACACAAGTGAGTGTGGTAAACCGAGTACTGACAGGAAGTTTGCGATAGCTCCTGCGAAAATCTGTGGCTGTGTTGTAAGTCCCTGAGCTGCTGCCTCTCCCTTACCGAATGATGCTACTGCGATAAGTGCAAGGATTGCAAGCATACTCTCCATAAGCATGGCACCGAATGAAACAGGAAGCATGTTCTTCTCATTCTTTATCTGCTTAGATGCAGTACCTGATGATACAAGTGAATGGAAACCTGAAACTGCACCACAGGCGATTGTTACGAATAAGATTGGGAACAGATACTGTGGGTTTCCGTTTGCATCAGGGATTGCAAATGCTGTGAAAGCATCAAGGTTACAAGCAGGATTTGCAACAAATACACCGATTACCGCACCTACGATCATGAAGATTAACAGGTAGCTGTTAAGGTAATCACGTGGCTGAAGCAGTGCCCATACAGGTGTAACACTGGCTATAAGTATATATGCAAATATAATTATGTGCCATACGCTAAGGTTTAAATACATTGGGAAATTGAGTCCCAGTGCTATAGCTACTATAAGTAATACGATTGCAACAAGTGTGTTAATCCATTTGTTGAACTTAGAGTATTTAAGGAAGAAACCAAGTGCAACTGCTTCTATGATGAAAAGCATTGATGTAGTTGCAACTGCTCCGTTGGCTACAACCTTTGTAACCTCGCCTGCTTTATCAGCAGCAAAGCCATTGAAGGTTCCGGCTACGACATCTGCGAAAGCTGCAACAACAAGTATACAGAACAGCCAGCAGAATAACAGGAATAATTTCTTTCCTAATTTACCGATGTACTCCTCGATGATGTAACCGATTGTACGACCCTTGTTCTTAACTGAAGCGTACATAGATGCAAAGTCCTGAACAGCTCCAAAGAATACACCACCAATTAATATCCAAAGCAGAACCGGAAGCCATCCGAAAATAGCTGCCTGAATTGGTCCGTTGATTGGGCCTGCACCTGCTATAGATGCAAACTGATGTCCGAATACTACATTGGTATCGGCCGGTACATAGTCCACTCCGTCCTCCATCTCGTAGGCAGGAGTCTTGGCATTTGGATCAATGCCCCATTTGTTTTGCAGATAACGGCCATATAATAAGTATGCTCCACCGAGCACAACAATGGCTATTACCATCATTAAGATTCCACTCATATTATTACCTCTTTCTTTTGTTTATCTTAATTTTATTTATATATTATGTTTACTCTTTTTTTAGCAAATTTCAATAAATATTTTATACATAATTTATTTTTAATTTCTATAATTTTTGTTTAATTTACCAATCGGTTATAATAGGTATTCATTCTCTTTATGCTGTCTTTGTCTCAGCGGCTTCTTCTGCCTTTTTAGCAGCCATTTTGTCCTTTAATGCAAAGGCTCCTGCAAGCAGTGTGCCTGAGATTGAATGCCATGTACATGACACTGCACAGATGATGGCTGATTCAGGTGTTGAAGCAAACTGTGCTGTAGTGGTAGCAAGGTTTGTGGCAAGACCTGCATTCTGCATACCAACCTCGATAGAGATGGTTCTCTTCTTGGCTGTGTTCATGCCTACCAGCTTTCCTGCACCGTATCCGAGCAGATATCCAAGTCCGTTATGTAACAGAACTGCCGCAAAAATTACTACTCCTGATGTAAAGAACTTTGAGCCCTGTGATGATACAACACCACCTACAACGAATGCCAGGCCAAGCACCGCAATACCCGGCATGACCTTCTGAGCCTCGGCAAATGCCTTTTTCTTTCCAAGCAGGTAGTTGAGTAAAAATCCAACCGCTACAGGAAAGATTACAGTCTCAATGATTGACACAAACATAGGAAGCGCCTTGATTGAGACATGTGTTCCGCTTGCAAGCAATGATACCAGAAGCGGTGTCATAAATGGTGAGAGCAATGTGGAAACTGTTGTCATTCCAACTGAGAATGCCACATCACCACCGCAGAGGTATGACATAATGTTTGAAGAAACACCACCGGGACAGCAGCCTACGAGGATAAGTCCAAGTGCGATTCCGTCAGGCAGATTCAATGCCTTTGAGATACCAAATGCAAGAAACGGCATGATAAGATACTGTGCGATTGCACCTACACATATATCAAATGGTCTCTGTGCAAGTATCTTGAAATCCTGTGTCGTAAGTGTAAGTCCCATACTAAACATGATGATTCCGATAATGATTGACTGACATGTGAACTTGTTGGATACCGGATCCACAAACAGCATCTGATTTACCCAGGCCATCAGATTCGGAACCAGAAATGTGACTACGGCGATTGCTATGACAACTATCGATGTGTAGTCTGATAAAAATTTACTTACTTTTTGTAATGCTTTCATTGTAAGCCTCCTTAACATTTTTCTGCTCACTAAAACTCTTTTATGGAATTAAAAAATCCCTTTCCAGATTGACATAATCTGAAAAGGGACGAAATAATCCGCGTTACCACCCTGATTCCACAGTGTATTACTGTGACACTCTGCATACCAGCATATGCTTTCCATATAACGGTGGACACCGGCGAGGTTTACAGACACACTTAATGCTTTCAGCCCGCTTCTTAGAGAGGATATTCCAATCTGATCATTGCCTGTTCGCACCGCCCACAGGCTCTCTGAAAATAAATACAAATCGGACCTTGTTCTCATCAACGAATTTTGGTGAACATATTTATTTAAATCTTGTTTTGTATTATAGCCCTCTGACACTATATGTCAAGAGAATGATACAAATTTGTACTATAACATTTATTTATAGTTTTTATTCATGTGCTTTATTCTTATTATTTATTCGTAATCTTTGTTGTTATACTCATCATTCCATGACTGCTGTTGTGATGTACCGTAGGAATTTTGAGCATCCCCGCCCTGAGCTGCGCCGTTTCCATACATGTTCTGGCCGTACTGCTGATTTGTGCCATTTCCGTACATGTTCTGGCCATACTGCTGATTTGCCCCGTTTCCGTACATGTTCTGGCCGTACTGCTGGTTTGCTCCGTTTCCGTACATGTTCTGGCCGTACTGCTGATTTGCCCCGTTTCCATACATGTTCTGACCGTACTGCTGATTTGCTCCGTTTCCGTACATGTTCTGACCGTACTGCTGGTTTGCTCCGTTTCCGTACATGTTCTGACCATACTGCTGACCGTATCCGTTTGAACCGTATGGATTATAGTAGTTATTATTACTATTGTATCCATCTCCCACATAAACAATGTTTTTGTTGAAGGCAATAATACAGATAAAAATCACATTGAGGAATATAAGTCCGCAGGCAAATCCCGCTCCCTTGCCAAACGCATGTGACAGTCCGACACAGCAGAGGATATTCATAACCGCTGCCGCAATCATTGCTGCAATAATCAGAATAACTGCAAATATCAGCATGCCCATATGAGCTCCAATGCGGCTTCCTGCATATCCATAGGTAGAATCATAATACGACCCCATATAACTGGATGTCATAACAGAAAGTCCTGATGCAATAATCTCATACATTAATAAAATACATCCTGCTATACTTGCAATACATGCCACAAGATATCCCCAGAACAGCTTCTTTTTTCCTGCAATCCTGAATCTGACGTATGAGCTGTAAAACGGTACAATAGCCGCCCAGCCATGCTCTCCTGCCTTTGCATACATAATCCATGATGCAACAATTGTCAGTACCATAACTGCCAGATTGATAAACGACTCAAAGCCGTCAATCATACTCATAATAGTATAATATGTGCTCATTTTTTCTTCCTTTCATAACCAAAGTTTGTTTGTTATTCAAAGTATACATCACCATAGGTCAGAGCGCAATAATTAAAAAGCTTTTGGGTTCTGTAAAGTTCACTCATTTTGAGCATCTAACAATATTCCTTTATATATTCACTAAAATATGGAAGCGCAAGCGAGATATAGCCCTGTCTGGTATTCAATATACCTCTTTTTATAAGACGATCTCTGTACATAGAATAGCTTCCTGACTTTTCTCCCATAAGCTTAAGCACCTCTTCACGCTTGTATTCTTCCTTTTCTGTCAAAAGTCCTGCAAGAAACCTGTCCATTTCAGTCATCTCTTCCCATATTTTTTCATAAGAATATGCAAACAATTCAGCCTTGAGTCCTGGTAAAATATCTTCCAGTGACTCATCCTCTTTCTTCTTAAAATACAACACGCCCAATTCCTGAAATGCATATGCGTATCCTTTCGTGATTTTCGCCATTTCACGAGCCTCATTACTGTCAATATCCAGCTTGCTCTTATACATTTCAGTCATTCGTATCATATTAAGAGGCTCCGTTTTAACTGTTGCCGCTCTTCTGAAAAATGTAAGATTTTTGACATTGCTCAATTCCTGTATATTTTCATACAAGCCTGTACACACAAAATAAACCGGATACCCTGCTCTGAGCCATCTGCCATATTCAGACGCAAATTTTATCATCTCTTCGGACTTTGAAACCTCATCTATTCCTATAAGTATCTTCTTCCCCTTTTTCTGTGCAGCCTGTATCATTGTCTCAACTTCTACACCGATATCAAAGAAATTATTATTGTTTTCTGCCGTATAGCCGATTCCACCACCTGTTCCCATCACTGTTGCAGAGAGGTTTATCCCTGTTGTTTTCTTATCCTGTGAACCAAAACCGGCCTTTACAAGCATTGCCGCTATCTGTCCCAGTATATCTCTTGCAGGATTTACATCAAAAACAAGCCAGTTTATATATCTGCTTTCATTGGTTCTTAATTCTTCCTCCACCTTTGCAAGTATAACGGTTTTACCGGAGCCTCTGACACCGGTTATCTTATATACCGACTCCGACGGATTATCGTAAATAAAGTTTTCCAGTATCTCCTCTGTTTTCTCTGTATGGATATATGTGTATTCCGGAGTCTTACTGAAGGTTGTAGTAAATGGATTCTGCATAAATTCACCTCAATTTATTATATGAAATTCAAAACTATTTATATTTTTTTATACTTTCTATTGCTCTTTATAGTTTTTTATAAATCTTTATACTTTTTCTTTTATTTTATACTTTTTTATACTTTTTTGCAATAGTTCTTCCGACCTGTATATACCGTTAAAGGAATCACCGCTTTTTGCACCCTTGACAAACCCCTTCTTAAACGGCTATAATATCGTCAATTGAAGCACAATTACATTTCAACAGGCTTTGATGGGAACAAGTACATTTCTGCAATACTTACAGAGAGCTGCCGGCAGGTGAGAGGCACAAGGAAACAGATCTGGAATACATCCCGGAGCTTTGCACCGAACGTCATACCGGATGGTTAAATATCGCCGGTTCGATTAATAAGCCGCAACGTATTGGCACACGTTATAGTGCCGGAGTGTTAGCAGAATCGGCTATTTTCACTATATAATATATGTCGAATAATGTGTGACAACTCACGGAGGCATTCCTGTGCGAGCAGGATGCAAATTAAGGTGGTAACGCGAGAAATCCCCCTCGTCCTTAAATGGATGAGGGGGATATTTTATTTTTCAGAATACAGATTCATCTTATCAGGAGGAAAATCATGACAATTTATGACGAATTAGTTGCCCGCGGTCTTATCGCGCAGGTAACAGACGAAAAAGAAATCAAAGAGCTTATAAACAACGGAAAGGCTACCTTCTACATCGGCTTTGATCCTACAGCAGACAGCCTTCACGTTGGACATTTCATGGCTCTTTGCCTTATGAAAAGACTTCAGATGGCAGGAAACAAGCCTATCGTGCTTATCGGTGGAGGTACCGCACAGATCGGTGATCCATCAGGACGTACAGATATGCGCCAGATGATGACAACAGAGACTATCAACCACAACGTAGAGTGCTTCAAGAAACAGATGAGCCGCTTCATCGACTTTGGCGAGGGAAAGGCTATCATGGTAAACAACGCTGACTGGCTGATGGACTTAAACTACGTGGATGTGCTCCGCGAGGTTGGTGCTCATTTCTCAGTAAACCGTATGCTTACAGCTGAGTGCTACAAGCAGCGTATGGAAAAAGGTCTTTCCTTCCTTGAGTTTAACTACATGATCATGCAGAGCTACGATTTCTACACACTTTTCCAGAAATACGGTTGCAACATGGAGTTCGGTGGAGATGACCAGTGGAGCAACATGCTCGGTGGAACAGAGCTTATCAGACGTAAGCTTGGAAAAGATGCATACGCTATGACAATCAATCTGCTCCTAAACTCTGAGGGCAAGAAGATGGGCAAGACACAGTCAGGTGCAGTATGGCTTGATCCTAACAAGACAACACCTTTCGAATTCTTCCAGTACTGGAGAAACGTTTCTGATGCCGATGTTCTTAAATGTATCAGAATGCTCACCTTCCTTCCTCTCGAAGAGATTGACAAGATGGAAAGCTGGGAGGGCGCACAGCTCAATGAAGCTAAAGAAATCCTGGCATTCGAGCTTACAAAGCTTGTTCATGGTGAAGAGGAAGCCACAAAGGCTAAAGAGGCAAGCCATGCTCTTTTCGCAGGCGGAGCCAACAATGCAAATATGCCTACAGTTACCGTTACAGCAGAGGACTTCCCTGACGGAGAGCTTGATATCATCTCTGTTCTCGTAAAAGCAGGACTTTGCGATTCAAGAGGAGACGGCCGCAGAAATATCCAGCAGGGCGGTGTTTCCGTTGCAGATGAGAAGGTAACTGATATCTCTACAAAATACACTCTCAACGATTTCAAGGGCGAGGGTCTCATTATCAGACGTGGTAAAAAGAAATTTGCCAAGGTTGTAGCTGAATAGACATAGAATCCCCGGTAGTTACTACCGGGGATTTTTACATTCAGCCATATTTTATTTTGAAAATTCATTTGCAGGAAATTCATATGGCACAAATTTACTGCTGCATGTAACTGTATACTCCGTTTCTCCCGAAACCGTTTTTTGTTCTGTGCCAACACCCTCTCCACAAATCCAGTATGAACCATCATTTTTATTCTTTAGCATAATATCCCCACACTAAATTAGCATAGTGTACAATAGCCATATGTTGATAGCTGACAGGCCTTGGGTAGCTGTAATCCATAAAACTTCTAAAACAGCTCCCCAATCCAGTCCAAAAACTGGAAAAATTCTGGAAAAAAGTAGCTGAAACCGCTGAAATTTCTAAAACAGCTCCCCTAACCACAGCGAAATAGCCGGAAAAATCTCCAAAAAAGTAGCTGAAACTGCTGAAATTTCTAAAACAGCTCCCTAACCACAGCGAAACAGCCGGAAAAATCCATAAAAAAGTAGCTGAAACTGCTGAAATTCCTAAAACAGCTCCCCTAACCCAGCGAAACAGAATGGCTTATTATCCATCATTTATATATATTAAACCCTACTTTTTCCTCATCTTCCCTTGACTTCTCATTAATAAGTTAATATAATTTATCTAATTGATACATCAACGCTTTAAAGCGCTGACAAAAGGAGGAATTATCATGAAAAAGAGATCTAAAATTTTAGCTTCACTTGTTCTTGCCGGAACAATGGTTCTTGGACTTGCCGGATGCGGAGATTCCGGTTCAGCAAACGGTGGCACACAGTCAGGTAAGAAATCCGGTGCCAAATATCAGGTAGGTATCTGCCAGCTCGTACAGCACGAGGCTCTCGATGCCGCTACAAAGGGCTTTGAGGACGCATTAAAGGACAAGCTCGGAGATGATGTATCCTTTGACGAGCAGAATGCCGCAGGAGATGCTTCTACATGCTCTACAATCTGCACCACGTTCGTCACCAACGACTATGACCTTATCCTTGGAAATGCCACAGCAGCTCTTCAGGCTGCTTCAGCAGCTACAGACTCTATTCCGATTCTCGGAACATCTATCACAGACTACGCTACAGCTCTTGATATGTCAGACTGGTCAGGCACTACAGGAAAGAATATTTCAGGTACTACAGACCTCGCTCCACTCGATGAGCAGGCTAAATGCATCAAGGAGCTCTTCCCGGATGCAAAGAACATTGGTATCATCTACTGCTCATCTGAGCCAAACAGTATCTACCAGTCAACAACTATTACCAAATACCTTGAGGACGAGGGATACACTGTAAAAGAGTACACATTCTCTGATTCAAATGATGTTGCTGCAGTAACACAGAGCGCATGTGATGCATCTGATGCAATCTACATCCCAACTGACAACACTGCTGCTTCATGTACAGAGGCTATCAACAATGTAGCTTCACAGGCTAAGAAACCTATCTTCGCCGGCGAGGAAGGAATCGCTAAGGGCTGTGGTGTGGCAACACTTTCTATCAGCTACTATGACCTTGGATACACAACAGGTGAGATGGCTTACGATATCCTTGTAAATGGTACAGACGTCAAAACTATGGAAGTTAAGAGCGCTCCTAAGTTCACTAAGGAGTACCTTCCGGACCGCGCCAAGGAGCTTGGAATCACAGTTCCGGACGGCTATGAGGAAATCTCAGCTGAATAAACAGCTGCACTATGGAGGTATTTAATAAAATGATTCTAATGAATTATTTTGCAACCTTAAATCCGGTTGCATTCACCAATGCCCTTCCGGGCAATATAGCCCAGGGTCTGATTTGGGGTATCATGGCACTCGGTGTTTACATCACCTTCAGACTGCTGGACTTCGCAGATCTGACGGTTGATGGCTCATTTGCAACAGGTGGTGCCGTAACCGTTATGATGACGATTAACGGCTACAATATCTGGGTTTCACTGCTTTGCGCATGTATTGCCGGTCTGCTCGCAGGACTCTGCACGGGTCTCTTACATACAAAGCTCGGCATTCCTCCGATTCTGGCAGGAATCCTTACACAGATAGCTCTCTATTCTATCAACTTAAATATCATGCAGCGCCACGCCAACCAGGCACTTAGCGCAGATAAATATAATCTGGTGCTTTCATCACGTAATCTGACACATGCGATAATTGTCGGTGTGATTTTCTCTGTTGTAATTATCGCGGTGCTTTACTGGTATTTCGGAACAGAGCAAGGCTCTGCTATCCGTGCCACAGGCTGCAACCCTGCAATGAGCAAGGCTCAGGGTATCAACATCGACAACATGAAGCTCATCGGTCTTGCGCTTTCAAATGCAATTGTAGCGCTCTCAGGCGGCCTGCTTTCACAGTACTCAGGCTTTTCCGATGTAAACATGGGCCGTGGTGGAATCGTCATCGGTCTTGCCGCCGTTATCATCGGTGAGGTGCTCGGCGATGCAATCCTCGGAAAGCACATGAATTTCATGGGAAAACTTATCTTTGTCATATTTGGTGGAATCGTTTACTACATTGTAATCGGAATTGTTCTGTGGCTGCAGATGCCAAGTGATGACTTAAAGCTCTTCACTGCAATCATCGTGGCTATTTTCCTTGCGGTGCCTTACCTGAAGGGCAAGAGCAAGGCCTCCTTTAAAAAGGCCGGCAAACGCTCTGCCGCAGCACTTAATGCAAAGGAGGGAAAATAAATGCTAGAGATTAGAAACGTACATAAAACCTTCAATCCGGGCACAATCAATGAAAAGCATGCCCTTAATGGTGTAAACCTAAAGCTTGAGGAGGGCGATTTCGTCACTGTTATCGGTGGAAACGGTGCCGGAAAATCGACCATGCTCAATGCCGTTGCAGGCACATGGCCTGTGGACGATGGTTCAATTCTCATCGATGGAGTGGATGTCACAGGACTTCCAGAGTTCAAGCGTGCATCATTTCTGGGACGTGTGTTCCAGGATCCAATGACAGGAACTACCGCAACCATGCAGATTGATGAAAACCTCGCACTTGCAGCACGCCGTGGAAAGCGCCGTGGTCTTGGCTGGGGTATCACAAAGGCTGAAAAGGAGCATTTCCACGAGCTTTTAAAGGAGCTTGACCTGGGACTAGAGGATCGAATGACATCAAAGGTTGGTCTGCTCTCAGGTGGACAGCGTCAGGCTGTTACACTGCTCATGGCTTCACTCCAGAAGCCGAAGGTGCTGCTTTTGGATGAGCACACCGCTGCTCTAGACCCAAAAACAGCCGCAAAGGTGCTCACTCTCACAGACAAAATCATCAAGGAGAACAGCCTGACAGCCATGATGGTCACACACAACATGCGTGATGCCATCGCTCACGGCAACAGACTCATCATGATGAATAACGGACAGGTTGTCCTTAATATCTCAGGCGAGGAAAAGAAAAACCTCACTGTGGAGGATCTGCTCATGAAGTTTGAGGAGGTTTCCGGCGAGGAATTTGCTTCTGATAAGGCACTTTTAGGATAATAAAAAACGTGCAGCCCAAAAGGGTTGCACGTTTTTTATTTATATCCACAGCCGCTTCGCCCCGGCATATCCTCTCCGTGCACATACCTGGCGTTGAACTCCATATTTATCTCACGAAGCTCCTTCTTTCCGTCAATATAGTCCTGATACATCTCGGCAAGCCCCGACATGCATCCATCGCAGGTGGCCTCGATATTGCCAAGCGACTCAGCCACAATTGCCTCGCGTTCCTCTTTTGTTGTCTCACTAATTAAATATCCCATTTCGTATGTTTCCTTTTCGTATGTTTCTTATCCGTGTATTTCCTGTCCGTATGTTTCCTGTCCGTATGTTTCGTTTCTGTATAATGCATAAAAATGATATGAGGGTCAATATATTAAAAGTCGTAACTGTTCAGTACCTTCACAGTTGCGAGCCGCAAGCGCATAAGAATCAGCTGCGCTGATGGGCGCTTGCTCCTACATAATATACGTTTTCTTACGAAATATGCGGTACC
>OLYC01001390.1_pt1 | contig 16665 bp, 10 predicted proteins | sample 1674271 | NCBI WGS metagenome assembly OLYC01 (sample SAMEA103958154, study PRJEB25191) | human gut metagenome
AAACACGAAAATAGGAGATAAACACCTATGATTAGTGTTTACTTCCTACTCGATTTTTTAGCCCTTTTGGGCTTGAAAACCTTGGGATATGATGCCGAAACCTATGAGATGCTGGGAAGAAACCTATGAGTTATGATGAAAGAAACTATGAGTTGTGGGGGAGAAAACTATGACTTATTTTTTTTAACAATTCAAGATGAGAAAACGAAAATGCGGAAAAAAGTCCCGATAGTGGTGCCAAAAGTTGCTTTTTTAGGCATTTTTGCCACCACTATCGGGCTTTTGGCAAATGAAACTTACTATCATGCGTTATCTTGCCTCCGATACACTCTATGCCATAGTATTTTAGCGTAGAAGAGACTGAAAGATACTGAAACTTCTAAAATAAGCTGTTCTGAATACCCCGAAACATGTAAAATAAGGTGTTCTGATGAGTTAAAAACATGTAAAATAAGGCTTTCCTCATTATTTTTTCTTACCTTTGTTCGCCCCGAAAAAACAACGGGATTGGGTTGTGGAAAGGGGGAAAGAGAAAATAGAGATAAATATAAGAAATGAACAAATTAAAAGCTTTATTGGGTTTCGACCCAAAGACTACTACGGTCAAGACTGAGTTGGTTGCTGGTATGACTACCTTCCTGACCATGTGTTACATCCTGGCAGTAAACCCTACCATCCTTGCTACCACAGGTATGGACAAGGGAGCTCTCTTTACTGCCACAGCCATCGCTTCAGCCATCGCCACCTTCCTGCTGGCTTTCATGGCAAAGTTGCCTTTCGCCCAGGCTCCTAGTATGGGACTGAATGCCTTCTTCGCCTTCACCCTTTGTCAGGCTATGGGCTTGACCTGGCAGCAAGCTTTGGCGGTGTTGCTCGTAGAGGGTATCATCTTCCTTGCCATCACCTTCCTCAATATCCGCGATAAGATATTGGAGTGTATTCCGAAGAATCTCCGATTCGCCATTTCGGCTGGTATCGGTATGTTTATCGCTTTTATCGGTTTGAAGAATGCGGGCATCATTACTGCCAATGCGGATACTTTCGTGCAGCTCGGCAAGTTTACACCAGTCAGCATCCTGGGTCTCATCAGCATCCTGCTCTGCGGCTGTCTGATGGCGAGAAGAGTGAAGGGCTCTTTGTTTATCGCCATCATCATCTCTACATTGATAGGTATTCCGATGGGCGTAACCCAGTTCTCTGACAACTGGATGCCGGTATCTACCCCTCACAGCATCGCTCCTATCTTCTGCCAGTTCGATTTCACCGGCTTCTTTACTCCTAAGATGTTCATGGTGGTTTTCTCGCTGTTGCTTGTCAACATCTTCGATACCATCGGAACGGTTCTGGGATTGGTTTCCAAGTTGGGTATCAAGGAGAATGAGAAGGGCGAGATTCCGGGTGTGAAGGAGGCGATGATGAGTGATGCCATCGGTACTACAGCCGGTGCATTGCTGGGTAGCTCTACCATTACCACTTATGTGGAGAGTGCTTCGGGCGTTGCCGAGGGTGGTAAGTCGGGCTTGACATCTTTCTTTGTGGGTTTGATGTTTATCCTGAGCATCTTCCTGGCTCCAATCTTCCTGCTGATTCCGAGCGCAGCCACCAGTGGTGCCCTGGTAATGGTGGGTGTATTGATGATTGATTCGTTCAAGAAGATTGAGTTGGAGGATATCTCCGAGTCATTCCCTGCCTTTATCACGATGATTACGATGGTACTCTGCTACAGTATTGCCGATGGCATCTGTCTTGGTATTCTGAGCTATGTATTGATCAAGATGATGGTGGGCAAGTTCAAGGATCTGAATCCTACGCTGTATATCCTGAGCATCTTCCTGCTCTTCAATTATGTTTTCGGTTAATTAAACGACAGATAAAAAACGAGGCGGCAATCTGCATCACGCAGGTTGCCGCCTTCTCTTTTCTAACTAACTTTCTTATCAACTATTCAAAATGTTATTACCTATATATGGATCCCAGGGCATTCTGCCCTGTGTAGTCTGTTATTTCAAACGGATGATATTCAGCGAGCTGGCTGGAATCTCTACCGTAGCACCGTTCTTCTCTGTAGTTACGTAGTTTTCTACAGGATAGATATTGGTAGGATTGTCGATGGTATTCTCCTCCAGACCGTTCTTGGCAGAAAGGCGGATGAGCTTGCCATTCTTGATTTCCTTGCCCTGAAGATTAATCTTCGCTGTGGTGTGCTCGGTGCTGGTGTTGGCAATCTTCAGGATTACCTCGCCCGTCTGTTCATCAAGTGTGGCTGTAGAGAAGATGCCAGGAAGGGTGTTTGCCTTCAACTTGGTAGAGAATATTTCCTTGCCATCCAACTTGGCGAAGATGCTGTCGCCTACAACTTTCAGCTCGATGTCATACCACTTGCCGGTCTCGATGCTGCCTGGGGTAGTAGCTATCTGACTCTTGGCACCATTCACGATAGACTCCACACCGTGCTGGGTATTGTTCCAGCCACCGAGGTTCAACCAGCAGTAGTTGTTCTTATCCACGTAGTTAAAGATGATAAGGAAGCCTTCGTTTCCGGCATCCTTCTTCGCGCGTACCTTATATATATAGCCGTTGCTGGTAATCTCGCCTGGGTTCAGACGGATGCAGCTTTCTTCGTTGCTGGTCTGCTTGATGAGGCTACCCTCTGTCTTCCACTGTCCACGGATATCGGTAGGCAACTCCTGCAAGGTCATCGGCAGCGCCTTTCCGTTCTCATCGCTGTAGCCCTTGTCCTCGAAAGAAACCTGAGTGCCCCATGTTCCCATACCTACACGGCAGATAGCTGGCTTCACCTGGGTCTGCTCATATTTGTATGGATTCTCCTGGCTCACCTTCAGTACACGGGTACCGATGTTGTTTGCCATCACGTTCTGAACGTAGTAAGATGGAGTTCCGAATACCTTGTCTGATGTATACTGAATCATATCCGGTGCCCACATACGGTTGTTGAGGTTGGCGAAGATAGGAGCGTAGGATGCCATGGTCACGATGTCAGAGTTGTTCTCGATGCCCATCATATAGACAGCCTCACCGAGTGCAGCATCGAGCGAACCCATATTGCCGAAGCCCTGGGTTACGGCATATTCACCTACATAAATCTCGCTGCCCTTACGGTCGTAGTTATCATACTTGTTGAAGTTCTCGGCAAACCAGGCAGGATTTCTGTAGTAGTGCTCGTCGAGGAGTTCTACGCTCTCGTTGCTTTCCCACTTAGGATTGTCATCGCCCCAAGCCACCACGTTACCGATGAGGTGCATCTTAGGATATTTCGCCAGAACCGCATCCTTGAACTTCTTGAAGCGCTCGTAGTAATGGTCGCTCTGAGCCGCAGGATCCGGCTGGTTGTTCTCATTACCAATCTCCAGATACTCGATATTGTATGGTTCCGGATGACCGTTCTTAGCACGGAGCGCACCATATTTAGAGGTAACAGGACCGTTGGCATACTCCAGGGCATTCATGCACTCATCAATCCAAGGCTGGATGCTGTCTACAGGAGTCATACCGCCGTGCCACAAACCTACGTTTACAACATAGAGAGGCTTGGCGTTCAGATCCTCGGCAAGCTGCAGATACTCATCGAATCCCATACCGTCGCTGGTACGGTAGCGCCAGTTTACGTTCTTATGGCCCGGACGTTCCTCGATAGGACCGATAGTCTTCTCCCAATGGAAAGCATTCTCAGGAGATTCCTGTCCCTCTACGTAGCAACCGCCAGGGAAGCGGACGAACTTAGGATGGATGTTATAGAGAAGCTGAGCCAGGTCAGGGCGCAAGCCATTCTCGCGATTCTTGAAAGTAGGAGGGAAGAGGCTTACCACATCGAGAACGATGGTACCCTTTCCGTCGGCTACGAGTTCAAACTGAGCCTTGGCGTCGTTTCCGGTGGCAGTCAACTCAGCCGTATATTTGGTCCACTTCTTGCCAACCTTGGCATTGAGGGTGGTTTCTGCGTAAACCTTATCGCCCTTGGCGTTGGTGAGGCGAGCCTTCAATCCGCCCTTGTAGCTACCCTTAGCCCAGAAAGAGAGTTTATAGGTTCTGCCCTGCACGGCGTTGATTCCCCAGAAACCCTCATTGATGAGAGAGGCTGTAGCTGCAGGCTTGGCAGCGATGGTAAGCTGGAGTGCCTTGCCCTGTGCATTGTTGAGCAAACCCTTATTGATGAGTTGTGCATTGATCTTTGCACCTTCTTGAGCGGCAGTTTTCCAGGTAGGAATATTCTTGTCATCGTCTTCGAAAGAACGGTTGCTGATGAGTTCGGCATAGAGACCGCCATCTGCAGCATGGTTGATATCCTCGAAGAAGATACCGTAGAGGTTAGGAGATACCTTGATACCTGGGTTAGAGGCATCTACATTGATGGAAACCTGTGCGTTGGATGCCAAAGCAGAGGCCAATACTGCTGAAAGTAAAATCTGTCTTTTCTTATTCATTTCTTATTCTTAGGTTTGTTTGTTTACTTGTTGGTTGGCATGAAATCAAGCCAAGTCTGAATTCATGCCGCTATTAATACACAGTTGCAAAAGTACACAAAAAACACAAAGAAGAGGTGGACAAAAAGCGAATTATAGTGTAAAAGGTGGATTTTCTGATGAAAATCCACCTTTTTGTCGATTAACTTTGTGTATATTAGGCTTTGCGAAAGAATAGAAAGTGTTGGTAGACTTCCTGCGGAAGTTGGGAACAGAATTCGTTAAATTAACCAAAATCTAAAACTTGAACCAATTTGAACAAGGCGGTTTATAATTAGATTGTGTAACTTTGCATCCATAAATGAGATTCTAATTTCTATTATAAAATATGAATGACAGTTTAATTAATTATTCAATTTATGTAAGTTCTCTTTAAAAGTGTAAAGTTCTATAATTATCAAATATTCATAAACTATGAAGAAAAAGCAAATGAAAGCAAGTCTATTACTTGCGTCTTTATTGACGTTGGGTTTCTCGGTAACTGGGTGTACAAATGACGATTATGATTTTGACCAGATTGATGCTACGATGGGATTTGGTAGTGGCGAATTGGAAATACCTGCCAGTTCTACCATGAACATTCCTTTGTCTGATATTCTGGAACTCGAAGAGAATGGTAGTGTGAAGATTGCCGCAAATGGTGATTATCTGTTCCAATTGACAGGTTCTGGTGCATCATCTGCTTCACCAATGATTTCTCCTATTGTTCTGAGGGGTAATTTTTATTCTAATACGCTAACCTTAAATGCCAATTCTGCTGCCAAGTGTACCCGTGCAGCTGGTAGTCATCTCAGTTTTGTCTCTCCTAAGGAGTTGATGTTTAAATATAATGGTACGGATGCTGCTGTGAAGATCCTGAAAAGTGCTGAGGTGGCTGGCGAAATCGAACTGAAGATTAATCTCACTCTTGGTGGTCTTTCTTCTGCCATCACCAATATTGATAAGGCAACCCTCACCCTTCCTGGCTATCTGGAGATTTCACATGTCTCTGGTAATGGCAATGGCGTTCCTATGGTCAACGGCTCGAAGATTACCGTGGAGAATGTTTCAACAAGTCGCAATCTTCAACTCACCATCAAGGCTAAAAAACTGGATTTTGAAAACCAGGATGATTATGGTAAGGTTGTCATCGGCAATAATGGCTCTATCAGGATGGATGGTTATTTCGCCCTCGGTATTGAGGCTAATGTAACGAGGGTTCCTACATCTGCACTGACCATCGGTGCCAACGTGAATGTCAATGATATTACCTTGAAGTCTGCTACCGGTATCTTCGACCCAGAAATCAATATCTCAAGCTTGGGTGATGTATCTGTGACTGGCGTTCCTGACTTCCTTTCAGAAGATGGCGTAAGAGCAGACTTGGATAATCCTCAGATTATTCTTTCTATCCAAAATGATATGGATGCAGCGGCAAATGTGAGTGCAAAGGTGATTTCTACCAAGAACGGTCAGAACTTGGCTACCGTGCAACTCCCTGAGATGAATATCTGCAAGACTACTGTTGCGCCAGTGACCAAGATCTGTATCTGCCGCCATAAGACTGCAGAACTGACTGCTCAGTATGGTGCTGCCAATGTATATGAGGTGAGCAACCTGGCTACGCTTATCAACAAGCATATTCCAGACCACGTACAGATTACCAATGTAGAGGCAAAGGCTGATCTCAGTCAGGAAATGACTATCGAGTTCGGCCGCAATTATCGTATCGAGCCAAGCTACGAGATTTATGCACCGTTGGCATTTGCCGAGGATGCAGTCATCGAATATGCTGATGATTTCGACGGTTGGAATGATGATCTGGATGATCTGGAATTGTCTGAAGGAACTTATGTTCGACTGACAGCCGATGCGCAGAACCTGGTTCCTGCTACCCTCATCGTAGAGGCAACTCCACTCGGAGTGGATGGTACTGATATCAGTAACCTGATAGAAGTGAATGTCAAGAAGGGTACTGTGAAAGCATCTGCTGATGGCGTGACAGCCGTGAACTCTCCGCTGGAAATAGAACTCCGTGAAAAGGTAAAGGGCGGATTGCAGAAGCTCGACGGACTCTCTTATAAGGTAAAAGGTAAGGCAAGCCATGATGGAACTACCGTGACCGGTATCAACCTCAACTCTGAGAAGCATACCCTGAAGTTGGAAAACATCAAGGTGAAACTCGTGGGTAAGGTGATTGGTAACTTCAATTAATGACAGAGAGTAGTAACAGAATAATAACACACATAAAAGACAAAGAAAATGATGAATAAAATATATAAGCATCTCTTGGCTGCCTCTTTGCTGATGATGGGTGGCACCGCAATGGCTCAGACACTCAATTCCGCTTACTTTACTGACGACTACAAGTTCCGTCACGATATGAACCCGGCTTTTGAGAACAAGCAGAACTATATCACCATCCCAGCTTTGGGTAATATCAATGTCAACCTGCAGGGCAACTTCGGCTACCAGGATATTGTACTGAACAATCCGATGTACGGACAGGAGGCGGGTGCCAAGAAGATGACTTCCTTCATGAATCCTTATATTTCTGTCGATGAGGCGCTGAAAGGCTTCAGCAAGAGCAACAACCGCATACAGGGAGATGTAGGCATCGCCATTCTTTCTGCCGGTTTCAAGGGCTTTGGCGGTTATAATACCATCGAGGTGAATGCCAAGGCATCTTTCGGCGCTTCCCTGCCTTATGAGTTGTTTGAATTTGCCAAGAATACGGGGAACCAGAATTATGAGATTGGTGATGTGAGCATGATGGCTCGCTCTTATGCTGAATTGGCATTGGGTCACTCTCATCAGATTAACAAGAAACTCCGCATCGGTGCTAAATTGAAGTTTCTCTTCGGTGTGGCTGACGGTGATGTTCGTCTGGAAAACCTGCGTGCTGACCTCTCTGGTACAGACAAGTGGATTGTTTCCGGCAAGGCGAATGCCCAGGTTTCTATGAAGGGCTTTACTTATAAGACTTCAAGAGATAAATATAACAACCCGGAGAAGGGGGAGTACGAAAAGATAGATGATGTAGATGTTGATGGCGCAGGATTGGGCGGCTTTGGTATGGCACTCGACCTCGGTGGTGTCTATAAGTTGAACGATAACCTGACCCTGAGTGCTTCTGTTCTCGATTTGGGCTTCATCAACTGGAGCAACAATATGAAGGCTGTGAACAGAGCTGAGAGCTTTGAGTTCAATGGCTTCCATGATACTGCGGTAAGAGAAAACAGCGGTTCTACCATCGATGACAAGTTGGATGATTACGGCGACCAGATTACCGACTTCATCAACCTGAAGGATTTGGGCGACCAGGGTAGCCGTACTACCGCTCTGGCAGCTACGCTCAACTTTGGCGCAGAGTACAGTTTGCCAGCATACGACAAGTTGTCCTTCGGTTTGCTGAGCAGCACCCGCATCAATGGTGATTATACCTGGAGCGAGGGTAGACTCAGTGCCAACTGGAAACCATTGAAGTGGTTGGATGGTGGTGTCAACTTTGCAGTCAGCAGTTTTGCTACAAGTATGGGTTATGTTCTGAATATCCATCCTAAGGGTTACAACTTCTTCATCGGTATGGATCACATCTTGGGCAAGACCAGCAAAGAGTTTATTCCTCTCAGTTCCAATGCCAGCATCGCATTGGGTATGAGCGTTACCTGGTAACAGATAATTGCAGGTTTGAGAAGTAGGAAAATATGATAATGAGGGTGTGTCATAAGTCTATGGCGCACCCTCTTTTATGTTATTTATTGTATAATCCTAGAAGTATCGTAGCCTATTCCAAAAAGGGAATCATATAATATCGTCTGCAAATTTTACTTTTTCCGATCTTCTCTATTATAAACAGGCAGGAAGTTCACAAAAGGGCATAGTTATCCCTGACGATAAAAAAACAAAATTGAGTTTTATCGTTTTATACCCAAATATTTCTTCAAATTGAATCCCATTCCGAACAATCCTAGATCCATGTAAACCTTGTCCATTCCAAAATGCCTGAATCGCTTATAATGCATATCTGCCTTCATCTGCCCAAATACAGCTTCCGGCTCTATCGGTCGCTGGCTTCTGTGTTTCAAGCCCTCTTCAGACGTTAGTAGCAGGAAGGCTTCCTTTTTATATGCATTCAGTTTATGGTTGACATATATGGTTCTGTTGCCTTTGGATTTCTTGCAGAGACTTCCAAGCGGACATCCATCACATCGTTGTGCTCTATATAATGTAATGACAGACACATAGCCGGAATCACTTTTCGTTTGCCGTTGTCCACAAGGTTCCATGTGTTGTCCCATGGGGCAGACATAATAGTCATCATCCCTGTTGTAGTAGAAGTTCGCTTGGTTGAAGGCATCCTCCTTGAAAGGCTTATGCTGTTCCTTGTGAAACCAGTTGTACTTTACATAACCCATCATCTCTTCCATCTCTAGGTACTCGTAGTTCTCCTCCGAGCCATACCCTGAGTCTGCGGTGACGCTCTTGGATTGCTTTCCATATCTTTTCTTGTACTTATCCAAAAAAGGCTTGAAGGTCAGGGTGTCTGTTGGATTGGGATAAAGGGCGAAATTCGTCCAATATTGATTCTCTGTCGCAATTTGAAGGTTATAGGCAGGCTTTGTCTGCCCATTGTTCATGGCATCTTCCTTGAGGCGCATGAAGGTCGCATCGGGATCAGTCTTGGAGTAACTGTTTCTCTCGCCCAGTATATCCAGTGATTTTTCATACTCGCACAGTTTGTCCGAGGCTTTGAACAAGTGATCTATCTGAGTATTTAGCTTTTGCTTCTCTCTTCCTGTAAGCTTTGCCTTAGGAAGGTTCTTCGCTTGCCTCTCACACAAACGTGCACTTCTCTTTATATCCTTGGCGGAAGTGGCTGGCTCGCTGTCTTCTTCCTTAATGTCACTCCCGCCATTCAGGCGAATTTGTTCTTTTATCTGAGCCAATGCAGCAGAGGTTTTTTCCAAGAGCTTAGCCCTGTTCTTTTCCACAGTCTTCTTCCATACAAACGTGTACTTGTTTGCTTTCGACTCTATCTTAGTACCATCAACATATTGTTCCTCCAGACTAATCACGCCCTTTTCAACCAATATGGAGACGACTGCATCAAAATAAAAGTCGATGCATTTAATCATATGATTGGATCTAAAGCGGTTGATTGTTGCGAAAGATAATTGCTTACCTCCACAAATCCACATATAGCGAACATCGTATTTTAGTGCGTCCGCTATGCCACGACAGGAATAAACGCCATTGATATAGGCAAAAACAACTAAACTTAGAAGTATCTTCGGACTATAAGGAGGAGCACCAATCCCATCATAGGTATCCATGAGAGGGTTGATGTCCATACTGCGAACAATACGATCCACCATACGAACTTTGCTGTCTTTTGGCACATAATCATCGAAAGAGTTAGGAAAAAAGCTCAATTCATGCCGAGTTTCAGATTTTATTTGTATCTTTGCCATACTTAAAGAAGTTTTCTGCAAAGATACAAATCTTTTGCGGAAAGGCAAAGCCCGAGCTTGTGAAAGTTTGGGCTTTGTTGTAAATAAAAACAATTTTTTCAGTTCCGTATCTGGAAAAAGGAGAAAAAACGAAAAGGGTGCGCCATAGACTTATGAAACACCCTCTTTTGTCGATTAACTTTGTGTATATTAGGCTTTGCGAAAGAATAGAAAGTGTTGGTAGACTTCCTGCGGAAGTTGGGAACAGAATTCGTTAAATTAACCAAAATCTAAAACTTGAACCAATTTGAACAAGGCGGTTTATAATTAGATTGTGTAACTTTGCATCCATAAATGAGATTCTAATTTCTATTATAAAATATGAATGACAGTTTAATTAATTAAAAATAATCAAACATGAACAAAAAACTTTACTTATTAGTTCTAGGAGCTGCTTCGCTAGCCTTACAACCAGTAAATGCTAGAAGCCAATTTACTAAAAAGCAAGTAGCGAAGGTGGTTAATACTGATGTCGCAATTAGTCTTGCGACTTCAAGTGACTCTGATCATACAGTAATTATTGTGCCTAATATCATCTCAGTTGTCAAGCCTGCTGATATGCCAGTAGTTTCTTTTGGCAGTAAGAAGGAAGACCAATTGCTTGGATGTGATGTTATTTATAACTCAGATTCGTTGAATGTTTTACCAACCCGAACATTCGATGAGAAGGGACGATTGGCTTATGTGAAATCACCTGATGGAAGTTATGAACGCTATGTTTATACTGAGGATCAGCAAGGCAGAACAGTTAGCGAGGATAAGTATGAGCATAAAGCTTCAGATGAGGCTGGCAAGGAAACACTTCTTTGCAGCAAGACTTATGGCTACGACCATCTTGTAGGCGATGATACCGATGGTAAGGCTTATCTGATGAAAGAGATAACTTATGGTGTAGATTATTTTTTTCAGATCCATTATATTTCTAAAATCAAAGAATACAACTGGTATGAGGCTGGAAACTGCTTCGTTCTTACCGGTCAAAAGAATAATATTAAGGTAACTGTTGAAATCAATGGTGACGTTTGTGAGGCAACAGCCTGGAAAAGAGAAGAACTCAAAGACGGATGGGGAAATTGGAGTAAAATCATAGAACAGGTGTGGAATGTGACAGACAATTCTACCATTCATAAAGACTATAGATATGGTAGTTCTTCGGTGAGCGGAAACAAAAAAGAGGTGACTTCCGCAAACGGATATACTACTATCATCAATTATAACTATTCTGCAGACAAAGGAGGTTCATGGATTCTTACTGATAAAACGGTTAAGACAGATAATTATGATGATCCATGGATTTACGATGGTAAACATCGTGAATGTATCACCTATACCTATGATCGTGAAAAGAAGGAATTCATACAGAATCGTTATGATGCTTATGACTGGATACGTCAAAATCCGAACATCTTGCAATGGACTTATAAGTATGGTGGAGATATGACTCGTAGATTCTTGGAGTATGATGATGCAGGAAATCTCGTTAACTATGATGGTGTATATCCTTTTAAGGATGGAAGATATTGTTCTGAAATATATAAACATATAGGTAGCAGTTCTCAAGAATTGGATGAAATCACCTGGGTTTACTATGCTACCGATGGAAAAGAAGAAGCAAGATATAGATTATGTGATGTGGATGCTTCTAATAGACCAACCAAACCTCTCGAAATTTTCAAGAATGGTAAATGGGAGAAGTTTGCGATTCCTGATGAGACCTTTAAACTGGAATTGGGAGACTATGAACTCTGTCCTTACTATGAATTCAATAAGGACGGATATGTGACAAAAAATCAAAAATATGATAGTGATGGCGGTTATCTCTTGACTTATACTTATACAGAGAATGGGTATACAAGAAAGAGGAAAGATAGCTATAAAGGGCCTGATTCTTACGACATGAAAGAATGTTATATTGATGATAAAGGAACTTATCATGAAGTTGAGTTGGAATATGAGGATGGCGAAAAGAATTATGGACATAAGCGCTCTTTAACCTCTGATGGTATAGAATTTACTTATTCTTGGTCTTATGAAAATAATGACTTTGACCCAGAGCCACGTACGAGTGTTTTTCCTATCACAGTCGAAAATAATGGCGTCAGTACCACTATCTATCGTGATTTGCAAGATGGTAAGATTGTAGAAACCAGTAAACGTGAGGAGACAAATAATGAGAATGGAAGTACAACCATTACTTATGATAAGGTAGGCGACGAGTGGCAGCCAAGCAGTAAGGAAGAAAGCAGCTATGTTGCTAAGCCTCAGTTTGCATTGGTAATGCCAAGTTCTCCAGTAAAGGCATATAACAGTTCTGCTTATATCTGCGATATTGATTCTACATTCTTTGCAGATAAATCTGATTTATCTTCTCATGCCAACTATACATGGGATGCATCTTCGGATTCCTGGAAAGCCGATTATGTAAATGAATCGACATGTAACGTAGAGGGTAATACACTTACTTATACTGTTAAGAACAGTTATATAGAAAGCATCATATCCTATACCCGTGATAACGACAACCGACTGATACAGTATACAGAGAATAGCTCTACTGCAACAAGAGCAGCTGCAAATACTTCCTTAATCAAGGATTTCGAATACGATAAGAAAGGAAGATTGGTCTCTGTAACCATCACAACCGATCATGTAGAAAAGTATGTAATGAAATATGGTGATGAGGCAACTGGTATCAATCCTGTGGTAGCAGCTCCTGTATCTGCTATCCATATTTCGGTATCAGGTAAAATGATTACAGCTGAGGGATGCAAGCAGCTTGCTCTCTATTCTCTTGATGGAAAAAAACTGGCTGCCAGTCAAAACGCAACCATAATGGCTCCTACTACTGGTGTGTTCATCATAGTAGCTGATGGCAAAAAGATAAAGATGGTTATCCGATAATCATCCTTTTCTAAATATAAAACAAAATCCTCCCGAATTTATTTATTGCCAGTAAATAAATTCGGGAGGATTTGTCTTTATGACCTTCACGCCGATAAAGGTGGGGAAGAAAAGAGCGTTCTTATTGGTTGTTATAATCAATCATTACTATTCTCTTTAAAAATCTTGCAAGCCTTGTTTCCTGCGATATAAGCTACGTATGCTTTTATTTGATAGTGAGGATAGGCTTTCTGCATATCTGCTGCATAAGCCTTCACCTGTTGGGCATCTTCTAGGTGTGCCTCTTCCAATTGATCAACAATGCCTGCGTCTCTTGACTTGAAATACTTAAACTCAATGATGCGACAGTCGTTGTGGAATAATGTGCCAGGAATGCCGGTCAAGACTAAGTCGGCACGACCCGATGGCAAGTTCTGTTCGATGGCGAATGTATAGCAATTGCTCAAGTAGCGGCTCAGCAACTCGAAAAATGAACAGCGAATGAAATTCTCGTTCATCTTGTCAAAGGCTTGGGCTGGAAGCTGACCTAAGTATTCCTTCACATAGTTATGGAATAATGGCTCCAGTTCTCTGTCTCTGGCAAATGCCTCGTATGCAGGAACAAACTTACGGGCATTGTCACTGATACTATTCAATTCGTTGTAGTAACTCATATATACACTCTTGGTCGTCAAGTTTGGCAAAGCCATTTTGTAATTGTCCTTCAGGGTGGTCATACCCAAGTAGTAGAGGCTGATAGGGTAGAACTCTGGGGAGAAGAACTTTTGCTTGTTGAACTTGCTGCGTAAGTCGGCTTGTGAATAGTACAATTCTCCATCCATCAACAGGCTGTCGAGCATTTCTTTGGCATTGTCAAGTGTGATGGTCAATCTTCTTATCCAACTAGTGTCAGTGCGCAGGTTCTCATCTACCATTTCCGTAGGGATGCCGCCTTTCAGTTCTGCAAAGTTCTTGAGGAAGTAAGTCAGAATGGTAGAGTTAAATAATGGTTCTGCATTTGGTAAAAAGTGGTAACCATCATAATTGTTGAGTATCAGAGTCCATAATTCCTCGAAAGAGGCTTGAGGGCCATATTTATTGATGACATACTTCAGATATTGGGCTGCTTCCTCATGGGTAAAGCCCAATAGATTGGTAAATTCCGGCTTCAGAGTCAACATCTCTGCGATGTTATAGCCACTGGTTAAGTCATCCATGGTGACAGGCAGTACTCCTGTGCAGAAGCAGGTGCGGATGGTACCTTCGCCAATGCCTGCCTTGATAACCTTGAAGAATGTTCGTAGGAAACTTTCCCCTGTGGTCAGGTCCTGGTACAGCGAGTCCTTATAGACAACTAGTAGCTGGTTGGTAAAGTTGTCGTATTCATCTATTAATATATAAAGAGGTGGAAGATTATGGGAAGAGATAAACTCGCATACTTCAACCAACATGTTGGAGGCATTGCCATCCTCTCTGAACCTGAAATCTCCAAAAAGGTCTCTGTTGCGTTCCACCAATGTACGGAGTGGACTGCAATTCACGGCGTTGAAGTTCTTCTCGATGTCTTCCTTCTTGCTGGCAACGGAAGTTGTGGAAAAGTCATATCTTACAACGAGATATTGGTTGTGCTCGTTTGTTGGGTGTTCGCCAATCCAAGTTCCACCAAACAATTCTTTGAATTGTGTTGCCATGTTACGGTCGTAATAGTGAGCCAACATGGAAACGAGCAGACTCTTTCCGAATCTGCGAGGACGGAGAAAAACTGGTGCTTTGTAACGCTCAAGCAGTGGAATATAGTTGGTCTTGTCCACATAATAATATCCCTTGTGGCGAATCTCTGCAAAGTTCGCCACAGCGTATGGAACGGTAATATCTGCCTGTGAGTATGTCATGGTCTATCTCCTTTTTGTTGCAAATGTACGATTTTTATTTATTACTACCAAATAAAATCGAAAGATTTTGTTTAATATAGTAATACCAGTCCGGCAAAAGCCGAGTAGAGTATCATGCGGATAGGATTGATCTTCATCACCTTCACGCCGATAAAGGTGGCAAAGAAGAGGGCGATGGAGATGTAGAAATGCCAGGGATTGGCTGGCGTAGAGAAGTTCTCGCCATTCATCAGGAGCAGGGCTGCGGCTCCTACCAGACCGACAATGGCTGGGCGAAGACCGATGAAGATGCTCTGGACGGCTGAGGTGTTCATATACTTGTACAGTATCTTGCTGATAAGAATCATCAAAACCAAGGATGGGAGTACCAGCGCAAAGGTTGCCATGGCACTTCCGAGTACAGCCATCATGCCACTCATGCCGGCATTATGGACAGCTGTGTAGCCACAGTAGGTGGCGGTGTTGATACCGATAGGTCCCGGTGTCATCTGAGAGATGGCAACCACATCGGTAAACTCTTGCATCGTCATCCAATGATACTGCGTAACAACCTGTCCCTGAATCAGGGATATCATGGAATAGCCTCCTCCGAATCCGAAGATGCCTATCTGAATGAATACGATGAAAAGCTGAAGAAATATCATATATATATAATAATGTGTAAAGTTAATAGGGCATTCCTACAATAAGGCGTAGCCCCTATAAACTATTAACTATAAACTTTTAACTAATCTTATTCCGTTGGCTGGATAAACTGTCCATAGATGTAGCCACCTACGGCAGCTGCGATAATCACCCAGATTGGGTTGACGCCCAAAAGCCAGATCAGAAGGGCGGATAGAATAGGAATCCAGCAGTTGACAAGCGAAATACCGGCACTCTTGGCAAGCGAGAATGTAGGTACGGCTATCAATGCCACGACGGCAGGACGGATGCCTGCAAACATGGCAGCAACAACCTTGTTGTCTTCAAACTGATGGAAAAACATGGCTATCGCTAAGATAATAAGGAACGATGGCAACGAAGCGCCGAGGGTGCAGACGATGGCTCCCGGTGTCTTTGCCAACTTATATCCGAGCAGGGAACTCATGTTGATGGCCAGGGCGCCCGGACAAATCTGGGTAGTAGCAATGGCATCCAAGAATTCCTCCTTCGTCATCCAATGATGCTTGTCGACGACTTCGGATTCTATAATAGGAATCATGGCATAGCCACCACCAAAGGTGACTATGCCAATCTTCATAAATGTCTTAAATAATGAAATATACTTCATTATAGTTTATAATTTATAGTTTATAGTTTACGGCAATCTTGCTTTCAACTATAAACTATTAACTTTTAACTATGATTTTACTCTTTCTTCAATCCACTGACGTGCATTGACAAATGCCTCAATCCAAGGAGTAACCTCGTCGTTGCGGCGATCAGCTGGATACCAGGCGTTCTGCCATGGGAAGATGGCACGCTCCAAGTGTGGCATCATAGCCAAGTGGCGGCCATCTGCAGAGCAGATACCTGCTACATTGTAGTCACTGCCGTTAGGATTACCTGGATACTCAGCGTAGTTGTACTTCGCAATGATGTTGTAGTGATCCTCTGGCTCAGGCAAGTAGAAACGGCCCTCGCCGTGAGCTACCCAGATACCGAGCTTATCACCGCTCAGGCTACCGAACATCACACTGTCGTTCTGAGGAATGGTCAAACCGAGGAATGTGCTCTCGAACTTCTTGGATGTGTTGTGGCAGAGGTGTGAACGATGCTTGTGCTCAGGATTGATGAGGTTCAACTCAACCATCAGCTGGCAACCGTTGCAGATACCGAGTGAAAGGGTATCCTCACGGGCATAGAACTTATCGAGTGCCTCTTTAGCCTTAGGATTGTAGAGGAATGCACCAGCCCAACCCTTGGCAGAACCGAGAA
>OLYC01001399.1_pt1 | contig 16626 bp, 12 predicted proteins | sample 1674271 | NCBI WGS metagenome assembly OLYC01 (sample SAMEA103958154, study PRJEB25191) | human gut metagenome
CATGACGAGCAGCATGATCGGCAGATCGAGCACAAGGCTGGAGTTGATGCCAAACAGCGTCGAGCTCTGCGGGATCGTGAAGGGCGCCAGCGTGACGGATACGCCGCTGACAAGCACGAGGTTAAAGACGTTCGCGCCGACGACGTTGCCGACGGACAGATCACTGTGACCTTTGATCAGCGAGGTGATGGCCGTGACAAGCTCCGGCAGGGAAGTGCCCAGCGCGACGAAGGTCAGGGCAATGACGCTTTCGGGCACGCCCATGGCCTGCGCGATCAGGGTGCCGTTGTCGACCAGCAGGTTTGCGCCGACGGCGATGACCGCCGCACCGACGACGAGCAGGATCAGCGTCTTGGGCAGGGACATCAGTTCTTCTTCCTCGGCGTGCTGCTCGTCGGGGGAATTCTTCATCTGCATGACGTTGGCGACCATGTAGGCGACGAACATCGCCAGCATGATAAAGCCCATCGGGCGGGTGAACTTACCGAAGCCGTAGGCCGCCACGCAGTAGATGGCTGCCGCGATAAAGAAGAAGATTACAGGCGTTTTCAGCGTTTTGGGGTCAACCTTGCCGGGGCGGACGGCGATCGTGATGGCTGCGATCAGCGCCGCGTTGCAGATGACCGAGCCGATGGCGTTGCCGTAGGCAATCTCGCCATGGCCGGACACAGCCGACATCGTCGAGACCATGACCTCCGGCAGGGTAGTGCCGATGGAGACGACCGTCGCGCCGATGAGCAGTTCCGGCAGGTGGAAACGCCGCGCCAATGCAGACGCGCCGTCGACGAACCAGTCGCCGCCCTTAATCAGGAACAGCAGGCCGACGATAAAGAGCAAAACAGGCACTAACATACTTTTCCTCCCAAATTTCGTTTCACAGATAAAACCGGGGGCATCGGGGGTGCCTCCGGCTTTATGGCTTTGGTTACTTCTGCATGATGTGGATGGCGAAACCGCCGTACTCCCCATTCAGGTAGACGTTTTTGATGCGGCCGTCCTCAAAGTAGGCGGCGGTATCCATGTTGAAGGTGAAGCCCTTCTCCTTCAACTCCTCCATCGCGGCCGCCAGATCGGGCGTGCGCATGGCGATGTGGCCGTTCTTGCCCAAGAAGGGCGCTTTCATGCACTCGAAGTAGGGGCCGCCGAACTCGGATTTCTGGCCGTGGCGGGGCTCCAGATTGAACATCGTGCTCAGCAGCTGGGCGAGGTTGGCGGCTTCCTCGGCGTTGGCCGTGTTGATACCGATGTGCTCTAACTCAAATTTGTTTTTCATTGCATTGCCTCATTAAGCCATGGGGAAGATCAGCACCGCGCCGACCGTCAGGAACAGCAGGCGGATGAAGTACTGCGGGATGGTGAACTTCCAGAATTCCTTCATCGAGTAGTTGCCGGCACCCATGATCATGGCGGGCATGCCGTCGATGGGCAGGAAGTGGCCGCACCAGCCGGAGATGACGATGGCGGCCGCCGCAGCGGTGGGGTCAAGGCCGAGGCTGACGCAGGTGGCGATCGCCATGGGGGCGAAGACGTAAACCGTGCCAATGGTGGAGCCGGTCAGCGTTGCCAGAACGCTCGTCAGGACGCAGAAGACGAAGATCAGGATGAAGGGGTTGACGTTGGTGCCCAGCATGTTGGCGACCGTCTGGCCGACGAGGGCGGTCAGGCCGGTGTTGCCCAGCGCGTCAGCAATGCCGATGACACCGGCGGACATCAGGATGATGGGGGCGCTGATGGCGTTGCGGATCTCGGTGAAGTCCAGCACACCGAAGACGAGCAGGCCGCCGACGGCGATACCGGTCAGGGCGTAGCCCGCGTCACCGATGGAGCTCTGCAGGATCATGCCGACAACGGCGACGACGAAGCAGATGTAAGTAACGATCTCTTTGTTGCGGGACAGGGAGGAAACGGCGGTCTGGTTGGCCTTGGCTTCCTCGGTAGCTTCGGCGATGGGGTGATCGGGCATAATCTTGTAGCCCAGCAGGCACCAGACGAAGAAGCCCAGAGACAGTGCCACATTGACGAAGGTGAACTTGACGAGGTTGACGTTTGCGATAACGCCGGCACTTTCGAGAACTGCCACGACGATGCCGTACTGCAAAGCAGTGTTAAAGGGCAGCAGCGGGTGGTTTGCGGCGAAGCCCGCAGGCATCAGAACCTTGGACGGGGGCAGCTGCTTGGAGTAGGGCAGTGTGCTCAGCAGACCGATCGTCAGCACGTAGTAGGCAGTGGAACCGGTGCCGAACAGGCTGCAGCCGAGCATGACGATGAGGATCAGCGCCACATAGGCCTTGAAGCCGCCGTGGCTTGCCATCTTGTACATCATCTCGCGGAACTTGACGATGAAGCTGGTCTTTTGCAGCGCCGCCATGATTGCCATGAAGGACGCCAGCATGATGATAGTGGAATTGGAGAAGCCGCCGAATGCAGTCTTGATGTCGGTGACACCAAAGACGACAAGGAGCAGAAGCGCCAGCAGCGGGGGCGCACCAAAGGGGAGTTTGTCGACCATGATCAGGATGATCATGAGCACTGTAACCGCAAGTGCGATTATCATAGGCATTGTCATTGCGTTTTCCTCCTTAAAGAAAAGCTCTTTTTTTGACGAAGTACAGACTGTACCTTTGCCGCTTTATACAGTTTACTTCGTTCAACTTACCTATATTATAGTAAGATTGGCCTTTTTCGACAACGAAACCGAAGCAGCATTGCGTTTCAATCGTGAACATATTCAAAATTTCTTCAGATTTCTACGTCTTATACGTTACATTTTGAAACACTGGACGGGAAGTTTCGCCTAACGATGTTTCTGGTTGGAACAGCGTTTAAAAAGCGACACCTACGCAAAAAAGCAGAGCCTTTCAGCTCTGCTTCTTTGCGCGGGAGAGGTATGCTTTATATGCTATGAAAGGGAATGGCTGTTATCAAAGACTTACTGCGCCTTGCGGCCTTTCGTCATCTTGATGGCGTAATCGATCGCGTTGACAAGGCTCAGCTCGTTGCTGGTGCCCTTGCCGGCCAGTGCAAAGCCGGTACCGTGGTCAACGCTGGTGCGGATGATGGGCAGACCCAGTGTGACGTTGACGCCCTCGACGGCTTTCCATGCCTGCTTTTCGCGGTCGTAGACAAAGCCGACGGTCTTGAGGGGAATATGCCCCTGATCGTGGTACATGCAGACGACGATGTCGTACCAGCCGCCCAGCGCCTCGGAGAAGACGCTGTCCGGCGGGATGGGGCCGATCGCGTTGATGCCCTCAGCCTTGGCGGCCTCGATGGCGGGCTTGATCTCCTCGATCTCCTCGGTGCCGAACAGGCCGTTCTCACCGCAGTGGGGGTTCAGCCCGGCGACGGCGATCTTCGGCTCGGCGATGCCCATATCCTTGCAGGCCTTGTTCGCGATCTCGATGACTTCGAGCACGCGCGCCTTCTTGACGCGGTCGCAGGCTTCGCGCAGCGAGACATGGGTCGACACATGCACGACGCGCAGGTCGTGATGCGCGAGCATCATCGTGTATTTCTTCGTGTGGGTGTAGGTGGCGTAGATCTCAGTGTGGCCGTCAAAGTGCGTGTAGCCGTCGGATTTTTCGCCGTGGTAGTATTCCAGCGCCTTGTTCATGGCCTCTTTGTTCAGGGCGTTGGTGCAGGTGGCGTCCACCTCACCCGCCATGGCAAGCTCGATGACCTTTTTCACGCACTGGAACGCCGCGTTGCCGCCCGCAACGCTGACCTGCCCGATGGGGAAGGCCTTGACGTCGGGGATCAGTTCCAGATGCAGCACATCGATGGTGCCGGGGGTAAACAGCGCATCGCTGACTTTTTCGCAGCGGTGGATGGCAATGTCAGGTCGACCGACGAAATGGGTCGCCTGCTCGATCATTTTAGCATCGCCCACCACGAGGGGGCGGCAGCGGTCATAAATGTCGGCATGGCTCAGCGCCTTGACGGTGATCTCCGGGCCATTGCCCGCAGGATCACCCATCGTAATGCCGACGATCGGCTTTTCGCTCATAAGAACGTCTCCTCTCTGCGCGTATCAGTTCCAGCCCTTCGCCGCATTCTCGGCGAGGACCTTCTTGATGGCCTCCAGACCTTCTTCGGGCACATAGTTGAAGGGGGCGCGGCACTTGCCGACGTTGCGTCCCTGCAGGGCGACCGCCGTCTTGATGATGGTGTTGGGGTTGCCGAACTTGAAGGTCTGCTGCAGAATTGCGATGGCATCCTGCGCCGCCTGTGCGCCCTCCAGATCACCCGCGATAAAGCGGTCGTAGATGGAAGCGACGGTGGCCGGCCAGATGTTTGCGCGGCCTGCGATGCCGCCGGCACCGCCCTCCTTCAGGCAGGTCAGGATCGCGCCGTCGTTGCCCGCGAGGATGCGCACATCCTTGTCAAGGTCGCGGGTCAGGCGGATGTAGGCCTTCAGGTTCTCAATATCGCCGCTGGAATCCTTCGCGCCGACGATGACGTCGACGTCGCGGCAGAGCGCCTGCACGGTCTCCGGCAGCAGCTTATTGCCGGTGCGCGGCGGGATGTTGTACAGGATGATGGGGATGTCGACAGCCTTCGCCACAGCGACGTAGTGGTCGTACAGCTCCTTCTGGGAGGCGAGGGCGAAGCTCGGCGTGATGATGGACAGGGCGTCCGCGCCAAGCTCTTGGGCGCGCTTGCTCATGCGGATGGTCTCGGCGGTCGTGATGCAGCCAGTACCGGCGTAGACCGGAACGCGGCCCTTGACCTGATCGATGACGGTGGCGAGAATCTCCTCTTTCTCTTTAAAGGAGAGCGCATAGGCCTCGCCGTTCGTGCCCAGCGGGAAGATGCCGTGGACGCCGCCCTGCAGCAGGCGCTCGACCTGCTTGCGCAGCTCCTCGTGGTTGACGGTCTGCTCGGCGTCGTTGTTCATCGGGGTGATTACCGGGGGGATGATGCCTTTAATGTCCGAAATTTTCATCGTAAAACGCTCCTTCTCTGACTGGGTTGTCACATGATTTCCTGATACAGCTTGCGGGCGTCATCGGCGGTGACGGGGCGCATGTTGTTGACAAGCAGGCGCTGTACCTGCATACCGGACTCAACGAGGCCTTCCAGATCACTCTCCGGCACGCCGAAGGTCTTGAGGCTCGTGGGAATATCGAGATGCTTGACGATCTCCTCCAGCTTGGCGATGATCCACTTTGCCTTCTCGTCGACGGTCGTGCAGGTCTTTTCCTCGTGGCAGCAGCGGTCATAGGCGACAGCCAGACGCTCCTTGACGGCGGGGTGCTCGGCGTTGAAGCGCATGACGGGCGCGAGCAGGATGGCGTTGGAGACGCCGTGGGCAATGTGGTACTTGCCGCCCAGAGGGTAGCTCAGGGCGTGGACAGCCGTCGTGCCGCTGGCCGTAATGGCAAGGCCGCCGTAGTAGGCAGCGATCTGCATACGGTTCTTCTCGGCCATGGCTTCGGGGTCGTCGCAGGCCTTCTCGATGTTGTTCAGGATCAGGTCGAGGCCTTCGAGCGCGTACAGGTCGCTGAAGGGGTTGGCCTTGTTGCTGGTGAAGCACTCGATGCAGTGCGCCAGCGCATCGACGCCGGTGGCGGCGGCGATCTTGCGGGGCAGGTTCTTGATCATACGGGCGTCAAGGATGACGTAGTCGGCGATCATGTTCTCGTTGACGATGCCGACCTTCAGCTCCTTCTCAGGCACGGCAACGATGGCATTGGGGGTGACCTCGGCACCGGTGCCGGCGGTGGTGGGGATCAGGATGATAGGCACGCACTTCTTGGCGCGGCCGGGCTCGTCCAGCAGCTCCTTGACGCCGTACTCGTCGGTGACAAGGACGCTGGCCAGCTTGGCGGCGTCCATAACGGAGCCGCCGCCGCAGGCGACGATCATATCCGCGCCGCTGGCTTTGAACTGGTCGACGAGCTTCTGCACAGCCATGTAGCTGGGCTCTGCCGGCAGATCGTCGAGGACATAGTAGTCCGCACCGCTGGCCTTGACGGCCTCCTCCGGCAGGGCGAACAGCCCCGCACCCTCGATGCCTTTATCGGTGAACATCGCGACGCGTTTGACGCCGTTGGCTTTCAAAATCGCGGTGATATTATCCATTGCGTTCTCGCCGCCATAGACGGCATGGGGCATTTTCAGACTGTAAGTGGTAAGCATAGCAAAAACCTCCCTATAAACTTAATGTGCTTGTGCAGCGGTGGGGTTGTACAGCCCCACGGTCTCGCGCTTGGCACCCAAAACATCCTGTTCGCTGAAGCGGACGTACTTGATGCCCTGCCGCGTGCGTGCGGCGTAGGCCAGATGCAGCATGCCGTCGCGGCTCTGCATCAGGTAGGGGTACTCGTACTGCTTGTTGTTGGTCTTGTTCTCATCGCCCATGTAGCCCTCGCCGCGCTCCATCCAGCGGATGATGGGGAAGGTCAGGCCGCCGTCCTCGGACAAGGCCACCGCCACCGGGCAGCGCAGGCCGGGCCATGCGGCCTTGCCGGGCTGCGGGTTCGGCGTGCAGGTGGGGTTGTAGGCGATGGCGATGCGGCCGCTCTGCAATTTCAGCGCGCTGATGCTGGAATTGTTGTTGGGCAGCGGGGTGGGCGCGGGCTCCGTCCATGTGTCGCCGTAGTCGAAGGATTCGCTGCGGTGGATGCGCCATGCCTCGCGGTTGCGCATGAAGGCCACCAGATGTCCCGGCTCCAGCTCGACAACATTCGCGTGGACGTGGCCGTTGCTCTTGGGCATCATGACCATCCGCCACGTCTTGCCCTCGTCATCCGAAATGCGGAACGCCGTGGGGTCGCCGGAAAGGCCATCGACCGAATCGGTGCAGAGCCAGTTTGCGAAGATCCAGCGCCCGTTGGACAAGATCTGGATGGGCTGACGGCAGAAGGTGCCTTCTTCGGGGAAGACGGTGGTGTAGTCGCCCCACGTCTTGCCGCCGTCGGTGGATTTCTGGCAGCGGACGACGGCGGTGTACTGCATGTTGTCCTTGCCGGCCTGCCGATCCAGCTGGGCGGTGTACATTGCCCAGACGGCGTTGTCGGGGCCGTAAAACAGCGAGGGGTTCTGCTCGCTGCGGGTGGGGTCTTTGGAAATATCCACCGGGGGCAGCCACGCCGTGCCGTCGTGCGGCAGGCAGGAGCAGATGATGTGAATATCGGCGCTGCCCTCATACGTACCGGCGAACCAGCAGCACAGCAGGTCGCCGTCGGGCAGCTCTACCATGGCGGGGGCGTGGGCGGTGGGAAAACCGCCGGTGGGCAGCAGCGCCTCCAGCGTGCCCATCTCTTCGTTCTCATAGACAGTGCCATCCCACGTCAGGCCGGGCAGTTTTACATAGGTCATGTCGTTTCCTCCGTCTTTAGTCAGCGATTTGTGTTGCCAGCTCGGTCAAAAGATCTGCTTGACCGAAGCCGCCGGATTTCGTGATGATGTACCGCGTCGTGCCGCCGCAGCTGAACCTTGCGAGCACGACACCGCGCTCCATCTCGCAGATGGGTTCCAGCTCGTGTACGCCGACGCTGTTCATGCACTGCAAAAGGGTGTCGCCGCCGGTCAGCAGCAGTGTGCCGACCGAGGGGCTGGCGAAGAGCGCCCCCACCAGCTGCCCGACGCCACTGGCAATGCGTACCCGCATTTCCTCGCGGGTCAAGCCCAGCGCCTCGGCAGCGGCGGCCGTCGGCTCGTTGCCGCCCGCGTCGTTCGTCTCGATGATGTTGCGCGGGTGTGCGGCGAGGGTTTCCTCGATAGATTTCAGTGCGGCCTGTCCCTCGGCGCTGTGCCAATAGTCGGGCGTCAGCTTCTGGTGCGGGGTCAGCCGCAGGCGGGTGAAGCCTGCCTGCTCGGCCTTGTCCAGCTGCGCCAGCGTGATGGCGTTGACGCTGCCGCAGATGACAAGCAGCCGTGCGTCCAGCTTCGGGCAGGTCGGCTTTGCACCGCCGCCCAGCCCCAGCAGTTCCGGCAGCACCGCGCCGAACCCGGCGCAGCCGGCCAGCAGATGCAGGCAGCCATTGTTGAAGATGGCGCGGCCTGTGCTGCGCAGCTCGTCGACGGTAGTCGAGTCGAAAACGAGGATGCCGTCCGCGTCCGGCACGGTGCCTCCCGCGTCCAGCGCGGGGAAGCTGGCGGCAGGCAGGTCAGTCTGCTCGGCCAGCAGGTCGGTCACGGCGGCGTGGCGCACCGGCTCGAACGGGTCAACGCCGAAGGGACTTTCGGTGACGGGCACGCCGTCGATGTACTGCACGCCGCCCTTCGTCACGCGGTTCATCTGGGGGAACGCGGGCAGAAATGCCAGCTGCCGCGCACCGCTGGTGTTCAGCAGGGCGGCCAGCTCGGCACCTACATTGCCGCGCAGGGCGGAATCGGTCTTTTTATAAATGTAGGCGGCTCCGGCGTACTTCGCGCGCTCTGCCAGGCCGGCAATGGCCGCGTAGGCTTGCTCCGGGGGCAGGTGGCGGGTCTCGGTATCGACCACCAGAACGTCTGTGTCCTGATGGAAAAGCGCCGCATCCGCCCCCACAACGACGCGGGTGCGCACGCCGTGCGCCGCAAACTGCACGCCGGTGTCCAATGCGCCGGTGAAATCGTCTGCAAGGATCAGCAGCACCATCGAATGTCCCTCCTCTTTCTCTCATTCTGTGCTTCCATTATGCCGCATTTTGGAACAACCTGCACCGGCAAAAGCGCAAAAATGCGTTGCAATCTGCAACGCATTGAAATTTTGTATTTTGTTTTCCTTGAAAGTGTTCCAAATAGAAACACACAAACCGTGCATTTTTCGCCGTAACCTGCTATAATCGTCTCAAAGATGAACACAGGAGGGTTTCACCATGGTGGAAAGCAAGATTCGGATTCTGGGCATTGCCCCCTACGACGGGATGCGCACCGCGATGGAGCGCGCCGCCGAAAATTTCCCCCAGATCCAGCTGGACGCTTACACCGGCGATCTGGAGGCGGGCGTTGCCATCGTGCAGCGTATGCCGCCCAATACCTATAATTGTGTCATCTCCCGCGGCGGTACGGCGGCGCTGATCCGCAAGGTGACTGACCTGCCGGTCGTCGACATCAACATTTCGGTCTACGACGTGCTGCGCACGATGAAGCTGGCGCAGAACTACACGAGCCTGTACGCCATCGTCGGCTTCCCCGGCATCACCGAGCCCGCGCACACGCTGTGCAGCCTGCTGGGGTATGACCTCGACATCCTGACCGTCCACAGTGCCGACGAGGTGCCCAATACATTGGAGCGTCTGCAGGAGGGCGGCTACAAGATGGTCGTCTGCGACATGGTGACCCACACCGTCGCGCGGCAGCTGGGATTGGACGCCTTTCTGGTCACATCGGGCATGGAGAGCCTGCACGCTGCGCTTGACCAGGCACTGAGCATCAGCGAATGGTACAACCAGCAGCGGTGGGAGATCATGCTGCTGCGCCGCATCACGCAGGGGCAGAATGGCCGTGCCGTCGTGCTGAATGCGGACGGCAGCGTCTTTTACGCCAGCCCCACCGACCCGCCGCCGGAGCTGCTGGAACAGCTGTGCGCCCATCTGGCCGAGACGCCCGCCAGCGGTACGCTGAAATTCTATTACACTGAGCGCGACCAGCTGTACAGCATCACGGCGCAGCTTTTCATTGCCGATGAGGCAAAGCGGTACTTGTTTTACTGCGTGCCGTCGCGCATTCCGCTGCACACAAACTGGGCGGGGCTGCGGTCGATCAACCGCGGCGAGTGCGAGTACCTATTTAAAAACAGCTTCTACAGCCTCAGCGGTGCCATGGGCGCGATGGGCAGCGAGATTCAATCGCTGACCGCCGTGCGCCAGCCCATCATGATCGGCGGCGAACCGGGCACCGGCAAAGAGCAGATCGCGCGGTATCTCTACCTGCACAGTCCGCTCGTCAACAAGCCGATGGTCGTGGTAAACTGTGCGCTGATGAACGACAAAAGCTGGGATTTCCTGCTGAACCACTACAGCTCGCCGATGAACGCGACCGGCAACACGGTCTACTTTCAGAACCTTGAATCCATCGCCGATGCCCGCGTGCCGGAGCTGCTGGCCGCCATCAAGGAGACCGGCCTTGCCCGCCGCGTGCGGCTGATTTTCAGCTGCGCCTGCCGTGAGGACATGATCGTGCCCGAAGTGCTGCGCAAATTTACCGAGCGGCTCGGCTGCCTTTCGCTGACGCTGCCGCCGCTGCGCAGCCGTCAGGACGAGATTCCCTCGCTGGCAAGCCTGTACCTGAGCAGCCTGAATCTGGAACTGGGCAAGCAGATCTCCGGCTTCGAGCCGCGCGCCATCGAGATGCTGCGCCAGTACAGCTGGCCGACGAACTACACCCAGTTCAAAAACATTCTGCGCTCGCTGGCGTCGATGACCTCGTCCGCCTACGTGCCCGCCTCCCTCGTGGCCGAGCTGCTGGGGCGCGAGCGCACGCTGCGCCGCTCGGCCGAGCCCGCCCCCGCCGAGGTGCGCAGTGACCGCACCCTCGATGAGATCATCGCCGAGGTCGTGCAGCAGGCCGTCGCCGCCCACAACGGCAACCGTGCCGCCGCTGCGCGCCAGCTGGGCATCAGCCGCACAACGCTGTGGCGGTATCTGGGGCGCATGGAAGGGGAAAGCGGGAAGTGACGCGGAAATTTACACCCGCAGTCGGCAGCTCTTTTATTCTATAACGGCGCGCTCGGCTTGCAGCGCGGTTTGGTACTGCTTCAAAAATTCTGCGAACCCGGCCTGCTCAACGGGGTCGGGGGAAAGGGCGGTGCTGCGGGCGTCGGCAAACACGCAGCGGTTTAGGTAACCCGCCAGCGTTTCGCTATCCGCGCGGTGCAGGCGGTAAGCGGCCAACAGCGCCATGCCGTAGGGGCCGCCCTCACCGGCTGTTTCCATACAGGTGACGGGCGCACCCGCCGCCGCAGCCAGATACCGCTGCGCTACGCCCGGCGTTTTGAAGATGCCGCCGTGGCCGAGCAGCGTATCCACAGCTACATTTTCTTTCTTCAAAATTTCCAGCCCCATCGCCAGCGTGGCAAAGGCTGAGTAGATGTTGGCGCGCATGAAGTTCGCCAGCGTAAAGGCGCTGTCCGGGCGGCGCAGCAGCAGGGGAGCGCCCGCGTCCAAATGGGTGACGCTCTCGCCGGAAATATAGTTGACCGGCGTGATGCCGCCGCAGTCCGGCGCACCGTGCAGGGATTCGTTGAACAGCCGCGTGAACAATTCGCCTTTGTCGATGTGCGCCCCGCAGAGCGCGGCGCTTTCCGCCAGCAGATCGACCCAGGCATTCAGGTCGCTGGTGCAGTTGTTGCAGTGTACCATGGCGACCGCCGCGCCGTCGGGAGTCGTCACCATGTCGATTTCGGGGTAAACTTTGGAAAGCGGCTTCTCCAGCACGACCATGGCAAAAATGCTCGTGCCTGCGCTGACATTGCCGGTGCGCGGGGCAACGCTGTTCGTCGCGGCCATGCCGGTACCGGCGTCGCCCTCCGGCGGGCAGAGCGGCACGCCGGCCTGCAAAACGCCGGTGGGGTCAAGCAGCTTTGCACCCTCGGCGGTCAGTGTGCCCGCGTCCTCGCCTGCGGACAAGACGGCGGGCAGCAGCGCGGCAAGGTCAACAGGGCAGCCGCGTTCCGCCGCCAGCGTATTGAATTTCGCGAGCATCCCGGCGTTATACTGCCCGGTGGCGCTGTCGATCGGGAACATGCCGCTTGCGTCGCCCACGCCCAGCACCTTGCATCCGGTCAACTGCCAGTGTACATAGCCCGCCAGTGTGGTGAAAAAATCCAGCTGCGGCAGGTACGGTTCGCGGTTCAGCATGGCCTGATACAGGTGCGCCACGCTCCACCGCTGGGGGATGTTGAAGCCGAACGCTGCGGTCAGTTCCGCTGCCGCCGCGCCGGTCATCGTGTTGCGCCATGTGCGGAACGGCGTCAGCAGGTTGCCTGCCGCGTCAAACGCCAAGTAGCCGTGCATCATGGCGGAGATACCGATGCAACCCACCGTCGTCAGCGGCTGGCCGAACTTTGCCTGCACATCGGCGGCCAGCGCTGCGTAGGCTGCCTGCACGCCCTGCCAGACTTCCGCCAGCGGGTAGGTCCAGACGCCGTTTTCCAGCCGGTTCTCCCAAGTAAAGTCCCCCTGCGCGACAGGCTTGCAATTCTCGTCCACCAGCACCGCCTTGATGCGGGTGGAGCCGAACTCGATACCGAGGGTACATTCTTTTAAGGTAAGCATGGTATCACTCCTTGACAAAATGGATCGTGTTCCCTGTGATAAAGCTATCCGAATGTTCAAAAAAGGCGGTGCGCCGTGGGCGCTGTTTTTGATAAAGAGCCCTTGCTTGTGCCGCTGTCAGACAGGGCTGACGCTCCGCCAATACCGCGTCTCTATTATAGCAGATACCACGGAAGTAAAAAAGGGGTGTACCGGCCGCGGATCGTCCCCGCCTTAAAATGCACGACGGAACCGCAGCAGGCCGACAGCGGTCAGCCCGGCTTGAAAAATTTACAAACTGCGCACGAATTTTCGTCCGTTCACAAGATACAGCACCAGTGCCACGGCAAGCGTAGCGACTTCGCCGAGCGCCAGCGGCCACCAGACAAGGGAGACATTCTCCGCGCCGGTGACAAGCTGCGACAGCGCCCAGACCGGCGGCAAGACAAGCAAAACCTGACGGAACACCGAGATAATCAGTGACTCCACGCCGCGCCCCAGCGCCTGAAATACACCCTGAAACGCAATGCAAAGCCCGGCAGGCAAAAAGCCCAGCGACACCGTGCGCATGCAGGCCACGCACATTTCATGCGTCGTGCCGGAAAGTGAGAACAGCCCCGCCAGCGGTTCGGCAAACAGCTCGACGCCGAGGCAGCCCAGCAGCATCAATGCGGCGGTGTACCCCAAGCCCCAGCGGATGCCCTGCTGCACACGGGTGCGGCTGCGCATGCCAAAATTGAACGATACTATGGGCGTTATGGCGTCGCGCACACCGAACGCCGCAAAGATGATAAGCTGCTGGATCTTGTAATACAGGCCGTACACGGTCACGGCGTTCTGCCCCACCTGCGGGATAGCGCCCAAAATCAGATTGAGCGCATAGGTCATGACGGTCAGCAGCGCCTGCGAAATGATGGCAGGCAGGCCGATGGTGTAAATGCGCAGAATGACCGACCGCGACGGCTTCCAATAGCGGAAACCGTTGTCGATCTCCTTGTCAAAGCGCAGGTGAAAGAGCAGCCCCAGTCCCATGGACACAAGTTGCCCCAGCACGGTCGCCCACGCGGCACCGCACACCCCCATGGCGGGCAGGCCGAACAGGCCGTAGATCAGCACCGGGTCGACTACGATGTTGATGACTGCGCCGGTGATTTGAGCGATCGTCGAATACAGTGACCGCCCGGTGGCCTGCAAGACTTTTTCGTACACCGAGAACAGCACGATGCCAACCGGCACGCCGCAGCAGATGTGCAGGTAGTCGATGGCAGCTTCCAGAATATCGCGCCCGATGCTGCCGCCCGCACTTTGCGAGTAGACATACGGCCGCACACCCACGGCGGCAAACAGCATGAACACCGCCGTGATGCACAGCGCGATAAACTGCGCGTTGCCCACGGTGCGGTTGGCCTGTTTGCGGTCGCCCTGCCCCAGCAGCCGCGCCAGTAGCGCGTTGGTGCCGACGCCGGTGCCGATGGACACCGCCACCATGAACAGCTGCACCGGGAACGCCAGACTCAGCGCGGTCAGCGCGGCCTCGCCGCCGTCGGTCATGCGGGCGAGATAGGCCGAGTCCACAACGTTATACGCGGCCTGCAGGATCATAGAAAGCACGATCGGCGTGCCGATGCGCGCCATCAGGCGGGGGACAGGCTCCACCGCCATCGGGTTCCGGGATTGTTTTTCCATAGGTTCCTCCTAAAAAAGCACAAAAAAATAAACGAGCAGCGGAAACTGGATTTACGCAGTTACGCTACTCGTTTATTTGTATGGTAGCAGATTTTCAGAAAAAATGCAAGCGACAGATAGAAGAAAAATCTTGACAGCGGGCATGAAGCAGCTGCTGACGATGCCGGTCTCCGGCATCTTGCCTTTGCGGTAGATTCGGTCGATAATACCGTAAGGGAATTGAATAAAAAGGGCATCATAACGGAGCCAATCAGACTCGATATTTATACGGGCAAAAAAATGACATTCTTTTATGACCCTGACGATCTTCCCTTGGAGATTCACGAATAAAGTATTGCAGGTAAAAGATGTGCCCTGTTTTGGACAGCCTGTGACAATAGAACCCCTTGGCAAAACCTGTATGCGGGTGCGTTGGCTGCGTGGCTGCCTGCGACATTTTTCTTGTCATTTCAAAAAATGGTAGTAAAATAAAGGTATGCTGTCTGAAAAGCACCCCGTATTCTCTGTGATGCGAAGATGCGTTTTTTGACACACAGACAGCGTGACAGAAATTGAGGAGGGGCTACGCCATGGAAATCGGCCAAAAAGTCAAAATCATCTCAGACAGTACCTGCGATCTTTCACAGGAGCTGACGGCAAAGTACGATATCGATATTCTGCCGCTGCATATCCTGCTGGGCGAAAACGAGTTCCGGGACGGCAAAGATACCACACCCGATCACATTTTTGCGTGGGCGGATGCAAACAAGGCAACGCCGAAAACCTCTGCGCCGTCTCTGGAAGATGCCAAAGCGTTGCTGCAGCCGTATGTTGAGGCCGGCCGTGAGGTGATCTGCTTTTCGATCTCCGGCAGCATGTCCACCTCCGGCAATGTCATGCGCCTTGCCGCCGAGGAGCTGGATGCCGCCGCGCAGGTCACGATCATCGACTCCGAGAATCTCTCTACCGGGATCGGACTTCTTGTGTTGGAAGCTGCCATCATGGCAGAGCAGGGGCATACGACGGAAGAGATCACCGCTGCCGTCAGGAAACTCATTCCGAAGGTGCGGGCAAGCTTTGTCGTTGATACATTGGTATACCTGTGGCGAGGCGGGCGATGCAATGCCGTTGCCGCTTTGGCAGGCAGTGCGTTGCGGCTGCACCCCAAGATCGTGGTGGAAAACGGCGCCATGCGGGCAACAAAGAAGTACCGCGGGAAAATGGACAATGTGATTATGGCCTATGTGAAGGACATGGAAGCTGACCTGAAGGCAGCCCGACCGGAGAGGGTCTTTATTACCCACTCCGGCTGCAGCCGTGAGGTAGTGGAGGAAGTACGCTCTTATCTGAAAGAGCTTACTGTATTCTGTGAGATCCTTGAAACAAGAGCCGGCGGCGTGATTTCCAGCCACTGCGGTCCGGGGACGCTTGGGGTGCTGTTCATAGCAAAGTGATGCAGCGCGCGTGCTGTTGCCGATAACATCCACCGGGGCGAACGAGAGAGGTTCGCCCCGGTTTTTTGTTTGCGGAAAATATGCTATAATACCCCCAAAGGGGGCTATACCATGCTGCATATCTACTACGGCGACGGCAAGGGCAAGACCACCGCCGCCATGGGGCTGGCGCTGCGGGCGCTGGGCCATGAAAAACACGTGACGATTCTGCAATTTTTAAAGGACGGTTCCAGCGGCGAAATCGCAATGCTGCGTCGCTGCGAGGCCGACGTCCACGTCTGCCCGAACGCGAAATTCAGCTGGCTGATGACAGACGCCGAGAAGACCGAAGCCCGGTCGCACAACAACGCCGCACTGCGCAAAGCGCTGGCCGCGCCGTTTGATCTGCTGATCCTCGACGAAGCCTGCGCGGCCTGCCGTACCGGTCTGGTGGACGAGAGCCTGTTACAGCAGGCCGCCGCGCTGGCAGGGCAGGGGAGAGAGGTGGTTTTCACCGGCCGCGATCCCGCTGCATGGATGCTGGAACAGGCTGACTACGCGACCGAGATGCGCGCCGAGAAACACCCATATAGTAAAGGCGTGGCAGCGAGAGAAGGGGTTGAATTTTAAAGACTCCCTTTGACAAGGGCGGTTTTTTCTTTCTTTTGTGTACTCTGCACAAAGAATGCTCCTTTCTTTTGTAGCTGCAAAACCGAATTTCGCAGAAAAACGACCGAATTTCGCAAAGTGTTGCAGTAGTGTTACTATATCGTGTATAATGGTGTTGTGCCATTAAAAATAAAAACAAGGAGAGAATCATGGACGAAATCAAAGCCCAAAAGAAAGCGCTGAAAAAGGCATACAAAAAGGCCAAGCGTAAGACCGTTCTGGGGTGGAAGATCCTGACGATCCTCTGCGCCATCCTCATGGTCATTTTCATCCCCCTGTGTAACATCCTGAATACCTTCGACAACACAGTTGCGGCGTTTGTCGGCGGCACGTTCTGGAAACTGGAAAACGAGGATCCCAACGCACAGTACTTTACCACCGACTTTTCCTCGCCGGAAGAGATGGTCGACTACGGTTTGACCGTCGCCCAGCAGGTCGAGGCTGAGGGCGCAGCCCTGCTGATGAACAACGGCGCGCTGCCTCTGTCCAAGGACGCGAAGGTCAGCACCTTCTCCTCCTCCAGCGTCAACCTCGTCTACGGCGGCACCGGCTCCGGCAATATCGATGCCTCGACCGCCGACACCCTGCGCACCGCGCTGGAAAAGGTCGGCGTCACCGTCAACCCTACGCTGTGGGATTTCTACACCACCGGCGCAGGCAAGGATTACGCCCGC
>OLYC01001400.1_pt1 | contig 16625 bp, 18 predicted proteins | sample 1674271 | NCBI WGS metagenome assembly OLYC01 (sample SAMEA103958154, study PRJEB25191) | human gut metagenome
AGCGCTTCGCGGCGGGGAGCTGCATCATATTCAATTATCCCACAGGACGCCGCGCTTATAATCCTCAAAGAACCTGACGAAGGTATCGAACAGCTCCTTGGTCTCGCCGTGCAGACCGGTCTCCCGATGGTAATATGCGCAGACGCTCTCCGCGTCGGGCAGGTACGGCAGCGGGAAGATATCAATATTCCTCATATAATCGCGCTGAAGCTCCGGCGCGAGCATATCCCAGAACAGCTTTGAATAGATAAACACGCCGAGCCCGCCGTTCGCAAGTTGGAACGCGTTTTCGATATTCGTCAGCTCGCAGATGAACTGCGGGTTGATATCATAATACTTCAGATAGCTCGCCAGCGCGCGCCCGCCGGAGGACTGGCGCGGTATCTTTATAAACGGCGCGCTCTCAAAATAGCTGAGGTCTGCGCCCTCGGCAAACTCCGCGCGCACCAGCTCGTAATTTTCACCGGCAAGCTCGCGCATTATCTGCTTCGGCACGACCAAAAGCTGATCCTTCTGGCACAGCGGCACGATCTCATAATTATCCGGCGTACTGCCCAGCGTCCCGATGACGAGGTCGACCCCGTCGTGCGACACGGCCTTTTGCAGCACCTCCGGCGATTCCTCGCTGAAGCGCACATAGGTGTCCTCATGCTCATGGAGATAGCGCGGCAGCACATGCGGCAGAATCGCGCGCGCGACCGTGTGCTCGATGCCGACATGCACGGCGTGCGAGCCGGCGAGGCTCTTGCTGGAGTTCTCCTCATACTGCCGCTTCAGCTGAAGTATGCCCTTCGCGGTCTGCAAAAACTGCCTGCCGTCCTGAGTAAGCACAAGGGGGCGGCTGCGGACGAACAGCGAGGTGTCCAGCTCCTCCTCAAGCTTCGCTATCTGCTTGCTCAGCGACTGCTGCGATATGAACAGGTGCTTCGCCGCCTCCGAAAAGCTCTTCTCCTCGGCAACGGCTATAAAGCTTTTGAGTATCGTAAAATCCATTTTCATTCCCCGACCGCCGGTTTCTTACGCTCCGGCGGTCTTTTTCATCCGTTTTCGGGACGAGTATATCACTCCGCCTGTCAATAGTCAAACTCGCACCTGTGCATATTTAAGGGCGCGGAATCGCCCGAAAAACGGTATGTTTCTGCATAAATCGGCGCAAAATTCGTTAAAAATTCATCATTATTCAAAACCTCCGGTGCAGTCCTATCTCTTTTGCACAAAGCGCCCCCGAAAAAGTTTGCTTTTTTAATGCAAATAGTAAATTCAGCAATTTACTATTGCAAAGTTAAACTTTTGGTTGTATTATATACGCACACAAGGGCGTAATGCAGGGCATGGGTTTCTAAATAATTATACATCTCTCCGCGCCTGAGCGACATATTACGGAGGTAAACAAAATGAAAAAATTTATTGCTATGCTGTTTGTTGTATGTATAGTCTTCTCGCTGTGCGCCTGCGGGAGCAGCGGCGGCAGCGGCGAAAGTCTGACCTTTGCTACCGGCGGTGAATCCGGCACCTATTACGCCTTCGGCAGCGTTCTGGCTCAGTACGTCTCCAACAATACCGACATCAAAATCACCGCGGTCGTCGGCAACGGCTCTCAGGCCAACGTTGAAGACCTCGACTCCGGCGCCGTGCAGCTCGGCTTCTGCCAGTCCGACGTTATGAGCTACGCCTACTCCGGCACCAACCTCTTCGCCGAGTCCGGCGCAGTCGACAGCTTCTCCGTCGCGGCGGCGCTGTACATGGAGCAGGTCCAGATCGTCACCACCAACCCCGACATCAAGACCGTTGAGGATCTCAAGGGCAAGACCGTTTCCATCGGCGCTCTCGGCTCCGGCGTTTACTTCAACGCAGTCGACGTGCTCGGCGTGTACGGCATAGACGCAGAGAAGGACATTACCCCCGTTTACCAGAGCTTCGGCGACAGCGCTGAGAGCCTGAAGGACGGCAAGATCGACGCGGCATTCATCGTCGCCGGCGCACCCACCACCGCCATCACCGACCTTGCGACCGCCAGCAGCGTCTACCTCGTCAGCATCGACGACGAGCACATGGACACCCTGCTCGCCTCCTCCCCCTACTACGCGCGCAGCACCATCTCCGCTGACACCTACGGCACTCCCGACGACGTCCAGACCGTCGCCGTTGCAGCAGTCGTCCTCGTCCGCGACGATGTCTCCGCGGATGCGGTCTACAAGTTCGTTTCCACCATCTTTGAAAACTCCGGCAGCATCCAGCACGGCAAGGCCGAGGAGCTGAGCGTTGAGTTCGGTTCTTCCATCACCGCCGTTCCCTACCACCCCGGCGCAGCGAAGTACTTCGCCGAGAAGGGCATCGAAGTTGCCACCAAGTAATTTAAATCAGGCAAGTTAAATTTAAAGAATCGCTGCGGCGTCCGCAAGGATGCCGCAGCATGAATAATTTATATCCACGTAAAAAACACGTTAATTTTGAGAGGAGCGGATCACATGTCTATTTTCAAGAAAAATCCCGGAGGGAGCGCGGCGGAAGCTCAGGCCGAAGCCCAGCGCGAAGAAGGATCCGCTCTTGACGCAGAGACCCTGATGCGTAAGTTCGACAAGGAGTCGAACACCCGTATATGGGAGGGCACGCCCGCAATAATCGTGCGGATCATAGTGGTCGCGTTTTCGCTCTACTGCATTTGGTCTACGCTGTTCAGCGTGGCGGCGCTCGAGAAGCGGCTGACCATGTTCATGGCGCTCGTCACCATAATGGGCTACCTGACCTACCCCGCCAGCCGTCACCATGTACGCCACAATTATATTCCGTGGTACGATTTCGTGCTGATGGCCGTCGGCGCGGGCTGCTTCCTGTTCTTCTGCCTGAAGTACGACTCGCTCGTAAAGGTCCTGACCAGTGCGTCAAAAATGACCCCGACCTTCACGATAATCGGCATTGTCGGTCTGCTGTGCCTTATGGAGCTGTGCCGCCGCTGTGTCGGCGTACCGATCCTATGCGTAGCCGGCGTGCTGCTTGTCTACACCTTCAGCACCGGCATGGGCGTCGAGCGCGTACTCTACACTCTGTTCTACACTACCGGCGGCGTCCTCGGCACTCCCGTACAGGTCTGCGCAAAGTACATCGTCGTGTTCATCATCTTCGGCGCATTCCTTGAGCGCACCGGTATCGCTGAATTTTTCATTAAGCTCGCAAATTCTCTCGTCGGCGGCTTTTCCGGCGGGCCTGCCAAGGTTGCGGTCATCTCCTCCGCGCTCTGCGGCATGGTCTCCGGCTCTTCCGTCGGCAACACCGTCACCACCGGCTCCGTCACCATCCCCATGATGAAAAAGACCGGCTACAAGCCGGAATTCGCCGGTGCGGTCGAGGCTGCGGCCTCCACCGGCGGGCAGATCATGCCGCCCATCATGGGCGCGGCTGCCTTTTTGATGGCGGAGTACATCGGTATCCCGTATGCCAAGGTCGCGGTCAAGGCGATCCTGCCTGCCATTTTGTATTTTACCGGCATTTTCATTTCCGTGCATCTGGAGGCGAAGAAGCTCGGGCTGCGCGGCATCCCCAGAGATCAGCTGCCGAAGTGGGGTCTGCTCGCGCGCGACTGCTATCTGATCCTGCCGCTGATCCTGCTCGTCTGGCTGGTCTCGTCCGGCGCGAAGACGATGTCGCACTCCGCAGCCTATTCCATCCTCGCGGCCATCGTGGTCGGTCTCGTCAACTTCTTCCTGACCCGGATGCGGGACGCAGACGAGAAGTCTGCGAAGACGACGGTCCGTGCGATCGGCGGCGCGCTGGCTGACAGCGGCAGGTCCGCGGTCGACTCGCTCGAGGCGGGCGCGAAGGGCGCGATCACTGTTGCCGTCGCGTGCGCGATGGCAGGTATCATCGCGGGCTGCATCACGGTCACGGGTCTGGCTTCGATCCTGATCAATGCCATCGTCCAGCTGGCGGGCAACGCGACGTTCATCGGCCTCATCCTGACCATGGTCTGCTGCATCATCCTCGGCATGGGCGTGCCGACGACGGCAAACTACTGCATCATGGCCTCCACCTGCGCGCCGATCCTCATCAAGATGGGGTATCCGCTCGTGGCGGCGCATTTCTTCGTGTTCTACTTCGGCATCGTCGCCGATATCACGCCGCCGGTCGCGCTGGCGGCCTACGCGGGCTCGGCCATTGCAAAGTCGAACCCCATGAAGACCGGCATCAACGCGACGAAGCTCGCCATCGCGGCCTTCATCGTGCCGTTCATCTTTGCGTACAACCCGCAGATGCTCTTTGAGAACGTCACGAGCGTCTTCCAGGTCGTCCAGATCGTCATCACGGCGCTGCTCGGCATTTTCGCCGTCGCCGCGGGTCTGGAGGGGTACATTCTCCGGAAGATGGGCTGGCCGCTGCGCGTGCTGGCTGTCATCGGCGGTCTGACGCTGCTGATCCCGGGTACGGTCTCCGACCTCATCGGCCTTGTGATCGTGGCGGGCATCATCGCGCTGCAGCTGCTGCAGAACAAGCGCGAGCGCAGCGAGGTCTGAGCGCATTTCTTCCCTCCCCTCTTGCAAAAATGCACGGCGCGGGATATAATATCTGTAAACAGAAGGAACAGTCGCCAATATGGGAGGTACGATATGCACTGCAATGTCAAAACGCGCTGCGAGGCGCTGAAGGCGCTGGCGCAGAAGAAGCTTGGGACAGACGATCCCGCGGTGGTGGAGATCACGCGCGGCGGGAAGAACAGGTCCCACCATGTGCTGCGGCGGTCCGACATGAAGAAGGTCGGGCTGATCGCGGGCGGCGCGTTCATTGCGCTGACGGCGCTGAACGTGTACAGCCACTACAAGCTCCACCAGAAGATCGCGGACCGGAAGCTCAAGAAGCAGCTCGCGCCGCTCAACGCCCAGCTCGACGAGCTGCGCACAGAGAACGAAGCGCTCCGGCAGGCGCTGGCCGAGCTCAAGCCCCGACCGGCCGCTCCGCAGTCCGCGCCCGCCCCGGAAGCCGAAGCTTCCGAGCCTCAGGCCTGAAACAGGAAAAACCCGGCCCCTGCATTGCAGGGTCCGGGCTCTTTTTCTGCTTTTATTCGGTCAGCTGGCGGATATATGCGGCCACGGCGGCGACGGCTTCGTTGTCCTGCAGGCGCCAGCGGGTCTGGGTGGAAAGGTTGGTGAAGGTGCCGAGGGGCGGCTGGATCAGCGAGACGGTATAATAGGCGACGATCCCATTCGACGGATCGAATACCTCTACTCTCGCGTACTCTCCGACGCGCAGGGTCAAGCCGGGCGGGAAATCGCTTTCTGGCTGTTTGAAATACCGCCGGACGCGGAGCGCCGACAGACGCTCCAGCAGCTGCGCTTTCTTCTCCGGATCGTCCACAAAGATACGGTCATCACTGAAACTGTCTATGGTAACTCGCAGGCGGCATTTTCCGGCAGCACGACCTCCCGCGGCCGGAACCAGCCGAACAGGCCCAGCCCCACCACCAGGAGGACAGCAAGCAGGATCACAAGCTTTTTGGCGCGCATGGCGGTTCCCATCCTTTCTCCGGTCATGCCGGGCGCGAGGCGCGGTATTGTGCTGTTTACCGGACGTTCTCGTCCGAGCAGACGGTATAATCCATGCCGGACTCTGTCCGATGGATCGTCAGGCTATAGGGGTGCAGGGTCCCGTCTGCTTCAGTCAGGGTCACATAGACGGTCCGGTCGACCAGATACGGCGTCACGGTGTCGGAAATGGGCCAGCCGTATCCGGCCGCCAGCGTGGTCGTGCTGCCCCCGTGGCTGTCGCCGGAAACGATGCTCACGTTTGCGTCCCGCTCATCGGGGTCCTCCTGCTTCGTCTCGAACAGGATCAGAAGATCCTCCACTTCATCGCCGTCGAAGTCATCGGCGAAGAAATAGATCGGTTTTGTCTCGTCGATCGGTTCTGCTCGTCCTGCCGTAAACGACTCATACAGGGTCTGCAGCTGCGGCGTCAGGGTCTGGAGCGGAAGCTGCTTGCCGTCGGCGTCGGGTGCGGGCTCCGGGTCGGGTTCGGGCGTCTTTTGCTCCGGGGCGGTCTCGGACAGGTCGGTCGTCGGCAGGATCGTGATGTGTTCGGTTGCGTAGGCAATGGATGACTGCATCATCCTCTGGCAATAGGCCAGCGCGGCGCAGCAGATGAGCAGGATGGCCAGCGCCGCAGCCAGAATGCAGCACCGCCGGTATTGTTTCTGGTAGGTCTGCAGCTGCTCCGGGGAGATGCTGCTCAGCAGCTCCTGTGCGTTTTCATCCGGGGTGCCGAATTGGGCGATCAGGGCGTCCAGCGTGGCGCAGTCGGGCGCGGATTCAGCCAGCTCCTCCTGCAGCCCGGCCAGCAGCTGCCGCCGCTGGCGCGCCGGGAGCGGAAGCTTCTTCCGGACGGCCCGGCAATACTGCTGCATGATGGTATTTGTGTGTTTCATCCGTCCCATCCCTCCATCAGCTGCCGGAACACGCCGGAGATCTCGTCGTATTCGGCCAGTGTCTGCCGCAGATACTCGCGTCCCGCGGCCGTAACGGCATAGTAATTCCGCGCACGGCCATCGACGATCTCGCTTGCGCTGATGGTCAGATAGCCCTGCTCCTCCAGCCGGTACAGGACGGGATACAGCAGAGAAAGCTGATATTTTCCGCCTGAGCGCTGCTTTAATTCCTGGATCAGTTCGTACCCATACATCGGACGGTCCGACAGGATGCGCAGGACCGCCAGCGGGCTGGTTGCCCGCTTGAAATAAGCCAGAAACGAATGCCCGAAGTCCTCCCGCTTCGCCATAGGCCTCCCTCCTTCCGGATGAGGGTGTCGATAATATTTATATAGCATGGTATTTTTGTAAAGTCAATATAAAGCATTGACAAATATAAAATTTTCGTGTATTTTGGAAACAGAAGAAAGTTTTCCCTTGAAGATCAAAAAGAATTGCAGAAAGGCGTGACAATATGCAGACGAAGACCTATCATCTGATCTGTTATTTTCTGTTTGCGCTGGCGCTGGTACTGATCGGGACGATCGGGAGCGCGGGGATCCTGGTGGCTGCCTGCGCGGCGGAGGATACGATGGGCTCCGCAGTCAATCGGCTGTGCGAGCTGCATCTGATCGTGCCGCTGGTGCTCGGCATCGTGATCCTGCTGATTGGGCTTCTCATGCTCCTCCCGCAGGTCTGGCCGGTGAATCTGCTGGACCGGCCGGCGGAGGGAGAAGAAAAAGCCGCCGCCCCGGATTCAAAGGAGGCGTAAGCATGCAAAACGAACCGCAGCCATCCGTGAAACGGATCTATGCACGTATCTGCATCATCATTGGGATACTCGGCATTGCGTGCACGTATAGCCCGCTGATTCTTCCTGTTCCATGGAAGACAGAAACAAAAGTGCTGCTGGTCGTGATCGGCGGAATTTTGATCCTGTGTTCGCTTGTGATCAAATTTCATCTGCTGCGGTGCCCGTATTGCGGCTGGGGCGGCCTGATCCCGCAGTGGTATCGGAACGATACCTATTGCTGCCCCAAGTGCGGCAACCGGATCCATTGGGAATAAGGCCCTGTGCTGATACAACAGAGCAGAAAGGACGGGACGCCGATATGCGATTCAAGCTTCTGCCCATATTTGCGGCCCTTCTGCTGTTATGCGGCTGCGGCGGGGCGCGGACGCTGGCGGATGTGAGCGGCTGCGGGCAATGGAGCAGGGTCCAGATCATCGAATGGTATGAACAGGGCGGCAGTGCGGGTACGCAGCTTCCGGCGGACAGCCTCAGCCCCGATACGCTGCGGGAGCTGCTGGGCAGCACGTATGTCAGGCGCTCCTATGCGTCCATGGAACTGCCCGTCCCGTGCGTGCAGATCTTTTTGACGGCAGACGACGGTGCGCCTTTCACGCTCGCGGTCGGCGAAAACGGCCGGGTGATCCTGTCAGACCATTCCGGCAGCGCAGCCAAATCTACCTGCTGGAAGACCGACTCCCCTGCACTGTACCGCTCCCTGCTGTCCGCAGCCGGGACCAAATCCTGACGATAAAAAAGTTCCGGCCCCCGCCTGATGGCGGGGGCCGGGGTTTTTATGCTTCGTAGACGCATTGGCGGGCGTTTTTGTGCTTATACGTGGGCCATCAGCCAGTCGTACATTTCCTGGCGGGCGGGCTCGGAGAGGGGGAAGACTTTTTCATCTTCCATCTGGCTTTTTTCGTAGCAGTATTCGCCGTGCCAGCACTCGCATTTCATGGAGCTTTCGTCGAAGTTGACCTCTTTCTGGTTCAGCATGACGATCGACGGGGTCACGCGAAAGCGGAGCGCGCCGAAGCTCCCCGTAAAGATGTTGTTGTTTTCAAAGCTGTGCAGCACCGGCAGAAATAACGGTTCCATGCGCGCGCCTCCTCTGTTTTTTGTACATCATACCACAAATTCTGCCGGGCGGCAAGATTGTTTGACTTTGGCTGCAAGGTGTGCTATCATGGCAGAAAATTCTTTTTTACGATAAAGGGGCAAAGCCATGCACAAGCAGACAAAGGGCTGTATTCTTCTTCTCCTGTGCGCCATGATCTGGGGCGCGGCGTTCGTCGCGCAGAGCGAGGGCATGCAGTATGTCGGGCCGTTTACGATGGGCGCGACGCGGTTTTTTCTGGCGGGGCTGGTGCTGCTGCCGGTCATCCGGGTGCTGGACCGCAAGGGCTGGTCACAGAACCGGCCGGTCACGAAGGAGGATAAAAAGCGGCAGCTGGCAGCAGGCGCGATCTGCGGCGTGCTGCTGTTCGCGGCGACGACGCTGCAGCAGTTCGGCCTGCTGGACACGACGGTCGGCAAGTCCGGGTTCGTGACGGCGCTGTATATCGTCTTTGTGCCGATCGTCGGGGTGCTGACGGGCAAAAAGGCGGGCCTCAGGGTCTGGCTCTGCGCGGCAGCCGCGGTGTTCGGGATGTATCTGCTGTGCGTCGGCTCCGGGTTCTCGGTCGCGGGTGGGGATCTGCTGACGCTTGGGTGCGCGGTGCTCTTTACGTTCCATATCTGCTATATCAGCGCCGTCTCGCCGCGGATGGACGGCGTGCGGCTGAGCTGCGTACAGTTTTTTGTGTGCTCGGCCCTGTCGGCGATCGGCATGTTCGTGTTCGAGTCGCCGGACTGGGCCTCGATCCGCAGCTGCTGGCTGCCGATCGTGTACGCGGGCGTGTTCTCCGGCGGCGTGGCCTATACCTTCCAGATCATCGGCGAACGGGACGTGCAGCCCGCGCTGGCGTCGCTGCTGATGAGCCTGGAATCGGTCTTTGCGGCGCTGTTCGGTTGGATCCTCATCGGGCAGGGTCTTTCCGGGCGGGAGCTGATCGGGTGCGCGATCATGTTCGCGGCCATCCTCCTGTCGCAGCTGCCGGAGCGGAAAAAGGCCGGCTGAGTCTCCCCTATTCCTTTCAATTGGCTCTGCGGGAAATTCCCGCAGAGCTTTTTCGAACGTATAGTGGAAATATTTCTGGATCTGTGATAATATAAATATGTATGTGCATCCGCCCGGCGGAGGCAACTTTCCGGATGGAGGATCTGGTATGACCTATTGGAGCGCCATTTTACTTGGTATCATACAGGGGCTTGCGGAGTTTCTGCCGATCTCCAGCTCCGGCCATCTCGCCATTCTGCAGAACTTCCTGCGCATCGGGGATCTGGAAAACCAGATGCTGTTTGACGTTCTGCTGCATCTCGGGACGCTCGGGGCGGTCATTCTGGCGTATCATATGGAGCTGCGCGGGCTGTGCCGCGAGGGGCTAGCCATGCTCCACATCAAAAAGCTGCGGCGCGGCGTGAAGCCCGATCTGCCGCGGCGGCGGCTGCTGCTGTTTCTGATCGCGGCCACGCTGCCGCTGATCCCTGCCGCGCTGCTGAACGACTGGCTGGATCCGCTGTTCTACAACACGTTTTTCATCGGCTTCGCGCTCATCGTGACCGGCTTTCTGCTGCTGGCGGCCGACCGCTTCGGCCACGGCAACAAGACCGAGAAGGCCATGACGCTCTCGGACGCGATGGTCATTGGCCTTGCGCAGATGATCGCCGTCGTACCCGGCCTGTCCCGGTCCGGGACGACGATCTCCGCCGGGCTTCTGCGCGGGTTTGACCGGACGTTCGCGGTCCGCTTCTCGTTCTTCCTCTCCATTCCCGCCGTGCTGGGCGCGAATTTGCTGTCGCTCGTCAAGGCCATTTCCGCCGGGATCGACTGGGCGGAGGTGCCGATGTATCTGTGCGGCGTCGCGGCGGCGTTCGTATTCGGGTATCTCGCCATTTTCGCGCTCAACCGTATCGTGCAGCGCGGGAAATTCGGCGGATTTTGCTATTACTGCTGGGGCGCGGGTCTGCTGACGCTGATCCTGTCCCTGATTTCGTGAGGTGTAAGGTTCCATGGCCACCAATAACAAAAGAAAAACGACATCTTCCTCCTCCCGCGGGCGGAAAAAGCCGGCCAAGAAGCAGGCCGCGCCCATCCGGCGGGAGGTCGGCGCCTGCGTGTGTCTGGTGCTGGCGCTGCTGACGGTGCTGTGCTGCTTCCGGATCGACGCGGCGATTTTGAATCTGCTCGGGTCTGTATTCCGGGGGCTGATCGGCGCGGGATTTTATATCCTGCCGTTCTCGTTCGTGATGAGCTTTCTCATCCTCATCCTGCATGACGGCCGCCCCGTCGCGCTGCGCGTGACGTGCACGTTTCTGACGGCCGCGCTGGTCGGCAGTCTGGTGCAGTTGGTGGGCGGGAGCTTTGACGCGCCGGAGGGCTGGGAAGTCGTCACCGCGCTCTGGGACGGCGGCATCAGCGGCACGGCCGGGGGCGTACTGTCCGGCGGGCTGGCAAGTCTGCTCGCGGCGCTCATCAGCCGGATCGGCGCGGTGATCGTGGTGATCGTCGGGATGCTGCTGAGTTTGATCACGAGCCTCAATATGACGGTCGCGAGCATTGTGACCGCCATCAAGAACCGGCCGCGCGCCGAATATGCCGAGCCGCAGCGCGAGCATAAGGACACCGCACAGGCCATCGTCGACACCGTCGCCACGCACCACATCGAGCATGTCCAGCGGGCCGAGCAGCGCCGCGCGTCGCGGATGAGCGAGTTCGACCTGCCGGTCGACGATCCTCCCCTGCCCGAAGAGACGCCCAAAAAGAGTGTAAAGCGTTCTGCGCCCATGCGGCCGGATGTTTTTGTGGAGAACAGCCGCAGGCAGGCAAAGCCGTCCGCAGCGCCTGCGCAGGAGTCGAAGGCCGCGGAAGCGCCCGCCGCCGCGCAGGCAGAGCCGGAGGTGCATACCGACTACAAGTCGCAGTTTGACGCGCTGATCGCCGACCAGCCGGAGCCGCCGGCAAAGATGGCGGAGCCGGAACCGGAAGAAGAACCGGCCCCCATCCCGAACGTCATTCCCATGACGCAGCCGCGGCAGATGCCGCCGCTCATCATCGACCATTTTGACGCACCCAAACCTGAGCCGCAGCCCGCCCCGGCCCCGGAAGAACCGCTTCCGCCGCTGCAGACGCCGGAACAGCCGGAAAAGCTCAAAAAGGCGGACGTGCAGCTCGAGGCCGCGCAGATCGCGCAGCAGATCACGCAGCAGGAGCCCGCAAAGCCCGAGTATCAGTTCCCGCCCGTCGACCTTCTGAAGGCCGGGAGCGGTCAGGCGCACGACGGCACCGAGGAAATGCGGCAGAATGCGGAGCGGCTGAGCGATACGCTGCAGTCGTTCGGCATCGAGGCGCACATCATCAACGTCACGCGCGGCCCGTCGGTCACGCGGTATGAGCTGGAGCTGCAGCGCGGCGTCAAGCTCTCGAAGGTCACGAATCTGGCGGACGACATCGCGCTGGCGCTCGGCGCGTCGGGCGTGCGCATCGCGGCCATCCCGGACAAGATCTCCGTGGTCGGCATCGAGGTGCCGAACCGGATCGTATCGGTCGTCATGGCGCGCGAGGTCATCGACTCGCCGGAGTTCGCAAAGCACAAGTCGAAGGTCTCCTTTGCCGTCGGCAAGGATATCGGCGGCAACCGCATCATCGGCGATATCGGCAAGCTGCCGCATCTGCTGATCGCCGGTACGACCGGCTCCGGTAAATCGGTCTGCATGAACAGCCTGATCATCTCGCTTCTGTACAAGGCGAAGCCCGAGGAGGTCAAGCTCATCATGATCGACCCGAAGATGGTCGAGCTTGGCATCTACAACGGCATTCCGCATCTGCTCATCCCGGTCGTCACTGATCCCAAAAAGGCCGCAGGCAGCCTGCAGTGGGCGGTCACGGAGATGATGCGGCGCTACCGCATGATGGCGGACGCGGGCGTCCGCGATCTCGAATCCTACAACAAGCAGGCGCGCATGTCCGCCGACGATGAGCTCGAGCCCATGCCGCAGATCGTCGTCGTGATCGACGAGCTGGCAGACCTGATGCTCGTGGCTGCCAAGGAAGTCGAAGAATCCATCTGCCGCATCGCGCAGATGGGCCGTGCGTCGGGCATCCATCTGGTCATCGCGACGCAGCGTCCGTCCGCGGACGTCATCACGGGCCTGATGAAGGCCAATATCCCCTCGCGCATTGCGTTCGCCGTCGCCTCCGCGATGGAATCGCGCATCATTCTCGATACCGCGGGCGCGGAAAAGCTCGTCGGCAAGGGCGACATGCTCTATGCGCCGCTCGGCCAGGGCAAGCCCAAGCGCGTGCAGGGCTGCTTCATCACGGACAATGAGGTCCAGGACGTCGTCACGTTCATCAAGGATTCCAGTGAGGCGGAATATTCCGATTCCGTCATGGCAGAGATCGACAAAAAGGCTGCGGAGAGCGGAAAATCCGGCTCCGGCAGCTCCGGCGGCACTGCCGCGGAGACCGAAAGCTCCGACGGCGACGAGATGCTCCCGGCCGCGGTCGACGTCATTCTCGAGACCGGACAGGCCTCCGTCTCCATGCTCCAGAGGCGTTTGAAGCTCGGCTATGCCCGCGCGGCGCGCATTATGGATGAGATGGAGGAGCGCGGCCTCGTCGGCCCGTTTGAGGGCTCCAAGCCCCGCCAGCTGCTCATCACGCGCGAGCAGTGGCAGGCCATCAAAGACGGCGCGCCCATCTCCAGCGAACCCGTGGAGGAGGAGATCCCGTAAGCACTCCCCTCTCCCGGCAATTTCTTTGTTTCTGTTATCACCGGGCACTGCCCGTGATAAAATATTTGCGTTGCATCCGGGAAGACCCGGAGTGACAGCAGGAGGTACTTATGAAACGCAACAATCATGCATCCGTCGTCCGTCTGACCTCGCTGGCCATTCTGGCCGCGCTGGTCGTCGTGCTGCAGACCGTAGCCAGCGGCATCCGGATCGGGCCGGTCCCGATCTCGCTGACGCTGGTACCGATCGTCGTGGGCGCGATCTTGTTCGGGCCCGGCGCGGGCGCGGGACTGGGCTTCGTGTTCGGCCTTGTGTGCCTGATCGCAGGCGTCACCGGCGCGGACCAGTTCACGTATCTGCTGTGGACGGCCAGCCCGTTCTGGCTGATCGTCGTGTGCGTCGGCAAGGCCGTGCTGTGCGGCCTGTGCGCGGGACTCGCTGCAAAGGCGCTGGAAAAGAAGCAGACGCTCAGCTGCATTGCGGCGGCGCTGGTCGCGCCGGTCGTGAACACGGGCGTGTTTGCCGTCGGGATGCTGACGGTCTTCCGGCCGATCCTGGCGCAGTACGCGGGCGGGACGGATGTTGTGACGTATCTGTTCGTGGCGTTCATCGGCGTGAACTTTTTGGTGGAATTCGCCGTCAACGCGGTGCTGAGCGCCGCGATCGCGCGGATCGTGCAGGTCGTCAGAAAACAGCTGGAAAAGTAACGAAAAAAATCCTGTGCCATTCGGCACAGGATTTTTTCAGCGTTTCAGGCTTGCGATCAGCTCCAGCAGGCCGTAGACGATGGGCTGGTGGAGCAGGTAGATGAACAGCGACTGGCGGCCGCACCAGCAGAAAAAACGCGCGATGCCGCTGTTTCGGAACGTGCCGGGCAGGCGCGTTTTTTTGTCCGCGTAGACGGTCCGGCCGAGGACGGTGCCGAGCATGTACCAGCCCAGGTGCGGCAGGAGCGGAAAATAGTCACTTGAGGTGAAGCCCTCGTAGAGAAGGCCCAGCGGGAACAGGAATTTCGCCCGCACGACGGTCCCGGCGATCAGATAGCCCGCCACGACGAGGACGATGCCGATGGCGGCCAGCGCCGGCGTCGGCAGCCGCCGGTAGACGGGATAGAGCATCATGCAGACGCCGAGCAGGTGCAGCACGCCGAACCAGACGATCACGTCGCGTGAGGCCATGCCGAGGCGGTACATGCCGAAGGTCACGAGCGAGATGAGCAGGCCGCAGGCGAAGACGATGCAGCCGCGGCGGAAGCTGCGTGAGCCGAGCGTGGCGCAGCAGCCGGAAAGGATCACGAAGATCACGCCGCCGTACTGCTGGATGAACACGTACCAGGCGGGCAGATGCAGGTCCAGGCCGATAAAAAAGCCGAGATCGTAGATCAGGTGGACGGCGATGACACAGAGGATGCACACGCCGCGCAGGGCGTCAAGCTCCCAGATGCGATCGTTTTTCTTCATGGCAGACTCCCGGAATTCGGGCAGCCTGCCGCGGAGGCGGCAGGCTGCGGGTTGGTTTCGTTACGGATTCTTCGCGTCTTCCGCGGCCTGACGCTCGGCCTCTTCCTCTTCGAGCACGCGGTAGGCGACCTTGCCGACCAGGGTCTTGGGAAGCTCGGGGCGGAACTCGATGTCATACGGCATGGCATATTTGGCGATATGCTGGCGGCAGTAATCGAGGATCTCCTGCTTGACGGCGTCCGACGGCTCGCAGCCGGGGCGCAGGACGACGAAAGCCTTGACCTTCTGCATCTTATACGGGTCCTTGACGCCGATGACGCAGGACAGGAGGACCTTTTCGTGGCCGTCGATGATGTTTTCCAGCTGGCCGGGATAGACGTTGTAGCCGGAGGTGATGATCATGCGCTTGATGCGCTGGGAGAAGTAGACGAAGCCGTCCTCGTCCATCTTGCCGAGGTCACCGGTGTGCAGCCAGATGCGGCCGTCGTCGTGGCGGCGGAGGGTGTTATGGGTCTCCTCGGGGTTGTCGACATACTCGAGCATGACGGAGGGGCCGGAGACGCAGATCTCGCCCTCGAGATTGGCATCGAGCTCCTGCGTGGTGCCGGGCTTGACGATCTTGTAGTAGGTATCGGGGAACGGGACGCCGATGGAGCCGACGCGGTTATAATCCTTCGGGGTCAGGCAGGAGGCCGTGACGCACTCGGTCAGGCCGTAGCCCTGACGGACCTGCACGGAGGCATGGTGCATTTTCAGGAACTCGTCGACCTTCTTCTTGAGCTCGATGGACATGCTGTCGCCGCCGGAGAAGACGCCCTTCAGGCAGCTGAGGTCGGCGTTTTCGAGCTTTTCGGCGCGCAGAAGGGCCTCAAACAGGGTCGGGACGCCGGGGATGATGTTCGGCTGCTTCTTGATGAGCAGGTCGGCGTAGGTATTGACGTTGAACTTCGGGACAAGGATGCAGCATGCGCCGCCGATGAGGGCGGTATGGATGCCGATGCCGAGGCCGAAGCCGTGGAACACGGGCATGACGGAGAGCATCTTCATGCCGTCGATGGGCGAGAAGCCGGAGGCCGCGATGGTCTGCAGGCCAAGGGCGTTGAAGTTCATGTTGGAGAGCAGAATGCCCTTGGTCGTGCCGGTGGTACCGCCGGAATAGAGGATGGACGCACCGTCTTCCGCGCGGCCGTAGTCCTTCGGCAGGGGCAGATTGCGCTTTTTGCCCACGCGCTGGAATTCGGACCACCAGATGTGATTGCCGTTCTTCGGGGGCTTCGGATACTTGCGCGCGGCGGTGAGGGCGTAGCCGAGGGCCAAGTGCGGATAGAGCTCGTCCTCAATTTTGGCGAGCAGGAGCTTGCAGTCCTTGTTGTCAAGCTCGGGCATGACGGGGGCGATCTTGGCGTAGAACTGGTCGAGCGTCAGGATGCACTTGGAGTGCGAGAAATTGAGGTAGAACTTGATCTCGCCCGCGGCGGAGAGCGGATGGATCATGTTGGAGACCGCGCCGATGCGGTTGAGGCCGTAGAACGCGTGCAGGGCCTGCGGGCAGTTGGGCATGCAGATGGTCACGCGGTCGCCTTTGCCGATGCCCATGGCGAGGAAGGCCTGGGCGGTCTGATCGATCTTTTCCATGAACTGCGCGAAGGTGGTCTTCTTGCCCATGAACTCATAGGCGGGGAGCCTGGCGTCGCGGATGGCGGCGTCGCGGACCATCTGATAGATGGTCTTCTGCGGGTAAGTCAGGTGATGCGGCACTTCGCCGTAATATTTCAGCCAGGGAGCGGAAGCGGAAAGACTCATTTTTTTCATCCTTTCGAGTTATTGACACACACCTCTGCCGCACAATCCACACACCGATGACGGCAGATATTGAGATTATACTGCTTTTGGCATGAAATAGCAAGGGGGTTGGGATTTTTTCCGCTGCGGCGGGGGTAACCCCTCAGGCGCTGCGCGCCAGCTCCCCTTGACAAGGGGAGCCTTGGGTGCGGGCGAAAAAATGCCTCCCCTTGTCAAGGGGAGGTGCCGAGCAGAGCGAGGCGGAGAGGTTCTGTTTTTCATGCGTGTAAAAACGCAGGGGCAGCTA
>OLYC01001405.1_pt1 | contig 16570 bp, 11 predicted proteins | sample 1674271 | NCBI WGS metagenome assembly OLYC01 (sample SAMEA103958154, study PRJEB25191) | human gut metagenome
TCCAGAACAGTTCCAGATAGATCATTCCTCGGCCTCCTTCTTTTGCAGATACAGCATATCCAGCGCGCCGATCACGCCACAGACGAGAATAATCAAGATGATGTTCACCGAGAAGAAACGGGTCGCCGCAAAAGCTGCCAGCATAACCGCGATGGGCAGCCAGCGCTTCTTTTTCAGGATGGGCCACGCCATATTGATGACCACATCAAAGATGACCGCCGCCACACCGGCCAGCATACCGGCCATTGCCATGCTTACATATCTGTTGGAGCGGAACGCCTGATAGAGCACGGAGATGACAGAAATGATGATCGCGGTGGCAGCGCCGCGCCCACCACAGTAATCAGTGCGCCGGGGATGCCTGCTACATGGTAGCCCATCAGAATCGAGGCGTTGATGGCAATAGATCCGGGGCTTGATTGGGCAATCGCCGTCAGGTCCAGCGTTTCCTCTTCCTCGATCCAGTGCAGTTCTTTCACGAAGCGTTCCCGCATCAACGGGATAATGACGAAGCCGCCGCCGAAGGTGCAGGCGCTCAACTTAAAGGTAGAGAGAAACAGCTGCCAGTATTTATCTTTCTTGTCCAATAGATATTTGTCTCCTTTTCAGCGGTACATTTGAACAGCGCGAACCATTTCGTACAGGCGCGGTTCTGCGTAGGCAAAAAACTTTTGCAGCGCTTTGCAATAATAACTGCGCCGTACTTTGTCGGCAACGTTGCGGTCACGTTTGCAGCCGCCACGGCACAGGTGGACCCACTTGCATTGCTGGCACTCTGCGGGTATCTGCCAGCCGTCCGTGATAAACGCCCGCATTTTTTCGCCGGTAAGCAGCGATTGCAGGGTGTCGTTTTGCACGGTTCCGAGTTTGTAAGCGTCCAAGCAGAAAAAGTCGCACGGGTAGACGGCGCCGCTACCCTCCACGACCATGTACGCGCCGCAGGTGCCTGTTGTGGAGCAAGTCCCAGCCGGGCCGCCCATAAGCAGATAAATATAATCCTCAAACAAACGGATGCTGACATAGGTACTGGTTTTCCAGTCCCGATACCAGACATCAAACAGGGCGCACAGGAACTGCGCGTACAGCTCCGGCGTGAGCGAGTAGTTTTGCTGCCCCTGCGGTGTGTCCAATGGATCCAAGCAGGGAATGAACTGCAAATAGCATACACCCGTTGCCTTCATGGACTTATACACGCGCTCCACCTTTTTGGCCAGCCGTTTGGTGACGACACACAAAAGATTGCACTCCACGCCGTATCGGCGCAGCAATTCAATCGTCTGCGTAATTCTATTCCATGTTCCGTTTCCCTGTGTATCCGGGCGCAGGGCATCATGCACATCCGGGGTGCCGTCCAAGCTGATGCCTACGAGAAAGTGTTCTTTGCTGAAAAATTCAGCCCATTCCTCGGTAACTGCAAGGCCATTTGTCTGAATGGCATACTGCATCGTGACACGCTTTTGGTTGTACTTTTGCACGGTCTGCGTAAAGAAACGGAAGAAATCCAGCCCAGCCAAGGTCGGTTCCCCACCCTGAAAGGCAAACGAGATATAACCGCCTTGTTCGATTTCCGCAAAACAGCGTTGAATCAGCATTTCCGCAGTAGTGAACGACATGATGCAGTCATCAGGGTTCACGCGATTCTGCTGCTCATCTCGATAAAAGCAATATTGGCAGCGCATGTTGCAGTAGCCCGCTGCGGGCTTAATCAGGAATTGAAGCTGCTTCATAGCACCTCGGTATGCTGCAATACGGTCACGGGGGTTTTGCCCACAAGCAGGGTGTGCCCATCGGTGTAACCCTCTTCACGATTTTTTAGAGCATCAATCAGCAGAGCGCGTAGCTCCGCCACGCGCTTCTGGTTTTCCTCCAGCACGTTTTTTGTCTCGTGCGGGTCGTCGCGCAGATTGAAGTACAGTTCTCGCCCGGTCTGAGAGTACCAGATATATTTATCCTCTTTCGTCAGGATAAAGTGCATGGAATCCTCGCCCAGTGTATGCTCACCGTGCAGATATTCGCGTTCGACGGGGTGCAATAGGCTCGTGCCGTCCACGGTTTCGGGAATCGGTGCGCCCGCCAGCTCCAGTAGCGTGGGCATGACGTCGCGCAGCTCTGCCAAATCGGTGCAAACCGTACCATGCTTGCCCACATAGCGCTCCGGCCCGGAGATAAACAGCGGCACCCGGATACTGCCTTGGAACGGCTTTGCCTTCTGGAACATCAGGTGGTCGCCCAGCATCTCGCCGTGGTCGGACACGAACAGAATTATGGTATTATCCATGATTTGCTCCTCCACCAGTGCGGAGACTAAACGTCCGATTTGATGATCCATGTGCGTGATGGCCGCATAGTAACCCGCCCGCAGCTGCTGGATGTAGCTTTCATCCGAGGGTGCCGTCTGGGCATGGTAGCTGTGGCCGTCACGTTTCCAGCGGACGCAGTCATTCCAATCACCGCGCCAAGGCTCGGCCAGCGACTCATCTTTGTACAAATTCAAGTAATATTCCGGGGCATCCAGCGGAGGGTGTGGCCGCACAAAGCTGGCCATCAGGAAGAATGGTTTCGAGCGGTCACGGCGGCGCAGAAAGTCTCGGCACTCGCTGGCGACCCAGTTTGTGGGGTGATACTTTTCCTCGTAGATCCAGGGGCGCACAACCCAACTATTGCAGTCAAGGCCAGTGTCCACCGGGTCTGCATCCACGCCAAGCTGCTGTTTGAGCCACCAATAATAGTCATCGGCCACACGCTGATCCTCATAACTGGGCGTGGTGGGGCGGCGGTAGGCATGGAGATAGCCATCATGCAGCCGTACATCATGGAAACCCAGGTTGTTGCGCAGCGGATGAACATGCATTTTGCCGACACACTGGGTATAGTACCCGGCCTTGCTCAACTCCCCGGCCAGTGTGTGGGGATAATCCCACGGCACAAGATCCTCGTACCCGACGCGGCCGGTGTGCTCCTGAGACATGCCGGTATACAGCGTAGCCCGCGCGGGAACACAGGTCGGACAGGCAGAATAGGCATTTTCATACCGCACGCCCTCGGCGGCCAGTGCATCGAGGAACGGCGTTTTTACATCCGGGTGACCGGCAATACCAAGGCAGTCGCCGCGCATCTGGTCTGCCATAAGCAGGATAATATTAGGACGTTTATCCATAACAAACCTCGTATCAATGTTTTTGCAGCCAAAGGCGTGCCGCACAGCACGGCACGCCTCTTTCGCCTACATTCTCACTGATAGACTTCCAGCAGCCGCAGAGTTGGCTCCGTGCGTGAAGCTGTGATCTTGATGGTAAGCGTCTGCACATCCACAGGGGTAAAACGGCAGATACGCTTATGTCCAACTACCGTAAATTCGGCAACCCTGCTTCCATCTGCCCAAATCTCGCCGCTTTCTATGCGCTGCCCTGTCGGCAGATGCTCGCCCAGCACAACACAGGAAACCTTCTGCGGCTTCGGGAATTTCAAAGTAATCGTATCGGATTCTTGTCCGTAGGCAGCCTGCCAATAGGTATCTGCCATACCGTCCACAGCCTGTGTGATGGGATGCTGCGCAATCGCAGAATCTGCCGTAATTTCCGCCTTTTCTGTTACGTTGTCGGCAAAAATCTGCTGAATTTTAGCCCCCAGCTCCGCAAGGCTGGCGCAGTCCGCCGCGGCAATACGCCCATGCGTATCAGGCGGAATGTTCAGCAGCAGGCTGGCGTTCGCACCGACGGCATCCAGATAGATGTCCAGCAATTCGTCTGCCGTGCGCACGTCAGTGTCCTCCTCCGGGTGGTAAAACCAACCTGTTCGGATGGAGGTATCCACCTCGGACGGATACCAGACAAGTTCTCTTGCATTGCGGATAACCGCTCTGCTGCCGATGTCCTCGTCCTGAGAGTCAATTTTGCGGGAGAATTCTCCGTCATCCGCCTGCTGCGATTTCGATGCCGTGCGTTCTGCATCCCGCAGCTCTGCGGGAACCACGCTCCACTCAGCTTTCCGGCAATGCCCGGCCTCGTTGCCGCACCAGCGCACATCGGGACCGCAGACATTCAAAACCGCATTCGGCTGCAATTTGCGCAGCACTGCATAGTAGCGTTCCCAATCGTAAATTTGCTTTTTGCCGTTTTTGCCCTCGCCACAGGCACCGTCAAACCAGAAGCAGAAAATATCTCCGTAGTTTGTTGCAAGCTCAGTCAGCTGGGAAACGAAATAATCATCATACGGTTTCCCCTGCCCATAGCGTGCATCGTGACGATCCCACGGGGAGAGATAGACACCAAACTTGATACCGCCGCGCCGGCAGGCATCCGATACCTCGCGCACAACATCGCCCTGTCCGTTCTTCCACGGGCTGTTTTTTACGCTGTGCTCGGTGTAGGCGCTCGGCCACAGGCAGAAGCCGTCATGGTGCTTACAGGTCAGAATCAGCGCCTTCATGCCGGCACTTTTGACTGCGGCGACCCATTGGTCGGCATCCAGCGCATCGGGGTTGAACAGCGCCGGGTCTTCGGTGCCGTCGCCCCACTCGCGGTTCGTGAAGGTATTCATGCCGAAATGGGTAAAGGCGTAAAATTCAAGCTGCTGCCATGCCAGCTGGCGCGGGCTGGGCGCGATAGAGGCCGCATAGCGGATCTGTTCTTCGGGTGTTCTCATTCTATTACCCCTCAATGCTGTACCACTTGATCTCATTGGTATCCAGATGCAGATCGAAGCAGCTGCCGTCGCCGGTGTAAACGGTCGTGTCCTGCGGTTCGTAGGTGTTGTTGACCACGCAGTACTTGCCGTTCTTAACGTAGGCATGGACTTCCACATTGTAGTTCGTGCTGAACCATTTGTGCAGGTCGGCTTCATCGTGGGCAGCCCACAGGATGGCGCGGTACAGCACGCGGTTGTTCACAAAGCTGTACGGCAGACCGCTGATATACACACCGCGCCCCTTGCCGTACTCATGCGCAGCCATCTGGACTTCCTTGTCACGCTGAATGAGAATTTCTGTGCCTTCCCATGCAAAGATGCTCTTCTTGCCCTCGCCAAAGTCCACATCATGGTCGGGGCAGTCGGCCAGAATAAAGTGGTCGCGGTGTTCATCCCAGTTGTACTTGTCGTAGTTCAGGGTGAAGCCTGTTTCCTTCTCCACGCCGAGCGGCGCAGACAGCTGCAAATAGCGCCCCTGATACTGGTGACCGCCCGGTTCGCCGACACCGATCAGGCCGCCGCCGCGGTGGACAAAGCCCTTGACGGCAGCGGAAATATCAGGATCCTCCCAGACCTTGCCGCCGGTGTGGGCGGTGTCGCCGTCACCGACGTTGATAAGGACGTCAATGCTGTCCAGCACCTTCGGGTCAGCCTTGATGTCGTCAAAGCTGATAAACTTCACGTCAAACGGTGCGCCGGACAGGGCTTCAATCACACCCGCATAGCTGTAATTCTGCTTCTGGTACAGCGCATGGTGAACCATGTGGCAGCCCCACGCGCGCTGTTGCCCCCAGCTGTTCAGCACAGCCACGGTCTTGACGCAGTAGGGCGTGGTACCCTTGATGTTTTCGTACAGCTCGCGGAACTCGTTGCAGACGCTCTCGACATAGTCGAGGAACTCCGGGAACTCGCAGGCCAGCTTCAGGTAGCCGCCGTAGCCGATGCGGTCAATGGGCTTGCGCAGGATGGCGCGGCGGGCGGTGACCCAGTTCTCCTTGGCCTCGCGCACAGGGTCGCCGCCCTCGTGGAAGGTATCGGGGAAGAAGTAGGGCAGGAATCGTCCCTCGGTGTACTTGACGCCGGGGATGTCGGAAATCAGGCGCAGGGTGCTGCCGTTGCCGACACTGCCGACAATGGCATCCACGCCGGACTTCCGGAATTCCGGCATGAACGGTTCGCAGCCGATCCAGTGGTCGCCCAAGAACATCATGGCTTCCTTGCCGTAGGCGTGGACGATGTCGGTCATTTCCTTCATCAGCCCGGCGACCTCGCGGCGCTGGAATGCCTGAAAATCCTTGTATTCCTTGGTGGGCACGCGGTACTGGTTGTTGTAGTAGCCCTGATCAATGATAAACTCCGGGCGGAATTTGTAGCCGACTTCCTTCTCAAACTGCTCCAAAATATAGGGAGAAACGGACGCCGAGTAGCCGTACCAGTCCACGTACTTCTCGCGGCGCAGCTCGTCAAACACCAGCGTGAACAGGTGGAAGAAGGTCGTAAAGCGCACGACATTGACATAGGGGTGGCTTTCGAGATATTCGCGCAGGCGGCGCATCGTGTAGGCGTGGGTCTTGGGCTGGCGCACATCGAACGGGATCTGGTGTTCGACATCCTTCCAGTCATTGATGACCGAGTTGTACATGTGGACGGGGTCCCAGATCAGGTACGCCAAAAAGCTGACCGTGTACTCGTGGTAGGCGGCGGGGGTGTCGATGACAACGCTTTCGCTGGCGGCATCATAGTGCCAGTCGGCGGTGGGGACAGGCTCACCCGTCGTGCGGTCGATGACCTCCCACCAGCGGGCAATATCGTCGTGGTCGTTGACCTTCATCAGCTCGCGGCTGATGCCCGTCATCAGGGGAATAGTCAGCGCACCGTCCGCAGCGGTATAGAACGGCGTCATAATGTAGCACTGCTGGGTTTCATCGGGGTTCGCCTTGGCCCAGGCGTTGTCCTTGCGGGTGGTGTAGTAGGTGGCGTAGATCTTGGCGCCGGTGTCCTTCAGCTCCTGCGGGAACTCGGTGCCGTCGCAGTCGCGGATGGCATCCGCGCCCCAGCGCTTGAGCAGGTCAAGGGTTTCGGGTACTGCGTCCATATCGGTGGGAATCGTTACACGACCTTTGGTATTCATTTCTTGTTTTCCTCCGTCCATTGGTAAGATTGAGTTTGTCCGGCCTGCAAGGTGACCCAGCAATGCGTGTTGCAAAGATACCAGCTTCCGTCCTGTGTTGCTTTTACGGTAAGGCTGTGCTTGCCGTCTGCTGTCCGCTGATAAGAAATCAGCAGACCATTTTCTGCCCGCAAATTCTGAAATGCAACAGGTTCATTTTTCCAGCCCTGCGGGCAGGCCGGTAAAACCTCGATATGATTCTTTTCGGAACGCAACAGCATTTTCTGTACTGCGTGTGCCGCCAGAAAATCCGCTTCCAGCGTAAAGGGGCGATAGTGGAAATCACAAACGCCGCTGTTTTTGTAGTCGCCGTTCAAATGAAATCCGTTCCGGCTCAGGAAATGCTCTGCGAAGCAGTGCAGCTCATACAAAGCACCATTTCCATTGCTGCGGGCAATCTGCAAAAGTGCCATCCAACCGAAGGAAAACCCTACCCACTGCCCACTACCGAGGTGTACAAGGTGATCTACTGTTGCATCTATTACGCTGCGGTCCTGCGGATTTTCATAGCGCAGCATACATAGCGGCTCGATTGCCATAGCGTGGGAAAAATGGCGGTGCGTTTCCTGCAAGGTTTCATTGGGCGAAAGCATCAGCCCGGTTTCTGCATCTACGCTTAAAGGTGCAAGTTTTGCCTCTATTGCATGCCAATAGCCGCGGGGGTTGTCAAGCTGGTACTCGATCTGTACCAGAGTGTGGAACAGATAGTGCAGCAGCGCCAGATCGTAGTTGCTGTTAGGAGTCAGCCATGAGGCTGCCTCATCATCGTGAATTTCCGGTGAGGACGAGACCGGTAAAACCAGCTTTCCGTCCGGGCCTTCTTGGAGGAGTTCTTCCAGGCAGGCTGCCGTGGCGGTAAAGTAAGGCTCCACGCGGGTACGCAGAAACTCTTTATCCCCCGTCAGGCGGTAGTATTCATAAAACATCTGGCAGAGCCAGATTTGATTGGTCGGTGACAGAGAATACATTGGCCAGCCGCCAAGCGCTCCGCCGTCAATGTCCATGACACTGGGCAGGCACTCCCCTGCTGTGCCGTAAAATGCACGGGCAAACTTTGCCGCCTGCGGGCGCAGCGACCAGAGATAGTCGAGAAATACCTTTCCCTGCTCCGGGTGGTTGGCAGTCAGATAGTGACAGTAGGTGAATTGAGTGTTGAGGTCGTTGTGGTAATCACCTTTCCACGGTGGAAGCTGATCGTCATCCGCGCACCATACCCCTTGCAGCGGCATCGGGGCATTGCCCGGCTCGGAACCCGCTGCCAAAAAGTAATTGGCGCGGTACCAGAGTTGTTCGAGTGTTTCATCCGGCAGCTGCAAACTGCTTTTGCCCCAGTATTGCTGCCACCAGCGTTTATGCTGTTGCAGCAGCTTCTCTGCACCCATATCTTCCGCTGCACATAGTTCCAGCTTCGCCAGTCGGCTTGCTTTTTCTACGCTCTCTGCCTGCACAGCGGTATAATACAGCGTTGCACCACATTTTTTACAGAGCAGCGTATAGGCAGTCCGATCATCGACCTTTTGGGAAAAGCCAATCATGCCATCCTCTGTTTCGGGGATAGCATCCGGCAGGGCGAGCTGCTGCAAGCTGCCGGGAGACACGCTGTTGCCCGCTTCGGCTGCTTGTGTACCATTCCCGAAAGAGGGGCGCTCCACCGTGAGCTCTGCATCTCGGTACGCCTCCGGCAGCATCAGTACCCCAACAGGCCGCCCCATACAGAGGAAGGCGCGCAGAATGGTTGTACCCTTTTGCGAAAAGGATGCCACCGCCGTGCCCAAATCAAGGCTTGCCTGATAGCTGCCCCGCGGCAGTCCATCCAAAAACAAGTGTCCTGCGGGGATTTTTGTAGGCGTCGGGCGGGCATAGGGCGTATCAAAGATACGGCGTGTTTCTGCCACATCGCCTTTCCGTGCAAGCTCTACCAGTTTTGCATAGGTAAATTCTTTATCGAGTTCTTCCTGCGGGCGGCGGCGCAGCCACAGTCCGGCAATGTCCACGGAAATGCGCAGGTGCTCCATCAATCCCCAAAAAAGAGAACCGAGTATGCCGTTCCCCAGTGGAATTGCTTCATCCCAGCGGGGTATTGGGCCGGTCAAATTGATGTTGCAATGTTTTGGGGGCAGCATATCGGTTCTCCTAACCTATTCGATTTTATTTAGCCCTTAACGCCGCCGACACTCAAGCCCTGCACGAGCTGCTTCTGGCCGACGATGAAGAGGATGACAGTGGGAATCAGTGCCAGCACGAGGGCTGCGAACAGCGCGCCCCAGTCGGTAGCGTAGCGCTGGATCTCATACAGGTTGGCAAGGCCGACAGGCAGCGTAGCCTTGGTCGGATCGGTAACCATAACGAGAGCCACCGGGTACTCGTTCCATGCTGCCATAGCGGAGATCATGCAGACCGTCACGATACCGGGCTTGCACATGGGAATGATAATGCTCGTCAAAATACGGAACGGGCCGCAGCCGTCGATCATGGCTGCCTCCTCATAATCACGCGGGATGCTGCGCAGGAAGCCGGTCAGCAGGAAGATAGCAAACGGGAACTGCATCGTTGCATACAGTACACCCAGCGCCGTCAGGCTGTTGAGCAGGTTCAGCTTGTTCATCTGCAAGAACAGCGGAATCATAATATAAGTGGCCTGAATGAAGATGGCCGCCATGTAGATGTTCAAAATCAGCTTCGCGCCGGGGAACTTATACCGCACAAGGCAGTAAGAACACGGCACAACGCAGATCACAATAATGACCAGTGTTTCCAGCACGACATAAATCGAGTTGCCGATGTTGGCAGCAAGGTTAGATTTTTCATAAGCGCGGACGTAGTTATCCCATGCAAGTCCCTGCGGCCATGCAAAGGGGTCCGTCAGAAACTCTGTACTGGTTTTGAACGAAGAAACGACGTTCCACGCCAGAGGGTACAGCATGATAATGGCTACCAAAATCAGGAACAGGCGCGTCACCCACTTGATGACCTTTGCTCTGATTTTGCTTTTTTCATTTTGTGTCATATTACTGACCTCCTTCGGAAGCATCGGTCAATTTGCGGGACAGCATGGACAGCGCCACGGAGATGGCGAGCGTAAAGACCGTGATAGCCATGGCATAGCCAAAGTTGCCGTTGACAAAGCCCTGCGTGTACATATATTGCAGCAGAACGCTGGATGCACCGTTAGGACCGCCGCCAGTCATGACCTGCGAAAGCACAAAACTCAGGTTGATGGTGCCGGAAAGTGCCAGAACAAAGGTGATGCCGATAATATCTTTCATCAGAGGCATCGTAATACTGATGAGCTTGCGCCATGCGCTGGCACCGTCCAGCGTTGCGGACTCGTAGATTTCCGGCGAAATGCCGTCCATAGCCGCGATGTGCATGACCATGTAGTAACCGGCAGCCTGCCACAGCAGCGTGAACGCGATGCACCAAAGCGCAGTCTTGCTGTCGCCCAGCCAGGAACGCTGCAAGCTCTCCAGCCCGACAGCACCGAGAATCTTATTGACGATGCCCACATTCGGGTGGAACACAAAACTCCATATAATACCTACAACGGTCAGAGAAACGATGTTCGGGAAATAGAAAATCGTGCGATACAAGACCATTTCTTTCAGCTTGCACTGGTTCAAAACGAATGCCAGCACCAGACTACAGAAAATTGTGATAACGGGAACAACCGCCATCAGCTTTGCTGTGTTTATAAGTGCTTGAATGAAAGATTTGTCGTGGAACATATAGATATAGTTATCCAGTGCCACAAATTTGTTGTTAAGCCCCAGAGAGGTCGCATTGGTAAAAGAAAGATATAATGCCTGCACCGTAGGCCAGATCGTGAACATAAGAGTTAGGATCACGGCAGGCAGAACGCTGATGCAGATAAACAGTACGGGAAGTGGCTGCGCCTTTTTTTGGCGATTTTGGCGGTTTTTCAAACAAGTTTCCCCCTTAAAAAGAACCCTGCCAAGTTCGCATGGCGTTTACTCGGCAGGGTCAATCTTACTTTGGTCAGTGGAAATTCAGCAATTCAGCTTACTTGGAAGCAGCAATCTCCTCGAAAGCAGCCTCGATGCCGTCACGCCACTGCTCGGCAGTCATGTCACCATTCATAACGTCACTGGCAACATTGAAGACGGAATCAGCGATAACGACCTTGCTGGTGTCGGGCATTGCATCCCAACCGAAGACCATGAACGTGCCTTCCTGATAGATGTCGTTCATGTTGTAGACACCATCGGTAACGATGCCCTTGACCATCTCGTTGGCCTTCTTCAGAGCGTAGATGCCGTTGGCTTTTTCTGCGAACAGCTTAACGGAATCCTCAGTGTACAGGAAGCGCAGGAACTCTTTTGCCAGTTCGGGGTTCTTGGCGTTGGCAGGAATCTCAAACTGCTCAACGGAGCTCATAACATAGCGGGTCTCGCCGTCATCCAGAACGGGTGCGCAGGTCAGACCAAACTCAAAGCCGTCAGCACGGGGAGCATCGGCCATTTCGCCTTCCATCCAGTTGCCGTTGGGGATGAACAGAGCCTTGTTCATCATCATGTCAGTCTGGCTCTGGGTATGGTTCAGAGCAACGGTGCCATCCATCAGGTAGCCATCGGTGCCGATCTTTGCCATGTTCTGGAAGACCTTGAGGGCCTCATCAGAGCTGAGGGAGCCGGGCGTGTAGGAGGCGACTGCCTTCATGTTGTCGATGCCGGTGGCAGATGCCAGCGCGGGCCACAGCATGCTTTCGAGGTAGCCGGGGTAGATGCCCTGATAGGTAAACAGTGCGATACCCTTTTCCTTGGCCTTGTCGCCCAGTTCAAAGAAGTCATCCCAGGTCACAGGCGTTTCCCAGCCGTTCTCTTCGAACAGGGTCTTGTTGTAAACCAGACCCATCGGGCTGGCATCAAACGGGGCAATGTAGATCTTGCCGTCGCCGTAGGGAGAGCACTTGGCGGAATCCAGCAGGCCATCGATGACCTGATCCTTCAGCGGGGTGTCATCATCAATGCCGCCCTCCTCAAAGACATCGGACAGATCCATCAGTGCATGTTCCTTGACCATAGAGGAAATCAGGCCGGTGGAGTCGTTGTCGTTCATCGAAATGAAGTCGGGAACATTGCCTGCCACGATCTGCGGGCGGATGATGTCGCCGATCTTCGGGCTGATCTGCATATTGACAGTAACGCCGGGATAAGCGGCCTCAAAGCGTTTGATGATTTCGTCCCAGTACTCGGAACCGTAGCCGCCCTCGAACACCGCGATGTTCAGTTCATTGTTTTCAAAGGTCTTCTCACCGGTAGAGGCTTCGCTGGTAGCGGCGGACGTTGCTTCGGAAGAAGCGGCCTCACTGGATGCTGCTGCGCTGGAAGATGCTGCGCTGCCGCAGCCTGCCAGACAGGTAGCTGCCATTGCAGTGGCAAGCATCATGCTGATTGCTTTTTTCATGGTTTTCCTCCTAAAAATTATTCCTTCTTTGTTTGGGATGCGGCTCATCTGTCGTTCCCTGATTGCACTCTTATTATATCGGGCAAGCCGGATTTGATAAATGTATTCCCTTTACTTAAAGATGGATTTTATTGACTTTTTCTGTCGTTGCCCTTATAATTCAGGTAATGTATGGATAGATTGTAGTCACTTTGCACAAACGGAGGCCTATATATGTCACTAAATGCACAAAAAACGCGTGAGTTTTTCCCCAATGTGTTGCGACGAATCAAACTTCGCACCCGTCTGTTTGTGACATTTTTGATTATTTCTCTTGTTCCCGTCATCACGATTGGTATTTTTTCTTACCATGCATACACCCAATCCATGAACGAAAAGGTCAAACAGGCTGCCTTACAATCTATCGAACTACTCAATAATAATATGTCTACCCAGCTTGGCATTTATAGCGACTACATAGGTTCCATCTCCGTATCTGATACTGTACAGAATGGTGTCGCATCTGTCAATAATGGGCACCCCCTTACGGGTGATATTGTGAGCGGTATTGGTGAAATGATCGTCACAATTCCTTTTCAGAGCACACACCTTAAAAACATCCGCGTCGTTTCCAATGACCGCACAGTCATCTACGATTTGGGCTATGACGATATTACACCCCAGCGTTTTAATGAATTGCTGGATAATATTGAAGCCGCTTCTCCACAGGATAGTCTGCAATACATCCACACTTACCGCGCCAACGATAAAATTGTCATTGGCCGTAAAATCTATGATATGCACCACACCAGCACGCCGCTGGGGTATATCATGCTGTACATTGACGAATCCCAGCTGAGTCGCTACATATTTACTGATGTTTCCTTTGGCGAGGGGTCCAACTTCCTGCTGATTGATGCTGCCGGCAATGTGGTATCTTCTCAGAACGCGGAACTGCTGGGAGAAGATTTGGCCGATGATCCGATTTTCCAGCAGATCACGGCGCATCGGCAGGCGGGTGAAAACAACTTTTTATGTGAGCTGAACGGCGTAGATACGCTGACGATTTTCAAATACAACACAACCTATAATGTGTATCTGGCGGCCACGATTCCGCAGGCCTACATTACCAACGGCACAAGAACCATCAATATGATGCTTATTGCGCTGGCCGCAGTGCTGGTCGTTGTCAGTTTGTTCCTGACACTGCTTGTCTATCGCAGCGTTATGCACCCTATTGACAACATGGTTGCCGCCTGCAATGCGAAAAGCGATGAGGAAATCGGGCTGAAAATCAATGATACCAGCCCCGACGAGCTCGGATTTCTGGCGCGCACCATCGACAACATGGTCAACGAAATTGGTCTGCTGGCGCAGCGCTGGAGCGATGATCAGCGCAAAATGCGCGAGTTGGAATTGCAGACCCTGCAATATCAAATCAACCCGCACTTCCTGTTCAATACCCTGAACACCTTAAAGTGGATTGCCACACTCAATCATGTTACCCCGGTCAGCCATGGTATTGATGCCCTCTCTTCTCTGCTGCAAAGCACCCTTATTAAAAAGGATGAACTGATTCCGTTTGATGATGAGCTGCGCAACCTGAAGAACTACTGCGACATCCAGCAGCTGCGCTACGCAGGGCGCTTTGAGATGGAATATCAAATTGAAGATGCTGCCGGATACTGGACTGTGCCGCGCTTTATTTTGCAGCCGCTTGTAGAGAACTCCATCCTGCACGGCACGGCGGATGAAGATGATTTTGTCACCATCACCGTCCGTGCCACCGTGAGCGAGAATCTGCTTACCATTCATATCTCCGATACCGGCTGCGGTTTTGACCCCAGTGCCATCAAGGAGAAAAATTCTGAGCGCTTCTCCGGCATCGGATTGAGCAACGTAGATGAGCGTATGCGTCTGCACTACGGAAATGAATACGGTCTTACGATTGAAAGTGCCCCCGGCACCGGCACACAATGTATTCTCCGTATTCCAAATGAAGCCATTCGTTGAGGTAACACAATGTATAATTTATTGCTTGTAGATGATGAGCCACTGATTAAGGTTGCTTTCCAGTCCGCCGTGGAGTGGGGCAAGAACGGATTCCTGCTGGCGGCAACAGCCAGTAATGGGCAGGAAGCGCTGCACATTGTAGAGACACAGCACATTGATGCGGTTATCACGGACTTGAAAATGCCCGGCATGGATGGGCTTGCGCTCATTCATGAATTGAAAAAGCGCAGCTTTATCGGCCCGATTCTGGTATTGAGCAACTATTCCGATTTCGATTCCGTGCGCGCGGCTCTGACGGACGGCGCTTATGACTACTTTCTGAAAATCAATATGAACGGGGAAAGCATCGGTGAGCATCTGGAAAAGATGGCCGATTTGCTTCGTGTCCAGCAGCAGCGCCAGACGGAGGAGGACCACCGATCCTTTGCCATTGAAGCGCAGAAAAAGGAGAATGCCCTGATTCACTGCGCTCAATGGATAACATCCACTGCTGAACCCTCCCCTGCTTCTAATCCGTTTTCCATGCTGCCGGAACCGCTGTCCTTTCCTATCCGGCTGTTTACCGTCACTTTAATTCCCGCAAAAACTCATCCTATGCCCGCGCTGGATGCTGTGACCGACTTAATTACCGAGGTTTTCGATGAAATCAGCGGCAAAGTATTTCTGCACACCCATGAGGATGAAATCTGTGGGCTGATCAGCAATGAAAGCCTTGTAGCCTCCGGGCGTACTCTGGATAAGAAACTTGCCCGCTTGCAACGGCAGGTCACAACATATTTTCTGGATGCCCCGGTCATCATCTACCACGACAAGCCCATTTCACTGGCTGAACTCCGCCAGGGCTACCAGCTGTGTGAGGATTCTAAGGCGCTCGCCTTTTATGTGGGGTGCAGTGCTCCCATAAAGGCAACGGCACACACAGTTACCGCCCAACCCTTCCATGTCTCTCAGGCAGAACTGTCCAAGGCCACCGCAGCAGCAGTGCAAAATGCCGATGAATTGCAGATGCAGATTGCCGTTCACACCTTCTTTCAGAACTGCGCGGCGCTCTGTATGCCGCCGCAGCGCGTCCGTGAAGCCTGCCATCTGTTGCTGGAGCGTCCCGGCGAGAATATGATTCCGCAGGAGACACTGGAGCAAACCTTTAAGGAAATAGAAAAAGCCCCCACCGCGGAGGCTCTTGAACAACTGCTCTGCTTGATTTTGCAGGAACGCATGGGACTTAGCAAAATTGCCTTGAGCAAATTCAAAAAAGAGGTGCAGGCCGTCATCATCTATGTAAACGCGCATTATATGGACAAGCTGACGCTGGACAGCATCGCCGACTATGTAGGGCTGAACCGGGAATATCTGAGCCGCCTGTTCTCCAAAGAGACCGGCATCGGCCTGTTCCAGTACATCAACGAGGTGCGCATGAAACGCGCCGGTGAGATGATCCGCAGTAATAAGCAGGTCTATATCAAGGAAGTAGCTGCCGCCGTAGGTTTTGATGACCCCTACTTTTTCTCGCGAAAATTCAAAGATTTTTATGGGAAAACGCCGAGCGAATATGCTGAAGCGTAAAGGGTAAGACAAATGGAACAACCTATGCGATGCAAAATGATATTGTCCATATCAGATAGTCCTCAAGGGGCTACTTGGAAATTGTTTTGGAGATACTTCGCATTTGATGTCGTTGAGCGATCACATGAAAGCCCGCTTCGAAATTGAATAGCAACTACTAAAGGATCGGCCGTCATGCTGGTCCTTTTTTTGTGTCAAGGGCGCGGTTTCGTTAGGCGCTTACGCATTATCTTTTATTTTTCCGCTGGTCATCACAAAGTAATTTTGCTTGTCATATTGACTGTTAGCATTTGTCATTACAGAGACAAATCTCCATGCCTCAACAATCGTGGAAACTTCTCTCCGATCATTTTACTTCAAAAATTTCTATGCAATGTACAAAAATCATACCTTCACTCGTATTTTCCTTAATAGAAATGCTTGCTTCTCCTTGGCCAACAGAAATTGCCATTCCATCAAACATTTTGGAGATTGTGTTCTTGACATCCGAACTCACCTCCGAATCACTTACCGCTGCGAGCGCAGCCTTGAGTTCTTTTTTCCCTTCATCATTTACAGTTCCTGCTGTAATAGAAAAGGTTAGGTCACCATTTCCTCTTGAGTCCGTAACTCCAACTGCAACGGCGTATTCGATTTTGATATTGCCTGCGTCAACTATTCCTTGGCCTCTGGCATGGCTCTGTATGGTACATGGTAATTTTCCTATTTCTCTTTACTAACGTTCTTCTTCTAGGG
>OLYC01001416.1_pt1 | contig 16533 bp, 15 predicted proteins | sample 1674271 | NCBI WGS metagenome assembly OLYC01 (sample SAMEA103958154, study PRJEB25191) | human gut metagenome
CTCCATATATTGAATAAAAATGAGTGAGAAAGAACGCTTATTAGGAAAGACATTAGAAGAGCTGAAAGAGGTAGCTGCAGAAGTGGGGCTGCCAGGTTATGCAGCAAAGCAGATGGCTGATTGGTTGTACAAGAAAAAGGTAACGGATATCCAGGATATGACCAACATCGCAGCTGCTAAGAGAGGTTTATTGGCAGAAAAATATGAAATCGGCCAATATGCTCCTATGGATTTCCATAAATCGGTGGATGGAACCATCAAATATCTTTATGCGGCAGGTCCGGGCAATTTTGTAGAATCGGTATATATTCCGACGGAAGACCGGGCAACATTGTGTGTGTCATCACAAGTGAGCTGCAAAATGAACTGCCTTTTCTGTATGACGGGCAAGCAAGGATTTTCCAAAAACCTTTCTGCAAATGAGATATTGAATCAGATTCAAGCTTTGCCGGAAAATGAAGAGCTGACGAATTTGGTCTTTATGGGAATGGGTGAACCTTTGGACAATGTAGATGAATTGTTCAAGGTGTTAGAAATCTTGACTGCACCTTATGGATATGCTTGGAGCCCGAAACGAATAACCGTATCAACAATCGGAGCCAAAGGATTGAAACGCTTTTTGGATGAAAGCGACTGCCATTTGGCTGTCAGCCTGCATTCGCCTTATCCGGCAGAACGCTTGAGCTTGATGCCTGTGGAGAAAGCATTCCCTATAAAAGAGGTGCTTGATTTGATTCGCCAATATGACTTTACCCACCAGCGGAGAGTGTCGTTTGAATATATCGTGTTCAAGGATTTGAATGATAGTTTGCAACATGCCAAAGCATTGGCTGGATTGTTGAAAGATATCCCTTGCCGGGTGAATTTGATACGTTTCCATGCAATTCCTAACGTTCCTCTCCAGACTTCGGATTTGAGCCGCATGGAAGCCTTCAGGGATATATTGAATAATCGTGGGGTTACATGTACAATCCGGGCTTCACGAGGGGAAGATATCTTTGCCGCTTGCGGAATGTTATCAACCAGCAAGAAGGATAAGTCAATAGAAAAGAATAAATGTGCATTATAACAGTTTAAAAACAGAAGGTATGAAAAAGGTAATGTTTGGTTTGTTCCTTGTGATTGCATTTTGCTTAGCAGGATGTAATTCAAACCCAGTTATAACGAAAGCTACAGGCATGACATACGATGTGATGCTCGTCATGGAGAGAAATTATTGGGAAGGCTCAGTAGGAGAAGCTATTCAGGCAGATTTGAGGGCTCCGATACAATATCTTCCGCAAGAAGAAGCAAGTCTGGATATTTCTTATACTGCCCCGGACGGTTTCAATTCCTTTATGAAATATGTCCGTAATATCGTGATGGTGGAAATCAATCCTTCCGCATATACCAAAGTCACTTTAAAATATGAGAAGGACAGATGGGCATCTGGTCAGATAGTTGCTATTTTGAAAGCGCCCGATACGACGGCAGTTGTCAACTATTTAGCAGAAAAGCCTCGTCTGCTCAGCGATTTCTTTACCAATGTGGAAATAAACAGAGCTATTACTTTAGTTGAGAAAAACTATAGTTCCACAGTTTACAATGTGTTGAAAGAGAAATATGATATAGCGTTGAAAGTGCCGGAGAAATTTGATTTCTATAAGGATACGACTGATTTCTTCTGGGCAACGAACAATGCAACAACCGGAAGAATGGATGTCGTGGTATATACTTTCCCGTATGAAGATGAAAATACGTTTACTGCGGAGTATTTGTTGGCAAAAAGAGATTCCGTTATGAAAGAGAATCTGCCAGGTGCATTCCCAGGGTCTTATATGGCAACAGAAACCCGTTTTGGCGTTGGCTATTCAGCCATCACATTGCATGATAAATATTGTGGCGTGATGAGAGGCTTATGGAAAATGCAAGGAGACATGATGGGTGGCCCGTTTGTTAGCCACATCCGCTTGGATGAAGCAAATAACCGTGTTGTCGTGGCGGAAGCTTTTGTTTATGCTCCAGAAACAAGCAAACGGAATTATATCCGAAGAATGGAAGCATCTCTTTTCACTTTGCGTCTGCCGGGCGAGTTTGACGAACCGGCCGAAGCTTCATTAATGCCTGTTTTAGAATAAAAAGATATATGGAAGAAAGAATGATAAAAGTGGGTATAACCCATGGTGATATAAATGGTATCGGTTATGAGGTAATCTTGAAGACCTTTCAAGATTTGCGGATGACGGAATTGTGTGTGCCGATTATTTATGGCTCATCCAAAGTGGCGGCTTACCACCGGAAAACGATGGATTTGCCTCCTGTCAATATCAATGTGATTTCGCAAGCAGCTGATGCTGGTTTGAATCGCGTAAACTTGATTAATTGTGTAGAGGATGATATCAAAGTGGAATTGACCCAATCTACGGCTGTTGCTGGTCAAGCAGCTTATAAGGCTTTGGAAGCGGCAATGGCTGATTTGCAGAGAGGTGAGATTGATGTCTTGGTTACGGCACCGATTAATAAGCACAATATACAGAATGAGATGTTCCATTTCCCCGGACATACGGAATATTTGGAGCAGTGTTGCGGGAAAGGAAAGAAGGCGTTGATGATCTTGATGAAAGATGAATTGCGTGTCGCTTTGGTGACTGGACATATTCCTGTATCTGAAATTGCTTCCCATATAACGGAGGATGCCATTGTTTCCAAATTGCAAATATTCAACCAGTCGTTGAAACAGGACTTTGCGATTGAAAGACCGCGCATTGCTGTCCTCTCTTTGAATCCTCATGCGGGAGATGCAGGATTGATAGGCAAAGAGGAAGAGGATTGCATCAAGCCGGCTATGGTGGAAGCGGAAAAAAGAGGAGTGATGTGCTTTGGCCCGTTCCCTGCGGATGGCTTCTTCGGGGCGAGCATGTATGAACACTTCGATGGCGTGTTGGCTATGTATCACGACCAAGGCTTGGCTCCGTTTAAAGCATTGGCAATGGATGAAGGAGTGAACTACACGGCTGGTTTGCCTATTATACGCACGTCTCCTGCACACGGGACTGCTTATGATATAGCTGGTCAGAATTTGGCTTCTGAAAGTTCGTTCCGCCAGGCGATTTACTCTGCTTTGGATATTTATCGAAACCGGATTCGTTATATGGAGGCAACTGCACATCCTTTGCGCAAACAATATTTCGATAAAAGTGGAGATAATGAGAAGTTGGATTTGACAAAGGAGGAAGAGGAAACGATATAAGTAGTAAACGAATCTTTTATGAATGTAAAAGAGCGTTTATAAGATATGCTCAAAAATATGATTTTGTTAATTCCTATTAATGAAAAGCACATTTCCAAATAAAATGTTGTGTTATGTAACATAAAACGTATATATTTGCACTGTGTTTTTCATGGTATTAGATTTAAGGTTAACAATGGAGATTGGTTGTCGTGATGACAACCTTTTTCTTTTTTAATACGTACCTTTGTAAATGCCAATTTGAAAGGCTGTCAACAGTTGTTGCGTTCTTCTTTAAAATTGGCAGAAGTTCCATTTATAAGATATATTGGCAATGAATTTTGAATTATCTTCTCCATTCAAACCGACAGGTGACCAGCCCGAAGCTATTGCTGCTTTGACTTCCGGATTGCAGGCAGGTGTTCCTTTTCAAACGCTTTTAGGTGTGACAGGTTCGGGAAAGACATTTACGATAGCGAATGTTGTAAAAGAGATAAATCGCCCTACCTTGATATTGAGCCATAATAAGACGTTGGCGGCTCAGCTTTATTCCGAGTTCAAAGCATTTTTCCCCAATAATGCGGTAGAGTATTTTGTCTCTTATTACGATTATTACCAGCCCGAGGCTTATCTTCCTTCAACGGATACATATATTGAGAAAGACTTGGCGATTAATGAAGAGATTGACAAGTTGCGATTGCGAGCGACTGCCTCTTTGCTTTCCGGCAGGCGTGACGTGATTGTGGTCTCTTCTGTCTCTTGTTTGTATGGCATGGCGGATCCGCGTGCCTTTGCGGAAAAGGTCACTCATATTGAGAAGGGAATGCAGATAGACAGGGATGAACTGTTGCGGCAGTTTGTTTCAGCTTTGTATGTCAATAATAATCTGGACTTCAAGAGTGGTTGTTTCAGGGCGAATGGAGACACGGTAGATATTTTCCCGGCTATTGAAACTTTTGAAGGTGTGGCTTACCGGATAGAGTTTTGGGGAGATGAAATAGAGCGCATATCCTCTTTTGACCCGATGTCGGGGGCTGAAATAGATGAACAAGATGAATTGAACATTTATCCGACCAATTTGTTTGTGACCACACAGGAACGCATCAATCAAGCGGTCGGACAGATAGATGTGGACTTGGGAACACAAGTGGAGTATTTGAAAGAGATAGGAAAACCGTATGAAGCAAAGCGGTTGTATGAGCGTGTGACATACGATTTGGAAATGATAAGGGAGTTGGGGCACTGTTCAGGTATAGAGAACTATTCCCGGTATTTGGATGGCAGGGAGCCGGGTGAACGCCCATTCTGCCTTTTGGATTATTTCCCGAAGGATTTCTTGTTGGTGGTCGATGAGAGCCATGTGACGATTCCTCAGATTCGTGCCATGTACGGAGGAGATTATGCCCGTAAGAAGAACTTGGTGGATTATGGTTTCCGTTTGCCATCAGCCATGGACAATCGTCCGCTTACGTTTGATGAGTTTGAGACATTGACTCCTACGGCAATTTATGTCAGTGCCACTCCGGCTGATTATGAATTGCAGAAGAGCGAAGGAGTCGTGGTTGACCAAGTAATCCGTCCGACAGGTTTGTTGGATCCGGTTATAGAAGTCCGTCCTACCTTGAATCAGATAGATGACCTCTTGGAGGAGATTACACAGCGCGCGGCAAAAGACGAGCGTATTTTGGTGACGACTTTGACGAAGCGGATGGCGGAGGAATTGACTTCTTACATGTTGCGCATGGGAGTGCGTTGTAATTATATTCATAGTGATGTAGATACTTTGGAGCGTGTCCAAATCATGGACGATTTGCGGAAGGGACTGTTTGATGTGTTGGTCGGAGTGAACCTTTTGCGTGAAGGACTGGACTTGCCGGAAGTCTCCTTGGTCGCTATCCTCGATGCCGACAAAGAGGGCTTTTTGAGGTCGCATCGTTCGTTGACGCAAACAGCCGGTAGGGCGGCCCGTAATGTGAATGGCAAAGTTATCTTCTATGCCGATAAGATAACAGACAGCATGCGCTTGACAATGGATGAGACGAACCGCAGGCGTGAAAAGCAGATGGCTTATAATGAAAAGCATGGCATTATACCGAAGCAGGTGGTTAAGAACAGTGTCTCTTTGGTTGCTGAGAAACAGCAGAACGCTGCGGTGGATTCGTATGCTTATATAGAACCTGAACATGTGAATGTGGCAGATCCGGTTGAACAGTACATGACGCGTCCTCAATTGGAAAAGGCAATGGAACGGGCGAAAAAGCAGATGACGGAAGCTGCCAAGAAACTTGATTTCATCGAAGCAGCACAATATAGGGATGAATTGGTGCGGTTGCAGGATTTATTAGCTAAAAAAACAGAAGAATGATGTTTAGGAGGATTTTATTCGGGTTGCTTTTTTGTTGTGCGGGGACTTTCATATCGTGTGCGCAAGGCACGCAATCCGACAAAGGGATATTTGAATCGTATTTGAACAGTGTCCAAACAGTGGATAAACTGTGTTCGGACATATTGATGGACGAAACGGCGAAGTTCTTTTTAGGTGTTCCTTATGTGGACAAAACCTTGGAATATGAGCCGGAGAGGTTGATTGTCAACTTGCGGGAAATGGACTGCATGACCTTTGTGGAGAATGTTCTTGCCTTGGCTGAGGCCTCTGCTTCCGGAACACCTTCTTGGCAAACCTATTTGGAGAAGTTGCAGCAGATACGTTATCGGGATGGAAAGATAGAGGATTATACTTCCTGCCTTCATTACACTTCGGATTGGATATATGAGAATGAAAAGAAGGGCTTGATTGCTGATATCACTAAGGAGATTGGTGGTGTGCCATTGGCTATGGATGTCTCATTTGTCTCGACGCATCCTGAGAGTTACATGCAGTTGCAGAGCCACCCGGAGTACATCGCCGTTATGGCAAAGAAGGAAAAGGAAATCAATAGCCGCCAATATTATTATATTCCCAAGGAGGAGATTGACAAGCGGGAAGCACAAATCCGCACAGGAGATATTGTTTGCTTTGTCACCTCGATAAAAGGCTTGGATATTTCGCATGTGGGCATCGTTCATAAAGAGGGTGATAAAATGACTTTCATCCATGCTTCAAGTGGCAAGAAGAGGGTAATCATCAATGAAGAATCGCTTCAAGATTATGTGCTGGGGATAAAGAAAAGTAAGGGGATTATGGTATTAAGACCTCAATTCGTAACTGAACGGTAAGAAATAAAAATATTTTTCGTGATTTAACGCAGTTTGTTTTATTATATGAAATTATTATTCTATTTTTGTTGTCATGTAACAATGTTTTACAACAACAGATAACGAAGGGATAAAACTGTGGATACTCATTACAAAGAAGACATAGATTTTTCAACAAACCTGCCGGAGGTTTGGCGGTTTTTGACGGACAGTGAGAGAGAGATTGTCCGTAAAAACTCTACGATTCAAACCTATAAAAGGAATCAGTTGATTTACTGTATGGGGGATGAACCAACAGATATGATGTGTTTGTTGTCTGGTAAAGTGAAGATTTTCAAAGATGGTGTAGGAGGACGTTGCCAGATTATTCGAATGGTGAAGCCTATCCAATACTTTGCTTATCGTGCCTATTTCGCTCATCAAAAGTATTTGACAAGTGCATCAGCTGTGGAAACATCTACCATTTGCTCCATTCCAATGGAGGTGGTGACGGATTTGATATACAAAAATCCGGATTTGGCGATGTTTTTCATTCGGCAGTTGTCTATCGATTTAGGCGTAGCCGATGAGAGAACAGTGAATCTGACGCAAAAACATGTCAGAGGACGTTTGGCAGAATCCTTGTTGTTCTTGAAAGACAATTACGGGTTGGAAGAGGATGGCGCTACTTTGAGCATATATTTAGCTCGGGAGGATTTGGCAAGTTTGTCCAATATGACCACTTCCAATGCGATTAGGACATTGGCGATGTTCGTCAATGAGCATATCATTGCTATTGATGGAAGGAAAATCATGTTGTTGGATGTGAATCGTCTGAAGAAGATTAGCCGGTTAGGTTAATCCTGCTATCAATAAACCCAAAAGGGGCTGCGTCGAAATGGAAGTTTTGATGCAGCCCTTTTTTGGTGCGCCAGAATTAGTAAAATCTTAGAAGCTGAGGATGAGACCTGCCGTGTTCTCCATATGACCCGCCGCCTTTTGGGATAAACAGACATATTATCATTCTTACTATTTGCATAACTAATATGATATTTGGTGTTATTATATAAAATGCTTATTCGAGTAATCTAATAGCTTCTGTTATTTACTTTAGTGACATCTAATTTTTTATACTTATTTGCCAAATCGTGATCGATCTACTTCTTTACGTGCTTTTGGTTTGAAATCGCCAAATCTGTACGTAAAAGACAAAGAAATCCTTCTTGAATCCACAACTTCTTCCATCCGTAGATTCTGTGTTAGATATTGAAGGTTAAGTTCTTTCGGGGCCCATGAATTGAATATATCATTGACTTTCAGAGATAATTCCGCTTTGTTACGATTAAATGTCCATTTTATACCCGCATCAATGCGATACATGGTATTGATAGTCATAGGTCCCTGAATGTTACGTGAAATATAGGAACCGGATAATCCCGCCTTGATATTGGGTTTCGACGATATGGTAAATGTATTATCAAGATTGGTATAAATCGCTAGATTGTCTTTCGTGAAGCTTAGGTCATGATAATGGTCGCTTTTCATTTTGTCGTAATATCCGTTTAAGATAAATCTGGATTCAAATATCCTGCCTATCCCAAACGGAATCATCATGTTAAACCCTAACTTCGCTGAATAATCAAAGTTCAAAGTCTTATAAATCAGCATCAATCTGTCGGAAGACTGATAAGGTATCTGGCAGAAAAAATCATCCGTATAATTCATGAATAATGTAAAAATATATTTACTCTTCCAAATGTAGTTTAACTGAAATGAGTAGTTTTTTGCAGGTCTTAAATCCGTATTTCCCTGTATTTCTGTATATCCATTGAGGTAAGATGTTGTATTTTGCATTTCCCAATAACTGGGATAAGCCTTATCAGAAGAAACTGACAGTTGAAAAACAGAGACAGGATTGGCTGTATAAGTAATTTCCATCATAGGGAATAGGCTTCGGTAGTCAATTTCCTTATGCTTATAATACTCTCCGGTCAAGGAAGCATTTAGGGAGAGATTGTTGGCAAAACGCTTGGAGAATCCTGCGTATAAATCATAAGTATACTCATTCAATTGGCTGTCACTGTCATAGTCTGACCAATTATGGCTGACAGAGGAATGATAGATTTGAGAACTCTTGTCTGAAGCGAAACTAAATTTAGTACCATAATTCAATGTCCAGCCTTTTCCCAGTGAATGGCTTTGATCTGCGTAGAATGTAAGACGGCGAATATCTTGCTTCGAGCGGGCATCAAAGGAATCTTCCTTGCCTTCCATTCTTTCCCGGTAATGCTGTGTCGTATGGTTTTTATAGGAAGTGAAGTCAATGCCCGTGCTAAACCCAAATCCTGAGGTGTAGTTCAATGCAATATTGTGCATTTGCACAGGCTTATCCGTATTCTTTTTATTTTCCGAGTCTGAGTAGGTTCCATTAGAAGAATTGTAAGACCGCATCCACGGCTGAATTTCTGCAGTGTATGCTAGGGTGATTTTGCCCTTGTCGTTGATTAGCCAATCATTCCCCAAACGAATGGTATGGATAGGTTTGACGGAGTAGCCTCGGTCGGATTGAATTATATCAGACACCTGATCATTGAACATATGTTGAGATATAATTTCCTGTCCTGTGCGAACCTGGTTGTAACCGAACGAATAGAGGAAATCTGTCAAGGTTTTAGGAGTGGTGTTATATAGGATTGTGACACCTCCTTGAAAATTCTCATAATACCCTTGGTCATACAACGTATTTATTTGTCCTTGCAATTGCCGGGTGCCGTAAATCTCATTGTCAAGTACAAGGTTAATTACGGCTCCTCGTACATGATACTGGGGAGGAGCACTATACATTACTTCTGCTTCCCGAATACGCTCTTTCGGCATATTTTTTAGCAGATTATTCAATTGGTTTTCATCCATATTGGTTTTCTTTCCATTGATTAGGATAGTCACGTTATTTGCCCCTATCAGTTGAAAAGTACCCTTTTGTATCTGAATTCCAGGAAGTTTCAAAATTGCATCATAGATGCTAGTTGCCATTTTGTCTGTTAAAAGCTGCGACATATTATAAGTCATTTTTCCGTCAATGACTCTCACCAGCGGATATTCACCTATTATAGACACTTCAGACAACATTTGGCTTTTCTCATCCATCTGGATAGAGCCAATAGCCTTTGTGTCACATTTTTTTTGATACGTTTCGTACATCAGATGTTGAACAGTTATAATTACTGGAAGTATATCTGTTTTTATACTGAATCTCCCTACGGAATCGGAATAGGTAGAATTCAAAAATACAGAATCAGTTGTCTGTAAAACAATTGTTGCAAATTCAATCGGGTTATTATCCCTGTCTGTAATTATTCCGTTTATTTCCTGTGCATATACATTGTTAATACACAAGAAAAGTATGGCACTTATTATAAATTTCATATCAATTCATTTTTTAATAGAGTCATAGAAAAATATTTCAACCTTCCTTGTCAATAGAGCGGAATGTTATTCATCCAAAATCGGTCATTAGGATTTCTCTGTGTCGTACGGCAAAGAGAAATCCTTTAATTTTTCCCATATAGACAAGAATGTTTGTCGTGTTTTCAGTGATCTGACCAAATATAGGATGTGCTTGTCTTTTGTTCTCCCCAAATAGGCTGGCGTTGATATCAACTCATACTTAATAGTCTTCAGAAACTTCTTTTTGTTGGAATTAATCAGTGCATGTCTGAACAGCGACATGAAGTTATATGCCATTACAATGAAATTTCCACATGCCTCTGTCGCCCAGAAGTTATTTGTGACAAAGTCATCAATGGAGAAATCACTCTTCAATTCCTTTATCCTGTTCTCAGAATCCGCCCTTCCGCGATATGAATCATATACTATCTTAGCCGGCAGTTCAAGATCTGTGGCGAAGCAGTTGTATCGGTATTTTCCGAAATCTTCCCCATCCTCAAAAAGCTCCAGTTGTCTGATTTGCTTTCCTGCAGCTTTGGGGCGTTTTTCTATTTCTTGCCTGACCATCACAATGCGCCTGGGCTTCTCCCAATCGTTTGCCTGATAGGTGGTTTCAGATATTTCCAATCCGTCTGCCAACTCTATCCATTTGCGTTCATGGGTAAGACTGTACTTTATACGATTATTGAAACGGCAAGCTATGATGTAGTGTAACTCTTTCTTTTCCAGATGGTCAAGTATTCCCTTTGCAAAGAAGCCACTATCCATGCGGATTAGTCCGATACGTTTGCCTTCAAGTCTTGAGAGAGTATCCTCAAGAAATGACAGGTAATTGGTACTTGCGGAAGTGTTGCCAGGGTGTAACCAATAATTTGCTATCACCCTCACATCGGAGACGAATGCAAGGAGAGGATGATGCGAGAGTCGTCTAGGACGTTTGGGGTTATATCCTTTGGCTGCTCCCTCCTGACTTCCCTCACGAACCATCACTGTCGAATCGAAGTTCAAGGTGTAGTTGTCGAACTTCAACTCAGAGAAGAACCAATGGAACAACTCTCCGAAAACACGCAGGTTGACAGCTTGGGAGAATTTGTTGAGATAGCACTGGTATGCACGATGGTCTGCTCCGCGTTTCCACCCAAGTAGGTCACATAGTGCAGCGTCATAACGCACCACGTCAAGATGTCCAAAGCAACTTGCGCTACACCACACACCTGCAAATAATCCCAATATTAACTGGCTGGGTTTGTAGCCACGGTTGGATCCTTGAAGTGGAATACCACTTTGCATAACATGCTCTTCAAAATGGCATTTCTCAAGCATTTTGAAGAACAGGGAAAGACCACCAAAAGGTGTTATTTCCTTATTTACGAACTTTATGTCACAGTTTCGCATCGGAGTATATACTTTTTTCGTGGTAAAGTTAGTAAATATTTATGAATCAGATATATGCAAAGCTGTTTTCCTAATGGCGGTCATTAGAAATGACAAAAAGTTTTTTCTAATGACCGATTTGTGTTTTATTGGATTGCCTCTCTTATTCGTATAAGCTTAGCCAACAACGCCTCCAATGAATCTAAAGGCAACATGTTGGCTCCATCCGATTTGGCTTGGGATGGATTTGGATGTGTTTCAATAAACAGTCCGTCAGCACCGACTGCAATAGCCGCTTTCGCTATTGTCTCAATCAGTTTGGGAAGTCCGCCGGTGACTCCGGAGGTCTGGTTAGGCTGTTGAAGGGAGTGTGTGACATCCATGACGACCGGGAAACCGAATTGTTGCATGGTAGGAATGCCACGGTAATCCACCACTAAATCAGTATATCCAAAAGTCGTGCCTCTCTCAGTCAGTATGACATTGCGGTTGCCTGCGTCTACCACCTTCTGGGCTGCGAATTCCATAGCCCCAGGAGAAAGGAACTGTCCCTTCTTTATATTGACAATCTTTCCCGTTTGTGCCGCAGCCACTAAAAGGTCTGTTTGCCTGCACAGGAATGCAGGGATTTGTAGAATGTCCACATATTCGGCAGCCATCTCCGCTTCGTGCGTTTCATGGATATCCGTGACAGTCGATACGCCAAAAGTCCCATGCACTTTGCGCAGGATTTTTAACGCCTTTTCATCGCCTATTCCTGTAAAAGAGTCCAAGCGGGAGCGGTTGGCTTTCCTGTATGAACCTTTGAACACATACGGGATTTGGAGCCGGCTTGTGATTTCTGTAATTCTCTCCGCTATATGAAGAGCCATCTCTTCTCCTTCAATGGCGCACGGACCTGCCATCAAGAAGAAATTAGGCTTTCCCCTTAAGTCATCAATTGTAATCATAAATTATTTCGTGTTAACTGTTAGCAGTTGAATAGTCTGTTTGACCTTTTCCTCTGTCGGCAAGGTCGCATCTAGCCAATGGATGGTAAAACCTCTTCTTTCCATGCCTCTGAACCATGTCATTTGCCTCTTGGCAAACTGGTGGATGGCTATTTCCAATTGGGAAACCATCTCGTCGTATGTCAGTTGCCCGGTGATATAGAGTGTCAGGTATTTATATTCCAAACCATAGTAAATCAAGTCCTCCGGTTTGACTCCAGTTTGTAGGATATTCCGCACCTCATCCACCATTCCTTCGTCCAGCCTGTCCCTCAATCTTTTGGAAATCTTCGCCCTTCTCAATTCCCGGTCAATTTCTACTCCGATAATCAGGGAATGGATAGGATCATATTCGTTCTTGTCCGGAGCCTCCTTTTTGTAGAACTCCTCGATTTCGATTGCCCGGATAGCTCTTTGGGCGGAATCCACATCCGTCTTGTTATGGAGCGTTTTGTAAGACGCCAATATCTTTTCCAGCTCAGCCAAACTTTTCCCCTTCAACGCTTCCCTCAACTCTTTGTTCTGGGGGACATCCAAAAGTTTATAACCTTTCAAGACCGCCTCAATGTACATGCCGGTTCCCCCGCAAAGGATAGGAGTCTTTTGCTTTGCTTTGATTGATTCAAACGCCTTATGGAAATCGTGTTGGTATTCGAATACGTTGTATTTATATCCGGGGTCGCAGATATCAATCAAGTGGTAAGGTATCTTTTTCCCGTCAACGGTATAATCTGCCAAATCTTTCCCTGTCCCGATATCCATGGTACGGTAGATTTGTCTGGAGTCGCCACTAATGATTTCCGTATCCAAATGAGCTGCCAAGGCGGCAGCAAAGGATGTTTTACCGGAAGCGGTGGGACCAATGATTGTTATCAGTTCGTATTTCTCTTTTGTTTCCATAAAGCAAAGATATGTATTTATTTCCAAATACGAAGTAACACATCAAAAAAGGGGCTGTATCAAAACCTTCATTTTGACACAGCCCCTCAAAAAACTATTTAATCTTGGGCGATTATGCGTTTACAGATGCCATGTGAGCAATCAAATCCAATACTTTGTTAGAGTAACCGATTTCATTGTCATACCAAGAAACAACCTTAACGAAAGTATCTGTCAAATAAACACCAGCGTTAGCATCAAAGATAGAAGTCAAAGTGCAACCCAAGAAATCAGAAGAAACAACTGCATCTTCAGTATAACCCAGAACACCTTTCAATTCGCCTTCAGAAGCTTCCTTCATTGCAGCGCAGATGTCAGCTTTTGTAGCCGGTTTAGCCAAGTTAACTGTCAAGTCAACAACAGAAACGTCCAAAGTCGGTACACGCATAGAGATACCGGTCAATTTGCCGTTCAATGTAGGGATAACTTTACCTACAGCCTTAGCAGCACCAGTTGAAGAAGGGATGATGTTGCCAGCAGCAGCACGGCCACCACGCCAGTCTTTCAAAGAAGGACCGTCAACAGTCTTCTGAGTAGCTGTTGTTGAGTGAACTGTTGTCATCAAACCGTTTACGATACCGAACTTGTCGTTCAATACTTTAGCGATTGGAGCCAAGCAGTTAGTAGTACAAGAAGCGTTAGAAACGAACTGAGTACCCTTAACATAAGTTTTTTCGTTTACACCGCAAACGAACATTGGAGTGTCGTCCTTAGAAGGAGCAGACATAACAACATATTTAGCACCAGCCTGGATGTGAGCTTGAGCTTTTTCTTTAGTCAAGAACAAACCAGTTGATTCAACTACGTATTCAGCACCTACTGCATCCCATTTCAAGTCAGCTGGGTTTCTTTCTGCAGTTACGCGGATTTCTTTACCGTTAACGATTAATTTGCTGTTTTCAACGTCAGCTTCGATAGTACCATCGAATTGACCGTGCATTGTATCGTATTTCAACATATAAGCCAAGTAATCTACTGGGCACAAGTCGTTAATACCTACAATTTGGATGTCACTTCTTTTTTGAGCTGCACGGAATACGAAGCGGCCGATACGACCGAAACCGTTAATACCTACTTTAATCATTGTAATAAAACTTTATATGTGTTTATTAATAATATTATCCTTTCATAATGGAGCTTTCCGCTCCGTTCGCTTTTTCCGACTGCAAAGTTAATTATGTTTTTTATTTATGAATTCAATTTCTGATGAAAAAGTATCACTTCTAACATAAATTAAAACTTTATTCTGTCTTTTTGTTCTTCTCTTTTGAGTTAGGCTTGAAAAAGTTGGAAATTCTTTTGCGGAGAAGCTTGATTCCTAATGAAACCAGCAAAGGTTGTGCGACTTCCCAAGCGACAGGTAACAGGGCTTTTCCCAATGAGAAAAAGTCCGAGAGCTGTAACTTGTTTGTCGGGGGAGGAGTGTCTTGTGCAACTTTTTCTGTCTGGTTTTTCCCTTTGGGTTTGGCAGGAAAGAGCAGGGAGGAGAATCCCGATAGCAATAAACTTCCAGCATTGGCCTGTATGAAGGCGAATGTCTGGTTCAACTTCTCTTCTTGTTTCCGGCAAGCCTCTTGGACTTGCTGTTTCTCAGCAAGCAGTTTCTCTATCGGGGTCGGTTGGGGATGATTCATCATTTTCTTTGTTTTGTTTCTCGTCATTCTCTATCAAGGCTGCGATGACAGCATTCAGGATGCACAGTTTGATCCGCTCTTTGTTCCGTAGGAGGATGCCTAAGATAAGCAAATAGAGCAGGGACACGCATCCGAACCCTGCGGCGTTGCTGTCGAGCAGGTTCCCTAAAAAGAATCCCAAAGCTATAAAGACGAACAGGATGGCAAAAAATGCCAGGAAGAGCACAATTAATCCGTATGAGAGGATGCTGATTACTTTGCTTGTCCTCTCATACGTGTTTAATTTCAAGAGCGACAGTTTCAGCTCCAAATAGGCTGAAAGGTCTTTCTTCAAGTTTTCGAATGTCTTCCCTGAATCATTCATTATTCAGCACTTACTTCTTCTACTTGTTTTGCTTCACATTTTCCTTCTTTGTATTTTGCCAAAGCTGAATTGAATCCCTCTTTAGCTTTGCCTACGATGTTATTCAACTCGTTCAAGATATCTTCTTTTTTATCTGTTGCTGCCAAATAACCTACAGCTGCACCAACTGCCGCACCTACTACAAGTCCTAACAGTAATTTTGAATCAACATTTTTCATGACTTAATCTTTTAAATTGGGTTTTATAGTATAACGGAAAAGTGCTTCCGTTAGTTTAGGAATATGATGCAAATAATGTTAAATAATGGTGTTTCCCGCCCTTTGTCTACTTCCCTCTAAGCTTACATATAATATATGGTACTAATAACCGCATTACAAATCGTATGCGTTGGGGATAAGGGATGGTTTCGCACACCACTCGGATATTATCGTAAAGCCCTTTGGAACGTTGGCTATTCGATACGCCGCTTGTGTCGAATATGGATATGGGTATGCCAATATGCATGAACCGCGCATGCCGCTGGTATTGTTCTATAAAGAACTTTAAGTCGGCAGACAACTTGTGTCTTGTGTCAAATGGTATGTCAAGCAGGCAGCTGCGGCGCACAAAGACACTTTGGTGGCAGAATATCATGCGGTGGTAGAGATAATAGTTGGCTGGGGCTTGCTTCACTTCTCCGTTTTTCACCACGTCGCCATAAATGATATCCGCCTCCCATTGTTGTTTTTTGCCGAAAACCAACTGGAGCACATTGTCGGACGCAAAGAGGTCTCCTGCATTCATGAATATCACCCATTCGCCGGAACACATCCTGACTCCTTTGTTCATGGCGTCATATATGCCATTGTCGCGCTCGCTGACATAGGAAGTCACGATTCCCATTCCGGCATAGCGTTTGACTATCATCATTGTATTGTCAGTGGAGTGCCCGTCTACAACAATTATTTCCTTATTGTCATATTTCAGTTTCTCAATGTTGGCAAGAGTTTTCTCCAACAATTGCCCCGCATTATATGTAACTGTCACGATAGATACTTTTGGTGGCATAATCTTTTATTCTGCGATTTATAAGTAGGGCGGTGGTATCATAAATATGGACACAGCCCCGGAATTTGTTATGTCAGGAATCTCACTTGTCTTAGCGTTGCGAATCCAAGGGGAGAAAATCATGATAACAGGGCAAAGATACAAAATATTTCAGGAATTCATCTGGTATTGGACTTTAGGGAATAAGCATACGCCGTTTGCCCTCTAACTCCATAAGTGGTTTTGTGTGGAAAGGATGCAGGGCATCGCAAAGATGGAAACTGCACCGGGTTGTAAGCTCATAAATATCGCTCGATGAGCCCTCGAAAAAACATACCGTTGTTTTGAAAAAAACATCACGAGGAATTTTTGAAAACG
>OLYC01001418.1_pt1 | contig 16513 bp, 13 predicted proteins | sample 1674271 | NCBI WGS metagenome assembly OLYC01 (sample SAMEA103958154, study PRJEB25191) | human gut metagenome
CGTAGAATTGGAAGATTATATCAAGGATAGCGGTATTGACTTTTGGATATATGGTCATTCTCACTATAATGTGGATGTGAAGATAGGCAATACCATGTGCATATCAAATCAGTTGGGTTATGTCTTTCATGGAGAACATGAGTCTTTCGATCCTTGTAAAAATATCGAAGTATAACGACTGGTAAATCTTTATGTAATGACTTTTCGGTAAAGAGAAAAGTTGAACAACTGAAGCATGGGTAAACTAAGCAACCAAGTTTAAGGTTTAGTTTACCCATGTATATATACATGCCTCTTTAATCTTACAAAATCAAACTTGTTTCGGAGCAGTTCAAGTTTACTACCTTATATATAGAAGCAATAATTTTATTAACAAATCTGTTTTGATATTAACGCTATTTTGATTGTCTGTAAGGCTCTGGGGAGATAATTTTCAGTGAAAGAAAATCTCTTTTTTAACGTTAAAAATTTGGTTTAAAGCGTAAAGAACGACCTTGTGATTTTGTCCTGCCTCTGCTATGGGGTTGCATTGAATTTGCTATGGGTCTGCTTTTCTCTGCTAGTTCTCCGCTATAAGGCAGAGATTAGTAGAGACCTAGCAGTAAAAAAGCAAATTCATAGCGAAGGTAGAACGAAATCTCTGAAAGATAAAAATATTTAAAACGTGTTTCGGTAAAGGGGTAAATGGCGGAATTTGGGAGGTTGAACCGTAATAAAGTCGTTCCTTTGGGCTTTATTGGGGCTGAAGTCTGCCAAAGACTATCAATGTCTGACAGTAAGAAAAATTATGGTTGTATCTTAGCACTGTCTTTGCATAAGATTGGCGGTATCTGTTGCGATGACGATTTTCAAAAAACAAAAAGATAAAAGTAGCGCATAATGAATGAACTCGGGGTTAAGGTAAATGCAAGAAGATTTCGTGCAATGAGACCCGAAAGGGGTGCATAGCTAAATGGGGTGGGAGAGGGGAATGTGATTGGGAATAGCGTTGTAAATATTTTTCTTGACGTGGAGTTTTGGGGGTTCGGTGTTTCTTCGAAATGGTCTCGGGATTCCTTCGGGATGATATCGGAATGCCATCGGAATTACAATCTGTCGAAATGGGGTGTTGAAGCATACTTGCGTGTGCAAGGTTTAGGGGAACATTAATTCCCATTAATGCCCATTAATTTTTTCATTAATACTCGCTTTGTACTTTTTAACAATAAATACTGTATGTTTCCCGTATTATTCTCCGTTCGTTCTCCGTTCGTTCTCCGTTCGTTCTCCGTTCATCCTCCGTTCATCCTCCGTTCGTTCTCCGTTCGTTCTCCGTTCATCCTCCGTTCATCCTCCGTTCATCCTCCGTTCAAGCTCCGTTCAAGCTCCGTTCATCCTCCGTTCATCCTCCGTTCATCCTCCGTTCGTTCTCCGTTCGGAATCGAAGATCGATCGAAGATTGATCGAAGAATGAACGGAGAATCATCGGAGGCAAGACGGAGATGTGTCGAAACTCTAGTGAGAAACCAAGAGAAAGACGATTCGAACAAAAACTTTATTTTTAATCACTTAGATTCAATTTATTAGGGCCAGAACATTTAATGAATTTTGCGCGATGTACTAAAAAAATGCGGGGCGTTCGTCGATTAAAACAGGCCATTTGTCTATTTTTAGTATCAAAACAGGGGCGTAGATTAAACCTTCGTGGTAATTTTGCATCTGATTTTATGTATGCCACCCAAAAATACGCGTAATTTGGGATGGAGTAGACAGCAATTAAACAAGAAACTAACACAATAACAACCCGATAAATGAAAAGAAAATTTTGGCTCTTCATCCTATCGTTTGTCATGAGCCTTGGGGCTATGGCGCAGCAATGGGTGTTGACAGGAACTGCCGTAGATGGCAAGACCAAAAATCCAGTAGACTTTGCTTCGGCTGTGTTAATGCGCACAGACAGCACTGCTGTGATGGCAGCTACTACCGATGAAAATGGTGCATTTAAATTGGTGGGCAAAGAAGCTGGTAACTACATCGTAAAAATTTCGTATGTAGGCTTTAAACCTTTTACGCGCAATGTGAAGTTGACCGCCGAACAAGATAGCATCGGCTTGGGCACATTGGCTATGCAGAGTAACGACCGTGTGTTGGGATCGGCTACGGTTACTGCCACTGCCTCGCGTGTGGAACAAAAGGGTGATACCACCATGTTCTCGGCTTCGGCATATCGTGTGCCCACGGGCTCTACACTCGAGGCTTTGGTAAAGCAGTTGCCTGGTGTGGAAGTTGACGACAATGGGGGCATTAAATGGAATGGTAAAACCGTGCAAGAGTTCTTGATTAACGGTAAGGACTTTTTTAAGGGCGACACCAAAACTGCCATGAAGAATTTGCCCACGGAGTTGGTGAGCAAAATTAAGGCTTACGATAAGAAAAGCGACTATACAGAGCAAACAGGTATTGACGATGGCGAAGAAACCACCGTGCTCGACATTGCGACAAAACGCGAATTGAACGAATCGTGGGTGTCGAACATTGACTTAGGTTATGGTAGTCACGATCGCTATTCTACACGTTTCTTTGGTTCACGTTTTACAGACAAGACACGTGTCACGACATTTGGTTCGTTGAATAATACGAACGACCAAGGTTTTGGCGGTCCGCGAGGCTTTGGTGGCGGTAGCAATGGACTTACGGCTTCGAAGACAGTCGGTTTGGACTTCTCGTGGGAAAATGGCAAGAAAAAACGCGAGGCAGGACGTTTGCAACTCGGTGGTTTTGCTCTTTACTCACATACGAGCAGCGATGCTGTAAGTACTTCGAACTCAGAAACCTTTTTAAACGCAGGCAAAGGTTCGTCTTTTGCCAATAGTTTTAGTTTTAATGGTTCGCATCGTACGAGCGTGATGTCACGTTTTAAATTGGAATGGAGCCCCGACTCAATGACCAATATCAATTTTCAGCCACGCTATAATTATGTAGAGTCGCGTAATAGTGGCACCTCAAGTTCGGCAACCTTTAACCAAAATCCTTATGAGTTAGAGGGCATGGTAAGTCCGCTCGATAGCATCTTTGCGCAGGTTGCAGCCGAGCGTTATAACACAGCGCTTTATGGCATGATGGTGAATACGAACCAACGCATGTCGAAGGGCGATAGCAAATCGCATGCTATTAGTGCCAATTTGAACATTGTGCGTCGTCTTTCATCGAATGGTAGAAATGTGTCGTTGCGTGCAAGCGGTGGTTACACCAAGAGTGAAAACAACTCTTATGCCATTTCAGACATTCGCTATAACACCGTGACGAACCCTACGAACACGGGTAGCAACTTGAATCAATATAGCACCACACCGGGCAAAAACTATAATGCTTCTGTGCGTTTGGGCTATGTAGAACCCTTGGGCAAAAATTGGTTTGGCGAGGTGCGCTATGAGTATAGCTACAAATATAACAAGAGTGACCGTTCTCGCTATAACTTAAACGAGTTGTTGCAGCAAGACGTTGACATGGTTGGACCCTATAACCAAAAGTTTGGCAGTCTTACGGATTATCCTGAATTAGGTTCGTTGCCTTTGGCATACGGCAATTTGAGTGTAAACGACATCCTTAATTTGGTGCGCGATGCCAATAACTCGCAATATGCCACTTATAAATATTCAAACCACTCGGCTACACTCGGTGTGCGCTATAACACATCAGCCATTCGCTTTAATGCAGGTGTAGACTTTGACCCCGAACATACCACAATGGCATATAACCGTCCGAGTCAGCTTGACACAGTGGTTACACGCAGTGTGTTTAATGTTTCGCCACAGGTACGTTTCCGTTACAGATTCTCAAAAACAAACAGTTTGGATATTAACTACCGTGGTTCGTCATCACAACCTTCGATGACCGACCTCTTGGCTGTGGTAGATGATTCAAACCCCTTGAACATCTCAATGGGTAACCCAGGTTTGAAACCTTCGTGGAACAACAACTTCCGTATTAACTATAATGGCTACAATGCTACGCGTCAGCAAGGCATTATGGCAGGTGTGGATGGTTCGTTTACGCGCAACTCTATTTCGAACCGTATGGTTTATGACGAAACAACGGGTGTGCGCTACATGCGTCCTGAAAATATCAATGGCAACTGGAATGGTCGAGGCATGTTGATGTTCAATTCGGCTATGGGCAAAGAAAAATTGTTCAACATAACCACTCACACCTCTTTGAGCTATGACAATGCAGTGAGCTATGTGAGTAGCCGTTCGTCGAATGCGACAACTTTTGCTATGCCTTATGGCAACTTGATGCCTTTGGCAAATGCTACGGCAGAGGAAGAACATAACTATGCTTATTATAATAATATATTCAACTCGGCAGCTTCAGCTTCAGAAAAGAACACCACACGTACGCTTGGTGTGAGCGAAAACTTGAACTTGTCATTCCGTAAGTCGTGGTTTGATGTGGGTTTGATTGGTAAACTTAACTACCAACATGCACGTGCCACAGTGCAGGATAACGCAAATATGGACACATGGAGCTTTGCGTATGGTGCAAATGCGAATTTCATCTTTGACTTTGGATTGAGCATTTCTACAGATATCAGCATGAGCTCACGTCGTGGTTATGTGGCTTCGTCAATGAATACAAACGAGTTGTTGTGGAATGCACAAATTGCACAGTCGTTCTTGAAGAATAAGGCAGCAACAGTGAGTTTGCAGTTCTACGACATTTTGCAAAAGCAGAGTAACATTAGTCGTGTGCTCACAGCTACACAACGCACAGACTCTTGGAATAATGCCATCAACTCTTACTTCATGGTTCACTTTATTTATAAGTTGAACATCTTCCCAGGTGGGGGTAGCAGTAAGAAGAATGATAAGGATGACGATCGTCCTGGTCCTCCTGATATGCGTGGTCCTGGGGGTATGCCTATGCGTCCTGGTGGTGGAAGTCGACCTGGTTTCCGCGTCATGTAAGATTAAAAATAAGAAAAGTTATGAGGTTGTAAAGTTACCATTGATAGTAACAATACAACCTCATAACTTTTTTAGTACTAAAACTGAATTTTAGTGCTATTGTACTGTGAAATAAATTGTGTCGCCATAACTTGTGCCAATGCCATTTCGTGCGTATGCCACGGCATAATAGGTGCCTTTGCCCAAAGAGTCGGTGTGGGCAGTAAAGGTGGTAGTTGCAGAGTCGGCTACGGCTTTCGCGTTTAATGTGTCGTTTCCATAATTAAAGCCACACTCGCGCAACGAACTGTTGGGAGATGCGCTGACATGCCCTGTAAGCCATACCGAATCGCCTTGTTGGGTGGCTACGCCAGTGTGTACGGTCGGGGCAAAAGGTTGCTCGCCACTGCGATCTTCGCCACAGGCTGTGAGCAACTGCGCAGAAAGGGTGATAGATGCAATAATGTAAAAAAGATGTTTCATGAGTCGTAGTGGATTGTCAATCGTAAAACATGTTGTGTGGTGTTGTCGATGCGTGGCGTATTGTCGGCACGTTCGCCAACTAACCATACAATTCCCGCTTCATCGGCTACTACAAGAGAAAGGGCTTTTTCAATGCGCGAAAAATGGCGATTGGTCATGTAGTCGCTTAAAAGTTGGCTGCCTTTCATGCCAAAAGGACTGAAGCGTTCGCCTTGAAGGGGTACCCTTATTTGTAATGCACCTTGTAGTTTGTCGGCATCGAAAAGCACGGTCTGTGGGGGACATTTCAGCGTTGTTAGGGCATCAATTTGCACTAATTCTGCCACAAGGTGTGCATGGGGTAGAAGGGTGGTGGTGCTTTTATTCACTGCTTGAGGCAATGTGATGTGTTGTGCTTGCAAGGGTTGAGGCTTGGGGCCAAAAATAAGATGCTGTTCGCTACGTGTAACAATAGCGTGGGCATTTTCTATAATCCCGCCTACACGCATTTGCAAAGCATCTTGTATTTGTGCATCCATAAAAGCCAAGGGCGTCAATAACTCGCGTAACACGGCGTGTGGGTGCGAAAGCGCATGGAGTTTGTCCCAACTTAAAAATGTATAAGCGCTTAGGGCTTTTGTACCCTTTTGCATTTCACATTTTTGGCAAAGGTGCGCAATGGCTTCGGCATACACGCTTTGTGTTTCAGTAAGGTGGTGAGCCATTTGGTTAATGGCTTGTATAACCTTAGGGTTGAGGCGTTGCAATAGTGGGAGTACTTCGTGACGAATGCTATTGCGGCGGTATTGCACATCGGCATTGGTGCTATCGGTGACGTAAGTCTGTTGGTGTGCGTCGAGGTATTGCAGAATGTCGGCTTTGGTCCACGACAACAAGGGACGGTAGATGGCAAAGCCTTGTTTGTGGCTAAGCTGTTGCATGCCGGTGAGTCCTTGTAGTCCTGTGCCACGCACAAGGTTGAGTAAAATGGTTTCGGCATTGTCCTCTTGATGATGTCCCACGGCAATGGCTTGGCAACCTGTTTGTGCTAACAATGTTTTGAACCAAGTGTAGCGTAGTCGTCGAGCAGCCATTTCGATGCTTTCGCCTGTGCTTTCAGCCTCTTGTGTGGTGTTGAAATGTGTGACAAAAAGCTTAATATTGAGCCGCTCACACAGCAAACGTACAAAGTGCTCGTCGCGGTTACTTTCTTCGCCACGTAAGTGAAAATTACAGTGTGCCGCAGCAGCAACCTCGCCTTGGTTGTGTAGCCAAAGCAAAAGACACACGGAGTCGGCTCCGCCAGAAAGGGCTACAATATATTTTGCCATAATGATGTGTGGAGTTTGTGGTTCGTACTTTGGCTTCTTGTTGGGGATGGTAGACTAAAATGTGAGATGAACGATGGGAGATAATGCGTGGGGCATTAATATGCGACTTCCACATTGAAACCTGCATCACGCACTTTTTGGGCAATACGGTCTAATTCTTCGTGAGTAGCTTTGCGCAAGTCAGGGTCGGGTGTTTCGCGATCGATGGTGTAGACCATTACTTGTTGTGGTCGAATGCTTTTAACGGCTTCGAGCCACGGATTGACATAGAGGTCGGTAGTGTTGTCCACACTCTTGCCTTGGCTTGTGCCCTTCATAAAGAGCGACTGAATGATGACGTGTCCGTTGAACGAGCGAAGGGCTTCGATGATTTGTGCCACATCGTAATGTCCCGTGGGGCGGTCTACACGCTGAATGTAGTTGGCATCTACCGTGTCGAGTTTAAGAATGTTGTTGTCAACCTTCATTAAAGCAGCATGCACCTCAGGTCGAATGGCAAAGGTGGAGTTGCTGAGTACACTCACTTTGGCTTGTGGAAAATATTGATTACGCAGTGCTAGGGTGTCGTCTATAATACCCGCAAAATCAGGGTGTGCAGTGGGTTCACCATTCCCTGCGAATGTAAGTACATCGGGTTTAGATCCATTCGCTGCCATGTCTTTTAATTGTGCTTCGAGCGCTTGTGCCACTTCTTTACGTGTGGGGCGGTGCAATGTGGGACGATGGTCGCTATTGTAACCACATTCGCAATATACACAGTCGAAGGTACACACTTTGCCGTCGGCAGGCATCAAGTTAATGCCTAACGAAACACCAAGACGGCGACTGTGAATGGGACCGAAGATAGGTGAGGGGTAAACAATGCCCTTGTGACCTTTGTTTTCAGGATAGCCGTTTGACATAATTGTTTACTTGTTTATATAGAAAAAATGTGTGTGACATAAAAAGCAAAAAGAGATTTCCCGAAACATGTGCTTGGGGAAACCTCTTTTTATTTCGGAATCTTGTTTGAAGATACCATAAAGTGCGGTGCACTGTTCGCAAAAAATTATGCGTTAACAGCGGTGCGCTTTTCTTTGATACGAGCCTTCTTGCCTGTGAGGGCACGGAGGTAGTAGAGCTTAGCGCGACGTACCTTACCTACCTTGTTCACCTCGATGCTTTCGATGTTCGGTGATTCAATGGGGAAAATACGTTCTACACCGATAGTACCAGACATCTTGCGCACTGTGAAGCGCTTCTTCTCCTGGTGACCATTGATTTTGATAACAACGCCGCGATACAACTGGATACGCTCCTTGTTACCTTCGACGATTTTGTATGCTACGGTAATAGTGTCACCAGCTTTGAACTTGGGGAACTGCTTGCCTGTAGCAAAAGCTTCTTCAGCAATTTTAATTAAATCTGCCATTTTGTTGATGGGTAATTAAATGTATTGTTGTCCGTCCCGACCCAGCTTAACGGGGAACTCTGCATCCCGACAGAGGCTTGGTGGAAAAGCGGTGCAAATTTACGACTTTTTGCTTGTATGGCAAATCTTTTCGCTATTATTTTATGTTTTCTTATTGATTTTCTGTAGTTTAGTGGCTTTCTCCCACATCCTTTAGTTTACAGAAGTGTGCTTGCAACTGTCATAAAGCTTTTTATAAAACTTATGTTTACACAATGTGGCTGCTGAACCAAGGATGATGAGTTTGTAGCGAGCACGCGTAATTGCCACGTTCATACGGCGTAAGTCGTTCAAAAAACCGATTTGTCCTTCTTCGTTTGCACGTACCAAACTCACAAGTATCACGTCGCGTTCTTGCCCTTGAAAAGCATCGACGGTGTTTACCGTAATTTGTTTGCGTAAGGGACGTAAGTAGTCATCTTTCTTGATGAGACTACGCAAATATTGCACCTGTGCACGATAGGGCGAAATAATGCCAAAGTCAATGCGTTCTTCTATGAGTCGGTGTCTACCAAATCGTTGTGCATAATTGTGCAAAGCTTGTAGCGTGAGTTGGGCTTCGGCTTTGTTGATGCGTCCATAAGAGTTGCCTATGAATTGCTCGTGGTTATCGTCAACGCATTCGGCTGTGTCTATCCACACCAACGAATCGTCAATATCGTCGAGCAATGAGCGATGTTTCACTTCGGGGGCTGCTTGTAATTGTCCTTGATAAAACCAATCGGACGAAAAACGCATTAACGCTTCGTTCATGCGATATTGCACTTGTAGCAAACGCACACATTCGGGTTTGTTCGCTGCAATTTGTTCCATCAGCGTAACGGCTAATCCGCTACGAGCAGCCTCCACACATTTAATGGTGGGTGGCAGTTGTTGGTGGTCACCAGCAAAAATCACACGATCCGCCTTTTGCAGTGGAATCCAGCAAGCGGCTTCAAGGGCTTGGGCGGCTTCGTCTATGAAGAGCGTGTGAAAGTGTTGCCCTGTGAGTAATTGATGGGCAGCCCCTGTAAGCGTGCAAGCTATTACGCGACTTTGGTCGAAAAGATGATGACGAATGCGCATCTCAAGTTCATCAGCCCGTTCGCGTAAACGACTTATTTTTTGATGGAAATTTTCGCTGCGCGATTTACGTGGTTGACTATAAAGTTGACGTATGTTGCGTCGTATTTGCCAAAGGTCGGGATAGTCGGGATGCGACTCAAAGCGATGCTCATAAGTGTGGGCAAGCATCTCTTGTGTCACACGGCTGGGGTTGCCTATGCGCAATACCGAAATGCCACGTTGACTGAGTTGTGCGCACATCCAATCTACTGCAGTGTTGCTTTGTGCACAAACTAATACCTGTGGTTCGCGTCGCAACACCTCGCTCACGGCTTCAACCATAGTGGTGGTTTTGCCTGTTCCCGGTGGTCCATGCACAATCAGTACATCTTTAGCTCTTAGCACATCGCGCACAGCCTGCTCTTGCGAGGCGTTGAGCCAAGGCAGACGCAAGGGTATGGCTGGCTCTGCTGACCAACTTGCGGGCGCTGCTGTATGGAATATATCGCGCAATGCAGCCAACCTATTGCCTTTTGCTTCGCCCACATGATGTAGTGCATCAAGCATCACACGATAAGAATAGTCGTCAAAATGTAGTTGTACGCCGAGTTTTTCTACGGATTGTAATTGTGCCAAAGCACCCTCGCCAGGCAACTCTACCACCATTCGGTCAGTCTCTGAAAAACTCACTGTGCCTTGAAATGGAAGGTAGTGCAAAAGTCCTGCCCCATCTTGCGAAAAAAAGCACACTGGCCGTCCGTATTCAAAGTTATGATCAATGTCGGAGTCGGGAGTGCGCATTATTTCTACCACAAAGCGATCGAGCGAGTTGTAATAGCCTCGTCCTGTACTGACAGGAAACCAGCAATCACCACGTTTCACTTTGCGGTCAACGCCCATAAGCTCGGTGTCGCGCTGAAAGGTTTTCTTCTCGCATTCATATTCCATTTTGAGCAACTCTATTTGTCGCGCAATAGAGAGGTTCTGTTTCATGCTTTCTATGTTTCTTGTTTCTTGGGGGAAGATTTATTCATTTACTTATTGAACATCTACTTAATAGCTCACATGTTCAACACTCACCCCAATCATAGCCTTCTCGCCAATTTTAAATTCGGCAGCAGCACCTATGCGGTCGCGAGGAATATCGAAGAATACGGGGAAGGGTTCGCGTCGCCAAGGATAAAGAGATGTCTGTTTCGGTAGAAAAGATTTTTGACCATAAGCATACACGTTGATATTCTCGTTAACCTTATAAGCTAATACGCCCCCCACACCTACATCTGTGCGTCGCCAACTTCCCCAGTCAAAGTTTGTGGCAGTAATGCCTGCAGCAAACGAGAGCTTTTTGGTTAGAGGCATCACATAAGCAAAGGCAGCCGACTGACCAAAGCCCACACCGCGGGGCGAATTTTTACCCAATCCAGCCGTAAGGCTCATGCCAAATTGTGCATTAAATCCCTCATGCAGTCGCCAACCAAAGTCGCTTCCTACATAAGGTGCATAACCACCCAAACCATAGCCACCCATGTTCACCATAGGGGTGTTCCAAGGCAATGAAAGCTCGTTTGCCTTTTCACCAGCAAGCGAAAGACTGTCCGCATCAGCTGCTAACGAGTCGCGGTGCATTTTCATAAAAGCATCGTCCCATTCGCGGTGTTGCACCTGATTGTCAGTTTGAGCTTCAGCACATATCGGTGCTGTTAGGGCAAACAAACTCAATATGATATATTGCACAAATTTTGTCATTGTCGTAAATCTTAGATTATGATGCAAATGTAGGTAGAAAATACGAATGACTACACAAAAAAGCTATTAAATAACCCAAAGTAGATTTTAATTTTATATTTTTGCGCCCAAGAAAATAGACTTTAGCATATTAAGTCGTCTATACTTTTTTGACGAAGCTTAGACTACTTCAGTAAGACCCGATAATATGAACAATAAAACACTTTTAATAACCACTATTCTGTGGATAGCTTCTGCCATAATGTATGCTGGCACCCCTTGGCTAAAAAAGCCCTTACGTTTTGTTGAGGCAGACAGTGTAATTACTTGGGGATATGACGGACGTGACTTCAGACGTACTGCATTCACGACCGATTCCACTGCCCAACCTCTTCCAACGCGTCTCACACGTAGTGCTTGGAATAATCGTAAAATTGCCTATCAACGTTGGCAAGAAACCTCCTCTCAGCGTAACCTCGTAGGTGGGGTAGGCGATGCTCAAACCGAAAGTCAAGGTATAGCCGCAGCACGTTGGGTGGAACAGGCACAAAACCTTTTTTTGATGCAAGGCGATGCTGCATATATTGACTGCATAGAACGAGCATTGTTTAATGCAGTGATGCACACCGCACAAGACACGACCGACATGGCAGGAAGCATCGACCGCAAAATAGCCGCTGCTCAACTCCTCGCCTTTCCTGCTTGGATGTATGCCACAAAGGGAACCACCGATTTGTATATCAACCTTTATGCCAATGCCACGTCAAACATTCGTTGGGGCGATACTACCTTTTCGCTCGACCAAATAACCGATATGCCTGTGTCGGGTTCGGTAAAATTTCGTTTCAATGGCATGGGAAAGGGTTTGCGCTTCAAAGTGCATTTGCGTATGCCCGAGTGGACGGGGATGCGTAAAAATACTCCCTATGTCTATGTAGGAGGCGAACCACAACATCCCACAGTATATGTAAACGGACATGAGGTAGATCCCCTGCAAGTCGACGAAAAAGGTTACGTAGTGATAGACCGTGTTTGGCGTTCACTCGAAGAAATTTATATAGATTTTCCTTTGCATGCGCAATACGTGTTGCCTGCATCAACTCCCACCGACCATTTGCACGCACCCATTCACGGTCGTGCTGCGTTGCAATGGGGACCATTGGTTTATTTAGCCGGTAGTGCCAATGTGCCACAATATTTTGTGCCTACGCAACCTGTTAATCCCACCGATGCCCTTAGTCGTTCGGGCTATCCAGTTCTTCAAGGCACCTCCTACAATACGCAAGGCGTGCCACAAGATGCCCAAGCCCCGGCACATCGTTTTATTGTGCAGCCCTATTGTGACTAACACACACACCTTTGACTTCACTTAATACTAAAAAATCCCTTGCACAGCATGCCGTGCAAGGGATTTTTAAATTTAAGCTTGTGCATAAGTTGCTACATCCTCGGGCGAGAGATTCATCACGAAAGTATGATGCTTAGCAATTTCTGCTTCAACAAAATTTGCATATACGCGAACACTCTTACCAAAGAGTTCTGCGTTCTCGTTTGCGTTGTGCAACAACAAATGCAACATGATTACGCTGGCAGCCATTTCCATGAGGTGGCGTGCGCAAAGATCGTGGAAAGCAGGATCGGCAGCTTCCTTTACGCGGTTTGTAGCCTCTTCAAACTTGTCAGCCATAGCCTTGGCACGAGCTTGAATTGCCTTAAACTCATCGCTAACCACAGCCTCTTCAAACTCGCGCATCTGAGCCAAGTAAGAGCCGTTTGTTACATAGCGAATCGCAGCAACTACTTGCAACTGTGTTGTACCTTCATAAATCGATGTAATGCGTGCATCGCGATAATAGCGCTGAATGGGATATTCCATCATGAAGCCCGAACCACCATGAATTTGCAAACCATCGTATGCGTTTTGGTTGCAATATTCAGAGTTCATGCCCTTAGCAAGCGGTGTGAGTGAGTCTGCCAATTTAGCATACTTCTTCTGCTCTTTGCGTTCTTCGGGTTCCAATTTGCGTTCGCGAGCAATGTCGTCGAGTGCTTTATAAATGTCTACGTAGCGTGAGCACTGGTAGAGTAGGGCACGTCCTGCGTCGAGTTTTGCTTTCATCAATGAAAGCATATCGTAGACAGCGGGGAAATTGATGATGGCTTTGCCAAACTGCTCACGGTCGCGTGCATAAGCCAATGCTTCGTTGTAAGCAGCTTGTGAAATACCTACACTCTGTGCGGCAATGCCTAAACGGGCACCATTCATCAATGCCATTACATATTTAATAAGACCTAATTTGCGGTCGCCACAAAGTTCGGCATGAGCGTTTTTGTAAACAAGTTCGCAAGTAGGACTACCATGAATACCTAATTTGTTTTCAATGCGGCGCACGTTTACACCACCTTGGTTCTTGTCATAAATAAACATCGACAAGCCACGACCGTCAGTAGTACCCTCTTCAGAGCGAGCCAATACCAAGTGAAGGTTCGCATCGCCATTGGTGATAAAGCGCTTCACACCATTCAGTAACCAGCATCCCTCTTCTTCGCTATAAGTAGCCTTAAGCATCACGCGCTGCAAGTCAGAACCTGCATCAGGTTCGGTCAAGTCCATCGACATCGTTTCGCCAGCACAAATGCGTGGGATAAAACGGTTGTGTTGGTCTTCGTTGCCAAATTCATAGAGCGTTTCAATGCAGTCTTGCAAACTCCAAATGTTGCCAAAACCAGCATCGCTTGCAGCCACTAACTCGGCACACATGGTGTAGGGAGTGATGGGGAAGTTTAGACCGCCATACTTACGGGGCATCGTCATGCCATTCAGTCCCGCCTTCACCATAGCGTCAAGGTTTTCGGCAGTACCACTGGCATAATATACGCGGTCGCCTTCATGGTGCGGACCCTCAATGTCCACTCCTTCGGCATTATCAGTAATAGTCGTACCAGCCAACTCGCCCGTAATGTCTAACACACGGTCGTAGTTGTCCATAGCGTCCTCAAAGTCGAGTGGCGCATAGTCAAATTCGTCTTTGTCGCGGAAATTGCGTTCTTTCAGTTCCACGATGTGCTTCATAAGCGGATGGTTCAGCTCGAAGCGCAATTCTGCGTGGTCAGTATAATTGTTTGCCATTGTCTCTACTTGCTATTTGCTTTGTAATACTTAATCATCTTAGGAACCACTTCTTCTACAGAGCCAGTGATAATGTAGTCAGCAATTTGGTTGATGGGAGCTTCGGGGTCAGTATTGATAGAGATAATAATACCACTCTCTTTCATACCAGCCACGTGCTGAATGGCACCACTAATGCCACAGGCAATATAAACCTTGGGACGCACCGTAACACCTGTTTGTCCAATCTGCAAATCGTGCTCACAAAAACCAGCATCCACGGCAGCACGGCTCGCGCCCACTTCACCATGAAGTTCCTCAGCCAACTTACGAAGCAAGTCAAACCCCTCCTTGCTACCTACGCCGTAGCCACCAGCCACTACAATGGGGGCACCCTTCAGGTTATTCTTAGCTTTCTCTACATGGCGTTCAAGCACCTTCACCACATAGTCTGTTTCGGGCACAAACTTAGCCACATCCTCATACACAACTTCGCCTTGGTAGTTATCATCTACCTTTTCAGCCTTCATTACGCCCGAACGCACCGTAGCCATTTGTGGACGGTGGTCAGGGTTTACAATCGTGGCAACTATGTTACCGCCAAAGGCAGGACGAATTTGATAGAGCAAGTTGTCGTAGTGCTTCTTATTCTTCTTATCGTCAAAGTCACCAATCTCAAGCGCTGTGCAGTCTGCCGTCAAACCGCTTGTAAGCGATGACGACACACGCGGACCTAAGTCGCGACCAATCACCGTAGCACCCATCAAGCAAATTTGTGGATGCTCCTGTTTAAACAAATTCACAAGAATACTCGTGTGAGGCTTCGAAGTGTAAGGGAAAAGTCCCTCAGCATCAAACACATGGAGTTTATCTACACCATAAGAGAGAATCTCCTTTTCTACCAAGCCCTTAATGCCCGATCCAGCCACAATAGCCTCGAGCTGCACGCCAAGTTGGTTGGCGAGTTTACGACCCTTTGTAAGCAGCTCAAACGAAACATCTTCAACCTGAGTCTTATCTAATTCGCAATATACAAATACGTTGTTCATAGCGATATTTTTCTAATATTTAAAGAGTGAATGTGCTCCATCAGAGCGAAAAGTCCCCTAAGCACACCCGTTCTATTACCCAATCGTGTGGCTGTCTAACAATTCTTTAATCAAGTTCTCCACATCAGTGTCTCCGCCTGTGAGGCGTTTACTCTCCTTGGCTTTAAACACAATGTTTTGCACCGCCTTCACCTTTGTGGGTGAACCAGCCAAACCACATTGGTTTAAGTCACCATCCACGTCTGCCACGCTCCACTGTGCAATAGTCAAATAAGGCTTCTTCTCATACTCCTCAGCATAAGCCAATCCCTCAGCAGGGCGCTCCATCGGAGCCGAAGCACGTTTATATTTCATCACCAACTTCGCATTGCGCGGACGGCATGGAGCTGCATCACCATTCACTGTCAGCAAAATAGGCATTGGAGCTACAACACGTTCGGTGCCTCCATCAATGTGGCGAGTCACCACCACTTTGCCATCCTTCACCTCGTCTACATGCGTCACATAAGTCACTTGGTTCAAGTCCAACTTCTGAGCCACCTGCGGACCCACCTGTGCCGTGTCACCGTCAATAGCTTGACGACCACCTATCACAATGTCGGGAATGCCAATTTTCTTAATAGCCTGAGCCAAAGCATAGCTTGTAGCCAACGTGTCGGCACCTGCAAAGGCACGGTCTGTTAGCAAGTAACCACCATCGGCGCCACGATAAAGGCCCTCACGAATTACCTCTGTGGCACGCGGAGGTCCCATTGTTAAAATGTGTACCGAAGAGCCTGGGTGCTGCTCTTTAAGGCGCAATGCCTGTTCAAGAGCGTTTAAGTCTTCAGGATTGAATATGGCTGGCAGAGCGGCACGATTTACAGTGCCCTCAGGAGTCATCGCGTCTTTACCCACATTGCGGGTATCGGGTACTTGCTTTGCAAGCACAACAATTTTCAGACTCATATTTTTTCTTTATAGTTGATATTAATATTATGTGTTCAATAGAGATTTTGCCACACCCGTCTGAGTGAGTTAACAACTGTGGCACGGCAAATTTAGTCTTTTCTGCTAACTATGCAAAGCAAACCCACCTATTTTTTTCAACCTCCCCCATTTACCCACAAAAGTAATAGCATGGTGTGCCTACACAATTTTTCGAGAGAGGGGGAGAAGACCAACTAAGAAAACTGAAACGCGCTAACTGAAACAATGGTTTTGAAAAAAAAAGTGAACAGCGAAACCCAATATCATCCCGATGAAATTCCGAAGGCATTCCGATATCATACCGAAGGCAGAGGAAGATGATAAAAGTAAAAATAATTAAAACTTATTTCGTTGAAAACACAAATGTCGATTTTGGGGAGGATGATTCAAAAATCCTTCTTTTGAGGAAATGAAAGTAAGCTATTAGTTTACGTTAAAAAGCGTACATT
>OLYC01001427.1_pt1 | contig 16423 bp, 19 predicted proteins | sample 1674271 | NCBI WGS metagenome assembly OLYC01 (sample SAMEA103958154, study PRJEB25191) | human gut metagenome
AGCAGAGAGTCGCAAGGAGAAGTAGTATAAAGTCTATTTTGCTCTTTGCCATGATTTTTTTCTGTTGTTTTGGTTATGGATGCTTTCCAATAAGCAAAGATATGATTTTATTGCTGAACAACAATAGGTCAGGTAATAGGTCCGGTAATAGTTCCGGGCAGCATTAGGAGCCTGTCGCAAGTTAAATTATGCCCACGATGAAGAAGATTTGGTGGAAATGGCTTGTCCTTATTTTCTCTTACCTCGTTACGACTTCTTTGTCAATAAAGGAATCCGAACATCCATAGTGGCACTTGATTGTCAAACACATACTCTATTGTATCCTTGACCACATATGCGTCTTCTAAATTGGATATTCGTTTCTTTCCTTTGTTGCGCCCGCCCACTTCGAAAGTCTTTCCGTCAATCTCAAAATCTGAAACAGGAGATTCTACCGTATCGTACTTCTGCTTGGTCCAGCAATAAAAGATAGTCTCTCGGGCATTCCCCGTGTCCGGATTTTCGCCCGAAAGGACATAGGACATATTGGAATTCTGGAGATAAAGCTTGTCCATTTTGCGGTGAATTGCGTCCCCGTTGGCCTTCATACGCAGGACGGAAACAAGTTCGGCTTTTTCCAGATATTCCAGATACTTGGGAAGTATAATGTCCTCCAAATTTCGGACAGGATGTTAAGTCAAAAAAAGACTATAACTTTACTGCGAAATGGGAAAGACAACACGAAGAAAGTTCCCCCCAGAGTTCAAGGCCAAGGTAGCCTTGGAGGCTCTAAAAGAATCGTCAACGAAGGGTGATTTTGCGAAGCAGTACGAGATCTCCCCAGAGATGATCTCGAGATGGAAAAAAGAACTCGTGGAAAATGCCAGTGCGGCATTCGGAGCGAAGTCTGATACCGCTGATTTCGACAAGGAGCGCGATGCCCTCCAAAGAAAAATCGGCGAGTTGGAGATGGACGTGGATTTTTGCAAGCGGGTATACAAGCAGTTGGGGATACCTATACCCGAAAGACACTGATATCTCCAACGAGAGAGGCTGCCGGCAAGGACGGGAAGCGTCACCGGTATCCGAGCAGAGCCCGCCAGAGCAAACTGCTTGGGATAGCCAGAAGCACATCCTACTACAAGCGCAAGGAAGGCGAAAGCCAGAGAAATCTGAAGATGATGGACCTCATGGATAAGCAATATAATAGGTGCGCAGCTATGGGAGTGCGCCAGATGGCGGATTACCTCAAAGGCGAAGGATACCATGTCGGGAAGAAACTTGTGAGGCGTCTGATGGCTCTGATGGGGCTGAGGGCCGTATATCCGCTCAAAAGCCTAAGCAAGGGAGGTTGGACCAAGTATCGTATGCCATATCTGCTTCGTGGTTTGCAGATAACGAGACGTAATCAGGTATGGAGCACCGACATCTCCTACATCCCTATGGAGAACGGATTCATGTATCTGTATGCCATCATTGATGTCTATAGCCGTAATATAGTTGGCTGGGGTATGTACAACACGCTGGATGCGTCGAATGCGATAGAAGTTCTCGACAAGGCCGTCGCACGATATGGCGAACCGGAGATAATCAACTCAGACCATGGCGTGCAGTACACCTGTGAAGATTGGCATCGCGCATGTGACAAGTATGGAATACGGATAAGCATGGACGGCCGAGCCAGATGCCTGGACAATGTTTGGATCGAGCGCTTCTGGCGCACGATAAAGCGCGAATATGTATACTTGAATCCAGAGTCGACCGTGGGTGAGTTACGCCGTGGAATTACGAAGTATATGGATTACTACAATAACCGGCGCTGCCATCAGGGACTTGCGCACCAGACACCCCGTGCGGTATACGCCGCGGTCGCGGCCTAATCCAAATGAAATAATTGGAAGTGAAGAGAAGAATAATTACCTTAGCGCATGGAAGGAGTGCTCTATATGCAGAGCTCTACTTTCGGAAGGCTCTGCATTACACAAAGAATTGACTTAAGAGGAACTTACACCTGTCCAAAGAAAGAGGTACATTATAGGGGAACTACTAAATATCCAACAAAATATTGATTATGAGAAAGTTTATTTTATTATTTAGCTGTGCAATATTGCTTGGTTGTGACAAGTTTGTTGTGTTTGATTATTATTTGCGGGGAGAATTTGATGCGGTATATTGCTATATACCAGAAAAAGGAATACCTTGTAAGAAAGACACTGCCATAAGTTTTTCTGCGGAGGAGTTGGTCCTTTTACATCTCAAAAAAGATTCAGAAGGGCAAAACTACGGGCGTATCGATTATGGAATAGAGAATATTGATGGTCTGTTCCGAAGATGGGACTGTGATACGGTGTCTTTCTTTATTTTTGATTCAAAAGTTGTTGAAAATAATACGTGGGAGGACGTAGTACGAAACTATATGGTTTTGCAGCGTTATGATTTTTCGAAAGAGGATTTGGCTCGTTTAAACTGTCAAATATTTTACCCGCCAACGGAGGAGATGTCAGAGATTCATATGTTTCCACCATATGAGAAAGTCAAAGTTCGTTAGAATGTTTTATGAATATAACGTGTGAATTATGAATGTCCTGAATCGAAACACTTTTAGGGGGAAGGCGTTGAGGGCTTTTTCGTTGACCGAGTTGCTGGTTGTCCTTGTGATCATTGGGATTCTGGTGCTGGTAGCGATGCCGAACTTGATGCCGTTGATCTCAAGGGCGAAGGCGACGGAGGCGCTATTGGAGATTATTATATTGAAGGAATGGATAGTGCAACGAAAAATGCTCAACTTTATTGTGATTTAAATGGAAGTGTTGAGAAATGATGCGGTTAGATATGCTACAAGTCCTAATAATTTGAATCATTATTTTTCATGGAAATCTTCATAATCACAACTTTGGAGATTTGTTACAAACTTTTGGAGGTAATGAGAGAGAGCTCGTGCGTACTGCTATCCAAGGAGCAAATGGTGCGTATTCCGTATCAACAGAAGGATTGTTTTCAGCAAATGTAAACATATATAATCAAACTGTGACTATTACGGGGCGTGTTGTTAACGGTGTCCCTAAAGTTGGAACTATGTATATTGTTAGGTAAGTATGAAAAATTGGAAAGCAGAATTAAAAACAATGATGTTGGATGGCCGATGGAGTGAGGCTGTAGTCTTAATGCAGAACATTATTAAGAACACTCCTGATAATCCGGATGCATATTTGAATATGGTTTACCTTTTGGAGGTGATTTTAGTGGAGGAGCGGTCGTTGGGAACTATTGACTGTGAACCGATGTTCTACGATGAATGTGAGGCTCTTGCTGTTGAAACTTTTCAAGCAGGATGTGCAAAATTTAAGAATGATCCATCATATATGTTCTTTATGGGTTTTATTACGACTTGGTGTGAGTGGTTGTATGGTATGGATGAAACGGCGGCGGATAATATGATGCAGGAGGCTCATAGGCTGGATCCTCTAAATAAGATTTATCTATGGTCTAGTATAGGTGGTCGTCATTATTCGAACGAAAACGATCAAGAGAAGGATATTTATGATTATACAAAGATGCTGTTGTCGGATGCGGAATTGGTGAAGGAAGTTCGCGATAGAGGTCCTATTGGAGATTATTATATTGAAGGAATGGATAGCGCGATGAAAAATGCTCAACTATATTTTGATTTAAATGGATGTAATTAGTGCTAAAAACTCGCATATTATTGGACGATTAAGGCCGTCTCATTCTTATGAGCCATATGAAAGAAGGGCAAATAGGCTAGCAGCGAAATATTTTAGTAAGAATTATGGTGTTAATTGGTTCTCTCCATACCCGAATTCAAATAGTCCTTGGACAATAGCAGATTATTATCCTTTATAAATAAAACGATGAAAAAGAATTATTTAATATTGAGTTTTTGTCTTATTCCTATTCTTGCTTCAAAATGTATTGATTTTGAGGGTGATTCTTGGGTGACGTTAAAAAACAATGCTGATTATGGTGTTGTTGCTCTTTTTGCAGACCTTTTTACAGGATTTTGTTATCCGGATACTCTGCTGCCAGAAATACCCGTGTTCTATACTATTGTTGATTCTGTTAAATCTAACCCTAAAGAGGATCAGATAGTTCTGTATGGTGGAAGTTCTTTTTCAAAGGCGTTGAAAACTAACACAACTTCTGATACTTTGTCAGTGTTTGTTTTCCATATTGACACCTTGTTGAGTCACTCCTGGAAAGAAATCCGTAATGGCTATAAAATTCTGGTCAGATACGATTTGAGTGCGGAGGACCTTGAGTCGTTAAAAGGGAAAATATATTACCCTCCAACAACGGCAATGAGGAACATTCATATGTTTCCGCCATATGAAAAAGTCAAAACTCATTAGAATGTTTTTATGGTAAAAACGAGTGAATTATGAACGCCTTGAATCGTAACGCTTTTAGGGGGAAGGCGTTGAGGGCTTTTTCGTTGACCGAGTTGCTGGTAGTCCTTGTGATCATTGGGATTCTGGTGTTGGTGGCGATGTTGAACTTGATGCCGTTGATCTCAAGGGCGAAGGCGACGGAGGCCCAACAGCAACTTACTTTCCTGCATTCGTTGGAGAAGAGTTATTTCTACACCTATTCACGATATTCCGATGATTTGGAGGAACTTGGGTTTGAGCAGACTGCCCTTGTGACGGATGGTGGAAATGCCAATTATCGCATCGAGGTCGTGGAGGCCGGGGGAGAACGGTTTCAAGGCACAGGCTGTCTCCGTGGTTGACTTTGACAAGGACGGAGTCTTTAACGTTTGGGAGATTGACCAGGACAAGAACCTGAAGGAGACTGTGAAGGACCGATGCGATGTTGAGGCTGCTTTCCATATTCCCACTTACGGTTATGATGGTTTCTGATGCGAGGAGCCGCACGGTTTCATCCTGGTGGCTGTCGGCTTCGTGCTGATCGCGATGTACCTCCCGATGTTCAAATTGGGGATGACCATTAGTTAGGACTTGTGAATATACCGCCTTGAATCATTACAAGCTGGGGCGAAAAGTTTCCTCGCTTACAGAACGCTTTCATGTTACTGTGCCACAGACGTGGGCGAGGGCACGCTATGGCTGAAAAAGTAAAAGCCTAAAGCTATAGTTTTTCAGTCAAGGTGCCACCAGGGTGGATCACAGTGGCTGTGTGGCTGAAGGTGTTTTGTAAGAAATCATACGCGTCGAATTCGGCTTTCAACGCATTCGGAATCGCACTCATGAGTGGGGGAGGTATAAAACTTAACCTTTACAAACACTATAAAGCCCAAGTTCGGTTTTTATTGCTAACTTTACAGACGGTTGAAGAACATTATTGTTTTTCAACTGTTTAGTTATTGTTGAAAACTTTACAACACAATGTTTGGGCAATTTACTCATTTTGATTCGTCGTGATTCTGGTCTAAATTTGACAGTGCTGATGACCGGTAATGCCGGCATCGCGATAAGCCGAAACACTAAAGCGACACAATAACTACTGAATATGCTATACCAGAAAAGAATCAATAAAATCATAGGTGACATCGACAAGTTCTTCGACACGATCGACCAGGCCTTGCTGATTTTCGGTGAGGGAGTGAAGAACTATCTTTATACTAATGTCGAGGCGTTCAAAGGGAATCTTCAGACGATGACCCGGCTGGAGAACGAGGCGGAACTCCTTCGCAGGGAGATCGAGGCCGGACTTTACAGGCAGTCAAGTCTTGTGAGGCTTAGAGGAGACATCATGCGTCTTCTGGAGGCCTTGGACCACATCATCGACACCTTGAACGACAATCTGTTCCAGTTCGAGATAGAGAGGCCGTTCATTCCGGTGGAGTTGAATGCGGATTTCTTGAAACTCACTGAGTTGTCCACTCAGGCTGTGGAGACGGCCATTCCGGCGGCCAAGGCCTATTTCAGGACTTCGGACAGTATCACCGAGAAGGTTCACAGGGTCTATTTCTACGAAAAGGAGGCGGACAAGCAGGCCAAATCCCTCAAGAAGAAGGTTTTCCATACGATGGACGAATTAAGGCTCAGCCAGAAGTTCCATCTGCGCTACTTCGCACTCCACATCGAGGAGATTTCAATGGAGGCCGAGAAAGTGGCTGACCAGCTGTCGGTTATGTCAATCAAAAGAAGCATCTGATGACAGTGACGGTGTTCATACTCTTTGTCATCATCCTGACAGGATGGTTCTCGGTGACGGATCTGCCGGTCGCTCTGGCACCTGCCGGAACCTGCCACACTGTGGCCAGACGGTTCCGTGTCCCGGGAATAATGCTTCTGCTGTTTGTCGGGGTCGGCCTTTCCCGTCCTGTGTCTCCTCAGCTTGTTCCCGGCAGGGATTACGCTGTGGTGATCTTCGCCGCGACCTTGGCGGTAGTGGCCGTCAGGATATTCATAAAGGACGCTTCCATAGTGTTTTCTCTTGCCGGAGCGATAGCCGGGACGCGGATGCTCCAAAGCGGTTCGTCGGCTATCAAGTGGTCGGTGCCGCTTTCGTGGCTGGCCGCGGTCATATTCACAATCCTTATCGCCATCATTCTTTGCAAGGTAATCTCTGCGATTTCGTCAAGGTCTGATTGTCATCTGCTTACGAAGATGAACAGGATGGGGCTGGCGATGACGATCGCGGCCTCGGCGCTGATGCTTGCCATAGGGTTCAACCTTGGAGGGCTTGTTCCGTCGGTCTCAACGTTGGAATTCCAACTGTTGGTGTTTGCCGCTGTTGCCATAGCCATATGTTTGCTGGTAAAGGGCGAGGCCGGAGCCAACTCGCACAGACTTATGGAGAGGTGCTTCGATGTCAATGCCGAGGCCGCTTTGGCGATGACGCTTGCCACCGCGCTTGTCACCTTGATCTTCTCTTTCGATTTGAGGATCGGGAATATTCAATTGAAAGCCACTCCTTTGGCTCCGGGGCTTCTGATGTTGGCTGGGCTTGCCGGTTGCGAACTGGCTCAGAATAAGGAGGTCAATTGGATGCCACTTGCCTCCAAGATCGGTACGGACGCGCTTCTGACTCCGCTTCTGGCGATGATTCTCGCCTGTCTTATCTCTGGTATGATACATCCGAACCTGTTCTCCTTGGTGAACGCCCAGGTCGGGCTCCTCATTATGCTTCTCGCCCTTGTCTCGGGCGGTCTGACGGTCATGTCGTTCCTTTATCTGCGCGCATCGAAAACCTCCGGCAGGACTCTTCGTGAAATGGACGATGAACTGAACGAGAACCGCCGGGCAATCAACGAGATGGAGATCAAGACGATGCAGGCGGAGAATGAGAACCTGCACAACCTGCTGGATCTCAAGCGCAAGGAACTCGTCAGCGTGGCGATGAACCTGAGCGAGCAGAAAGAGTTCATGGACGGACTCTACGAAAAGGTCAAACAGGCTCAGGCGGAGATGGAACCGGAGAAGAAGGACGAACTTCTTCACGAACTCCGTACCGATCTCAATCTCAGAAGGAATTTCTCCAACGAGATAGACAGTTTCTATGCCCAGGTCGAGACCCTCCACAAGGATTTCACGGCCCGGATGACCGAACGGTTCCCACAATTGACAAAACAGGAGAGACGCCTGGCTATGCTGCTAAGGCTCGGTTTCTCCACGAAATATATAGCCGCATTGATGAATATAGCTCCGACGAGTGTCGAGATAGGCAGGCACAGGCTCCGCGCGAAGCTTGGCCTGGCCAGAGGGCAGAATCTGACGGAATTTGTCAAAACTATATAACCAAGTTTATTAATCGCTTAATGTTGTAAAGTATGAAAAGAGTTGTTTTTGTTTCTCTGGCAGCCTTTCTGGCAGTCTCGTTGTCCGCCCAGACAACGGACACGAAGAAGGATTCAGAGGTTGAACTGAACCAGTATGGTCAGCAGGTGAACTCCACTCCGGGACAGGTAAAGATCCAGGACGGAATCATGGTGCTGGATGCCAAGAAGATCGACTACAAGATGTGGTTCGACATCCGTGTGCAGGGCGACGCAGCTGTCTTTTTCGGAGGTCCGGACTTCACTTCTTCCCAACTTGACGGGAAGGATAATCCTAACCACATCGGAAACGGAATGTCCATCCGCCGTGCCCGTTTCGCCGTCAAGGCCCAGCTGGACAGGAACTGGTACGGAGAGATTGACACTGACTGGGCTGATGGAATATGTGAACTCAAGGATGCCATTCTGGCCTATAATGGAGTGCCCGGGCTTGAGATCAAGGCAGGTAATTTCAAGGAGTCTTTCTCCATCCAGCGCAACACCACATCCCGTTACCTTATGTTCATGGAACGCCCGATGGTGACCTCGCTCGCACCGTCAAGGCATCTGGGGCTGAATCTGACATATTCAAACAAATGGTTCTGGTTCGCCGGCGGTGTGTTCGGACCTGAGCTCAAGGGAGCCGAAGAGGCCACGACCATGAAGGACAACAACAAGGATCTTGGCCGCAACGCAGGCCTGTCCTACACGGGGAAAGTAGTCTTCCGTCCTCTCTATAAGTGTTCGGAGTCGGCTCTTCATCTTGGCGGAGCGATATCCTACCGTGAGCCGAAGGTCACATCCACCGACGCTTACGGAGCCGCGCGCTACAGCAGCCGCAACTCTACGAGCATCAACAGGAAGAAGTACCTCGACACCGATGTCATCACAGGTCTTGACCATGAGCTTGCCTGGACCGCAGAGCTTGCCGGTTTCTACAAAGGGCTGCGCTATGAGGGCGCCTACCTCACCCGCGGGGCTTTTCTGGACAAGAAGATCAACAACCTCGGAACCCAGTGGGCCGACGGTTGGTACGCGCAGGCTTCCTATCTTCTTTTCGGCGGTCGTCAGAACTACGACTACGATGGCGCCAAACCGACCAGAATCACTCCTGGGCGCTCCTGGGGTGATGTCGAACTTGCCGTGCGTTATGAATATTGCGACTTCAACACCGCTGACTACTTCGGAGGAAGCGCGGAGGCGTTCAGTTTCGGGATCAACTTCTACCCGACCAAGAACGTGAAGTTTGTCATCAACTACCAGTACAACAACAATGACCGCTATGCCAACGGCAAGGGCAAGCTGTTCGTTGGTCACGACGCCGCCGGCAATCCTACCAAGGACTACACCAAGGTAGTAGAGGGCGCCGGCAAGGCCGGGGTTGACTACCATATGCTCGCGATGCGTTTCCAAGTCGCTTTCTAATTGATTTATAAAATATTATGAATATGAAAAAGATAGCATTGTTTTCGGCGTTGGCTCTCATTCTCGCCGGATTCGCCTCCTGCGTTGAGGATAAGATTTACGATGTGGCCAGCATTTCCGACATAAAGAACACCGTTGCCTACACAGAGGATGACGCCGTGACGGTGACAGCGAAAGTCACCGCTCTGGTGGAGATCACAAAGGTTGAGTTGCTGTACAAGGCGGGGACAGAAGCGGAAAAGACTGTTCCTATGATCGGAATGACAAATGATGCGGGCGTGTACCAAGGAACTATCCCAGCCGCCTCGGTCGGCACAAAGGTCGTCTATCACATTGAAGCGAGCACAGACGGGAACACTGAATGTTCTCCGGAGGTCTCCTACACCGTCGGTGAGGTTCCGATCGACTACACTGGTCTGGCTCTGAACGAGCTCAACGGCAACGACAAATTCATCGAGATCTACAACAAAGGGAAAGAGGACATCCATATTAAAGGAATATCCATCCAGAAGGACGGCAAGGATGTCTGGACGGCTCCTTCCGCCATCCTTAAATCAGGAGAGTTCGTTCTCCTTTACAGCACCGATGTCCAGGCCGATCACGCAGAGCATCCGGATGGCTATTTCTTTGGCTCAGGCCTTTCCGCCAAAAAGGCTGTCAAGGTGGAACTGTTCGACCCTAAAGGCGGAAGTCTGGACTGCTTCAATCTCGTGAACTTCGTCAAGAAGGCAAGCGCGTCCTACAGCCGTGTTCCTGACGGGACAGGGGCTTGGTACTTCACTTCCGCCACCCCGGCCGCCAAGAACGCCAACGAGACCGCTGACAAAGTCGAAGGTTTGGAATAGAATTATAGATAATGCCCACAAAGTCACGTGATTCGGAGCGAAGCGACCGAAGGGGTTCGGGGAAACCTTTCCCCGTGCCCCTCAGGGGCTGTCGCGAAGTGACTGGGGGGTATGCATTAATGGAATTAATATATTCATAAATAATTGATTGCTATGGCAAAAGAAGAAATGAAGATTGGCGAGATCTCTAAGCCTCGCTTCGAGTTCCGCTCGTTTGGACAGTGCTTCTGTGAGGCACACAAGAGGATGGCGCGTCTGTCCGTTCCTGTTCCTGAGAAGGTCTGGGAGCGCTCAAGCGACGAGATTTACATCATCTCGCGCAAGAACGACATCAACAACACCAAGATCCGAGGCGGCAAGATGGACATCAAGACCTACGTCCAGACCGTCGATGGCCTTGAGCAGTGGAATCCGTTGATGAAGGGCGAGTTCCCTATCAGCGCCAAGGTGCTTGAGGAAGAGGTTTTCCCTGCGTTCATGGTCGAGATGCCTAAGCTGACGAAGGACACCTACACCTATGAGGAGTTCATCGCGATGGTTAAGGCCAACCCTGACCTTGCAGCCGTGCGTGTCCACAAGCAGCGTTTCGGCTACATGGTCAACGACACGATCTGCGAGGTCGGCAACGTGCTCATCAACGGGGCCAAGGTCGTGACCATCAACAGTGAATCGACTGAGATCGAGGACATCAAGAAGACCATCAAGGATGTCGGTCTTGAGGGCGTGGAGAACATCAACTACCTCCAGGCTATCAAGCGTGTTATCGGAATGATTGACAAACCTCTTGCAAACGAATAGATTATGGCACAGGAAATCGAAAGGAAATTTTTGGTGAACGGCGACTTCAAGTCGGATGCGTTCAAGGCTACAAGAATCACTCAAGGCTACCTCAGCAGTGTTCCGGAAAGAACTGTACGCGTGCGTGTGAAGGGTGACAAGGGATTCATCACCATCAAGGGAATCGGCAATGCCAGCGGCGCGAGCCGCTTCGAGTGGGAGAAGGAGATTCCTGTCGAGGATGTGAAGGCTTTGCTGGAGATCTGCGAGCCGGGTGTCATTGACAAGACCCGTTACCTTGTGAAGGCCGGGGAGCACACCTATGAGGTGGATGAGTTCTACGGTGACAATGAGGGACTTACGGTGGCCGAAGTGGAACTTTCCGACGAGAACGAGGCTTTCGACAAGCCGTCCTGGCTCGGCGAGGAGGTCACCGGCGACGCCAAGTACTACAACTCGATGCTGATGAAGAATCCTTACAAGAACTGGAAGTAGGGTCTTTGATTGGTGAGCCTGTCGAAGTGACCTTCAAAGCACAAAAGTTCAATTTAAAATATTCACGAATATGTCAGACCCTCTGGATATGAACAACTACCGCCTCGAAAAGCTTCCGAAGATGCAGAAAAGCGGCTTCGAGATCTGGATGGCGCGTCTCGGCGGCCCGCTCGCCATACTTGCCTTTGTCCTTATCTACTGGTTCGGACATTTCGGCTTCATCGACAGCCTAACCGCTGAATCCGTGTCGGGAAAGGCCCTGGCACGGCTGAACGAGATAGGCCTGCCCGCGTTCATAAGGTCCAACTATGCGATGTTGGCCATATTCACGGCGGGCCTTATCCTTTGGATGACCGAGGCGATTCCGAACTATCTCACCTCGCTGATCATCATCCTGCTCATCGTCCTCTGCGGTGTCACGACCCAGAAGGAGGCCTTCGCCCAGCTGGGACATCCGGTGATGTGGCTGAATATCCTTTCCTTCGTGCTCGCCTCGATGCTTGTCAAGACCAAGTTCGCCAAACGCCTTGCGATGTGGTTCGTGATCAAGTTCGGCAAGACCGCTAAGGGAGTCCTGTGGAGTTTCCTCATAATCAACATCGTGCTATCGATGTTCATCTCCGCCACGACCGTCAAGGCCACGATAATGCTTCCGATCTTTATGGTTGTCTGCGCCATCTACGGAGCGTCTGACGGTCACCGAAACAATTTCGGGCGCAACCTCGTGATCCAGAATCTGTTCCAAGTGAACATCGGAGCGAATGCCTTCTACACCGGAAGCGGCGCCCACCTGTTGGCCATCTCCTTGATCTTCGGCGCCGCCGGGGCGAGCCAGTTCGGTTACTCGGACTGGCTGGTGTCCTGCGGCCCGATGAGTTTCCTGATTCTGATCATCGGTCTTCTGATGGGGATGTACGTGTTCTTCCCGATGAAGAAGGACGAGCAAAAGCCGCAGATTGACGGCGGTCTGGAGCGTCTGAAAACCGAACTGGACGCGATGGGCAGGATGACCGTTGAGGAATGGAAGGCCGTTGGAATATTTATGGGTGTCCTTATCCTTTGGTGTACTGACAGCCTGCACGGGATCGACGCCACGACCGTGGCCTTCATCGGTGCCGTGATCGCCCTGATGCCGGGAATCGGGGTCGTGAAATGGAACGACGTTGACATCCCGTGGCATCTGATGCTGTTCTCCGCAGGAGCCTACACCTTGGGAGCCGGCTTGAACATCACCGGTCTGCCCGGCACGATGGTAAACGCGGCCTTCGATTCAATGGGCATCACCGACAACACTCCGTTTTGGGTGCTGTACGTCATCCTGACCTTCCTGATGATGTACTCCGGTCTGGTTTTCCAATCCAAGACCATCAGGACGATGATCTTCGTGCCGATCTCGATGGGCATCGCCGAACGGTTCGGCTATCCGGTCATCAGCCTCGCGCTTCCTGTCTCGATGCTGATCGAGCACGTCTATGTGCTGCCGTTCAACAGCAAGCCAGCCGCCCTTCTGTACAACACCAACCAGTACAGTATGACGGACGCCTTCAAGTTCGGCATCACGATGATGACCATCTCCTGGCTGATAATCCTCCTTTGGGGCGAGACCGTCCTCAAATGGCTCGGCATCACCCCGGGTTTGTTCTTTGTGGGATAATTTGTTATATTCGCAAATGTATGCCTAGGCTTTTTTGAAAGCCGCATCGTTATGGCGGACGGTGAAGAATGAGGCGGTTTTTTGTTATGATCGAGATTGACACCAGAATCCACGACCGCTACTCGATAGAGCTGAAAGTCGGCTTCGTCACCCGCAAGAAACTGCGGATGAACGACTTCTCTCTGGCGATGTGGTTCTTCGTGCCCGGCAGTCTCGACATCAACAGGGCCACCTATCCAAAGGATATGTTCTACCAGGATGTCAAGTCGAACATCCGCCTCATCACCCCTGTTTTCCTGCTCCGCGAGATAGTGGAAGGCCCGGCGTTGCCTCTTCGCAACATCCGCGAGGCGTTCATCCAGATGGCGTCCAACCCGACCCGGACCCTGATCTCTGAATATGAATATCAGATCAAGATGTTCGCGGCCATCGTCAAAAGCGCCCTGCGCGACGAGCTGGCGCACATCAAGCAGAACCGCATCGGCTCGGACACGGAGACCCTGTGCGACGGCTTCATCCGCAACGCCGGAAAAATCTGTGATGAATATGTCGGACTGCGCACCATCATCAACGCTCCGACCGTTCCAGAGGGCGTGATGAGGATGTACCTTTCCGGGGACGAATTCATTTGCGACATCACCTGCAAGCATATTCTTGAACTCATCGAGTGGCTGAGAGGCAGGAAGTTGGATGAGTTGGCCGGCAAGGCGACGGCGCTTTACCGCAGGATCGGGAAGCATATGAGGCAGCTCGGCTACCCGGAGATCCGGAAAGATGACCGGCTGCACAACCGCATATTCATTCATCGCTTCAGCATCCTGAAAAAGTACATCGAGAGCGACCTTTACCTCCGCGCTCCTAAGCGGCGGGACGGGGTGATCGTGGAGCAGCTTTATTTCAGCATCGCCGCCGGTCTAGCGATGTTGTTCGCCACCGTGGTGAGCTTCGCCTTCCAGAAGAAGTTCGGCTCGCTGACCCTTCCGCTGTTTATCGCCCTCATTATCAGTTATATGCTGAAAGACCGCATCAAGGAGCTGATGCGTTACTATTTCGCCCACCGTGTCGGCAGCAAGTACTTCGACAACAAGGCGAAGATCATCCACAAGGACACCGAGCTCGGCTGGCTGAAGGAGGGCGTGGACTTCATCGAGCCGGAAAAGGTTCCCGCCGATGTGATGACCCTTCGCAACAGCTCGCACCTCACCGAGGTCGAGAGCGGCAACGTCACCGCCGAGAAGATCATCCTCTACCGCAAGTCCGTCCACATCGACAGGGACAAGCTTCAGGCTAATTCTGAATATTCTTTCAGCGGCATCAATGACATCATCCGCCTGAATGTCACCAATTTCATCAAGAAGATGGACGACCCGAGCGTCTTGATGCGCACCCTCGACGATGATGGATCCATCCAGACCGTTGATTGTGACCGTGACTATTACCTAAACCTCGTCCTCCAGTACAAGTACGACAACACCACCGAGTTCAAGCGCTTCCGCATCGACCTCTCCCGCGACGGCATCAAATCCATCGAAGAGGTCAGGTGATCACTTATTGGTTAACTTCCATTGGATAATGGTTATTGCCGTGGAATGCATCTTTCAGAACAAAAGGAATTTATCCTTATCTGGAGCTTTTGATTTGCGGATTTTTTCTTTAAGGCGGTTTTTCTTCATGTAAACTGCACTTTTACTTGGTAGATTAAAAATTCGCAGTATAATAGAGGCTTCGAAACGGGCGACAACACAACTGAAAAAACGGATGTCGGTCTCATCCAGCAGATCGTGGAACTCGCGACGGAACTGTGTCATAATGCCACCATAGAGTTTGTTCAATTCCGCTTCAAAACGCTTTTGTCCCGCATCATCCACATTGATTCCACCAATCATGTCTGAGATTTTGTCGTAAACAGCCGCTCTTAATCCATATGGCTTCAAATTTTTATCTTGAGCCGAATAGAGGATGTCCGCCAATTTCTCCAACCAAGAGCCTTGAGACAGGTATAGTTCCAGATAATTTTTTTTGATGATATCATAGTCAGTCTTGATTTGTGCAATGGATTTGTCTGCCTCATCCAATCTAATATCAGTCGTCTCTTTCAATATGAGGATTCGTCTGCGTTCCTCTTCTACCTTGCGGGCTTTTTTGTAGAATAATATTCCCACACTTAGAATCAAGATTATAGAAACCGTCACATAGCAAATTGTCCAGAAATGATGAATAATCAACTCCTTTTCCCTTTCATGACTTCGTTCAAGATAATAATTCTTCTGTGCTACGGAAGATGATTGAATCTGCATTTTAAGAACCTTCGCATCAAAGTCTTGTGTGGATTTGACAAGATAGTCGAAAGCCAGTCCATTTTCTCCGTTCAATCTGTAGATGCGTCCCATGCAGTAATTAAATTCAGTACTTTCTCCTTGCCCTTTTTTCTGAAGCTCTGATATAATTCTTTTCGAGTCGTTCTTTCTGCCAACCATATCTAGCAAGTATGCGTAGGCACATTCTTGATTTAGACTAAGGATGTCATGATCCCCAGACAACCTTATCGCTTCCTCAAACAACCCTAAAGCTTTCTTTTCATCTGCCAACTGACCAAAAGATAGCAAAAGACCGTATGCTGCCATGCTATAAGCTCTATAATATAGGGGGAATGACTCATCATTGATTATTTTCCGAAAAAGAGAATCAGCGGCATGATAGTCCATCATGCTGACATAGTTTTTTGCCTTATTGACTTCCATCATCCGCACGAAGTCATCATCACCGGATTCTTTGAAACAAACAATTGCCTTATCATAGCAGTCATTGCATTCTGAATAATTATAGGTATTAGTATAGGATAGAGCGATGTCTGAATAGACAAACCCCACAAATTTTCTGTTTTTTACTTTATCGGCATGTTCCAGTGCTTTGGAAAATGTTACAACTGCCTTATCATATTCGTTAGCGGCATTTTGGATTCGACCAAGGTAACATAATGATTTGAATCTGTCATCCGGAGATCCATGACGTTCATAATACTTGACAGCCTGAGTGATGATACGAGAATCTGTGACAACGACATGATTTCTGTCTAGAGCCATTGAATATAGCAATGAATATAGGGCTTTAGATGCTCTTCCATTTATTCTCAGTGTGTCTATAGATTCCATTATTGTCAACGCACTGTCGGGCTTGACCCACATCAAAGACTCTGCGGAAGCTAATGCCTCTTTCGTTTCCTTGTTAGTACAATAAGTAAGCATCAATGGCAAAAGTGTAATGCCTATTATTCTGGAAAGGTGCATACTGTTTTGATTTTTATTTATAAAAATACTAACTATGTAATTCATGTCTTTTGCCATAGAATTCAGCGATCATTTTAAGGCAGGCCGCCCCACAATCTGTCGCGTCACGCTGACGACAGACAGGATGATGCCTATGCAGACCCATTAGAACCTGAACACACCCGAGTCAACGTCCGAGTTCTCAAGACTCTTGGCGGAGTGGTTCTCCTTGCCGCGTTGG
>OLYC01001428.1_pt1 | contig 16402 bp, 8 predicted proteins | sample 1674271 | NCBI WGS metagenome assembly OLYC01 (sample SAMEA103958154, study PRJEB25191) | human gut metagenome
CGCCTTTTTGTCTATCTCGTTCTATACGTTCGCTCATAACCTTGGCGCGTCGTAACTTATAAACACGGATTCGCTATAATAGAACAACCGCTGAAAGCGGGAGAATCGAGTTTCGTCTTTTTCGGCACTTCGGTTTTCTTGCACGCGGTTATTACACCGAGCGAAAGAGAAACCACGAGCGCGATTAAGAGCGCTTTGAGAGATTTTCTCATCGTTTTACCTCCAGATATTTTTCAATTTTTATATTTCGCGCAAATTACTTTGCGATCGATAACTCGACGCCCTCCCCGACGGGAAAGGCTATGGCAGGATAATATCCGTTAAATGACTTTCTCGTCGTCAGACGAGAAAGGGGTACCCCTTTCTGCTTTTTTGTTTACGCTCCGCGGTAATCCACCCTTCCGGGAGATTCTTCACTACGTTCAGAATGACACTTGTCATGTTGAGCATAAGCGAAACATCCCCTGGAAAGGCAAAACCTGCGGACTTGATATTACCGTGGCATACACTCCGCGGAAAACCACCCTTCCGGGAGTATACTCTCCCGTTGAATCGGGAGAGGTGGCACGCACGGCGTGCCGAAGAGGGGGCGACCTGCCTAGGGGGCTTCGGCTTCGCCTCAGAATGACACTTATATCAAGTAGGTCATTGCAATGAGGCTTCGTAAGCCGAGCGGGTTGCGTAAGGACGAACGTTCTTCGCGTTTACGCCGAACCACTCGCTCGCGTTGGCGACGGTACATTTATTCGACGAACCGTCAGTCGCAAGTCCTCTTATGCCGATTACCGCTAAACCGTCGAAATAAATATTCGTTTTAGCGTTCGGCGAATATATCTTGCCGAGCGCGCACGATAAGTTATAATTCTTGATTCCCGTCGCCGTCGGATCGGCAGCCACCGTATTTACGATATAAATTTTATCGATTTCCGCGTTGGCAGAACCTATTTTACCGAGCAGAAGCGAATTTTCGCAAGTCTGTTTGTTATCTTCCCAACTCGTAAACGAGGCTTCGACGTCTACGTTTTCGATCCTTCCGCCGAAAGCGTTCGCGCAAAGAAATTGCGATTTCGTTTCTTTCGCTTCGCCTTTAAGCGTCAGATTTTTAATCGTCCCGCCGCTGCCGAGCCTGTATATCAAAGCGCCGTCGGCAAGCGTAACGAAATTCGTTATTTTATGGTTTCGTCCGTCGAATACGCCCTTGAAAACGTATTCGTTGCTGCCGTAACCTATCGAATATTCTTTCGACCATTCTTCGGTAAGCGTTATATCCGAGCACAGCATAAAATATCCGTAATACGCCTTTTCGTAGTCGTTCGCGACTAAATAATCGTTGAGCGATAAGAGATCGGTCTGACCGGTAATCATCTTGCCGTATACGGTTACTTCTAAAAGCGTATCTTTGCCGTCCGCCGTAACTAAATATTGCCTGGGTTTATCCGAAGCGTCGGATTTGGTATACGACAGTCTTCCGTCCGTCAATCCGTCTGCGGCTTTCCCGTAAAGGTCGGTAACGCTCGTGATATTCTGCGCGAAAGATAACGAAACTCCGGTTTCGACGTCGGTGTCAATCGGAAGATATTCCGCAGTCTTTTTACAATTATTACAGGTCGCGACGCCGTTCGCGACGTTGAAATCGTGTCCGATTGCAGGGCTGGTTACCGTCATCTTTCTGCCCGCAAAGTTATACACTTTTACTCCGCTTTGCGTACAGGTTGCCGCCTGCGAAAGCGGGTCGTCTTTCAATTCGTCCGGATCGAGCATAATAGCCCTTACGGTATTGATCCGATTTTGAGTAACCCCCGCGGAAAGCAGATAATTTTCTATTTTATCCGCAAGCGTTTCGCCCGTATACGACTGCATTGCCTTATTGAGTTTGCCCCAGGCAACGTAGTTGGACTTGTCATTCTGATACACTCCCGTATCGTCGAAACCCGAGGCGTCGGACTTAATCGCGCTGCGAAGTCGCGGTCCCTGTCCGCCGAAAGAGGTGAGTTCGAAGTCTTTGGTAAGATTGCGATAACTTACGCCCAGAAGTCCGCTTATCAGATAAGCGAGAGTTCCCGTTCTGTCCGCGCCGGCGTTACAATGGAAATATATCGGATAGTTGTTTTCGTCCGCAAGAACGTCGAAAATCCGTCTGAACGCCTCTTTGCTGCCCGATATTGCGGGGTCGTATTGATTAAGCGATATTTTATAATAATTCGCCGTCGGGTCGAACTCGCATTCGGTCTGCCCGCCGTCGTCGCTGCCGCGCAGGTCGATTTCGGTTTTTATGCCGAGATCTTCGCGCATGGTCTTTTTGCCCGCGTCCGTAATACCGGGGTTACCGTTTCTTAAATTGAGTTTCGCTCCGCGATAGATTTTACCGTAAACGACTTTATCGTTATTCTCGGTAGTCCAACCGCCGAGGTCGCGGATATTTCTCGCGCCCGCCACGTTGATATTACGCAAAAACGTCTTATCCGTGGTTATCGTTCCGCGTTCGGTCGCCTTTCCGCTGTTATCCGAGATTTCGTAGTAATAAACCGTATCGGGAATAAGCGTTCCGCCGAAAATAAATTTACCGTCGGAATTTACACGCAATTCACGCGAGTTTTCGAGTTTATCGTTATCCGCGTATCTGAGCGAATAAGCAGCCCCTTTCGGCGTTATCGTAAGCGTGGCTTGCGTATCGCGCGACGTATTGAGATTCGCCGATATTATATCGAACTCCTCTTCGTCGGTTTCGGCGGCAAGGTAATCCCTTACCACCTTATCCGAAAGAGTAACCGTATAGGTATTATCCGAAAACTTCGGCTCTTCGCTCGGCCCGGGGTTGTCGGGGTCGGGATTTTCCGGATCGGGTTTTTCCGGCTCGTCGGGGTCGGGGTTCCCCGGCTCCGGTTTTTCCGGCTCTGTCACCGAACCGGCGTTCGACTTCACTTTGCACGCGCTCGCCGCGGGAGTCGCGGCAAGCATGGTTATAACGAGCAAAATCGTGATAATTTTTTTGAGTAAACCGTTCATTATTCAGTCTTCCAGGTTATAGTGCCCGCAGCGGCGTCAACCGTCCAGAAATTCGTATTCCAGTTATTTGCGGGGAACGCAACGCCGTTGGTCGAGCCGTCGTCTGAATAGTTGACGTAGATGCCCGCTTTCGCGCCGTTATTCCACGACCATGCCGCGTCGCATACGATATTAAATCTCAGACCCGAAGAATCGGAGGCTGTTTTAGACCCTTCTTTGGCTTTATTTGCTCCGATAACCGCAACGTTTTTAAGATCGGACGCTTTGTCTATATTGCCGAATAACGCTCTGACTTTAACGTCCGGATTCTCCCAGAACCCTACTGCGGTATCGTGTGTGGCAGATAAATCGACTACGACGTTCGTCATCGTAACCACGGCAGGCGCGTTATCTTTACTGAAGAACGTAGAAGTATAATATCCTGCCCAGCCGCCGCTGACTATATTCGTCAAAGCCGCATACGACGCAGGGCCGGCTTTGGAGTATTTTACGTAGACGTTTTCAAGCGTTCCCGTACCCGTATAAGTAAGACCGCAACCGGTAGATAACGCCAGATCGGTAAAGGAAATATTTTTTATCGTTCCGCCGTTTAACGTATCGATAAAACCAGAAGAACTTCCGACTTTTGCTACGCCTACGGCATCGAGAGCGTAACCAGCGCCGTCTAACGTACCTTTGAATCCGTATTTTACGCCGAACCGATAATCGGCATCGACGGACGACTCCGTCTTTCCCGTATACCAGTTACCGACTTTTATATTCGCGCCGAGGCGGTAATAGCCGCCGCCCTGCATGGTTTCGCTGTCCGTATAATCTTTGAGGACGCGAAGTTCGTCAAGCGTACCGATCGTTTTCGTTACGACGAGTACGGGCGCGTTTATAAGTTTACCCGCGCTTGCGATTTTAATCGAAAGCGTTCCGTTGCCGTACACGGTAACGGGAATATTTTTTGCATTGAAGGTCAATATTCCGTCTACGATTTCGCCCGTCTGAACGCTTACTTTTCCGATAGTAAGAGGTACGTCGGTCGCGCTGCCCGTATAAACCGAACTTAAATCGATTTCTACGTTTTTATCTGCTGCGGCAATCGTTCCGTTCGATACGGAAGCGTTCAAATCGATAGTCGCGGTCGTTTCTAAATCTACGCGTTCAAGCGGTTGCGCGACGGTAACCGTTACTTCTTCCGCGTTGGCGTAGTCGAAGATATTTCTTGCGTAGATTTTGAAAGTCGCGCCTACGGAAACGCCGTTATCGGGTACGAATACTACGCCGTTTTCAAGCGTTACGCCGTAGTCGACGGCGTCGTCGCCGAGAGTTATTACGTTAAGCGCGAGCGGCGCGAATGTTGCCGAAGAACCTAATTCGATTTCGGTTACCTTTTCGGCAAAACCTTTGGCGGAAGGCGCGGTATATCCTTTGAAGAAAGGTACGCTGCCCTCGGACTTGGTTATCCAGCAATCGCCGTCCCAACCCGCAGTCGGAACTGCCGTTCCGTTAGTCGTCCCGTCGGTCAACACGATATAAACGGACTTGGATTGATTGGTTACGTAATCGGCGTATTTTTCGGGTACGCCGTAGACTACGGCGTTAGTAATCTGCGAAGCGTCCGCAACGGAAGCGAATAAGCAAATCTTATCGCCCGCCGTATTCGGATTGTTCTTGATCTTACCGTTGAAGTCGACCGTCACGTTTCTTATCGTTCCGTTATTGGTCTGATATACGCTTCCGAAAGTAGCCATATAACGCTGACCGTCGCAATCCATATTGCTATATTGAACGTAAACGTTTTCGATCGTACCCTGGTTGGAAGCGACTATCGAGTTGCTGCCGGAAAGGTTTACTTCGGTGAACGCGACGTTTTTCAACGTCGCGCCGGACGCAATCTCCTGAATAAAGCCCGCTTTATCCCACTTTTGACCCGTTACGCCTTTAACCGCATAACCGTTACCGTCGAGAACGCCTTCGAGAGTCGCCCTTTTCGCGGTAAACGCGGTCGTGACGGTTACGTCGTTTTTAAGAACGTAATAACCTTTTACGGTTCCGCTTGCGAAAGTATTAAATAACCCTTCGCCGTCCGAAACGTAGTTGAACGGCTGAACTTCTACGTCTACGTAGTAGAGCGTGCCGTCTATTTCGGAGAAAATAGTAAACGTAATCGCAGTCGATTTTTCCGCGTAAGCCGAAAGATCGAGTTTGATTTTATTATTAGTTACCGTTACGCCGTCGGTTTCGGTCGAGCCTTGGCGAACCTTTACCGCGGCGGCAAGATAATCGGCCGCGAATGCAAGGTCTACTTCGGCGTCTGCTTTCGCCTCGGCAAAAATAACGTCGGACGTTACGGGAGCCTCTTCGGCTTTTATAATCCTTACGGATGCGGTTGCTTCGCTGCCGTCGAGATAAGACTTCGCGCGGACGGTGATCGTTCCGTTTTCCGCTTCGCCCGTAACTTTAATCGTGTTGCCGTTTAATTCGATACCGGCGGGCGAATCGTCAATCGACAAACCTCCGTACTTATGGCTTATCGAAAGCGTAGCCGACATACCGCCGTAAAGTTTTTCGGGCGCGCCCGAAAGTCGGATCGCGGCGGTGTTTTCACAAAGCGCGTTATAGTAATTTTTAAGGAAAGGTACTCCGTTGGTCTTTTCCCACTCCTCGCCGAAGTTAGCGATTGCCGACGAGAACTCGTCGACCATCTGCTTATACGACGAAGCCGTAAGCGAACTTCCGGAGGTCTGCGCGGCGTAAGCGTTATCGGTTAAAACGACGAGATTTTCTACGTTTTTAGTATTCGTACCGATATGAAGAACTTTTTTCGCAACGGCGGACGGATGAATTTCCGCGCCGATGGCGTCTACGAAGCAATCGACTACTCTGCCGTTACCGTTATCGGTATACGGGTAGAACGCGCCCATTGCTCTCGGCAATTGTCCGCCGGCGTCCTGAGTTTCTTTACCGATGCCCAAAAACTTGAATTGAATACTAACGTTTTCGATCAGTCCTCCGCCGAACGAGGTAATAAAACCGCTGTTTTCGTGAAGACCCGCATTCGTGAACGAGATATTTTTTACAACGCCGTCGTTGTTCATATATCCGACGAAACCGCCCGAAGCAGTGCCGCCGTCGCTCTTTTTCAATCTGCCTTTTACGGCCATTCCGTCGACGTTGTAACCTTTGCCGTCGAATACGCCCTTAAAGCCGAATCTCGCCGTATTCTGCCAGGTGTTGTCTTTTATGACTTCGAGATTTTTCGTATACACTTCGTCGCAATCGGTAGGCGAAACGTATTCGCCGTTATATTCTATATTTGCGCCGAGCGCGAAATAACCGTCAAGCGCGGCCGTGGAATCGAAATTGCCGTTCGTTCTCGCAATATTGCCCCAGGCGTCCATATCCGCTTTGGTCTTTATAACCATCGTATAGACGTCCGCTTTCACGGCGTAGTCGTAATTCGCGGTGGAAATAACCAGATCTTTACCGTCGCCGAGATACTTCGATCCTTTGGGGAACGAAGACGCTTCAAGCGTAACTTTTCCGCCGTCGCATGATTTTAAGACGTTTACGCCGTTATACGTTACCGAAACGACCGCGTCTTTCACCTCTTCGGGCAAGTCGAGTTCGATTCCGTGTTCTATATCGATAACGGGTCTGTAATCGAGATTCATCACCGCTTTAAGAACGCGGATATAGAGTTTTACGCCTGCCGTTCTGCCGTCTGCGGCGGTATACGTTCCCGTAAGAATCGTTTCGCCTACGCCTTCGGTCTTAAAAGTATAGATTTTGCCGTCTTTTTTCTTAAACGAGGCTACGAATTCGTCGTAGTCGTTGTCGTCTTCGTCCCACGAAATTTCGACTTCGCCGTAATCGGTTACGCCGTCGGTCGCGACGAAAGTAAGATCTTCCGCCGTTTTAAGCCCGTCGTAATCCGCAGTACAAAGCGTTACGGAGTAGCCGCCTTTTTCGGCGGTAACGTTCCCTTCGGGTATAAGCGCGATACGGCGTTCGACTACGGTCATTTTAACCGCTTTATTAACGTACTTCCCGTTGACGGTTGCCGAAACGGTGTATTCGGTTTCGCCTTCGGCGGTCGCGGTAACCGTTACCGCGCCGTTCTTGCCGCCTGCGACCGAGCATATTCCTTCGGCTGCGCCGTCCGCCAAAGTCCATACGAAATTTACTTTGGTATTATCGTATTCCTTATCTCCGTAATAAACGGTTACCCGCCCTTCGTATACGTCGCCCGTTTCGAGCGTCAGATCGCCGAACGCAAGGCTCGGAGCGGCGTCCGGATCGTAAATCGGATCCGTTTTACCTTTATCGTTCGTCTTGGTCGCGCAACCTGCAAAGCAAAATACGCTTATCGCAAAGAAAACGAGTAAACTTATTATAATATTACGTTTTTTCATTTCCCTACTGTCCCCCATTTTATTCAACGCCCCATTCGTAGAACGGTCTGCCGGCGTCGGTTATCTTGAAGTGTTCCTGTTCGGTGGTGTTGCCGAGATTTTTGAAATCGTCTGCAAACGCCTGTCTTGCCGCCTTGAGTTCTTCCGCCGACGTGAACGAAGCGGGATAGTGCTGGCAAAGCACGAATCTCGGGAAAAGTTCTTCGATTAAGAGATGCTCGTACAAAGCGTCGTATCTGTCTTTGTTCGTTTCTTTCAAAGGTTCGATTTCCGCGTAAGCCTGCGCGAATATATCGAGATAATATCTGATTGCGTCTATCGGCCAGAGAGAATCGTCGGAAATCGTTTCCGCCTGTATGTTACCCGTTACGAAACTTTCGTTGACCTGCATATTGTAGGTGATAAGGTCGAAATATTTCGTCATATACGGTTCGGCTTCGCCGAAATAATACTTGAAGAATTTGTTTTTGAGTTCCTGATAGTTTACGTTTACGTCAAACAACGCTTTACCTATTATATAGTCGCGGAGTTTGTTGAACGCGGGAATATTCTTGTTCTCCCACGTGCCGTTCATAAACATATAGTTTCCGTTGATTTCTTTGAAAAAGCGGAGTTGTTCGACGAGTTTGCTGTAATTGTTATAGGGGTACAGATAATTATGGAAGTTCATCTGGTAGCCCCAGAGATACAAGTCGCCCTTAAGACCCGCCCACGCTTTTACCGAAGCCTTGTACATTTCGTTTTCGGGTTCGTAGAAAGAGTGCAACCAGTTCGCCGACGACGGAGCGAATTCGTAAGCCACGTGTTCGCCGCATACGAGCATTACGGGGTTGTTTTCTTCGTCTACCGCCAATATCGCTTTGCCCTCTTCGTCGAAATCGCAACGCTGGACGGGTACGCCGTCGCCGTTTTCGTCGTAAACGAATTTGGAACCGTCTTTCTTAGAGGGTGAGTTGATACCCTGACCGTAAGAAAGCACTACTATACTGTAAACTCTTTCCGTTCCGCTTTCGGCGTAACGTCTGTCCATTTCCGCCGCCACGTCGTTGGAAAGCGCGACCATCGCGCCGGACATCGATCCGCCGTAATATTCGAAACTTTCACGGCACGCCGCGCAAGTACATTTACCCGTAGTATTGTTACCCGTAACGTCGTTCGGGCTGATACTTATAATGGAAGTAAGATCGTTTTCGGCAAGTTTTGCGATAAACGTGGTGGCAAGGTTATCTACCATAGCCGCGTATTCTTCTTTATCGCCGTGCGCCGTGAAACACGGCTGACCGATTACTTCCTCGATGCCGCGTTCGTCTTTGACGACCGCTTTGTCGGAAGAGAACCACTTCGGGTGCTGTTCAAACATCGCCGAATACCAGTCGGCGTTTTTAAGAGCGTTCTCGCCGGCAAGGTAATAATAGAAATTGTGTACGCTTCCGCCTTTCGACATAGAAAACTTCGGGTCGGTCATAGTGTACGCCATACCGAATTTTTCTTCTTCGCTTATGGTCTGGTTGCCGGGCATACGGTATTCGTAGTCGGGGCGTTCGGTTATATCCATTTGCGGAAGAACTTTACCGTCTTTTTCGAATATATACATATCGTCTGCGAAGAGATCGAAACCGAAAACTTCGCGCAGTATAGCCAGAGCCGCCGTCTGCGCCGCGCTCGGCGTGTAAAACCCGACGTAAACGTCGTCGCCGACCGTCTTTATACGGTAACCTGCCGAACCGAGCGTGGAAAGAGCCGGAACCTCTACCCCTTTGCTTTCGAGAATTTCGTTAAGGCCGAAAACTATATATTTCCCGTTATCCGGGTTACACGTTCCGCTTCCGTCGATCTGAAGGTTCGCCCCCGTCGCTTCGTTTATATATTTCACGAGCGACCCCGCCGCCTTTGCGTAATTGCCGGTCGTTACTATAGAATAATTCGTCTTTCCGTTCACCACGAAGTCGCCTACGGGATTGTTCCAGTCTACGCTTACGTCGTGAAGCCTGTTGACGTCGCTTACGAGGTGTTCTTCCGCCGCCTCGACGGGATCGCCCTTCGGTTTTGCCGTCGTCTTCTGAGACGATGACGACCCGCCGCAACCGACGGCGGTGGAAATCGCCATCGTAAGAGCGGTCATTGCTATCAAAGATTTATATTTTTTCATCTGCTTTCTCTCCTTATCTTACGGTAACGACCCATTTAAGTACGGCCGCGTTGTTCGGGGTGTCGGCGTCGGCGGATTCGCCTAAAATAACGTCCTGCGCGTATACGACGAAAGTATATTCTCCCTTGATTCTCGCGATTACCGAATTGGCGTCGCCTTCGAGTTCGACGAGTTGTCCGTACGGATTTATAACGTACTTCCAGACGAGAATTCTGCCCGACGGAGTAAGGTTATCCGAAACCGTGAAGTCCGGCATTACGATTACGTCGCCTACTTTCGCGGTCTTCGTGCCGTTATTCGTGAATTTAATCGTCGGAGGAAGGTCGTCGGGTACGTCGTAAGTTATTTCGAATTCGTTTTCCTGCTCTTCTTCCATCCAGCCTACGGTTTTTATAAGGTATACCACCTTATATTGACCGTACTTGCCCGCTTTGATTTCGTAAACTTTATCGGGAATCACGTTTTGCATTTTTTTGCCTTGAACGTCGCTCACCACATTGCCGTCGGGATCGTAAACGGTGAACGAAACTTCGGTTTCGGGCGCGTAAACGTCCGAACCTTCGGCTATATTCGTAACGAAGGTACGCCCTTTTTTAACGCTTCCGCCGTAGTTGCCGTAAAGAAGCAATGCGGGGGCTTCGTTATCGCGGTTGGCGTACGAAACGACGTTTCCGTTTACGTTCTCGATTTTATATCTCGCGTTCGCCTTATTACCGAGCGTGTTTACCGAAAGGTAAATTCTGCCCGACGGGAAACCTGTGAATTTTTCGCCGTTTTCGTATTGAGAAAGGCTTACGAAAACCGAAACGTCTTCGGTCGTGAGCGAAACGCTGCCCGCTTCGTAACCGAGAGTGAATATGTTGCCTTTTGCGAGATTAAAGTCCGCGCTGTATTCCTTAACGCCGTGATTTACCTTTTTCGAATTTACGCCGAGCGTTACTTTGACCGATTTGGAATAATCCGCCGAATCGGTAAGGATAAATTCGAACGCCGAGAAGTTCGTCAGACCGTTTACGGTCGAAAACTGAACTTCGAGTCCTTCGGCGATAAGCGGATTTGCGAAAAACCAGCCTGCCCTGTCGGAGTCCGCTTTTACGACGGAAGCAACGCCGCCTCGTCTGTATTTTTCGCCGTTTTCGTCGTTATACGACATCTCCGTATCGCCTACGAAATATTTATAACCGTATACTTTCCCGTTTTCTCTCGCGATAATCGCCGGGATTTTTACCGTTTCGAAAGCGGTCTTTCCGCTGTAATAAGTAACTTCGACTTCGTCGCCGTCGTTTCTTACTTCCGGAATAAAACGGCTGCCCGCTTTATAAATCTTTTCGCCGTTCGCATCCTTTACCTTAACGTCGGCAAGGACGGTTTTATGTTTGCCCCCCGCGTAGTCGTCCGCGTAGAGTTCCGGGAGCGTATATCCCGAACCGGATATAAACGCCATGGGCAGGGTCGCTTCGTTTGAAAACACGGGCGCGCCCGAATAAGCCGCCGTGACTTCGTAACTGCACGCGGCAACCTGACCTAAATAATCCGTAACGGTGTAAGTTACGGTATACTTACCCGCAACCTGAGGAACGAACGAATCGTCTATTTCCGTAACCGTCTTACCGAAAGTTACGGTTTTTACGACGGCAAGATTACCGCTGCCGCCGCTCGTTACCGGCTCTTTTACTTCGGTCGCAACGCCCAAAACGGCTGTTTTCGCCGCGTCCGTCGGAACTTCCGCGGAAATTTCCGGAACGTTCTTCAGCGCGCGTACGGACTTCGTTACGACGCTGACGTTTCCGAACCCGTCGGTCGCTTTATACTCTATCGTATAATACCCCGGTTTAGAAGGCTTGAACTTGCCGTCTTTAACGCCGATCGTAACGGGGTTTTCTTCGCCGTAACCGTAGAAAACGGTAGTCGTAACTTTCGCAACGCCCGTGTATTCGTCGCGCGCCGTTGCCGCGGGAACGGAATATTCCGTTCCTACCTGCGCGACCGGCATTTCGTCGTATTCGGTATCTACTTTTATATTCGGACCTTTGGGATCGACGAAATTATTGCTTCGAAGGGTTTCCGTATCGGTACCGGCAACGTAAAGAATACAGAAATTAGCGGAACTCGCGTTATAAAGCGCGCCGCTTATCGACATTCTGACCTTTCCGCTGGGAAAGCCGTTCCACGTCTTTCTGTAATAAGTCGGATCGTCCATATCGGCGATAAGCACGTCCTGCGCGTAAGCCTGATTGGTCGCCGCGTCGTACGAAAGCGTAAACGACACGGTATCGGGCGCGACGTTATAGGCGGCGCCGCTCCAAGCCGTCTGCCTCTGCGCTCTGAACGACGTGTTTTCCATAACCGAACCTACGCCGTCGTTTACGTGCAGACCTTTATTCTTTTCGTAGCCGACCATATCCTGACCGTTGCCGCCCGCCATTGCAAAGCAAACGCCGAAACCCGACTGATCGGATATATAGCGGTTGACGTGAAGACGAAGGTATACCGAATCGTCTTCGGAATCGGTCAGAGTAACCACGAATCTGCTGAAATCGGGAGTGCCTTGCTGATCGGGGGTTATAAACGCCCTGATAAGATAATCCGATTTCGTTATATCCGAAACGTCTATAAGGTTCGAAAACGTAAGCGTGTCTTTATTCGCAAGTCTTACGATAAGACCGTCCGAGTCCGCCCCGTATTTATCGTAGTGTCCGTATTCGACGGAACTGTTCTCCGTTCCCACCGCATACGCCTTCCGTTCTACTTCGAAAGTTTCGCTTTCGCTATAATGTTTACCGTTTATTTCGGCGTAATAGTTTACCGTGTAAATTCCGAAAACGTCGGCGGTAATCGTCGTAGCCGAAGTTACGCTGCCGTCGGGGAAAGTAACGTACGCCGTAGCGGTTTTACTCGTACCGTTCGCGGTAACCGTCCTTTCGGGAACGGTGACCGTCGCGCCGTACGAATACGTTTCCGCAAGCGTGATTTCCTGCCAGTCTGCAGCCGAAACCGAAGTTTTCGCAAACTTCGCGCCGAACGCGCCGAACGCGACCGTAGCCGCGCAGGCAAACGTAAGAATCAGTCGTTTTTTGATTTTCATCTTTTCCTCTTTTTTTGTTATTTATTATAATGTCCGTCAGCCTTTGATGCCGCCGATAGACAGGTTGCCGAGTAACTTTTTGTTAAACGATATAAATAATATCATTACCGGAAGAAGCGCCATCCACGAAACCGCCATACGACCGGGAGTCGTGCCGAACGGTTCGTCGGATTGTCTTCTCAGATCGAACACGAACGCGGCGAGCGTGGGGTGTTCGGGAACGTAGACCATAGGAGTCTGATAATCGTTCCAGTAAGTAATGAAACTTATGAGCAGTATCGTAAGGAACGTGTTTGCCGCTATCGGAAAATATACGCGAAGCATTATGGCAAAGTCGCCCGCGCCGTCTATTTCCGCCGCTTCGGCGTAGGTTTTGGGCGTTGCCTTGAATATATCGTAGAACACGAGAAAGTATATTCCGAGGAAACTTGCCCTCATTATAAGCATACCCCACATACGGTCGTACAAGCCGAGCCTTATCGACATTTGCAGTTCGGACGCCTGGTTACCTATAATCGGCACTACCATTACGACGAGTACCGTGGCGTAAACTATTTTCGAAAATTTACAGGGGTATCTCGCGCAAAGATACGCCACCACGCACATTACTACGGTGTTTACGAGCGAACACCCTACCGCGTATACTATCGTGTTCCATATAATCGCGCCTCTCGAAACCCGCGTGTTGGTCAGAAAGGTTTCCATAGACGCGTCCGTCCACGCCGCTTTTATCGTTTCCAACGTCCAGGGTTTGGGGAATCCGACTTCGTTTTCGCCGAAATCGAACGAGCCTTTGAACGCCGTCATGAGCGACCAGCCGAGTATGGTTATCAGAATCAGACAATAAACGGTAAGAAGCACGAGCATTACTACCGTAAGAACGGAGAATTTACTTCTGACGTCTTTAACTTTCATCTTGGTTTTAGTCATAGTCTTATTCTCCTTAATCTTCGCTCGGCCCGAATTTTTCGAGCAACCACCTTACGAGGAAGGTAACGGGTATCGCCACGACCGTGGTCATAAGCCCGAGCGCGGCTATCGGCGGGTATTTCGTTACGTCGCCGTGCGCGTTTTCGAGTCGTTTGTACATCAGGAAGCCTACCGTTGCCGTATCGGGGTTTACCGTATACTCGAAGAACGAAAAGTTATTGATCTGGTTGGTGAAAATGCTCGCTACGCCCGTAACGAGGAATACGGATACGACGGAGAACGCCTGCGGGAGTACTATACGGAAGAATTCCTGAAAAGAATTCGCCCCGTCGAGTTCTGCCGCCTCGATTACGTCCGGGGATATGTTCGCCATTTTATTGGAATACATAAGCACCGTCGTTCCGAAACCGACGAACAGGTTATAAATCATAATCGTCGCGTAACGCGTTTTATCCGACGTAAGCAGCGGATCGGTAAGTTCGTCCACGTGGAACCATTTAACCCTCATCGCCTGAACGACGTAATCGGTAAAGTTCTGATATATGGTAACGAGAACTATCGACATTATGATCGACGGCAAAAAGAGCATAAAGCGGAATATCATCGCGCCGGGCATCTTCTTGAAGATGTAGTACGAGAAGAACAGTCCGAGCGGAACGCTTACGCAAAGCGTGATAAAATACGATTTTATCGATATTTTGAGCGCGTTCAGAAGTTCCGTGCGGTCGCCCGAAAGTGAAAACCATTTCGTAAAATGCTCAAACGTCCAGGAAAAATCCCCCACCCTGACGGATCTTATGTTCTGAAACGCCATCAGAAACGAGTTGAAGTTTACGATAATGTAAAATACAACGAATTGTAATACCGGTATAGCCATAAGCCCGACGTAAAATACTACGCTTCTGGGGCTTTTGAATACCTTGTCTTTTATCTTAGTCATCATTCTCTTCTTTTTTCGGATTTCGGAGGGCGGCGGGATATTCTGCCGCCCGTCTGATTTTCGTTTTTATTTCCAGTTAAGGTTATCTCTCAACGACTTGTAATATTCGTTGAACCACGTCGCCGCGGAAGTTTTCTTTTCTCTGATGACTTTCGCGGGGTTTTTGTAAACGCTGCCGCTTATGGTAGTCTGATATACGGTATCGTATTTAAGTTTATCGTTGTTCGCGTTATAGAATTTGCCGCCCGAGAATTTGTATATGACGTCCGCGCCCTTGACGTAATTGATTACGCTCTTCGTAAAGTAGGACATATCGTTCATATCCGACGGTTCGATGTCGTATTTGTATCCGCGGAGCGTACCCGTCGATTTGGTGAACGCGACGAGTTGTTCGTCTGTGGAAATGAACTTGATAAATTCTTCCGCCGCGCGTTTTCTCGTGCCTAAACCGCTCTTCATACATACGAACGTTTTAAGGTAATCGGAGTAAACGGGCTTTTCGCCTACTTTGCTTTCGTCGGCATGCGGAAGAGGCATCCAGCCGAACTTTCTCGAATTGGCGGAATATTCGTTTCCGCCGTTCTTAACCATATTTTCAAACGCCGCTTTCGCCTCGGTCTGCCACCACGGGCCGTCTACGAGCATAGCCGTCGTCTTCTTTTCTCTACTGAGTTTGGTACCGTACATAAGGTAATCTCTCTGGTTATCCGTGTGAGTATAAGAAATCGTGTACGCTTTTTTATTATACCAGCCGTTAGTCTGCTGCATGATTTTGCTCAAAAATTTATAAGCGTAATATTTGCCTGCCTGACGGGCGAGTTCGTAGCCGTTGGCGGTAGTGATTTCGGTTTCGGGAAGTTCGGTAACGTTGCCGTTGCCGTCAACCTCTATAAGGTCGGTAGCCTTGACGGGAGTTTCGACGCCTTCGTTGAAACCGTAGTTAAGCATCATCTGATCTATACCTTCGTAACCCGCGACGAGGTTGTCGTAAAGGTTGAGAAGGTGGTGTTCGTAATATTTACCGGGCCAGCACAGCGGAGTCTGACCGGTATGCGTCTTGATATAGTCGCAAAGTTCGTAGAATTGGTCGTAAGTCGCCGGCAGACCGTCGTCTAACGAGTAATCGACGTTCGTCGTTTCGTCGTAACCCGTTCTGCCGTCGGGACCGAGGCTTTTGACCGCGGTCGTATTGTCTTCGCCGATTATGTCTCCGTTTTCGTCGAAATAATATCCCATTTTATCGAAAAGATCGACGTTGTATACGATACCGTAAGTGCCGTAGTAGTGCGGAAGCGCGTAATACTTACCCGTCGTATCTCCGTTTTGTTTAACGGCAAAATAATTTTGCTGCTGATCGGTAAGTTTATCTTCTATGGTTCTGCTTTCGCCGGGAAGCGTGGTTTTTACGATGTCGGTAAGATCTTCGAGAGTTCCGTCGAGAAAATTATAGTAGTTCTCGTTTTCGAAGAAGAAGATATCGTATGAACTCTGGTTCATCTTCGTCGTGGTCCAACTCGTCATATCGCCCGCATGCCATACCTGCACGCCCTGCTTGCCCTCTTCGAGAGAAACGTTTGCGTACGCATTCTCGAAAGCCTCTTCGTAATCGTATATCCAGTCCTCGCCGTAGCCCGCTTTGTAAAGGTATACGTTGATCTGCGTTTTGGAAGAGTCGTATTTCTTGTCGTCTCTGCGGACGTACCGACCGCTCTCTTCTTTCTTGGACTTGCCGCAGCCGGTGGCTCCGACGCCGACGCCGAGAACGACCGTTGCCGCAAGCAACGCGCTGATGAGTCTTTTTGCTTTTTTCTTCATAAACTTTCCTCCGTTTAAGAAAACTTGTTTTTTGCCTTTTTATTTTTTTTGCCGCTAAACGATTCTTCTCGTCG
>OLYC01001429.1_pt1 | contig 16381 bp, 25 predicted proteins | sample 1674271 | NCBI WGS metagenome assembly OLYC01 (sample SAMEA103958154, study PRJEB25191) | human gut metagenome
GAACAAACCGGACTGCCGATGCGGCAGATCGCTTCGTCGCTCATCACACAGGCCGCTGCCTGCGTCGATATCGTCGAAGCGGATTAGAGGAGGCGCGGCTTATGCTCAAACCGTGTCCGTGCTGCGGGGCAGAGGCGTCTTTGCACCGAACCGTGCAGCGCGTGGCCTATGTTATGTGCTCAAGATGCCGGTTACAGACGCCGTTCTTGCCAACGACCGAGGCGGCAGAGGCCGTCTGGAATCGAAGAACAACACCAAAACCCATTTCACAAAAGGAGGAAACCCCATGAAGTACAAAATAAACCTGGGCGGCAACACCCTGATCGTCGACGTGCCGCATCCGCTGTCCGTTCTGCGAGACCTCGACCATCTGCGAGAACTCGACCAGATGTTCTCGCGCGCTCAGACCGTGGAATCCACCGCGCACCGGCGACCGAAACCGCCGCGCTACGACTTGATCGGCGGAGTGAAGATCACACCGGCCTCGCAGCAGACCGCAAAGCGCGCGCCGCAGCCGGTGATCGTCATCACCTCAGACGGCGTGACCACGACGGCGACCCGCCGCATCGGCAAGGCGATTCAGGCGACCGCTACCGCGAAATGCAACCCCGGCGACACCTTCGACTTTGAAGAGGGCGCGCGCATCGCCTTCGAGCGGCTCTGTGGCAGAGACCCGTTCCCGGAGAAGCCGGAGAGCACGGCGACGCCGGAAGCCTACAACGGGCGCATGATTTGTGTAGAGTCTCCGTATCCGTGGTGGACGGTCGGCAAGATCTACGAGGTCGTGGACGGCCGCATCACGGCGAACGACGGCGACGTGTACCCCCCGCGGAGCAGAGCACCGTACCGCGACGCGGAGGACGCAAGACACGCAGGCGCGGCAGGAGCCACGGATGGCGATCCCCGCCACAACCGCCGGAATCTGTTCCTGCCGGTGGACGCCGAAGGACGGCTGCTGGTATGAGCTCGGAATACTACACGGTTCCGGAGCTGGCAGCACGCTGGCGGTGCAGCACCGATGTGGTGTATGACCTGCTGCGGCAGGGTAAGCTGCACGGCTTCAAGCTGGGCGCGTCATGGCGCATCACCGACGACGCCCGCATTCAGTACGAACAGACACCGACCCCGCAGGAGACCAATCTGCGCAGGCCGGTTCTGAAGATACAATAAGGAGGAAACCACATGAAAAACCGCGATGATCTCATCGCATGGGCGTGGTCAGAGCTCGACCGCGTGACCACTCAAGCGAGCCGGATCGACGACACGAGCTCGGAACGCTACGGCAAGGCGGTCGCTCTGGTCAACGACCTGCTGATCCTGACCTTCCCGCCGATGCCCTACGAACTCTCGCCGTGCGCTGCACCGACCACGACGCCCGACAAGGACGAGCCCAAACCCGGCGATGGCTCCGGTGCGGATACCGAGGAGCCGGAAGCACCTACCGAGACCACCAAGGCCGAGGAGCCGGAAGCGCCCGCGGAGACACCCACCTACACGCTGCCGCAGGTGCGCACAAAGCTGGCCGAGGCCAAGCGCAAGGGCATTGCGCTGCCGGAGCTGTTTCAGGAGTTCGGCGCAAGCAGCATCATGAGTGTGCCGTCCACCGACTACGGCGCGCTGATGGCGCGAGTGGCTGAGCTGCTGGAGAGCGTGGAGTAATGCGCGCACACGCGATTTTATCCCCGTCCGCGTCCAAGCGCTGGATGGCCTGCCCACCGAGCGCACGACTGGAGGAGAAGCTGCACGACCGCTTTGGCGAGCAGTCGTCCCCGTTTGCGGCGGAGGGTACGAAAGCACACGCCGTCGCGGAGCTGAAGCTGCTGCGCGAGAAGGGGCGGCTCGGAGATGCAGATGGAATCAATCAGTTCAACTATGACGCCCGCCTAAAAGCACTCGGCGACGTGAGTAAGGAGATGCACCAGGCGACCGACCTGTATGTGGATATCGTCATGGAGAAGCTGTTCGCCGCCAGACGCACCTGCCCGGACGCCAAGCTCTTCGTGGAGCAGCGGCTGGACATGGCGCGATGGGTTCCCGGCTGCTTCGGAACGAGCGATGCGGTGGTCGTGTCCGACGAGATCCTCGACGTGTGCGACTACAAAAACGGGTCCGGTGTACGGGTCAACGCGCAGGAAAACCCGCAGGCTCGCTGCTATGGGTTGGGCGCGATCGACGCATTCGGCGATCTGTACGGATTCCAAACCGTGCGCAACACCATCATCCAGCCCATGATTGACCACGTGACGGAGGAACAGCTCTCTCGCACGGAGCTGCTGACATGGGCGGATACAGAGCTTGCTCCCAAGGCGCAGCTTGCATGGCGCGGGGAGGGAGACTTCTGCCCCGGAGAACACTGCCGCTTCTGCGCTGCGCGCGCGATTTGCTACGCCCGGGCAACGCAGGCGATGAAGCTGTTTCAAAGCGGCATGGATGCTCCGGCAGTGCTGCCGGACTCCGAGATCCCGCAGATGCTCGCAATGGCGGACGACGCGATCACATGGCTGGGCGAGCTGAAGGCATACGCTCTGCGGCAGGCGCTCAAAGGACAGCGCTGGCCGGGGTATAAGCTGGTACACGGGAAGCGCCCGCGGCGCGCATGGCGCAACGAGGAGTCCGCCCGCGAACAGCTCATCCGCGCCGGGTACAAACCGGAGCAGTTCGAAGAGCACAAGCTCAAGAGCGCCGCTGCCGTGGAGAAACTCATCGGCAAGACTGCGTTCGACGTGCTGCTCAAAGACCAGACCGTTCAGGGCGAAGGCGCGCTGATCCTCGTCCCGGAAACGGACGGCCGTCCGGAATATTCCACGGCCGACATTGACTTCCGTAACATGGGAAGCCCCAACAACTCAAATAACATTGAATGAAAAGGAGATCACACAATGGCTAAGTTTAACAAGAAGATCAAGGACACCAGCATTCGTATCGGCGAGGTTCGTTTCAGCTACACGGCAGTGTTCCAGCCGAAGAAAAACGACGACGGTACGCCCTCGAAGTACGGCGTGTGCATCATCATCCCGAAGGAGGACACCGAGACCGTGAACCTCGTGAAGGAAGCGATCGACGCCGCGAAGCAGCGCGGCAAGCTGGAGAAGTGGGGCGGCAAGATCCCGGCCAACGTCAAGAGCTGCCTGCGCGACGGCGACATCGACCGTGAGGACGACGAGGCCTTCGCCGGATGCTACTTCCTCAACGCCAGCAGCCGCAACAAGCCCGGCGTCAAGGTGCTGGAGGACGGTGTCGTATCCGATGCGCTGGACGAGGAGGACTTCTACTCCGGCTGCTATGGCGCAGTGACGCTCGACTTCTTCCCGTATGAGAGTTCCGGCAACAAGGGCGTCGGCGCAGGTCTGAACAACGTCATCAAGACGCGCGACGGCGATCGTCTGTCCGGCGGCCGCAGCGCCGATGAAGACTTCGCCGACCTCGGCACCTGCTGAGACCCATGCAGAGAACGCTCTCGATCGACCTCGAGACCTACTCCGAGATCGACATCGCAAAGTGCGGATCCTTCCGGTACATAGACGACGAGAGCTTTGAGATCCTGCTGCTGGGCTACGCCTTTGACGACGAGCCGGTAACGGTGATCGACCTCACGGCCGACGAGGAAGTCCCCGCGGATTTCCTCGCCGCGCTGTATGACCCGGAAGTGACAAAGACCGCATGGAACTGCGCGTTCGAGCGCTTCGGCCTGTGGAAACACTTTGGCCGATACTGCCCGCCAGAGCAATGGAGCGACACGATGATCCTCTCCGCCGTATGCGGGCTGCCGCTGGGGCTCGGAGAGGCGGGCAAGGCGCTGCGGCTGGAGGCGGACGAGGCGAAAGACCGAGAGGGTAAGGCGCTGATCCGCTACTTCTGCTCACCCTGCCGACCGACAAAGGTCAACGGCGGGCGCACCCGCAACCTGCCCCAGCATGACACCGACAAGTGGGCGCTATTCATCGAGTACAACCGGCAGGACGTCGTGGCCGAGCGGACGATCCGCAAGCGGCTGCTGCGCTGGGAGCCGGACTCGCTGGAGCACCGATTCTGGTGTCTGGACGCCCGGATCAACGAGCGGGGGATGCGCGTTGACCGCGAGCTGGTACACAACGCGATCGCCATGGACGCACGCTACAAGGCCGAGCTGACCGAGCAGGCCGTCGCGATCAGCGGACTGGAAAACCCAAACTCAGTCGCGCAGATCAAGCAATGGCTGCTGGAGCAGGAGGGCATTGAGGTGCCGTCCCTGAACAAGAAGGTCGTGGCCGAGGTCGTGTCTCAGCTCAAAGGCGAGCGCGCGAAGCAATTCATGGCGCTGCGCACAAGGCTGGCGAAGTCCTCGACGAAGAAGTACGAGGCGATGGAGCGCTCCGCCTGCGCCGATGCACACATCAAGGGTTGCTTTCAATTCTACGGCGCAAACCGAACCGGGCGCTTCGCCGGGCGGCTGGTACAGCTACAAAACCTGCCGCAGAACCACATGGAAGATCTGGCGGTTGCCCGGTCTCTGGTACGAGACAACGATTACGAGACGGTACGACTGCTATATGACAGCGTCTCCGATACCCTCTCCGAACTGATTCGTACTGCGCTCATACCAGAGCCCGGCCACCGCTTTATCGTAGCAGACTTCTCTGCCATCGAAGCCCGTGTGATCGCGTGGATCGCGGGGGAGCAATGGCGACTCGATGTTTTCCGAAACGGCGGCGACATTTACTGCCGTTCCGCTTCGGCTATGTTCAAGGTGCCGGTCGAAAAGCACGGCATCAACGGACATTTGCGGCAGAAGGGGAAGGTCGCGGAATTGGCCTGCATCGCGGAGGGGCAGCTTGTGTTAACCGACCAAGGCTGCGTCCCCATTGAACAGGTTACGCCCGACATGAAACTCTGGGACGGCGTTGGATGGGTTCACCACGACGGCGTCGTCTGCAACGGAACGAAGGAGGTTTTGACCTACGAAGGTCTCACAGCTACCGCCGACCACATCGTCTGGGCCGAAATTGCGGGGGCGGCGCGGCCGGTACACTTTGGATTCGCCGCCTCCTGCGGCGCACATCTCCTACAAACCGGAGATGGTGGGCAAGCAATACGGCTGGGTGGAAGTCATCAGCCCGGAAAAGCGCTGGAATCAAAAGTGGAATCACTGCTATGTGCTGACCAGATGCCGTGGGTGCGGCGCCGTTCAGTGGCAGAACCTGAGCAATCTGCGGGGCGGAAAGTCCAAAGGTTGCCAGACATGCTCTCAACCGCGCACGGTACCGCATTGGTTAGAAAGACGCTTTACCGCGGCCAAGCAGCGATGCACAAACCCAAACGACGGCAACTACAAAAACTACGGCGCACGCGGAATCAAATTCTGCTTTCCGAACGCGACAGCGGCGGGCCAGTACATGATCGAAAAGTATGGCTTACCAGATCGCGCACTGGAGATAGACCGAATAAACGTCAATGGAAACTACGAGCCTGGAAATCTGCGCTGGGTCACACATCAAGAGAACTGTCAGAACCAGCGCCGGTATCTCGAAAGGTGAGAGTCTATGACATCAAGAACGCCGGGCCGCGACACCGGTTCACCGTGTCGAACGTGTTGGTTCACAACTGCGGTTACGGCGGGGGCGTGAGCGCGCTCAAGGCATTCGGTGCAGACAAGCTGGGCATGACCGAGGAGGAGATGGTGAACACCGTCGACCTCTGGCGAGAGTCCAGCCCGCGCATCTGCGCACTGTGGCGCGCGCTGGAGCGCGCCGCGATCCGCTGCGTGGTACACAAGACGCCGCAGGTATCTGCAATCGGCGGCGTCCGCTTCGAGATGGAATGCGGCATCCTGTGGATGACGCTGCCGTCCGGACGGCGCATCGCCTACTACGGCGCTGAGTACGGCCCGAGCAGGTTTCACCGCGACCGGCGCGCGCTCAGCTATATGGGCGTCGACCAGAAGACAAAACGCTGGGGGCGCGTGGAGACATGGGGCGGTAAGCTCGCCGAGAATGTCACCCAAGCGACCGCGCGCGACTGCCTGCGCGACACGATGCTGGCGCTGGAAGATGCCGGGTACGACATCCGGGCGCACGTCCACGACGAGGTAATCATCTCCGAGCCGCGAGACGGGCGAACGGTGGAGGACGTGTCGGCCATCATGGGGCGCGAGCTCCCGTGGGCGTCCGGACTTCCGCTGCGGGGTGACGGCTACGCCTGCGACTTCTACATGAAAGACTGAGGTATCTGTCATGAACGACTTTGACTACGACGCACTGCAAAAGAAACGCCTCGCTCGCAGCGACCGCTGCCGGAAGCGCAGCACACGCAAATGCACGCTGCCGAGCGACTACCTGACACCAAGTGAACGCAAACGGAGGAATGGTGAAATGAAGACCTACAACCTGTCGAAACCTATGACATATGCTGAGTTTCTGGCGATGCCGGACGACCTGCAAGCGCAGTATCTGCGCAGCCTGCGGTGGCGCTTCTGCGCATCGGACAAGCGCATCGCCGAGATGATGGGCGTGTCCCACCCGGTCATCAGAAAGCATCGGGAGCGTCTGGGCATCCGGATCACGCCGGGAACACGCCTGCCGCAGACGGAGCTGAACAAAGAGGAGTGGACGGCGTGGGTCAACGGCGGGCAGGTCTCGATGACGCCCCTCGCCGCGCGACCCGAGGATGCATCTGAAACAGACGCCGACCCGGAAGACGAGCATGACCCCCCGAAGACCGAACCCGCGCCGGTGCACCAGCAGACCCCGATGGTGACGGGCGGGAGCTTCACGGCCACGGGTTCGGCAGGCGCGACGGCGCAGATGCTGGCGCACCTGTTCGAGGGCGATCCGCGCGAGGTGACCTTCACCCTTACGTTTGCGTACACGGAGGTGTCACGGTGAGGCGCGCGGCGGGTAACCGCAGGCGGGCGCTGGCGCTCTTGCTCTGGGCCGTCGTGGTCGCGCTCTGGGTGCGGCATATGCTGCCCGGCGAGAAAGCGGAGACGATGTACCTCGGCGCAGAGGTCTCGACCGTAAACGAGACGCCCCTTCCGGCGCAGACCCCGGCGGCGACACCGGAGCCTACGCCGACACCGGAGCCTGCGCCGACACCCCGGCAGCCGGAGAGCGATGCGGTCTATCTGGCGCAATGCCTGTGGGGCGAAGCGCGGGGCATCCCGAGTCAGACGGAGAAGGCTGCGGTGGTCTGGTGCGTGCTCAATCGCGTAGACCACCCCGACTTCCCGGACACCATCCACGGCGTGCTCTCCGCGCCCAATCAGTTTCTCGGCTTCTCCGAGCGTTTCCCGGTCGATCCTGAGCTGCTCGCACTGGCGCAGGACGTACTCGACCGCTGGCGCGCGGAGAGCGCTGGGGCTGGCGATGTGGGCAGGGTGCTGCCGAAAGACTATCTGTGGTTCTCCGCTGACAGCCATGGCCATAACGCTTTCCGGGCGACGTTCCGGCAGAGCGCGGCATGGCAGTGGACGGCGGAGAGCCCGTACCCCACTTGAATACGAAAGGAGATCACACAATGCACAACCCCTTTGGAGACAGATCAGCCGCTGAGATTTGGGAGCTGGTGAAAGAATGGCTCTGGCGTATCTTCGCCCCGAGAGCGTATGCCGACCTCTGGCAGCGGTATCAGTACCTGCGCCGGGCAATGGACGAGCGCGACGAGGAGTATGAGACCGACATCACGGACGCCGACCTGCGCATCAAGGAGCTGGAGGCCCGCTGCGCCGCGCTGGAAGCGCTGGGGATCACGGGCAACACATGAACTACGAACCGAGACGACATCAGAGGCTCGCAGAGGAATTCTGCATGACGCACAGCCACGCCGGGCTTCTGCTGGACATGGGGCTCGGCAAGACGGTCGTCACGCTGACGGTGCTGCACCGGCTGCTGTATGACGAGTTTGCGCTGAACAAAGCGCTGGTGATCGCCCCGAAGCGCGTGGCCGAGGACACATGGAGCCGCGAGGCGGAAAAGTGGGATCACCTGTCCGACCTGCGCGTGGTGAAGGTCCTCGGGTCAGCCAAGCAGCGTGAGGCCGCCCTCCGGCAGGACGGCGACGTGTACGTCATCAACCGGGAGAACGTCGTGTGGCTGGTCGAGACGCTCGGCAGCCACTGGCCGTTCGACGGGATCGTGATCGACGAGCTGTCGAGCTTTAAGTCCTCGCGCTCCAAACGCTGGCGCGCGCTGCGGCGCGTGATCGGATGCGCGAACTACGTCTACGGCCTGACCGGCACGCCTGCACCCGGCGGCTACATCGACCTGTGGCCGGAGATGTACCTGCTCGACCGGGGACAACGCCTCGGGCGGACGCTGGGCGAGTACCGCAACACATACTTTAACCCCGGCGCACACAAGGGGCACATCGTCTACGAGTGGAGGCTCAAGCGAGGAGCAAAAGAACGCATCGACGCCAAGCTCGCAGACCTGTGCCTGTCCATGAGCAAGGAGGACTGGCTGGATCTGCCCGAGCGCACCTACAACACGATTCCCGTGGCGCTCACGGCCGGAGCGCGCAAGCTCTACGACCAATTTCAGCGCGAGAAGATCCTGCCGCTGCTGCGGCAGGATGACGGCCTGCATCTGGCCGGGAGCGACGACGCGGCGAACTGCGACTCGGCAGTCATCGGCGACATGGCGGCGCAGGTCTCCGGCAAGCTGCTTCAGATGGCGAACGGCGCCGTGTACGATGACGGCGGCGAGGTGTTTCACATCCACGACGCCAAGCTAGAGGCGCTCGAGGAGCTGGCGGACACAAACCCCGGGCAGCCTCTGCTCGTGTTCTACACCTATAAGCACGACCTAAGCCGCATTCAGGCGCGGTTTCCCGGGGCTGTACAGATACGAGACAGCGAGACGATCCGCGACTGGAACGCGGGGCGAATACCCATGCTGCTCTGTCACCCGGCCAGCGCCGGACACGGACTGAACCTGCAAGCGGGCGGGCACATCATCGTATGGTTTGGCCTGCCGTGGTCGCTGGAGCTATACCAGCAGGCCAACGACCGCCTGCACCGCATGGGGCAGACGCAGGGCGTAATCGTGCACCATCTGGTCGCGCAGGGCACACTGGACGAGCGCGTCATGTCCGTGCTGGCCGGGAAGCAGGCAACACAAAAGAGCCTGCTTGATGCCCTGAAATCTTACGTTGAGGAGGAACTGGCATGATTACTACAAACACCACGCCCACCGGCGAGCCTGACCGCCGGGTCATCGCCGTAGACTTCGACGGCTGCCTGTGCGACAGCCACTGGCCGGAGCTGGGCGAGCCGATCCCGGAGGTACTGGCCGAGATCAAACACCGGCAGAGAACCGGATGCCGCATCATCCTCTGGACATGCCGCTGTGGCGAGCAACTGGCCGCAGCCGTGGACTGGTGCGCCGCACATGGTCTGCACTTCGACGCGGTGAATGACAATCTACCGGAGGTCAAGGCCGCGTATGGCTGCGAGTCGCGCAAGATCACGGCCGACGAATACTGGGACGACCGGGCTATCCGGCGTGGACGCTGCCCGGGTGAACCGGCATGAACCGAGCGGACTACCAGAGCCTCCGGGACTTCCTCGGCAGCGTCCGGCACGCACGGCTGGAACAGGAGCGCCTAACCGAGCGCGTGCTGGAGCTGGAGGCACAATGCACCCGGCTGACGACGCAGATGCGGCAGACGCCGGGCGGAGGGACTACCGACACGCAAATGCAGTGGGCCAGTCTGGCGGATGAACGCCGCCGCCTGACCAGACAGATGTATCGCGCGCAGCGGCAAGAGCGGGAGGTGCAAAACCTGATCGACCGGGTACGGCCGGAGCTGTACCGGGACATCCTGACGCTGCGCTATATCGACCTGCGGAGCTGGCCGGAGACCGCTGAGATCATGGCCAGAACCGGAGGCCCGCAATCTGAACGACACCTACAACGCCTACACGGCGCGGCACTGCAAGCCGCGCAGAGACTGTGGGACGAAGAAATCCGAGAGGAGATAAAACTATGAACTCTGTACCGAACTTTACCCTGCGGCGCGACGCAGACGGCTATGTGCTGCACACCGATGACGGAAAAGACGGCTGCTTCCCGACGCTGGGCGCGGCGCTCGACAGCCTGAGAGCGCAGGGGTGTGTCGCCCCCGCCACCACGAGAGAGCAGGTGCTCTCGGCCGCGCGTGCCTGCGTGTGCGGCGACCGCGAGCAGGACTACGGCTCACCGGAGAATAACTTCCGCACGATCGCGAGCCTCTGGAACAGCTATCTCTATGGCGCCGGGCTGATGGAGAACCCGACTCCGCATGTGTGGAAGGGGCTCAAGCCGAAAGACGTGGCGGCCATGCTGGCGCTGCTGAAGGTGGCCCGCATCGCGGGAAACCGGCCGAAGCCGGACAACTGGATCGACCTCGCGGGCTATGCGGCCTGCGGCGCGGAACTGGAGCTGAGCGATGCGATCTGAGCTGCTGGGCGTGAAAGCGTGAACAATGCAGATAAAATCCGCTCCATGAGCGACGAGGAGTTGGCTGCGTGGATTGCTGGAATGAGTACCATTTGCGAGTGCTGCGCAGAACTAAATGAGTGTGGATCACCGAGAGGCTTCAACAGATGTTCGCACGGTGTTGAGGATTGGCTCAAACAGCCAGCAGAATAAAAAATCTATAAGAAAATTATAAAAGGTTGTTGACAAAAATGTACGATAAGACAGAGCTGCTTGGTGTAAAAGGAAGTTGGCGAGAAGTAATTGACGACTGCCGCGCAACCGTTGGCAAGGAGAGCCTAGGCCACGAGCCGAGCGAAAAATTCAAGCGCAATATCCTTATCGCGGAGCACAGCCCGATCCGTGACCTCCGCGTGCGCTGGCGCTGGAGAGACATTCCGAGCTGGGTTGCCACGCACTGGTCACGGCACAAATGGGAGTGCTTTATCCGCACGCAGCGCTCTGACCGCACCGGCGTGCCGCGCGGGAAGCTGCCACAGGAAGCCCCCGTGACCTTTGTGGGCGAGGCCAACGCGCAGAACCTCATCGACACATGGCGCAAGCGGCTGTGCTATCAGGCATCGCCGGAGACCCGGAAATACGCCGAGGACTTCAAAGTGGCGCTGCATCCGTTCGAACCGGAGCTGAGCGACGCGCTCGTGCCGAACTGTGTGTATCGCGGTGGCTGCCCGGAGCTGTTGCCCTGCGGATTCTGGGAGCACTTCTGCCCGGCCGAAGGCACGATTCAGGACCGATACAACCAGTATAACGACCTGTTCTGGGCGCGGGCGGACACGGAGGTGGGCACATGAGAGACCTCGGCGTCGAGCCGCCGCTGGAGCAAAAGCCTGACCGGCCGCGGCTATGCCCGCTGTGCGGGGAGGAAACGGAGAGCGTATACAAAGACCGCTGGGGGCGTATCGTCGGCTGCCCCGGCTGCGTAGAGGAGGTAGACGAATGGCCGGAGTGACAGGTGACATCTACTTCCGGGGCGGCATCCCGCAGAGTCGATACTGCGGCGGCTGCGCGCACTATCAGCGGCTGTGTGCAAGTGACTCGCACAATGTCAGCGGGGCGCGGGTATGTCTGTACATACTGGACATGAACCACTCGCGCGGCTGTGCGGCCGGGCTTGGCTGCAAGCACTGGATCAGCGCGGAGGACTGGGCGAAGACCCCGATCGGGAGAACCGTGATACGCGAACGCAAACGGCGCGGCCACGGAAAAGGCGGCCGCCGGAAGGAGGAGACAAAGGCATGACCATTCAGGAGATTTGCAGAAACGTGGAAGATCTGCTGCGTGACGACAAGGGCAGAACGAATTTCTCTCCGGCCGCGCGTTACGCCGTCCGTATGCTGCTGGACTACGCCGAGCGGGCGGCCGCGCTCGAGGCCTCCGGACAGGACAAGGACGCTCGGATCACCGAGCAGGAGAAGCTGATCGCCGACCTGAACCAGCAGGTCAGCTTCCTGCGGATGGCACTGTATGATGCGGGGGCGTGAGGATGAATAAAGACGTTTTGTTTTCCAGCAAGACTGATTTGTGGGAGACCCCACAGGACTTTTTTGACATGCTTGACGCGGAGTTCGGCTTTACGCTGGATGCCGCCGCGGACGCACAAAACCACAAATGCCCCCGTTACTATACACGAGAGCAGGATGGACTGAAACAGCCCTGGACGGGCACGGTTTGGTGCAACCCGCCATACGGGCGGCAGATCGGCGAGTGGGTGCAAAAGGCCAGCTACGAGGCCGCCGTGAATAACAACACTATCGTCATGTTACTGCCCGCACGGACGGACACGCGATGGTTCCACACGTATATCTATAAGCAGCCAAACGTCGAGACACGGTTCGTGCGCGGGCGACTGAAATTCGGTGGCAGAAAAGACAACGCGCCGTTCCCGAACATGGTCGTGATTTTTAAGCCGAAAGATGCGGGGGTGTAAGGATGGACGCGCTGAAATTTATCGAAGAACGAAACCGGATGTGTGATTACTACAGGGGCGACAATGCGCTCTCCGGGTGCGCGGAGTGCCCGGCGTTTCAAATGACGTGCGTCTCCGTCCGATCGGTGACGGCAGAATACATCGCCGCCGTTGAGCAGTGGTCGAAGGAGCACCCGCGCAAGACGCGGCAGGATGTGTTTATGGCGCACTATCCTGATGCGGCTCTGAATGCTGGTGTCCTGCGGATTTGCCCGCGGAATGTCTACAAACCGGCTAAGATTAATTGCAACACCACGACTTGCTCTCTCTGCAAGAGGGCTTTCTGGATGCAGGAGGCGGAGTGATGGATTTGCTGTGTATACTTGCAATCTACATGGCCGCTTTAATCTGCATTGTGCTGACACTCTTTACGAGCGTGGTGCTGTACGAATTTCTCACGGCCGCCTACGATGTGGTAAGCGGCTGGATACAAAATCTGAAATGGAAACGGCGCTGCGCGGGAAGGAAGGAGGAATAACCATGCCGAGACGAGCAAAGCCAGCGCCATCCGGCCGGTCATGCAGAGAGTGCATCCACGAGTGTGCGTGCGTCATGCAATGCGGCGGGAACCCGATGGCGCCCGGCAATGCGACGCGTTGCATCTGCTATGAGAACCTGCATGGAAGCAACGCCTACTTCCTCGGTGTGATCGCCGGGCGCAAGGAGGCAATGCAAGAAGGAGGAGAAAGCGATGCCAAAGAGAATTAACCCACGAAGAGTCCCGCGCACACAAGCTGATGTTGATAAGGCATACAATGATGGCATTGTTGAAGGGCTTAACAGAGGCATCGACTTGATGCTATATGTTCTCATTGACAAGCACGATGCACCAATGGACGACTTGCAGCAGCTTGCTTCCGAACTCAACCATGCTGCCTCTTGTGTTGCTGAGGGATACATCACATGGCCTGACATCAACCAGATGTTAAAGGAATACGGCGTTACTGCCGTACTTGAGTAGGAGGAGAAATGAATGCGAAAGCTGGGAGCGGTGCAAGACGCTGCATCGTGAAATGCCGCCAAACGCTTTCTGCAATCTCGGCGTGCGAAAGGATGACGACGATGCCGAACCGGAAGAATCGACTGGTCGCTTTGCTCGATACAGATACCGCCCGCACACGCTGGTGGGTGTGGTATGACTGCGACGCCCGATGCCCGTGGCGGACGCCGAGCGGCTGCCGGGCGGACGCACTGGAGCTGCAGCCCAGCGCGGCATACGGAACAAACTGCCGGAGGCGGCAACTCCGGAGACGAAAGAAGGAGGACACACCGAATGCTTGAATTGACAGACACACAGTGGGCGGCGCTGCTAAGCGGCGCCTGCCCGCCGTTTCAGGGACTGAACTCCCTGGAGCGCGACTGCGAGGAGGCGGAATGAATGGAGACCCTGTATGAAGAATGGCGGGCCGTGAAGCGCGAGCTCGAGCGGATGGTCTGCCGCATGGAAAATCGCGCGGCGGAATCCGCGGAGGATATGCGGCAGCAAGCATATGCGCGCGGGCGGCGAGATGGACAAACGGAGGCCAGGCACGACTACTGCAACGGGTGCGGGAAGCAGGAATTCTATGATGCCTGCAACGGCTACTACCGGCTGATCTGGATGTTCCTGTCACTGGACAGCCCCGACCGCGAGATCGTGCGTGCCGTCGTGGAGCGGCTGGCAGCGGCGCGGGAGGAGGCGAGCACATGACCCCGGAGGCAAAGCAGACGGGCCCGACCTGCCCCTACGCCGTGCAGAGCCGGACGGTCACGCAGACGCACTATGACTATGACGAAAACGGCAACGCGGTGTTTACGCAGACCGTCGAGGTCATCACAACGGACTTCGTGCCCTGCACGCGGGAGCGCTGCGGGGCATGGTACGCCGAAGACCCGCGCGAGCTGCCGAGCGGAGGGTACTGCACCTATGGAGGAAACACATGAAGATTGCAACAGCCGGTAGCCGGACGAGCCGCCGGTGGAAAACGATAGACGTGAGCTGGGACTGGCTGCTCGAGCGGCTGCGCACACCCAAGCGCACGGGCGAGACGATGCGCGAATACCGGAGCATGAGCCGGGACGAGCAGAGCGCGCGCAAGGACGTGGGCGGGTTCGTCGGCGGAGCGCTGAGCGGCGGACGGCGCACGGCCGCAGCGGTGACGGAGCGGTGGCTGGTGACGCTCGACGCCGACGCCGCCAGCCCGGGGGACTGGGACAACTTCACGGCGCTGTGGGACTGCCGCGCGTGCCTGTACTCCACGCACTCACACACGCCCGAAGCGCCGCGCCTGCGCTGGGTCATCCCGCTGCGCAGAGCCGTGACCCCGGAGGAATACCCGGCCGTGGCGCGCAAGGTGGCCGAGTGGATCGACATCGAACAGATGGATCCAACGACCTACCAGCCGGAGCGGCTGATGTACTGGCCGAGCTGCCCGGAGGACGGGGAGTACGTGTTCCGCGAGCAGGACGGCCCGGTCCTCGACCCCGACAGCGTGCTGGCAGAGTACGGGCCCGGGGGCGCATGGCGGGACGCGAGCCTGTGGCCGATCAGCGAGAAGGAGACGACCGTGGTACTGCGCGAGGCCAGACGGCAGGGCGACCCGGAGACCAAGCCCGGTATCGTCGGCAAGTTCTGCCGGGCGTTCGACATCGACGCCGCCATCGAGCGCTTCCTGCCCGGCGTGTACACACCATGCGAGCTGCCGAGCGGGCAGCCACGCTACACCTACGTGGCCGGAAGCAGCAGCGGTGGCGCGGTCGTGTACGAGGACGGCAAGTTCCTCTACTCGCACCACGCGACCGACCCGGCGGGCGGGATGCTGTGCAACGCCTTCGACCTCGTGCGCGTGCATAAGTTCGGCGAGATGGACGCCGACTGCCAGCAGCAGGAGATCACCCGCCGCCCGAGCTATCAGGCCATGTGCGCGTTCGTGACCGGAGACGAGGCCTGCCGCCGCGCCTTCCTCGCCGAGCACCTCGCCGAGGCAGACGCAGACTTCGCCGATATGGGCGAGGTGGCCGGGCGGGACAAGCCGGGCGTGGCACAGGCAGGCACACCGGAGCAAACGGCCGCAGGCACACACGCGCCCGCGCAAGAGCAAACGCCGGACGACACATGGCTGGCGGAGCTGGGCGTGAACCGCAAGACCGGTGAGGCGGACTCCACGATCACGAACGCGGCGCTCATCCTGCGCAACGACCCGAGACTGCGCGGCGCGTTCGCCATCAACCAGTTCTCGATGCGGCCGGTCGTGCGGCGCGATCTGCCGTGGAGGCGGGCAAAAGACGGCGACCTGTGGGAGGATGCTGACGACGCGAACCTGCTGCTGTACATGGAGCAGACGTGGCGGCTCGTCGGGGAGAACAAGATCCGCAACGCCTGGACGGTCGTCGCAAACGAGAACGCCTACCACCCCGTGCGGGAATACCTCGACGGGCTGTGCTGGGACGGCACGGAGCGCCTCGACACCCTGCTCGTGCGCTACATGGGCGCGGAGGACACACCCTACACCCGCGCCGTCACGCGCAAGTGGATGACCGCCGCCGTCAAGCGCATGTATCAGCCGGGCTGCAAGTTCGACGCGATGCTGGTACTCGTCGGCGCGCAGGGGATCGGCAAGTCCCGCCTCGCCGCGATCCTGTCGCGCGGATGGTTCACCGACAGCCTGACGTGCATGGACGGCAAGGAGGCGTATGAGGCCATCCGGGGCTCGTGGATCATCGAGGTCGCCGAGCTTGCGGCCGCGCGCAGGAGCGAGCAGGAGGCGCAGAAGAAGTTCATCTCCTCGCAGGTCGACACCTACCGCCCCGCCTATGGACGCAACGTCGTGTCGCTGCCGAGGCAGTGCGTGTTTTACGGCAGCACGAACGACATGGAGCCACTCAAGGACGACACGGGCGCGCGCCGGTACTGGCCGGTGCTGTGCGCGGGCGTCAACCACGGGCAGCACATCGGGCTGGAGGAAGAGGTCGATCAGCTCTGGGC
>OLYC01001431.1_pt1 | contig 16360 bp, 15 predicted proteins | sample 1674271 | NCBI WGS metagenome assembly OLYC01 (sample SAMEA103958154, study PRJEB25191) | human gut metagenome
GAATAGAATTTTTATATAAAAAGGCGCAGACAATAAAAACGGATTTTGGAGACATTTCCATTGCGCAGTATACAGATGAGATGCTGAAAAGAGCTTTTCTGTCCCGTTTCACGAAATTCATGGACAAGGCCAATGCCAGCGGATTGTGCGAGAAAGTCGAAAAATACGGATACACCCCGACATTGATCAATTTCAGGAACGGATATACCGTAGTCGGAGTCTGCCCGTCGGACAGCATTGTCCCGGCATTCGAGTCGCTGAAGAAGATAAAAGAGGAGAAATTTTGCCCGGATGATGTCTGGGTGCTTGTCAATTGATTGGAAATGAAGAAGATACTAGTACTGCTGGCAGCTTTGTTTGTGTGTGCGGCTGCCTATGTGCCTTGCAGGGCGCAGTATATTTCAGGATATGCGGACTTGAGTGACAGTGATGTTACCAAGACATTGAAAAATCACATATCTTATCTTGCCTCCGACGCGTTGGAAGGCAGGAAAGCCGGCAGCGAAGGCGAGTATGCGGCTGCGGAGTATGTGCGTGACATGTTCAAGGAATATGGCATTGACCTTCTCAGCGGAAGCGAAGGCGATGTTTTCGGCATATCAATGCCGGCAGGCGATACTTTGACTTCCAGGAATGTCGTCGGTTTCGTCCAGGGATATGACCATACGAAATTTGACAGATACATTGTCGTCGGAGCCAGAATGGACAATCTCGGTGTCAATGTCGTCGATGTGGACGGGAAGCCTGTCCGTCAGATTTACAACGGGGCGAACGGAAACGCTTCGGGCGTGGCGATGATGCTGGAACTGGCCAGAATGGTCAAGACCCAGGAGATTATGTTCCGCAGATCGGTGATATTCATAGCGTTCGGCGCTTCGGAGCAGTCATTTGCGGGCTCATGGTATTTCCTGAACAGGTCCTTCTCGGATTACGGAAAGATTGACGCTATGATTGACCTGGACGCACTCGGTACCGGCAGCGGCGGATTCTACGCCTACACCTCCTCCAATGCGGATATGAACATGATAGTCTCACAGGTCTCTTCCGATCTCCAGCCGATAACACCGAAGGTAACCGCGGAGGAGCCTTTCGCATCGGATCACAGGTCATTCTATTCGAAGAAAATACCTTCAGTTCTGTTCACTACCGGACGGTATCCGGAGCATAACACGTTGAAAGACACTGAGTCCATAATCGAGTACGAGCAGATGGAACGTGAACTGGAGTATATCTACAATTTCACCCGATTCCTCTGCAACACAGAAAATCCTCCGCGCTTCGAGCAGTCGGACGTGACCATCAAGGTCAATGATAAATTGTATAACTTTGCGGATTGTGACAGGCGTCCTACCTTCATGGGAAGTCCGGATCCTAAGAGTTTCCTCACAAGGTGGGTTTACCAGTACCTCAAATATCCGAAGGCGGCTTTGGACAATGGTGTCCAGGGACGTGTAATCGTGGAATTCACCATCGGCAAGGACGGCAAGCTCTATGATGTCCACGTGGTCAGGAGCGCGAGCGAGGCATTGGACGATGAGGCACTGCGGGTAATCAAGGCTTCGCCTAAATGGAAGCCGGCACAGGTGAAGGGAGTCAATGTCAATTCGGTAATGTCTGTGGCAGTGGATTTCCGCCTGACAAAGAAAGGAAAATTTGCAATCAAGAAATAGAATAGATTTTTTAGAAAGATATGGAATACGATTTCAGAAGAATTGAGCAGAAGTGGCAGGCCAGATGGGCGGCCGAAAAGACTTTTCACGCGACAGAAGATTCATCAAAGCCAAAATATTATGTGCTCGACATGTTCCCTTACCCGTCAGGAGCAGGACTTCATGTCGGTCATCCGCTTGGATACATTGCCAGCGACATTTACGCGAGGTACAAAAGACTGAAGGGATTCAATGTCCTTCATCCTATGGGCTATGATGCTTTCGGACTGCCTGCAGAGCAGTATGCCATCCAGACAGGTCAGCATCCGGAGGTGACTACGGTGAAGAATATCAGCCGTTATCGTGAGCAGCTGGACAGAATCGGCTTCTCATATGACTGGGACAGGGAGGTCCGCACATGTGATCCGTCATTCTACAAGTGGACCCAGTGGGCATTTATCAAGATGTTCAAGAGCTACTACAACACCGAGCTCGACAAGGCCCGTCCTATTGCGGAACTTGAGGCTCAGTTCGCAGAAAGCGGAACAAGAGACGTTCATGCTGCATGCACCATGGAACTCAGCTTCACGGCAGGCGAGTGGAAATCTTGGAGTGCAAAGAAAAAGTCCGATATCCTCATGAACTATCGTATTGCATATCAGGGAGAAACATCAGTCAACTGGTGCCCTGGACTCGGAACCGTTCTTGCAAATGACGAGGTCAAGGAAGGTCTTTCAGTCCGTGGCGGTTTCCCTGTGGAGCAGAAGAAGATGCTTCAGTGGCAGCTCCGTGTCTCAGCTTATGCAGGTCGGCTTCTGGACAGTCTTGACAAACTCGACTGGACAGATTCCCTCAAGGAAATGCAGAGGAACTGGATCGGCCGGTCATTCGGTACTGAAGTGGTGTTCAAGACTTTCAATGGAGAGACGCGCAAGGACGTGACCATTTTCACTACCCGCGTTGATACCATTTTCGGTGTGACCTTTATGGTACTTGCTCCTGAGAGCGAACTTGTCAATGACCTTACCACAGAGGACAGGAAAGCTGATGTCGAGGAGTATCTCGCATACGTGAGAAAGAAGACGGAGCGTGAGAGAATTTCTGAGACCAAGACCGTAACAGGTGTATTCTCAGGTTCTTATGCGGAAAATCCACTTACCGGAAAGCGTGTTCCTATCTGGATTTCAGAATATGTCCTTGCCGGTTACGGCACAGGTGCCATCATGGCAGTTCCTGCACATGACAGCCGCGACTATGCATTCGCGAAGAAATTCGACCTTCCTATCGTTCCTATAATTGAAGGCTGCGACGTGAGCGAACACAGCTTCGACGCCAAAGAGGGCAAGATGTGCAACTCCGGATTCCTCGACGGAATGGATGTGAAGGAGGCTATTCCTGCCGCTATGGAATATGTTGAGGCTAAGGGAATCGGCCACCGTAAAGTGAACTACAGGCTGCGTGATGCCATTTTCTCACGTCAGAGATATTGGGGTGAACCATTCCCTATATATTACAAGGAAGGTATTCCGACACCGCTTCCTTACGAGGAACTTCCGCTCAGACTTCCTGAAATTGACCAGTTCAAGCCGACTGAAAGCGGCGAGCCTCCTCTTGCACGTGCCAAGAACTGGACATACAAGGGCTGTCCTCTCGAGACCAGTACAATGCCTGGTTTCGCGGGTTCCAGCGCATACTATCTCAGGTACATGGATCCCCGCAACGATGAGGACCTCGTAGGTGTCGAGGCCGACAAGTACTGGAGGGACGTTGACCTCTATATCGGTGGTACTGAGCATGCTACAGGCCATCTCATCTACTCCCGCTTCTGGGACAAGTTCCTCTATGACATGGGTTATGTATGCGAGGATGAGCCGTTCAGAAAACTTGTGAACCAGGGTATGATCCAGGGACGTTCGAATTTCGTATATCGTATAGTGGGAACCAACAAGTTCGTTTCCGCAGGCCTCAGGGACCAGTATGAGACGACTGAGATTCACGTCGATATCAATATCGTGAAGAACGACCGTCTTGACATTGACGCATTCAGAAAGTGGAGACCGGAGTTTGCCGATGCTGAGTTTGTGCTCGAAAACGGCGAGTACATCTGCGGATGGGCTGTCGAGAAGATGAGCAAGTCGATGTACAATGTCGTCAATCCTGATGATATCTGCAATTCGTATGGTGCTGATACTCTGAGGCTTTATGAGATGTTCCTTGGACCTATCGAGCAGTCCAAGCCATGGGATACGAAGGGCATCGACGGCGTGAACAGATTCCTCAGAAAGTTCTGGAAACTGTATTATGACGGAGAGAAGTTCATTGTCAATGACGAGAAGGCAGATGCCGAGGAACTCAAGACCCTTCATAAGCTTATCGGCAAGGTTCAGACTGACATTGAGACCTTCTCATACAACACATGTATAAGTGCGTTCATGATTGCGGTCAATGACCTTTCAGAGAAGAAGTGCTCGAAGAAAGAGATTCTGGAGCCTCTTGCAGTGCTGCTTTCATCCTTCGCACCTCACATCTGTGAGGAAATCTGGGAAGCTCTCGGACACGGGGAAAGCATATCGAAGGCAACTTTCCCTGAGTATGTCGAGGCATATACGGTGGAGAGCAACTGCACCTATGCGGTTTCTTTCAACGGCAAGACACGTTTCACCATGGAACTTCCGAAGGAAATGGGCAAGGAAGATGTTGAAAACAGCGTGAGGAACAATCCTTCAACGGACAAGTATCTCGCAGGAAAGAACATTGTCAAGGTCATCGTGGTTCCTGGCAAGATTGTGAATATTGTAGTCAAATAATTATGATATCAACCAAAAAAATTCTGTCTGTCATTTGGGACTATGTTGTAGTCTCTTTAGGCACTCTGTTGTTCTGTATGGGATGGGAGACATTCCTCATTCCTAACGGAATAGCTGCCGGAGGTCTGACCGGTGCATGTACGGTTCTCCAGTTCGCGACCCATGGCCTCATTCCTGTCGCGTATTCGACTTTCATTGCCAATGCCCTTCTTCTCATCGTAGGTGTGATCGTGCTTGGCAATGCGTTCGGCATCAAGACTGTCTATGTGGTGGTCCTGTCGTCGATATTCTTCAAGATCCTCCCGACCTTCGACTTTATGCTTGCCACACCGGGCAACTTCTTCTTCATTGACAATAAGGCTCTTATACCGATTGTCGGCGGTCTCATCGAAGCGGTAGGCGTGGGTATGATTTTCCGGCGGGGTGGAAGTACAGGCGGAACGGATATTATCGCATTGGTAATGAATAAGTTCTGGCCTCTTTCTCCTGGTAAGGTTTACCTGTATTCAGACGTGTTCATCATTGCGTCTGTGCTCCTTATTCCTGGCAAGACCTTCGAGGACATGATTTACGGATATATTGCCATGATTACCTTCTCTTTCATGCTTGATTTCGTGCTTCTGGGAAGCAAATCGACCGTCCAGGTTCTGGTGTTCACCCAGAAGTATGAGCAGATGGCTGACTACATCATGAAGAATATGCGCAGGGGAGTGACAGTCCTTAAGGCTGTCGGCTGGTACACCCGTACAGAGAAGAATGTCCTTCTTATCCTCGTGAGAAAGTCTCAGATGCCTGAGTTGTCCAAAGTCATAAAGGCAATTGACGACAAGGCTTTCGTGAGCGTATCTCCTGCAAGCAGTGTCTATGGAGAGGGTTTCGATGAACTTAAGACAGGAATCCCTAAAAAGGCGAAGTTGAACCAGCCTGAACAGCAAAATACTCCTGCCGGAAATGCTCAGTAGAAAAAACCCTTGGGAGGTATTCAAAGAATATCTCATCCTTACCATCGGTATAACCATCTACGTGCTCGGGTGGGTGATTTTCCTCACGCCTAACAACCTTATCGGTAACGGCGTTACAGGTATCAGCTCGATTATCCAGTATGCCGTGGGCATCAAGATGGGATACTCGTATTTTGTCATCAATGCCATCCTTCTCGTTACTTCATTCTTTGTGTTGGGTACGAGTTTCGGCGGAAAGACCATATATGCCATCGTGCTTGCCTCTGTGGGACTCAATGTCCTTCAGGAAGTGATACCGATGACTATCATCGATACTCTTGCGATACAGAACGGAAAACTCATGTCGACAATCATGGGCGGTATAATGATCGGTCTTGGAATCGGAATGTCCATCTCGCAGGGAGGAAGTACCGGCGGGACCGACATCATAGCATTGATCGTAAGCAAATACAGGAATGTTTCTCCGGGACGTATGATTCTGTCCATGGACGTGGTGATTATCCTTTCATCACTTCTGGTGCCTTCATATACCGCATCCGGATTGCTTGTCCCTTTCGCGGAGAAGATTACCACCGTAGTTTACGGTCTCCTGCTTGTGACCATCAACGGATATGTCATTGACCTTTATCTGGCCGGTTCAAAACAGTCAGTCCAGCTTATGATCATGTCCCGGGAATATGAGAAGATAGCAGACGGAATAACTAAAGAATTGCATCGCGGAGTGACTGTCATGCCTGCTGTTGGGTGGTATTCACAGACCGAGAGCCATGTCCTGCTGGTTGTGACGAGAAAAACTGACCTTAATGTGCTCTTAAGGTATGTGAAGAGTATCGATGACGATGCATTTTTGTCAGTGTCTTCTGTTACAGGGGTTTACGGAAAGGGTTTCGATACCATAAAAAATACGAAACCGAAGAATACGGCTCAAAAACCACCTGAAAACAATATTTCTTAAATTTAAGAAACGTAAAAATTTCAATATGCCGCTCACGGATGTGTTTCCGGGGCGGCATTTTTTATATAATTTTGCGCCCCGAAGATGCCTCTGGGCTGATTGTTGACCGATATGTTATCAATACCACCGACACCGAACCTAATGATCACTATTTAGTATGAAAATTCTGCAAATAATTTCCGGCATGCCGAGAAGGACCATAAGGTGCCTTTCTCTGGCGAACCTGACGATCCCGCTTCTGATTTGTTCCTTTCTCGGTTCGGACGGTCTTGTCCAGATGATGCTGTTCGATGTTTGCATATCCATTTCGATAGTCCTGATGATTTCTGACATTTACAATGACTGGCAGACATCATTGATATTCGCTTCTTTTACATTTCTTGTTTCCGTCGTGCTTTCAGTGGCATTCAGTATGGGATTCAGCACCATATTGGTTTCGTTGGGATATGTCTTCGTGGCATCGTTCCCTCTGGCGCTTTGCCTGACGATGAGGACTATAAGAGTGATGAAGGACATCGGCTTCCTGACCATCAGGATTTCCGGATGGGAGATCCTTCTCTGCCTTATAAAGTACAGTTTTCTTGCCTTCTTTCTGGTTTCCGAGGTGTTCTCTGTATTTTGTTCGGCATTCGGTGGGGAAATAGCGGCGTGGATTCCACGGACCATGCTTTTCATGGCTTTCGCCCTATATGCGCTGATTTATTTGCGTAACATGGTTTCTGGACCGGTGATCGGGTTTTCGGTATCAGGAACGTCGTCGAGAGGAAATGATGCTGAAATCGGTGCGTTTGTGCCGGAAGTGTCAATGACAGACAACAGGACAATGTATAACCGCATGTGCCGTTACATTGAGGACAAGAAACCCTTCCTGGATCCGGCATATGCGCTGGAGGAACTCGCTAAAGCCTTGTTTTCCAACAAAGCCTATATTTCCAAGATGATTAATTCCACGACAGGACTGAATTTCAGCCAGTTCATGAACAGGTATAGGGTGAATTATGCACGTGAACTCTATGCCAATGACATGGACCTGAAAGTCAAGGACCTGTCAGACATGTCAGGCTTCCATTCGCAGGTCTCGTTCAATATGGCATTCCGTCTTTTCTATGACATTACTCCGGGAGCGTGGTGCAAGGAGTACAAGGACATGCATACTGTTCATGCAGGAAAAGAGGCGGAAAGTGTACCGGCACTGGAGGCTAGATGATACCTTTCCAGTCTGGCGGGACCGGAGCGGTCACGGAGATTTCTTTCTTGCTTACAGGATGGATGAATTCTATATGTCTGGCCATCAATGATATGCCTCCGTCTTTATTGGAACGTGGTGCGCCGTATTTGAGGTCGCCTTTGATGCAGCAGCCTATGCCTGCGAGCTGGCAGCGTATCTGGTGATGTCTTCCGGTATAGAGCCTGACTTCCAGGAGAAAGTACCTGTCAGTGGTCTGGATGAGTTTGTAGTGCAGTTTGGCGAGCTTTGCTTCCTTGTTGTGGCCTTTGTTGTCCCTGCATATGAAGCTCTTGTTGATTTTCTCGTTCCTGCCCATCCAGTTTTCCAGGTCGGCTTCCTTCGGTTCCGGCTTTGCGCATACCAGTGCCCAGTATGTCTTGTGGACATCTCCGTCGCGAAACATTGAATTCATCCTTTCGAGGGCCTTTGATGTTTTTGCGAGGACTGTGATTCCGCTTACCGGTCTGTCAAGACGATGTGGCAGACCCATGAAAACCTGTCCCGGCTTGGAGTCGCGCATAGCTATGAAAGCCTTGTACTTTTCGCTCAGGGGCTCGTCTCCTGTCTTGTCACCCTGAACGATTTCTCCGACTTTCTTGTTGACAATCAGCAGGTGATTGTCTTCGTATAATATTCTTGACTCCAAGTCTTTGTATTCAGAGTCAGGCAGTTGTCTGTATATCATGTCTGAATTTGATGCTTCTGCGATTTTGGCCCCGTTATGCCAGAATGCTAGTTTACGGGGTCAAAGATAAGCAAAATATGACAATTTGTCAGAAAATAATTTCGTCCGGGTAATTGGCACGGCATTGGATAATGTCATGGTGCTGCCGGCCGGAAGGCTGACAGAGCGGGTCGGAGGATGTTCCTCCGGAACGGCTAAGTAATATTGATAATAAAAAATAGGAGATAAATATTATGGGAAAAATCATTGGAATCGACTTGGGTACAACCAACAGCTGCGTTGCAGTAATGGAAGGTAACCAGCCTACAGTCATAATCAACAACGAAGGTCAGAGGACTACTCCTTCAGTAGTCGCTTTCACCGAAGGCGGTGAGAGAAAAGTAGGTAGCCCTGCAAAACGTCAGGCTATCACCAACCCTAAGAACACCGTGTTCTCCATCAAGAGATTCATGGGTGAGACTTACGATCAGGTAACTAAAGAGGTAGAGAGAGTTCCTTACAGTGTGGTAAGGGGCGACAACAATACCCCGCGTGTAGATATTGAAGGACGTCAGTATTCTCCACAGGAGATTTCAGCTATGATTCTTCAGAAGATGAAGAAGACTGCTGAGGATTACCTCAGACAGCCGGTAACGGAGGCAGTCATCACTGTTCCTGCATACTTCTCAGATTCACAGCGTCAGGCTACCAAGGAGGCAGGTAAGATTGCCGGTCTTGATGTAAAGCGTATCATCAACGAGCCTACTGCAGCTGCCCTCGCTTATGGTCTTGACAAGAAGAACCAGAATATGAAGGTTGCCGTATTCGACCTTGGTGGCGGTACATTCGATATTTCTATCATGGAACTCGGTGACGGCGTTTTTGAGGTTAAATCTACCAACGGTGATACACACCTCGGTGGTGATGACTTCGACCAGAAGGTAATCGACTGGCTTGCCCAGGAGTTCGCTGCCGAGAATGGCGGCGCTGACCTGAAGAAGGATCCTATGGCTCTCCAGAGACTTAAGGATGCTGCAGAGAAGGCGAAGATCGAACTTTCAAACCAGACTTCTACAGAGATCAACTTGCCTTATATCATGCCTGTTGACGGTGTTCCAAAGCACCTCGTAAAGACATTGACAAGGGCTAAGTTTGAGCAGCTTTGCGATGACCTCTTCCAGAGAACCATCATCCCTTGCCGCAAGGCGTTGGAGGATGCACATCTGAGCGCATCTCAGATTGACGAGGTTCTTCTCGTCGGTGGTTCAAGCCGTATCCCTGCTGTGCAGACATTGGTTAAGAACTATTTCGGCAAGGAGCCTTCAAAGGGTGTTAACCCCGATGAGGTGGTAGCAGTAGGTGCAGCCATCCAGGGTGCTATCCTCAACAAGGAGAGCGGTGTAGGCGACATCGTATTGCTCGACGTTACTCCTCTTACTCTCGGTATCGAGACAATGGGTGGCGTAATGACAAAGCTTATCGACGCTAACACAACTATCCCTGCAAAGAAGAGCGAGGTATTCTCAACAGCCGTTGACAACCAGACAGCCGTAACAATCCACGTGCTTCAGGGTGAGCGTCCTATGGCAGCTCAGAACAAGTCAATCGGTCAGTTCAACCTTGAGGGTATCGCACCGGCACGCCGTGGCGTTCCTCAGATTGAGGTAACCTTCGATATCGACGCCAACGGTATCCTCAACGTATCTGCAAAGGACAAGGCAACAGGCAAGGAGCAGGCTATCCGCATCGAGGCTTCTTCAGGTCTTAGCAAGGAGGAAATCGAGCGTATGAAGGCAGAGGCAGAGCAGAACGCTGCTTCTGATAAGGCAGAGCGCGAGAAGATTGATAAGCTCAACCAGGCTGACTCAATGATCTTCACAACCGAGAACTTCCTCAAGGACAACGGTGACAAGATTCCTGCCGACCAGAAGCCGGGCATCGAGCAGGCTCTGCAGCAGCTCAAGGATGCTCACAAGGCTGCCGACGTGGCTGCCATCGACACCGCCATCGCCAACCTCAACAACGTCATGCAGGCTGCTTCTGCACAGATGTACCAGGGTGGCGCACAGCCGGGCGCAGGTGCTCAGGCAGGTGCTCAGCCGGGCGCAGACAACGGCGCAAAGGCTGATGATAACATCCAGGACGCAGACTTCGAGGAAGTTAAGTAAGTATAGATAACTACCGAAAGGTATAGATAGATAAATCCGCATAGCTCAATGAGTTATGCGGATTTTCTTTTTAGTTAAACTTTGTATTTCTTTTGTTATATTCGGATATTTGCTTTATTTTTGCACCATATTTGTACCAACACTTATTGGTAGATAATGTGACACTTAATAACAATAGTAATAATAAAACAGAACTGTATGGGTGTAGCAAAGTTTGAGATAACAAGGAAATGCAAGATTTGCGGTGAGCCATTCGTCGCAAAGACTATCACGTCTTGGTATTGCTCACCAAGATGTTCTAAAGTTGCATTTAAACGCAGAAAAGATGAAGAGAAAAGAAATGAGCGTTTGGATGCTATAGCCAAATCTATTCCCAAAGACCAAGAGTACATCACCGTTCCCGAAGCCTATTCTATGTTTGGCATCAGTAAGGAAACCCTTTATCGCCAAATCCGAAAGGGCGTTATTCCAAGTGTTAACGTAGGGCAACGCCAAACACGTGTAAGTAAAGAAACGCTTATGGAGATGTACCCTCTAAGGAAGAGCTTGCTTAAGAAGCAGCCCAAGCCCATTCCCAAGCTGTATAGTTTGGAACCAAAGGATTGCTATACGATACAGCAAGCGTGTGAGAAATATCATATGAATGACAGTACACTCTATCTTCAAATCAGAAAGTTTTCAATTCCGACTCGGCAAATCGGCAATTTCGTATATGTGCCCAAGAAGGAAATAGACAACCTCTATAAATAAGCATCCCTATGAAGAAATCTCTATCCCACACCCGTGTTTCCGTGAAACTTCGCAAGGCAGAGTTTCGCAAGGAATGGTATCTTTACATAGAGTCATATCCGGTTATATCCAAAAATGGTGGCAAGCCACAGCGAGTGCGCGAGTATGTCAACCGTACTATAACCACTCCGATATGGGACAAAAGCAGAACTGCAAGAACAGCTTCTGACGGAAGTGTAACATATAAGCCGAAACGTGATGTCAATGGTGTCATCCTCTGCAAGTCGGAGCTTGATCAAGAATCATGCATCTATGCAGACAAGGTCAGGGCTATTAGACAAAAGGAATACGATACCGCAGGACTTTACTCTGAATCAGAAGCCTCTTTATTGGAACAGAAAGAGAAATCGCAATGTGATTTCATTACCTATTTCAAGAGTATAATAGATATTCGGCACAGGAATAGTTCTGACTCTATTATCGTAAATTGGAATCGTGTATATGCACTTATGCTCATCTTTACCGACAATCAGCCTATGATCTTTGCCAACATAGACATAAAGCTGGTTGAGGATTTTAGGTTGTTCCTGTTGGATGCTCCACAAGGGGGGCAACAAGAAAGGTACAATCTCACAAAATACGGCTTCCACTTATTTCGCAATATTCAAGGCTGGATTAAAGCAAGCGTTTGTTGATGGATATTTTGTATCTGATATTGCAGCTAAGATAAAAGGTATAAAAGAGAAAGAGGCAAGAAGGGAGCATCTTACCTTAGAGGAACTTAACCGATTGGTTTGTACGCCATGCGACAATGCTACTATCAAACGTGCAGCCCTTTTCTCTGCTTTGACAGGTCTTCGACATTGTGACATTATGAAAATGACATGGAAAGAGTTGACAAAGGAAGGCACTCACTATCGCATCAACTTCGACCAAAAGAAGACAAAGGGCGTCGAGTACATGCCTATTTCTGAGCAAGCGTATGATCTATGTGGAGAACCCGGGCATCCTGACCAATTAGTATTTGAAGGTCTTCCTGCCCCATCCTGGATTTCCAAACCCTTGGCAAGATGGATTGAAGCATCAGGGATCACTAAGCATATCACTTTCCATTGCTTCCGCCATACTTATGCTACGCTCCAGCTGAGCAATGGCACAGACATCTTTACTGTAAGCAAGATGTTGGGACATACCAATGTTCGTACAACGCAGAGATACACAAAAGTGGTAGATGAAAAGAAAGAGAATGCAGCCGATGCAATCAAGATAGACTTGGCTGCTATCAAGTAACATATTCACCTGTATTATATATGGCAAACATAATTGAAGAAATATTCAAGCGTTTACAAAGAGTAAACCATATAATAGCATCACGGACAAATGTATCAGACATTACATTTGCCGATGCTTGTGTGATAGCACAATTCTATCACGATTATCAGAACACCAACGGCATCATTGATAATGTTGAGAATTTGGCACGTCAAGACGGAAAATCCCTCTATGAAAGCGCTATAGGCTTAAAGAAGGAAGTGGATAAGTTTGTCTCTCTTGATTTGAGTGTTTGGAACGCATTGGACTTCATAAATATGGAGCAGTCTCACTTGAAAGAATATAAAGAGAGATGGGATGTTGCCAAGAATAAAGCAACGAATCTATGGAGAAAGTATCAAACTGAAAGCAACAGGCTTGATATGATGGATTTAAATTCAGAGGAGTTTAAAACATTGGATGCACAATGTGATAATACGAAATTGGCATACGACAAAGCGCATAAGCAAGGAGAAGAACTATATGGCATATATAGGCAGGAGCAATTGAAGTGTGGACAGGTGCATTATTTTGAGATGCAATTTCTGGATTTGCTGATTCGTAAAATATCAACGTTGGTAGATGTCATCCTAAAAAATGGAGAACACTTGGAGAAGGAGATATAGACATGATTGATAAATCTTTAATACTGAAAGAAATAGCTCAGCTGAGGGATATTGTCAACCTTGGCGTTTGTGTTGGGGTTTATCAGAGCTGTAATGGCAAGCAGTTCAAACACATGCCTGCAAGCGACTTCATCAATTTTTTGAATCTCAAATTAGACAAAGCCAAAGTCCATCCACTGCCTCGACAAAAACAACGTATTTGCTATATGTTGTTTGCTGTTTCACACACCATAGCTTTGTCAGATTCCCCAAAACATTGGATTGAAAGTATGTTGGAACTATGCGATATTTCTATGGAATATTATGACAAGCATCATAAGGATTTCCTTAGTGTTGGAGTTTCGGAAAAGAACAAAGAATACAAAGAAATAATAGATGAATCCATAAAAAGGAGTTACTAAGTGTGGATATCCCCACCATTCCACACTTTTCCACAAAACTTACACTGTTTAACTATTGGCAGATGCGTTATTCGCTTATTATCAAGCGAATAGCGCATCTGTTATTTTTATATCCCCACAAAGCCCCACGTATTGCCCCACAAACGTAGATGTACCTTTGCACACAGAAACAAATATTGATAAATATGCAACAAGAAAACATCACGTTTAATGACATGCCTCAGATGTTGGCTGTCATGTATGCCAAACTTAATGAGTTGGGTGATAAGGTGGACAAACTGATACCACCAAAGAAGAGTGAAGAACAGCAATGGTTCAATGTAGCTGATCTCATAGAGTTTTTGCCTACTCACCCGGCAGAACAGACCATCTATGGTTGGACGAGTGCAAGAAAAATACCATTTCACAAGAAAGGAAAGAATATCATTTTTAACAAGGCAGAAATAGAAGAATGGCTGAAAAGCGGTACTTATAGAAAATCGGAAACAGATTTGGAGAACGAAGCCATGGCTTTTATAAACAACAAGCGTTATGGAAAGAAATAAGGAAGAATACATCAGAGTGGGTACTTGTCTGTACAAGATTGCCCAACAACCTTTAGCTAATGGTACTTGCACATTGCGTCGCATCCCATGGAGCTTTGGCACTATCCGACAGGATTATGGCAAGAACAATATGCCACCTATTCGGAAATATGACGGTTTTTGTACTGTTCCCAGCCATACCGATTATCATAAAGAGATTGGCGGTTTCTACAATTTGTATGAGCCCATTGACCACATGCCATCAGAAGGAGAGTTTCCAGACATTATGAAATTGATACACCATATCTTTGGTGAACAATTTGAGTTAGGGATGGATTACATGCAGTTGCTCTATGCCAAACCTACGCAGAAGCTACCAATATTACTATTGGTATCAGAAGAGCGCAATACAGGCAAGACTACTTTCTTGAATTTTCTCAAGGCGGTGTTTGAAGACAATGTAACTTTCAATACCAATGAGGACTTTCGAAGCCAATTTAATGCGGATTGGGCAGGTAAGTTACTTATTGTTGTTGACGAGGTGCTGCTATGCCGACGAGAAGACTCAGAACGCCTAAAGAATTTGAGCACAGCACAGACATACAAGGTTGAAGCTAAAGGTAAGGACAGACAAGAAGTGAATTTCTTTGCTAAGTTCGTCTTGTGCTCCAATAATGAGCTTTTCCCAGTTATCATTGATACCGGAGAGACACGTTATTGGGTGCGCAAGATAATGCCGTTGGAAAGCGATGACACGAACTTCTTGCAGAAGTTGAAAGCGCAAATTCCAGCTTTCTTGTATTACTTGCAACATCGGGTGCTATATAGCACTAAAGAGAGTCGTATGTGGTTCAATCCAGCACTCATTCATACAGAGGCACTTGACCGTATTATGCAATGCAACCGCAACCATACGGAGATTGATCTCATAGAGTTATTGCGTAGTATTATGGAATGTCAGAAAGTGGACAAGGTATCATTTATTCCGCAAGACCTGCTGCCAATGCTTTCGATTAATGGGGTAAAGGTGGAATTGTGGCATATTCGCAAAGTAGTGAAGGAGTTATGGCGTTTGAAGCCGGCTCCAAATGCACTTTCATATACGACATACCAATACGACTACTCTAAGCCAACAAAATTTGGTGCAGTGAGTCGGGTGGGACGTTATTATACTGTGACTAAGGAGTTCATAGAATCATTAAACATATAATCTCTGTTGATTTGTTGAAATGATGAAAAGAAGAACATATACATTGTGGCATAAGCATTTACGGCTCAACAATATGGTCAACAATAGCTCAACGATTTTCTCTTTTCATCATCCTACCTCAACAATTCAACAACTCAACAACAAATTAACGATGAATACATTCGATAATAAGCATATACAGATAATTGACTTTCTTGCAAGTCACCATTATCAGCCTACTGCAAAGAAAGGGGCAAACTGGTGGTATTTGTCTCCATTGCATGATGAAAAAACAGCATCATTCAAGGTGGACATCAATAAAAATGTTTGGTACGATTTCGGATTGGGTAAAGGTGGTGGAGTTAAAACCTTAATAGAGCTGTTGTTTCATACAAACAACTTTCAAGATTATCTTCGGAACTTAACGATTGCCAATCCTGTTCAACAAATACAAGAAACGAAGACGGCAGATGGCATAGCTTTTACCAATATAGAAACTGAGGAGCTGAACCATTATGCCCTGTACAAATATGTTGTACAAAGAGGGATAACTTGGAATGTGGCAAAACGGTATTGTAAGGAAGTTCATTATCGTAGTCATGGCAGAAACTATTTTGCATTGGGCTTTCCAAATCGCTCGGGTGGTTACGAAATTCGCAATGCTTATTTCAAAGGTTGTATCTCTCCAAAGGATATTTCCGTAATATCACAAGGTAACGAAGTCTGCCATGTATTTGAAGGTTTCATAGACTTCCTATCTTATGTTGTGTTGCATGGAGATTGTGATGCCGTTGTGTTGAACTCTGTAATCAATGTTCCTAAGTGTATTGAGATCTTGGACAAGTACAACTGCATCTATTGTCATTTGGATAATGATGAAGCAGGACGTAATGCAACCTTGCAACTCAAAGCAAATTGCAGAAGCCAGACAATTGATGCTTCAGACGAATATGCAGGAGATAAGGACTTGAATGAATACCTCTGCAAGAGAAAGGTGGAAACAGTTAATACAAGGCAACATTATAGCTCCAAGCGATAAATGTTTCACTATGGTCAAAAACATGCGTTAGCAAATTATTAAGTTCTTTCGGGAGCAAGTTTGTGTTTTCGATATACGAAAACTATTCCAATCGGTATACCCGATTGT
>OLYC01001433.1_pt1 | contig 16358 bp, 9 predicted proteins | sample 1674271 | NCBI WGS metagenome assembly OLYC01 (sample SAMEA103958154, study PRJEB25191) | human gut metagenome
CCGTTTGTCATATCCTTCGTCATATCCTTCGTCATATCTTTTTCCCTCGAAAAAATTGTGGTGATATCACATATCACCACAATAAGTATTAAAAACTTCAAAAAACGTATCCGTCTTCATCCCGGAACCTGTCTCAAGTTCCAGATTCTCCCAGAGTTCTTCGTTGATATTCGAACTCAGGGAAGAAACAAATCCATTGTATTCATCATCAAAAGCTTCCTTTTCTCTTTTGTCTACAATATTGGCTTTGTTCGCCTCTGTCAGCTCCTGATTGTATTTGTTCAGGCATTTAATGAAATAAAAGCCTCCATCCACTGTGATCTTACCGGAAACCTCATCATTTTCCATCTGAAATGCGATCTCTTCTACTGCAGCCGGGAGATCATCCCTTGAAATATTTACCTGAATGCTGCCAAGCTCATTATAATTATTGGCGAGTGTTGCAAAATCTTCTCCCTGGGCTAATCTGGATGCGATCTCATTTGCCCGGCTCTCATCCGAAACAAAAATCTGCATGATCTCCATCACCCGTGCCTCATCATCGCTGACCTCCTCATTCACCGCTTTTGTGAGTGAGTGGTACACTTTCTGTGCCAGCGCATAATGCTCATAGTACTCTTTGATGTCACTCTCCGAAACGCCCATATAGGCAGTCTCCTCCTCCGTGAGCGAGGCAAAGTACTCCTCTGCCGCCTGAGCGGTCTTTTCCTTTTCTTCTTCGGAAAGTTCCATCTCTTTTTCCTTTGCAAGCTGGTCTAAGCAGACCACCTGTGCCAGCTCCCGCATTGTGATATTTTTCACATAGTTTTCCAGGGAACTGTCTCCAAAATCATGCTGCCAGAGATCGAGTCCATAGGCTGTTCCGTAAATATTCTGGTAGTTCACCAGATATACCTTCGCCTCTTTCAGCCCGCAGGACACATTTCCAATGCGGAATACCTGACGGTTGTTCAATGTGTTTGAGACGATCACTTCCTTATTTCCTATCTTGCATCCTGTGAGCAGAAAGGAAAAGCAGAGCAGACATATCAGTGTCATTTTTTTTCTGTTTTTTTTCATGCTGTTCATTTAAGCTTCCATAGCTTTTAAAATGCTTCTCGCAACAGAGATTCCGTTTGCGGATGCCTGCTGCAGACCACGGGTTACCGATGCTCCGTCACCGATGGCACGAAGACCTTTTACGCTTGTCTCAAAGTCTTTGTTTACAACAACCTTGTTCGAGTAGAATTTTACTTCAACACCATATAATAAAGTCTCATCACTTGCAATACCCGGTGTTACCTTATCAAGTGCAAGGATCATCTCCTCGATATCCACCATAATACGATGTGGGAATACAAGGGAAAGATCTCCAGGTACTGCATCCTTTAAAGTAGGAATCAGGTTATTTCTGCAGAGACGCTCCTCTGTCGTTCTTCTTCCTCTTCTGAAATCACCGAAGGTCTGTACTAAAATTTTTCCGTCGCAGAGCATGTTGGAAAGCTGTGCAATCTGTTTTCCGTACTCGATTGGTGTTTTAAATGGCTTTGTGAAATTCTTGGATACAAGAATTGCAAAGTTGGTGTTGTTTGTCTTTAAATCTTTGGATTTATAAGCGTGTCCGTTTACAACTGCAAGTCCATTGTCATAGTACTCAGTTGCTACTTCACCGGATGGATTCGTACAGAATGTACGCACTTTATCGTCAAATGTAGGTGTGTGGTAAACTAATTTTGCTTCGTAAAGGTTATCGTTTAAGAATTCCATAACCTCATCACGCACTTCCACACGGACACCGATATCTACCGTACCAACCTGCGTCTCGATTCCATGACCGTTACAGATATGTGAGAACCAGTCTGCTCCCTCACGTCCGACTGCGGAAACGATCTCTTTTGCATAGTAAGTCTCATCTTTGTCTGTCACAAGACCTTTCACCTGATTATCCTCAATAATAATATCTTTGACCATGGTATTGAATTCCATCTCAACACCCTGCTCTAACAGATGCTCCTGCAATCTGGAATAAATCTTGTATCCTTCCTCTGTTCCAAGGTGACGGATTGGACATTCGATCAGTTTTAAGTTTGCTGTGATTGCTTTTCTACGGATCTCGCGGATTTCTTTTTCTTTATCCACACCGTAAACTTTTGTATCTGCTCCGAATTTCAAGTAAATATCATCCGATTCTTTTAATAACGCAACTGTCTCGTCATATCCTAAAATCTCCGGAAGATTTCCACCTACGTCCGGGGATAAAGATAATTTTCCATCGGAGAATGCTCCTGCTCCGGCAAATCCGGTCGTGATGGAACATGGCTGACAGCCTACACATACTTTTGTCTTTCTCTTCGGACACTGTCTGTTCTCGATACGGCGTCCTTTTTCAATCATTAAAATTTTCAGGTCTTTGTTGGCATGGATCAGTTCATATGCACAGAAAATACCGGAAGGACCTGCCCCAATAATAATCACATCATAATTTTTCATGTAGTTTTCTCCTTGTCAAAATGCCTTTTTTACAGTCTTTTTCTGCTGCAAAAGGACGTTCTCATTCTGCCTGTTTTGCAAACTTTTTGAGTATAATAAACATTTTTTCTTTTGTCAATCCCATTCCGGGAAATTTATAAAAATTTAAGCTTCCACGATCAGATATCTGCCATCCGGGAGGGCAAATACTTCGCTTGCCTCCTCCAGATCCTTGAGTGACATTCCCTCAATATCAGCCCCCTGATCTTCGAAATAGGCTTTTACCTCTTTCAGATTCTTACAGACAACCGCCATGCAGTCCTCTAAAAATTCCTCTGCCTCTTCCATTGTCTCTGCCAACGGCTCCGGCAGAAGCTGTTCCTGATGCGCCAGAAAATATTCTAAACATGTCTCATCATATTGCATTTTATTTGCTCCTCTCCTCATATGTGTTGTTGATAATTTCTAAATTTTAATTTAGGATCTACGAGAATTTAGAAATCATCCAATCTACTATTTCATGCAGTTTACCATAGATAGGGATCGATTCCAAGCTTTTGCAGCTCCTTATAAATGCGTGCAACCGGAAGTCCGACCACATTATTGTAATCACCTTCAATCCCTTCAATATAAATGGCACATTTTCCCTGGATCCCATAGGCACCGGCTTTATCCATCGGCTCTCCGGTCGCCACATAACGGTCGATCTCAGGTTCCGACAACGGCTTCATGGTAACTTCTGTTTTCTCGTAAAAGGTATGTGCGCCCGCTCGTCCGTTTTTATCCAGAAACACAAACGTAACGCCTGTATACACGGCATGTTTTCTTCCCGACAGAAGTGTGAGCATCCGCTTTGCATCGGCTTCATCTTTCGGCTTTCCAAGGATGGTATCATCACATGCAACGACGGTGTCTGCCCCGATCACTAAGATATCCTGCGGTGTCATCAGTTCCCCATGTCCGCTCTCATATGTTTTTACCATTGCAGCGACCTCTGTCGCTTTCTGCTCGGAAAGCTCCATCACAACCTCCTCCGGCGCACTTTTCGAGATAACTTCCTCCCCTTTCGCCGGGCAGATTTCAAATTCCAGTCCGATCTGTTCTAACAATTCTTTTCTTCTCGGCGATGCCGAGGCAAGTATGATCTGTCCCATAAATTTCCTCACTTAACCGTTTACTTTTTCTTGACAAGACACCGTTTTTTGAAAAATGAAATGCCATAGCATAGAATCTGATCATAATCATCTTCATACTCCTTTGCATACAGACGTTCATCTATCTGTTGCAACGCAGTATTACATGTACTTTCCAATTTTTCCTGATTTTTCGTGTATTTTGCTTCAAAAATCGCAACACGTCCATTAACCGGATCATATACGACCACATCACTACGCCCTTCGCCATGCTCCTTATTCGAATCCACCATATATCCGGCACCTGTAAAGATTCCTGCAAGAAACGCATGATAAAAATCCTCTTTATAATCGTGATAACTGATTGTGCGTCGTAAAAGAATATTCATTTCTTTTGTCAGATTCACACTGTCACCATTCCACACTGCATCAAACAATAAAGTCCGATTCCATTTTCTGGTACTGTCATCAAACCACTGTATAACCGTCGTTTCAAATATATCCCTGATTTCTTCATTCGGTATCATAAGTGCAATCGCACCGTCAGGCAGCACCTCATCCGTTTGTTCATTCCGCGCTTTTGTGAGGTATCCTGTCAGATACAGCATACTCCACAGGTTATCCTCCGAAGAATGTAAATAATCGTAAGTCAGATTTTCATCCACACGCTGAACAATTGTTTCTCCAGCCATTAAATTTTCCAGCTTCTTCGTGATGCTGCTTCCTGAATGATCGATAAAAGAACGGATAATCGCATTATCGCTGGTATTTTTCCAATAACTGACCGGCTTAGCCTGTGGATTGTGCTGCAGCTCCAGCAGATAATTCATCACATCCCACGGACAATAAACATCAAAGTCACCAAAGTGATATCCGTCATACCATTTTCGGATATTTTCCGCCTGATCTTCTGTCTCTGCATCTGCTAAAATCTGATCCACCTCGCTCTGGACAAAGCCAAAGTATTCATTTAGGCGTGAATCTGTGATAGTGTCAGACACAAAATTATTGGTTCCTGTAAAAATACTTTCTTTAGCAATTTTCAGACATCCTGTGACAACCGCAAAACAAAGTGCCTGATTATCTTTCAAAGCCTGCAATAGTCCTTTCATGACATCTAACATCTCGTTGTAGTAACCATGCGCATTTGCCTTTGCAACCGGAACATCATACTCATCTATCAAAAGTACTACTGCCTTACCATAATGCTGCTGCATCATAGTCGTCAAAAGAACAAGACTGCTTTTCACTTCTTTTTCCGAACCACATCCATGCGCAATATTTGTAAACGTTTTCTTTTGAAACTCCGTTACATGACTGTCTTCAAGCAGATAAAGATGTTTGTTATACAGATCGGCAAACACCATTGTCAGCATATCGTATGCACTTGTAAAGTTCAGACCATCCACCTGCCGGAATGATACGGAAACCGTCGGACATTGATTCATCCACTTGCTGCATAATTCACTCTGGCGTGCAATCTCAAGACCTTCAAATAGTTTCCGACTGTTTTTTCGAATATCAAAAAAGCTTTCTAGCATACTCATTCCGAGTGTTTTTCCAAATCGACGTGGTCGGGTGATCAACGTCACTTCTGCTTCTGTTTTCAGAAGTTCCTCGATCAGACCAGTTTTATCAACATAATAAAATCCATTATTGCGGATTTTTTCAAAATTAGAAATACCAACCGGGATGTTTAAGGCTTTCATTTTTGCGACTCCTTCCTCCGTTCTCATGATTTCTATGATACCATGAATCACTTATGCACACAAGAAAATATCGTCTGATTGCTCTATATGATCGCTCTATACGAAAATCACCGGAATCATTAAGACTCCAGTGATCTTCGTGCATACATTTATTCAATTGAAATCAGCTTTACTAACCGGAACGAGTAGATCAGAATCTCCTTCACCTTCAGTTTCCGGGTGGCAAAAACCCGCTCCAACGCATCCGCATAAAGCTTTAACTGTGTCGCATAACGGTCAATCAGCTCCTGCGCAGTATCCACACGATCTGTCTTATAATCCAAGACTGTGATTCCGTCATCCTCAATCCAGAAAACATCAATGATTCCCTGAATTAAAGTTAAATCTTCCTCATGCATATGATTTTCCTGCGACACATTTTCTGACATGATTTCCTGTTGTGCATTTTCAGTCTGCGCTTCATTTTCTATCATCTGCGCACCTGCCCCAAAGCCATATCTTTCCAGTTCCTCTTCCGTAAATCCCATGACAAATGGTTTCTCACGGTAAAGTGCTCCCCCGCGCTGTGCGAGAGCCATCCGCTTTCCTGTTTCCGAGGAAACAAAATCTGCCACGGTCTGCTCTCTCACAAGTGCGCGCATATCCGCAGTGATCTTCTCCTCTTTTTCCATAGCCTCCATCTGTTCATGTACACTTTTTTCTGAGGCAAAATCGTAGCACTCCATGACGCGGTGTACTGCGGTTCCTCTCAACGCACCACGGTTTGCTGTTTCCTGTTCCACACTCTCCTCTCTCTGGATAAAAAGAGGAATCGTTGGCGTCACAGGTTCTTCCAAAAATGCCGGAATGGTCTCCTCCTGCTCCGCCTCAAATTTCTCACGCATTGCACGGTGCTTTAATTCGGATACGGAATATTTGTTTTTCCGCAAAATGTCTGTCTGATAGGGATAACGCTGCGAAAACCGCTGTTTTAACTGTCCAACCAGCTGTGTGTCCGCCGCTTCAATCTCTTCGATCCGCTCTGTCAGATCTTCATTTTGCTCTAACTGGTTTTCCACTTCGTCTAAGACAAGCTCTGCCGCTTCCACGATCCGGACCGGGTATTTGTCCCCATAGGAAAGCACTGCCGGAAGTATCCAGTCCAGATAACCGGAAGCCCCTTCTCTTGTAAGGTAGGAAAGCGGTCTGTCTGCTGCTTTCGAAAGATTCGCCTGCTGCCTGAAAAATTCTAGTTTTTCCGGGGCATCCTTTAATGTCCCGGTGAGAATGAGCTTTTCTTTTGCACGGGTTAAGGCAACGTATAGCACACGAAGTTCCTCTCCGAGATTTTCCAGATCGATCTGCTTTGCAATCGCCTTCTTTGCGATAGTCGGTGATTTGATACGCTTTTTTCCGTCCATGTAGTCAAGACCAATACCAAGTTCCGGGTGAAGCACCATTTTGCTCCGTGTGTCCTGTTTATTGAAATTTTTGCCCATACCGCTCACGATCACAATTGGGAACTCAAGACCTTTGCTCTTATGGATACTCATAATTCGGACAACGTCCTCGTTTTCCCCGACCATGTCTGCCTCACCGAAATCCACATCATATTTCTGCAGTTCATCAATGTAACGCACAAAGTGAAATAGTCCCTTGTAACTCGTTTTCTCGTAGGCTGCGGCTTTTTCCAAAAGCATGTTTAAATTCGCCGTTCTTCTGTTTCCTGCCGGCATTGCCGCCACATAATGACCGTATCCGGTCTCGCGCAGGATGATCTCGATCAGCTCATGGATCGGAGTGTCCGGGACGAGCTGCCGTAATTGCTTGTATTTTTTATAAAATTTGAGTAATTTCCGGTGAGCGGTTATCTCTATATGATTTTCTGTTTTCTCATCCGCGTTTCTTCCCTGCTTCTGATCTTCCTCTGAATTTGAAATTTCTATTTGCCCGCCCTCTTCATAAAGTCCTTCTGCCAGTTCGAGCACCGCTTCATGAAAAGGCACACTGCCATCTTCAAGCCTTAACACCGCAAGCTCCTCATCAGTAAGCCCTGCCATCGGCGAGCGGAGTACTGCCGCCATCGGGATATCCTGCCTTGGGTTATCCAAAAGCCTCAGCATGGACAGTACTGTCTGCACTTCCACCGTGGAAAAATATCCGGTCGAAGAAACCGTGTGCGCCGGGATTCCATTCTCGTTCAACACTTCCACAAGGGAATCCGCCCAGCCGGACAGACTGCGGAGTAAAATCACAATATCGGAGTAATGCGCCGCCCGAAGTGTTCCGGCTGCCTTGTCCGTGACCGGCTGCGTTTTCATCAGATGCTTGATCTCTTCTGCCACAATTTTCGCTTCCAGTGTCTTTTTATCCGTAAGTTCGGTGTCCTCCAATAATTCGTCGTTGCTGTCTGCAAGCAGGATCTCCGGGATGAAGTCCGCGCTGACAGGATAGCTTGCCCCCGGATACAGTGCAGCCTCCGCGTCATACTCCACATTTCCAAGACTCCGCGCCATAATTTTATAAAAAATATCGTTTGTGCAGGTTAAGACTTCCTCTCTGCTTCGAAAGTTTTTGTGCAGGTCAATACGCTGCGTGGTGCTCTCTTCCAGCGAATAGGAATCGTATTTTTTCATGAAAAGCTCCGGTCTTGCGAGACGGAACCGGTAGATACTCTGCTTTACATCCCCGACCATGAAAATATTATTTTCCCCGCGCTCCTCTCTGGAAATAGAGCGGAGCAGTGTCTCCTGCACTTCGTTGCTGTCCTGATACTCGTCGATCATGATCTCCTCAAAGGTATCCCGGAACTCTTCCGCAGTCTTTTTCGCCTTCTCCGTCTCCTCATCCACAAGAATCTGCAGTGCAAAATGTTCCACGTCATGAAAGTCCACCAGATTTTTCCGGCGTTTTGCGGCTGCAAACTCATCTGCAAACTGTTTTGTGAGACGGACGACTTCTTCTAACATCGGCTCCGTGCGCTCTAACTGTCCGATCATCATCTCCGGCGAACAGAAAAAATATTGTCTGCAGAGCTTTTTCACCACATCCTTCGCCTGCTCCCTGAGACTTTTTACCAGCTCTAATTTATCGGGATCTCCCTCAAAACCTCTGCTGCTCGCAAGTCTGTCGTATTTGATATCGGAAAGCGCACCGGACAGTTCACAGAAAGAGGTTAGTTTTGACAAACTTTCGTATTTTTCCAGATCGCTGCGCACCGCTTTCTCATACATATCCGGTCCGTCATCCTGCTGTGTGACCGCAAGCGCCTGCCTTAAGAGCTGTTCGCAGTCTTTTAAGACAAAACAGATATTTTCCGTGAGCGGAGCAAGCCATTCTGCACGGTCTAACTCCTCCCTGTTTTCGATGCGGTAGATCCCCACAAAGGAATCAAGCCATTTTTCCGGCCACGGATAACTTCTGGAAAACTCATATAACTGAAGGATCATCTCATTTAATGCTGCATCCGTCCGCCCCGATGCATAGCCCTCCACAAAATCGGAAAATGCTTCCGAAGGCTCCTCATAATTTTGTTCCAAAACTCTGCCAAGGACATCCTCGCGCAGCAATTTTAACTCACCCTCATCCCCGATACGGAAATTCGGTTCCAGATTGATCTCATGAAAATGATTGCGCACCACATACAGACAGAAGCTGTCGATGGTCGTGATCTGTGCATTGTGAATCAAGGTCAGCTGCCTTAACAGATGCTCATTCCCCGGCTGTTCGTCTAACGCTTTCTCAATCGCATTTCCGATTCGCTCCCGCATCTCTGCCGCTGCCGCATTGGTAAACGTCACAATCAGCAGATGGTCAATGTCGACCGGATGATTTTTGTCTGTTATGATTTTCACGATCCGCTCTACTAAAACAGCAGTCTTTCCAGAACCTGCTGCCGCAGATACCAATATATTTCGATTTCTTAAGTCAATGACCTGCTGCTGCTCTGTGGTCCATGAAACTCCCATATTTCTCACTCCTGTTATTTACTGTTCCTGCTTTTCGTTTTCCATACGCTTTAATATCTCGTCCGCGCTGTCAAATTTTTCCAGTTTATGATAGGAATAACCCGGCATCCGGGTGTCAAAACCGCAGACGGTATGGTATGGACAGTAATCACAGCCACTTTTTCCGTCCAGCGAGTATGGATGAATCGAAATATCTCCGGCAAAGATTTTTTTCCCGGTCTCTTTGATTTTCTCCTGTACATAATCAGACATCACAGAAAAATCGTAAGTACTGGCAACCTTGGAAGTTGCTTTTAAGCTTCCGTCCGTTTTTTTTCCGATTGGGATGACCGAAGAATTTCCGGCAAAATCTGAATCCATCGCCTCATAGATTTCCGGATTATCGTTCACCAGACCATTTAATTTTAACTGCTCCAAAACGCTGTTTCGTATTTCTGCCTCTGTCTCATTTCCAAGTCCGTCTACTATCGGATTTTGAATGTGATAGTAGAAAATACCCGCCGGTTCCGCTTTTTTGCCCGGATGGCGTTTTTCCTCTAATTCCAATGCCGCATTCATATAGACCACAAGCTGTAACTGCAGTCCATGATACAGATTGACGAGTGAAAAACTCGTATTTCCCGATTTATAATCGATGATCTTCACATAAACTTTATCCGGCGTCTCGTAAGTGTCCACACGGTCGATCCTGCCGAGCAGGTTCATTTTCTCCTCATCACTCAGCTGAAAACGGATTGCGTCCAATTTATCTGCACGCGAAAAGGACACCTCAAAATCAGCCGGCACAAATTTCCCCTTCTGGATCTGGGTGGTGAGCGCCCAAACCGTGCGCTTGATGGTCTGGCGCATCCGGCCGGTCAGGTAACGGTTTCTCACGTTCTCAAACGCTCCGGCATTTTTGCACCCGGCAATCGCGTCATTCATGCTCTCCTCTATAAATGTCTCCTGCACATCCTCCGGGATGTTAAACCAGGTGTACTCTGATTTTTCCACACGTCTGGAAAAATGTTCAAGCGCATCATGGTAAATATTTCCCATGTCCACGCTTGCAAACTCTAAAAGCTGACGCTCCTTTAGGCGTAAACCGTAATTCAGATAATGCGCGTAGGCACACGCCGCAAAACGCTCCAGTCTTGTGACGCTGTTCTCCAACACGGTTCCATAAAGTGCCTGCGTCACTGCGTGGCTGATTGGCTCATCGCTGTGCACTTCGTAGGCAGTTTTTAAAAGTTTTTCCGTTTCCGGCTTCCACTCGGAATCTGTGAGGTAGAATTTTGAGAGAGCATTCCATAATTTTCTTTTTTCTACCTGAGAAAAATCAGATGCCCTGTCATCATCCTGCAGTCCCTCCAGGAAAAACGCCATGCTGCTCTTCGGCGTCATGATGCAGTCCGCAGAAGTTGTCTCCTCGATTTCCTCCACCGTTTTCTCCGGGAACATTTTTAAGAGCGTTCCAACAAAATACGACCTTCTAAGTGCTTTTCCGTCCGCATTCACTTTTGAAAAAGTCACATATAAAAAATCAGATGGCTTCGTCACATTCAGATATAGATAAAAGCGCTGGATGAACACTTTTTCACGCGCACCCGGTGCAAGTTCCAGATGACATGCCACCATTTTCTCACGTTCAAACTGCGAGATGATACCTCCGGCATTGCCCGCTTTCGGCACAACACCGTCATTGACACCGATGAAAAATAAGATTTTGATATGGTTCAATCTGGTTCGCTCGATGTCACCGATCGTCACTTTATCATTTCCCGGCGGGATCACGCCGACTCTTGCAGCCTCAAATCCGGCGTCTAAAATATCCGCATACTCTTTGACCGGAAGCACTTCGTCTCCCAGGAAGTCCACAACCTTATCAAACAGATCCATGACAATTTTGTAAATCTGGGCGTACTCTTTCGCCTTGACCTGATTGCCCTGCCGTTCAAATTCCAGTTCTTTTTGTTTTAATTTTTGTTCTATTTCTAATTTTTCAATTAATTCATACAACACAGTGGTCTCGTCACGCACAGTCTTTCCCTGTGTGAACGCTTCCGATAACGGTGCAAAGAAGCCATAAATCTTTTCCCGCACCTCATTCATTTCTGTGAGGTTCTCTTTTTCGGTATCATCGAACACAAACGTCCACTGTTTTTCCCATTTTTTTCTGCCGCGTATCCCTTTGGCCAGCACATAGTTTTCCAGCAGATCGATCTGCTGCTCTGTGATATCGGTCAGACCGCAGCGCAGAAAACGGAACACGCTCTCATAAGAGAAATCAAGTTCCACCACCTCAAGCACCGCACGGATAAACTCGATAAAAGGATGAAACAGAATGGTTCTCGTCTGGTCGAGAAAGTACGGAATATCATACGCTGCAAAAATCTCATCCACATAGTTGTCGTAAAGACTGACGTCCCCGGTCACCACTGCGATATCCTTATAACAGTACTGTTTCTCACGCACAAATTTCGTGATCTCACGCGCCACAAAGTGAAGCTCTTCCCTCGGATTTTTAAGGCTCACGATCCGCAGTTCATCCTCCTTCTGCCGCCATTTATGATAATACGGTCGAAACAGATTCTGCTCCATGAAGTACAGGGATGGAGCATTTTTATATCTGTGATTTTTTCCATCGGATAACACAACAGGCTCCTCCACCGTGACATGAAGTTCCTCTGCCATTTTCATCAGAACCGAAACCGTCTTTTTACTCATGGAAAAAAGTTCCTGCTCGCCCCTGCAATGGTAAAAATCCTCGCCTGCATCCATCGTCACGGAGACAATGATACGCTCTGATAACACTAAAAGTTTTCTAAGAAGCTGATTCTGTATCGGTGTAAAACCGGTAAATTCGTCAAACACAATCACGCTGTCTTTTATAATATTCGAATCCTCTGCGGCATCGCACAATAGCGATAACACTTCCTCAGAGGTGATATACTGCCCTTGCAGATATTCAGAAAAACTGTGATACATGACCGAGATATCCTGCATTTTCAGGCGCAATGTCTCCCCGACATCCTCCGTCTCCAAAAATGTATCCAATTTTTCTGGTGACACGTTATACTGCGTCAGCTCGGAAATGAGGGATTTCACCTCACTGATGTACCCCATCCGGTTTAAGTTACCGCCCAGCACACTTAAGTTTTTCTTCTGCTCCCCTGCAAGCTTGCGGAGCACCAGATTCTTTCCGGTCTCCTCCAACACGCGCAGGTTCTGTTTCCCAAGCTCGTCAAACACACGGTATGCAAGGCGCGCAAAACTTAACACATCCACGTTCATGATAGCATGTGACTTTTCAAGCCGCACAAGCTCGCGCTGTGTCTGCATGGTGAACTGCTCCGGCACAAGCACCAGATAATTTTTCTCCGGATGCTCTGCCGCCTCTTTTAGTATGTTCCTATATAAATAGGATGATTTTCCACTTCCTGAATTTCCGAAAATAAATTGCAGCGACATGTTTTTCCCTAACTTTTTTCAAATTCTAATTTTCGTTTTCTGTTCCTTTTCATAGTACATCATTCTATCTTTTTTGACTAGAATAAAGTTCCCGGCTTATGATGTTTTCCATCAGAAAATTTCTCCAAAAGAATGGAACAAAAAAGCTGCCATACAATCCGGGAATTTCTCCTTTCAGTACGACAGCCGTAATCACTGATCTCTATTTCTGTGCTTTTGTCTTTTTCTTCCGGTAACCATTGATGTCATATTTTCTTTCATACTCATCAAAGTATGCCATGTAAGTGTCATTCTTTAACTCGCGGACACTCTTTAAATACTCATGGGTATCAAAGTCTGCTGCCTCAAGCTCGATCATGGCAACTGCGATGTTCGAGCAGTGTGCTGCGATTCGTTCCAGGTTCGTCAGCAGATCATTAAACGCAAATCCCTGCTTCATCTCGCATTTTCCGGTGCGGAGTCTTGCGATATGACGCAGTTTCAGTTCATCGCAGAGGATACCGATCAGTTCGCGGAGTGGTTCTACTTTTGCCGCCATCTCAAGGTCATCCGCACAGAATGCATCCACCGCAAGACTGACACACTCTTTTACTGCATTCTCCAGAACATCCAGCTCATACTGTGCCTCATCCGAAAATGCAATTTTCTTCTCGTTCAGCTCCGCCGCAACCTCTGAGATATTCACCGCATGGTCGCCCAGACGTTCGAAATCACTCACTGTATGCAAAAACTTGGATACCTGCTTCGCCTGGCTTCCATTCATCTCATGCGTAGACATCTGCATCAGATAGGTTCCCAGCTTATCCTCATATTTATCGATCAGTGTTTCCTTCTCCTGTACCTTATTAAACTTTTCTGTCGAATACACAAGGAACAGGCTTAACGCACGTAAAATATTCTTTCTTGCCTTCTTTGCCATGCCGTTCATCGCAAGATGGCTCTGTGTGATCGCAAGATCCGGGTAAGCAAGGAAACGCTCCTCGAGCAGATCGAAGTCTGCCTGATCCTCCTCGTCCTCCGGCGAATCTTTTACAACAAGATAAACAATTTTTTCAATCCATTTGATAAATGGAAGAAGTACTAAAATCGTTGCCGCACGGAAAACCGTGTTTAACATTGCGATCAGTACCGGGCTCATGGTGGCATTCATAAACGGGAAATGCACCACAGCATTGACAGAATAGAATACAATTGACCAGAACAGCATGCCGAACAGATCGTTAAACAGATAGATCAGGGCTGTTCTCTTACCATTTTTGTTCGTTCCGATCGAGGAGAGCAGAACCGGACAGGCTGCGCCGACACCAATACCCATGGTAATAGGAAGCGCCGCTGCAAAAGTGATTGTTCCACTCATGGACAACGCCTGAAGGATACCGACTGAGGCAGATGCACTCTGCAATACCGCTGTAAATAAAATACCTGCCAGTATACCTGCCGCCGGATTCTTAAACATTGTCAATACATTCACAAAATGCTCGTTATCTTTTAATGGTGCAACTGCCCCACTCATGGTCTGCATCCCCACCATCAGGATGGAGAACCCAAGCATAATGTCACCGACATTTTTAAAGCCGGATTTTTTTACAAACATTTTAAAGATAATACCAATGATCGCCACGATCGCTGAGATAGTCGCCGTGGACAGCAGCTGTGCAATCCCGTTCGAACCGTCAATGTACGACAGACACAAAATCCAGCCTGTCACACTCGTTCCGATGTTGGCTCCCATGATGATACCGATCGCCTGCGCAACCTTCATCATTCCGGAATTTACGAAGCCGACAACCATAACAGTCGTTGCGGAGGAGGACTGGATGATCGCTGTCACAGCAGTTCCAAGCAGCACTCCTTTCAACGGTGTGTTCGTCAGCTTATAAAGAACCAGCTCCAGCTTATTACCCGCTACTTTCTTCAGTCCGTCCCCCATCAGGGACATACCAAAAAGGAACAGTGCCACTCCGCTGAGCAGCGATAAAATAATAGTAAATGTTGTCATTTGTACTCCTAACCACGTTATACATCCTAACGTATCCCTGTCTGCAATTTTATTTACAAACTTTTTACATAATTTTTACATTTAACCGACATTTCTTATTATACTGTACCTCATGGCAAAATCACAATCATTTTATTTCTATTTTAAAATTTTTTACATTTCGCCTAGGAAAATACCGTTTTCAGACAAAATTATTATCACTTTTTTATCTATTCTCATTTAGTGAGAGCAGATTCAGCCTTTTTTGTCTGCACCTCTCCGCTCAATCCCTGTTTTCTTATAGTATTCTGCCTTATCCTCATACATGCGCTTCTCAGCTTCCTGCAGAAGTTCATCCAGATGTGTGTCCGCCCTGTCCTGCCAGATCACTCCCACTGCGATATTTACGTCCTTCTCAGCTGTCAGACACTCTAACTGCCTTATGCGTTCCGCCAACGTGTCCTGATCGATCTGCGCGCACAATACAAGCAGCTCATCTCCCCCGATACGGAATACGCCGTAATCGCCAAACACTTGCTCCAGACATGCACCGGCTCTAAGGATCAGGTCATCCCCTGCCTTATGTCCCAGTGTGTCATTCACACCCTTTAAACCAGTAACGTCACAATAAACTACGCCAACGCTCTGCTCCGGATCGATCTGTCTCACATACTTTTCCATCGCAAAGCGGTTTCCAAGCTGAGTCAGCGCATCCTTATAGCTTAGATCTTCCAGACGCCTCATCAGATTCCTGCGTCTGATGCAGGACTTGAGAAAAGAACCCATGATCTGAAGCATATCCGACGTATATTCCAATGAAAATGCCGGCGGATTGTCAACTCCGTAAAAAGCAATGGTCTTTCCTGCATCATAAATTGGCATGGCAACAATGGAATGGATCTTCTGCCGCTTCAGATTTTCATATTGAAACGGATCGCTCAGGCGCATCTCCTCAATATCCGGTATCTGGACATATTTTCCCTCCTCAAAAATGTGATACCAGTTCTCACAGATCTCCGGCGAAAGATTCTGGAGATTGTCGATCTCCGGTGGCACTCCCGGCGCCGTCCATTCATATGTATTATCATCCCTGCCATCTCTGTTCTTCTCAAAAATATATGTTCTCTCTCCGTTCTGCACTTTTCCGAGATATTCCAGAATAATACGGATCGTCTCGTCCGGCGACTCGACAGAAAGCGCATCCTTCAATGCCTCGTTTACAAAAGACTCCATATCCCTGTACTTCTGGATCATCTTGTCCTGTGAACGCTCCTCGCTGATATCTATACTGATCTCGATCCGGTACTTTTTATTTGTGACAGGATCTTCCACCAGGGTATCTTTCAACATCATGTATTTATCGATCACCGGATTATAATAACGCCACTCAACAAACTTTCCGGCACAAAGCCTGTCATTATTGCACATACCACAGGGAACAGAAGATTTCTGCAGCACCTCGTAGCACTTCATCCCTTTCACATCATCTATGGACTGTAATCCATACACCTCTAACAATTTGCGGTTCATATAAACAAGCTCATCTGTCTCTATGTCTGTTGCGTACACGTACTCATCCAGATTATCTAAAAACTTCCAGATAACTTCTATTTCGTTCATTCTTTATACTCCGTTTCATGCAGATATGAAATTTCTATAAAAATCTGTATAGTAAAATAGCACCTCCTGAGAG
>OLYC01001442.1_pt1 | contig 16290 bp, 17 predicted proteins | sample 1674271 | NCBI WGS metagenome assembly OLYC01 (sample SAMEA103958154, study PRJEB25191) | human gut metagenome
AGGGCGGGATCCACTCGGCCAGATCGCCGCAGTTGCCGTAGCAGTACAGCACCTCGCCGACCTCGGGATCGGGATCTTCGGCATAAAGGCCGAGCTCGCGGTAGTAGAAGCCCTCGGTCTCGTCGCCGTTGGTGAAGATGCCGCCGACGGCCACGGTGCCGTCACCGTTGATCTTCAGCTTCGTGATGTCGACGGTCGCCTTCGGGCTGACCACGCCGGTGAGGGTGCGGGGCGTCTGGCCCTCCTCGAGGTAGCCATCGCCGAGGACGATCTTGGTGTAGTTGATCTTCTGGCCGGCCACGCCCTTCGCCAGAACGATCAGGCCGGCGGTGGTGATGTCGTTGTTGATAAATGCAGCCATGTCTATCTCCTTTCCTTAGTCTGAGATGACCGCCGCGTCGGTGCCGATGCTGACGGTCTCGCGGTTGTTGTCGTGGACGACGGCCGCGTGGTAGATGTGGATCTCGTCGCTGCCCATGACGTGCACCTCTTGGGTGTGATCCCTGACGGCCATGCCGGAATAAAGGAACATTTCGCCGGTCAGGCAGATCAGGATCGCGTCGAGCCACGAGCTGCGGCGCTTGACCGTCCGCAGCAGCTTCAGGAACAGGTCGAGGTTGCTGTTGACGAGGCTCGGGTTGTCGCTCAGCACCTTGAAGTGATGCGGCTGCCCGCCGTACTGATACCACTCCCTGACCTCGCCGGTGCCGAAGTAGTCGGCCACGATCTGCTCCACGGCGTAGGGGGTGCCGAGTTTTGCGTAGACGCGGTCGCTGTTGCGGATGACGGCCCGCTTGGCTGCGATGGGCGCGGTGCTGTCATACCACTGGATGTTCAGCTCCCACGCCATTTCGTCGAGCTCTGCGTCGCTGAGCTGGTCGATCTTGTCCCACCTGCTCAGGAGCTTCAGGCGCGCATAGGCGTCGCGGCTGATGATGTCGCAGCCGGTGGCGAGGCCCTTGTCGCTGCCGTCCTCCTGCATCCACGCAGGCAGCAGCTTGACCATCTCGGTCTCATTGAGCCGCATTTACACCACCTCGCTCTCGACCTTGTGGCTGACAGTCAGGTGGCCGCTGAACTTGGCGACTTGCGTGTCGTCGAGGGCCTTGTAGGTCGGCTTGACGACGTCCACGCGGAAGGCGCCTGTCAGGTTCTCGCCCCACGAAGGCGAGAGGATCCGCTTGCGGAGCTGGTCGGGGTTGATGTCCCGGCCGAGGGCTGCGACTTGCCACTCGTTGTAGCGGTCGATCGCGCCGCCTGTGCCTTCGACGTTGGCGATCACCTCGGCCTCGCTCTCCGGCGTGGTGTAGTACACGATCTCGATGTCGTAGGTCTCGACCTCCGGGGGCACGGCGCTCACTTTGTCAGTGAGTGGTCGGATGTCCTTGGCGTTGACCACGTCCAGCACCTTCGCCAGCATGGCAGCGTCGGGGATCCCGCCGCCTTCCAGCAGGGGCACGATCTTGACGCAGCCCTCCAGCGTGCGGGTGATGATGATGTCGATGCTTTCGGCAGCCGCGAGACTGCCCTTGAGCGTGATGGCCAGCAGGCCGTCGGCGTAGTCGACGGTGTAGTCCGTGTCCTTGACCGCCGCCGTGCTCTGCCCGTGGGCCTTCACGACGAGGGTGTCGGTCAGAAGTGTGCCGCCGCCCTTGAAGGCTTTGCCGTCGTAGACCGTGAGGGTCTCGCTGACGTTTTCCTTCTCGCTGACGGCCTTTGCGTCCACGATGGAGCTGTCGGCCGTCATTACCCAGTAGATGTAAGCCTGTTCAGGGCCCGCGGTGGATCTCTTGGCGGGCGCCAGACGGATCCGCTCGCGGAGGCGGTTGTCGCCCTCGGTGGTGTAGGGCTCGCCGTCATCGCCTCCGGCCGTTTCGGTCAGATTGGTGACGGACTCGATGTATGGGATCAGGTCGACAAGGGTGGTGATCGTGCCGGCTGCGTAGCCGTTGAACTTCGTGCCGTTGCTCACGGCCGAGGTCGGCACCTCCACAGAGTAGGCGCCAGCTTGCAGCACAGCGATCTCGTCGGTTGCAAAATAGTTTTCGCTGTCCGGCGTCACCTTCGTCCACTTCGGAATGATGATGTTTTTCTCCTGCGGCGTGGAGACAGAGAAGCGCATGGTCGTCTTGGCCGGTGTGCCTTCCAGTCGTTTCACGTCCTGTCGCTCGCCGATGGCGTCCAGCACCTCGCCCCTCGCATAGCGGAGGAGCGTCTGCCGGCCGACGTCGTTGAGGCTGTTGTAGAGGGCAACGAACACGGGCACGAGAGCCTCGCCGAAGATCCGGCGCTCGTCGCCCGGGTAGAGCGGCTCGCCGGCGCCCTTTTCGAGCTCGGTGATGATGGTCTTGTATAGGGTGCTCGCGTCTGTCGTGGTGAGTTTGATGTCCTCGCCGTAGGTGTTTGTCGCGTCGCTCACGCTGTTCACCTCCTTCATGTGATGTTGTCGATGCTGGCCCGCAGCTCGAAGTCGCCGGCCTGAGCGGTCAGAGCCTTCAGGTCGGAGTCACTGAGCTGCACGCGGGGCTCGTAGGTTTCCACGAGGAACTCCACGTCGGCGGCCAGATCGGTCGCAGCGGTTTCGCTCGGCTTGTCGATCAGCGTGCGGTCGATCCCTTTGATGCGCTCATAGGGCACCTCCCCGCGGATGGTCTTGAGGAGGTTCTGCACACAGATCTCGGGCGCTCCGTTGCCGGATGCTTTCATGGGATCACCTCGCTTTACTTGAGCTGTGCGTTGTTGGGTTTCTTCGCAGCCTTGTCGCTGCTGGATGCTCCGACGGTGACGGCGCTCAGACGCCGGCCGACGCCGCCAGAGGACGAGACGCCGGCCGCGGACGAGCTTTTGCCCGAGCCGCCTGCGCCGGCCTTCTTGCTGCTGGCCTCCTCGGCGTATTCCGTCAGGTTGATCGTGATCTTGCCCTTCAGGATCCGGCCGAAGTTGTCGAGTGTGGTGTCTGAGAGGCTGACGCCGGTGAGCTGAAGATTGGCCGGGCCGAAGCGCCGGCCGGCCAGATAGAAGGGGGCGTACTGCCCGACCAGCGACGTCCACGCCTCGAACTCTCCCCGGGCGTCGCCGCCCACGGCAGACGCCAGATCGAAGTCGAAGCTCATGCTTTGCAGCTTGAGCGCCTTGGTCTTGGTGGCCGGGGATCCGGCCTTGTCGTCGCTGTTTTCCGTGTCGAGCTCGACGCTGGAGGAGACGCCATTCAGGGCGGCGATCCTCTGGCTGGAGACGCCCCACGTCTTGCCGTTCCATGATGCCATGACGGCCATGTCTATCCCTCCTTACTGTGGGCCAGAAGTGCCGCCTCCCATGCTGTCGGTGTGGGTGTGGCCGGTCAGGCTGATGCCCGTGGCGGTCACGTCTGCCGACGGGACGCTGATGCCCTTGTCCTGCATCGTGAGCGCGCCCTTCTTGACAGTGATGTCGCCCGGGACGATACCGTCCCACTCTCCGTCCATGCGGGATAGGATGATGCCGGTGCCGTCCTCGAACATAGCATAGGCGACTTCTGTGCCGGGGGTCAGGTTTCCCATCTCTCCGCGCAGATACCACGGGATCGTCAGCGGCCGTGTGACCATGCTGTCGGCGGTGCTCGGGAGCACTCTGGCCGTGGTTTTGTCGCCGTTCCTGTCGGCCTTTCCCTCCACGCTGGAGATCTTGCCCTTCTGGATCATTTGGTTGTTGCTGTTCATCAATATCCCTCCAGTGGCTTGCGGAGGTATAGCTTGCTCCGCGTCTTGACGTAGTCGTGCCGGATCCGGCTGATGAAGGCCGTGCCGTCCCACGACTTAACGCCCTCGGTCGCCAGCGTGACCACAGAGCCCGCCGCATAGTCTCGCAGCAGCGAGCCCGTCCAGAGGGTGCCGACGGTCGCGTTTTTGTTGGCGTCCCGGAGGAGGCCCTTGGCGAAGCGGTCGGCCTCGCTCTGGTCAGTCATGCGGAAGGGTAGGATCCGGCGCAGCACCTTGTCGCCGCCGTTCGGGGCTGCGAAGGTGCCGGTCAGGCCGCCGTTGACGGCTTCGGCCGAGCCGTAGGCGTTGGCGCCCTCGTCGCGGTACTCGAAGTCATTGGCCGGGGTGATGGTGATGGTGTCGACGGGCTGCTGGCTTTCCATGTACGCCTCGTCGTAGACGACCAGCTTGCCGTCATACACCAGAAACGCCGCGCCCTCGAGGGTGCAGCGGTTTTGAAAAAATGCGAAGTCTGCGAGGTTGTTCTGCTCGACGTAGTCGTAGGTCTGGTCGGTGATCCCGTAGGTCTCGAGCGTCAGGCCGTGGCGGCCGGCGATCTCTTGAGCCAGTTGCAGGAACTTGACCTTTTCCCACGATTTGCTCCGCTTATCCTTCGCAGACTGCGGGACGGAATAGGCCCGCAGGGTGATGATGCCGGACTCGGGGACGACGCTCTCGACGAACATTTTGCCCGTCTTGGCAGCGCCGTCCTCGATGGCGATGGTGTCGCCCTTCTTGGGGTTCCACGAGTCCCACAGCTCGCGGGTGTCGTTGAGCTTGAGCAGCAGCTCGTCGCTCTGCTTTTCGGCGTACATATCGTGATAGCAGCGGTGGACGCTGATGTCCGGGTAGATGTCGACGCCTTCGTATAGGATCTTCACGGCGTCACCTCCTCCACGGCGGCAGGGTCTCCGGCGTCTCCACGGTCTCGACGATCGGGATCCGCACAGCCTCGCCGCCCTCGAAGATCAGCACGTCGCTGAGGTCGGGGTTGGCCTCGATGATGACGCTTGCCATGCGCTCCTCGTTATAGGCGACGAGCGCGATGCTGTCGAAGGTGTCGCCGCCCTGCGCCACATAATCAATAAAGCCGACTGTCTGCTGTGACATAGGCGCCGCCCTCCCTTCTGCTGAGTGCCTCGAGGATGAAGTCGACGAACTCCGGCTCGAGGTCGCGGAGCTTTCGGATCAGGGCGTCCTCGTCGGTGTCGCCCTCGACCTTGATCTGTGGCGAGAAGGACAGGCCGCTCAGGTCATAGACCACAGCCGTGCCCGATCCGCTGCTGATGGGCTCGTAGTCGGCCTCGCTGGATGCGCCCAGCATCCGGCCAGCCTCGGCCCAGTAGGACAGGTTTTGCGAGCGGTACGCAGGGTTGAAGCTGATGACCGCCTCGGTCGGATAGCGCGGATCCTCGCCCGCGATGGACGGGCCACTCGTGAAGCCGCCGGTCGCATAGCCGGAGACGTTGGCGCTGCCGCCGCCTCCACCTCCAAACAGGCCCGCGATCTTGCTGATGACGCCGGAGCCGAAGCTGACAATCTTCGATACCCAGCCGACGATCGTGCCGAGCACGCTTGCGATGGGCTCCAGAATAGCCAGCAGGGGCGAGAGGAGCGGCATGATCGCATTGAGCAGGCTCACGACCGGGGGCAGCAGGGCCTCGATCAGTTGCATCAGCGGAGGCAGCAGCGGCATGATGACGCTGTTGACGATTTGCAGGGCAACCTCCAGCAGCGGGGTGATGACCGGCAGCAGCGCGGCGATCAGGTTCGCCAGCACAGGCAGCACAGTCGAGATGATCTGCGTCAGCATCGGGAGCACGGTGGCAAGGATGCTGGCGATCGGCGGTAGAATAGCCTGAACGATCTGCATGAGCGGCGGGAGTAGCTGCTGTGCGAGGTCGAGCAGAGGCGGCAGGAACGAGCCCACGAGCTGAGCCAGTAGTGGCAGGATGCCCGCAGCCAGCTCCGTGACCATCGGCATGACCTTCTTCAGGGTGTCGCCCATGCCGACGAGGAAGTCCTGCACAAACGGCATACAAGCGTTGAGCGTGTCGGTGATGACCGGGCTGATTTCCTCGAAGGTGTCGGTCAGGATTGGGGCCAACGATGTCAGCGTGTTGGCGATCATCGACGCCATAGGCAGTAGGGCCACTTCGGCCGACCTCTTGACCGCCTCGAAGGCAGAGCCGAGGTCGTTGTACTTGACGTCGTTGATCTGCTGGAGCGCGGCGGCGCCGTCATAGGCTGCGGTCTCGATGTCACCGAGCACGGGCAGGATGCCCGCCTCCAGATCCTCGAACTGCGAGCCAAACAGTGCGACGCCGATCTCGTTGCGCTTGAGAGGATCCTCGAGCTTGTTCAGAGCCTCGACGGTGTCGAAAAATGCAGCCTGCGCGGTCTCGCCGCCGGCTGCAAAGGCCGCGAACATTTTGTCGGAGTTGAGGCCGAGGCCCTTGAAGGCTTCGGCGCTGCTGTCGCTGCCGTCTTTCGCTCTGATGTTGAACTCCTTGACGGCGTCGGCCACTTTGTCGATGCTGAACAGGCCGGCGTCAGCGCCTTCCACGAGGGAGCCCATGAACTGGTCGGCGCTCAGGCCGAGGGCCGCAAACTGCGCCGAGTATTCGTTCAGGGTGTCGAGCAGGTCGCCGTTTTTGTCTGCGCCGTTCTGTGCGCCGGTGGCGATTAGGCCGTAGGCTTCTTCGGCGCTGATGTTGAAGTTTTTCATCAGAGCCGAGGCGGCTCTGGCGCTTTCACTGATGTCGTAGTCGAAGGTGTCACGCAGCACGAAGCCGGCCGCGGTGGCCTGCTCCAGTGCTTCGCCTGCCAGATCGCTCGCTTTCTGCGTAGCGGCCAGCCCTTCGGCCACGTCGTTGAAGTCCTCGCCGAGGTTCTGCGCGTAGATGTTTTTTACACTCTCGCCCAGCGCGTCCAGCTCGTCGCCGGTGGCGCCGGTAGATGCAGAGAGCTGGTTCATGGCTTTGTTGTAGTCGTCGCCCAGCTCTGCCAGATGCTTCCCGGCCTCGACGACCGCCTTGCCCGTTGCCACAGCGATGCCGCCCACGGCAGCACCGACGGCAACGGCCTTCCAGTTTACTTTGTCGAGGTGTCCCGCGACGTTGTCCATCGCCTTCCCGAGGGAGGGGTCGATGGTGCCGGCGAAGCTGACGACGGCCTGCATGATCTTGTTTTTGCCTGCCATCAGTGTCACCTCCTTCTGTATTTCCTGAAGTTATTCCGGGGCATTGAGGCGGCCTTGTCGCGTTGCCGCTTGGCCTCCTCGGCTGCCTCGTAGTATTCCATCAGGAAGTCGGTAAGGCGTTCCCGTCGGAGCTCGCCGACTGAGGTGTGGAAGGCTCGAGAGTAGTCTCGGACGAGCTCTCCGAGCCGCTTTCCTCGGATTGTGCCGCCGACCTCGCCGTAGTAAAATTTCGGCCGATCCTCATAAGCTCCATGACGTCGGGGCCGCTGATGCGCTCGAGGTCGCTGACGTCGATGTCGCTGTTGACGGCGACGATCGCCATCATGGCGAGATAGGCGTGCAGGGAGTAGTCGAGCTCGCAGGCGCCGGCGCTGCCGCCGCCCTTGTTGGAGGTCGCGCGGAGCTTGCGGGCCTCAGCATCGGCAAACATTCCCACGGTGATCGCGTCGGTGTCATAGGTCAGAGTCTTGACCTTTTTGCCGTTGATGGTGATGGGGTTCTGGAGTGTCAGCTTTTCCATGTGTGTCTCCTTTCGATAAATAGAGGGCGCCGCCCCGGAGGCGACGCCCTTCTTGTTACAGGACGCTGCGGATGTCCTTGGCGTAGTCGACGCCGCCGACGCGCATGATGGTGTTGAGCTGGTCGATCAGCCAGTATTCGTTGCCAGCGACGAAAAGCTGGTAGCGGCTGACGGCCAGCGCGATCTCGTTCTCGCTGGCGTTGCCGGGATCCACGTTCAGGCCGGGGATGCCCTTGGAGACGCAGCGGAGGAACGCCTTGCAGCCTTCGGTCTTGGTGGAGCCGTCGGAGAGCTTGACGTCCTGCGCCCAGCGGATCTCGATGGTCTTGCTCGTCAGCTTGACGAGGCTGCGCAGGCCGAGGTCAATGCCGATCTTGGTGATGGATGCCTCCATCGCCTCGATCTGGCCGGGCAGCGGCGCCGTGTAGGTTCCCATCGCCTTGAAGTCAGCCGTCACAAGGTTGACGGGAGGCAGGGCGATGGTCACGTCCTTGGCGGCGAGAACGCCGTCCACATAGACGGTATCGGCGAGGATGGGGCCCTTCAGGTCGAGCCACAGGTTTGCCATTACTCGTCACCTCCTTCGTAGTAGACGGAGAAGCCCGCGTCGGTGTAGGCGACGTAGACGCTCGCAGACTTGAGGGGCGGGGTCGGGGTGACGGCGATGTCCCAGCGGAAGTCGCCATTCATCACGTCGGTGGTGCTGTTCTCGCTCTCGAGGAACAGGATCACAGGGGATCCGAGCAGCGCGCCCATGCTGACATAGCCGTCGAGCTTCTCCTGCTCGCGGTTGATGATGCGATCCTTCAGCGCGCGGGTCATGGGCTCGTCGATCTCCGGGCTCCACTCGCGCTGGAAGTCGTTGGTGATGTGCATGAGCATCCGCATGGAGACGTCGAAGATCGCGCGAGGATCCACGTCTGCGCCGTAGGTGTAGGCAGCCGTATGGTCGCCCCACAGTACCCATTCGCCGCCCCATGCCACGGCGGTGCTGATGCCGTTCTGCGTCAGCTCCTTGCCGCTCTGCTGGTCGAAGCCGCGGTTTTTCGCGTTGGCGCCGAAATACTGCTTGATGACGGGGATCGCCTTGTTGCCGCAGGTCTCCATCGGGACGCTGTTGTGGCTGAAGTCGGCGCGCATGAGCTCGACCACGGCCAGCGTGCTCAGGTGGAACACGTTGCCGAGGTTGTCCACAGCCTGCGGCCAGTAGACCTTAGAACGCTCGCCGGTGAAGGCGTTGGCCTTCTTCCATGCGATCGCCTTGGTGATCGTGTCGACCGCCTGCGCGGTGCTGTCCACGAGGGGCAGGTCGGCCACGACGAAGGCGTCCCAGTGGCCGTTGATCTTCTTGCAGGTCGTCAGCATGGCGTTGTAGACGGCAGGGCTGTGACTCCAGCCGGGGGCCGCGATCAGATTGCAGACCGCGAACTGCTCGGGATAGAGCAGCGCGATCGCGCTCAGGCCGCTGTACTCGCCGGAGGAGGTGACGCCGCCGATGATGTCGCTGTCTGCGATCTCAGAGTCGTCCACCTCGCTGAAGCTGGCCGTCAGGCTGCCGGCGAGCTGCGCGTCGTCCTTCAGGCTGGTGATGATGACCGTGCCCTTGGTGAAGTTATAGTCCACAGCGTAGTCGGTGCCCTCGACGTAGTTGCCGCTGTCATTCTTTGCGATGGTCAGGGTGTCGAGGATGATCTTGTCGCTGGCGAACTCGGCGCGGCCGCCGGTGAAGGTGAGGGTCTTGGTAGTGGCCGTCTCCTTGCGGTGCTTGCCCGCGGAGGGGTCGAGCACATTGATGACGTAGATCGGGCCGATGTTCCCGAGGGTGTTGTTGAAATGCGCGTACACGGCCTCGCACAGGGTAAAGGTGCCCCAGTCGGACGAGTAGCCGATCTTCTTCTGAGCGTCGACCAGACTGGTGATCTTGATCGGCGCGTTGATGATGCCGGCCTCGCCGAAGCCGCGCACGAGGTTGACGGGTGCCGTGCCGATATAGACCGGCGTGGTGCCCGCCTGCACGGCGCTCTGTGCCACGGTCTCGCCGATGTGGCCGTAGGCGCCGTAGAGGTATTCGTTTGCCATCTGCTTATCCTCCTTTGCATGAAATTAGAGCAGCCGAGCGGCTGCCCTTAAAGCAGGTGTTGGTAGCTTTTCGGGTTGCGGGTCAGGGTCTCCTCGACGGAGAACTCAGCCCATGCAAACCAGTACGGGTAGAAGTCGGGGACGGCGTCTTGCTCCGCGACGGGGCCGAAGGTGATGCCCTTCTCCTTGATGACACGGAGGTCGCCGAGGTACTCGGCGTTTTCAATCAGCCGGAGAGCTGTGTCCACAAAATTCCATGCGTCACGCCAGCCCTCTCCGTTCTTCACGAAGTAGGAGGCCGCCGCCTCGTTGTATTGCTGGATGTAGGTGCCGCTGCCGTCGCCCTTCGGCTTGAAGATGTCGGGCCCGTGGTAGCCGGGATCCCACACTGAGAAGCAGAGCCGGATCTTGATGTCTCGGGCACTCTGGAGCAGGTCGTCGTCGCCCTGAACGATCTGCACGCAGACCGACGGGATCGGCGCGGCGATGTTCGGGGGCGTCCTGTCCTTCGATGGTACGAAAAGCGAGAACGCGGCCGGGTTTACCAGCTTGTATGGGTAGGAGGCGTCCGTTGCGTTGTCGTCGGGGAGCTTCAGCTTGACCAGAGGGCAGACCTCGGCGGTCAGCCAGTCCCGGACGGTTTCGATGCTGTTGACGATGGACATGGGGCACCTCCTACATGGTGACAGTCTGGCCGAGGGCCACGGTGGCGATCCCCATGTCCTCGCTCCAGTCGTTGACGATGTACTCGCGGCCGTCGACGTTGAGCCCTTCGCCCGCCGGGCGCCGAGCGGGCAGATCCTCGACCGCTGCGTAAAGCAGCAGAGAGGACTCCGCGACGCTCAGCTCTTGCCCCCCTTGGCGTTCCTTCAGGGCGTTGTCGTCCAGCACGGCGGCGATGGCTCTGCCTTCGACGGTGTGCTTCTCACCGAACTCGTCGAGATTGAGAAACGTGCGCCGACGGTCAGCCTCGACCATCGCCTTGAAGCTGAAGGCCATCAGACGGGATCGGCGGCGCCGATCTGAGGGGGCTCCTCGTCGTCGGCACCGTCATCAGGCTGCTCGGCCTTGGTGGCCTCGATGGCAGCGATGACGTCGGCCTTCTTGCGCATAGCAGAGGCGTCCACGCCATAGCGCGTGGCCACTTCCTTCAGCTCGTCGAGCTTCATGTCCTCGTTGTACTCAGGGGCCTCGTCGGCCGCTGTGTTGGTGCTGGCAGGCTCGTCGGCGTCGTCGCCGGGAGCTGGTGCGGGCTGCTCGGCAGTCTCGCCCAACTCGCCGATGTACTTGGCGACGCCTTCCTTCACCAGACGGGCCTCCAGCTCGTCGTCGAACTTCTGAGGGCCGTCTGCTTCAGTGATGGGGATCACCTTGCGGCCGTTATAGTAGCCGAAGGTGCCCTTGATGATCTGGATCATGCTCTGCTCCTTTCTGCTGCGCTCAGTCCGTCAGGACGTCCGCAACGATGAACGGGTTCTTGTTGTTAGGGATCATCAGCGGGCGGCTGGAGATGGTCAGCGTGCGGCTGTTGCCTTCGGCGCTGCTCACATACTTCGGCACGCGGCGGCCGGCGTAGGTGTGGAACTCGCCGTCGCTCTGCTCGACCTGAGAGACGGCGCCGTAGGCGGTGCGGCCAGCGCCGGGAGCGGTGAGGACGCACTTGCCGGACGGGATGTAGAGCTTGTCCTTGCCCTCGTCGTCGGTGTAGGTCAGGTCGTAGGAGATGACGCTGATGATGCGGCCGAGGACGTTCAGGCGGGCCACGATGGCGGCGCCGTCAGGCAGCAGCTCAGGCTCCACGTTGCCGATCTCGATGCGGCGGTTGTCGAGGAGCTTCTGCACGGCCGCGTCGTTGATGATGGTGTCAGCCACGTCCGGGGAGCAGACCAGATCAGAAGCGCGGAGGCCGCGCTTGGTCAGCATACGGATCATGGCCTCCAGATCCTTCAGGATCTTGCCGCCGGTGGCGTCCCACTTGGCCGTCGGGGTGTAGGTCGCGGGGTTGCTGGCCTCGGAGTAGAAACGGATCTCCATCTCGTCGGCCTTGTCGACGTCGTCGGCGATGTGCTTCATCACGCAGCCATTGGTCAGCATGGTCTCGGCGGCCATCGCTTCTTCGCGGTTGGTGATGAGCTCGCCCAGCTCGTCAGCGTCGCGCAGGATGAGGGTCTGCTGGCGCTGCTCAGGGGTGAGCTGAGAGTAGAGAGCCTCGCCGAAGCCACGCTTGCGCAACTCGTCGAGGGTCAGGACGCGACGTGGAGCCACGAAGGGCGGGGTGTAGCGTTCCATATTGTAGCCGGCGCGCAGGACGGTGACGCCGCCCTTGCGAGGGGCCACGAAGGGCGCCAGCTTCTTGCTGCCGTCACGGAACTCGACGAGCACGTCGTCGGTGGCGAAGATGTCGCTCGCGTCGTTGGTGGGGAAGTAGCGGTCACGCAGGAAGGTCGCAGCAGGGGTGAGCTGCTGCACGGCCATGAGCAGCGTGTGGGTGTCGTAGAAGTTAAAAGGCATTTTGTTGTCCTCCTTCTCTTAGTATTCGATGGCGTCGGAGAGCAGGATGCCGGCCTTGCGCAGCTCCTCCTCGTCGGTCGCCTTCAGGGTGTAGCCGCTTGCGACGGCCAGCTTGTTGCGGGCGAAGTGGCCGGTGCGGTAGGCCAGCGCGGTCACGTCCGCGGTGGTGCCGACTTCCACGTCCTCGGCGAGGATGCAGTTGGCGGTCAGGGTTTCGTTGGTGGTCGCGGTGGAGCCGAGGATCACCAGCTTGCCGGTGCCGGCAGACAGGGCCAGCACGGTGCCGCGCTTATAGGTGGCCGCGGCGGTGGCCTCCTTGCGGATGGTCACGGTGAGCACGTCAGCGACGGGCTCGTTGGCAACGATCAGGCCGTCATAGCCGACGCTGCCGAGGTTTTCGTCCAGTCTCTTGCTCATTACTTCTTACCTCCGTTCTGAGACTTGGTGGAGTTGTAGAGGCCGACGATGGCGTCCACCTTTGCCTTGTCGTCGTTTTCGCTGCCTTCCTCGCCGCCGTTAGGGGCAGCGCCGACGCCGGCAGCGCCGGACTCGTCGTTGTCAGCCTTGGCGTCCTTCAGGTGCTTGGCGCCGAGGGCCGCCTGCTTCTGCATAGCCTTGAGCGCGAGCTGCTCAGCGGTGCAGGGGGTCTCGCCGTACTTGGCGTCCCTGACGAGCTGCGCGTCGCCCACACTTGCGGCGATGCTGTCGATGGCCTCGATGCGGGCGCGTTCCTGCGTTCTGGCAGTTTCGGCCGCCTGCTGCTCGATCTGAGCCACGACGTCGGGGTGCTGTGCTCTCATTTCTTCGAGGGTCATAGTCTTGTTGTCCTCCTTCTTGGGGCCGTCGTTCTTGGCGGCCGCGTGTTTATTTCCAGCCGCAGGGGCGGCGTGGATGCTGTTGTCGATGGGGATCGTCCCCGGGATGTGTCTGAAGCCCTTGACGTCGTGCCGGATGCCGGCGACGAGGAGCACCTTCTTGTCGGCGCTCAGGGTGACGTCGGGGCCTTCGTCTGTGAGCAGGGTGTCGGCAAAGCCGTTGTCAATGGCCTCCTGCCCGACCATCCACGTCTCGCGGGTCATCATGCTGCGGAGCTGGTCGACCTCGAGGCCGGTCTTGGCGTGGTAGATCTCTGCGATGGCCCGCTCGCTCGCGTCGAAGTCCTTCTGGAGCTTCTTCAGGTCTGCGAGGGTGTAGTAGTCGTAGAGCAGCCCGGCGACGCCGTGGATCATCACCATGCTGCCGGGATAGACCTGCACCTCGTCACCTGCGCAGGCGATGACACTGGCCGCGCTGGCCGCGATGCCTTCCACGACGACGACCTTGTGGCCGGTCAGGCCCTTGATGGCGTTGTGGATGGCGATGCCGGTGTAGAGGTCGCCGCCGCAGCTATTGATCTTGATGGTGATGTTGCTCTTGCCCTTGACGGCCGCGAGATCCTCCATGAAGCTCTCGGGCGCGATGTAGAGGCCGGGCTCGGGCTCGCCCGTCCACCAGTCCACAGGCTGACGGCTCACGACGTCGCCGTAGAGGGTGATCTCGCCCTCGTCGTCGCCGATGCTGGCGACGTTCCAGAACTTGATCGGCGCGCCCACAGTCTGAGGCCCGGCGCAGAGCCGGGGATTGTTATGCGTTCTCATGCTTGTCTCCTTCCTTGATGCTTTTGATGGCCTCGGCGACGATTGCCTCCCGCAGAACTGCGGAGATCGTGCCGCTGGCCGCTGTGCTTTGGTCGACCTGCCCCTGCGCTGCGCGCAGCTTCTCGTTTTCCCGAGTGAGCTGGTCGACGTTGGCGTCCCACTGGCCGCCGTTGAGTCGGATGGTCGCCTGCTCTCTGGTCGTGATGCCTTCGCCGATGGCGAGGATCTCGGCCGTGATCTCCTTCGTCGGGTCGAGCTGTCCCTGAGAGGGGCCGATCCACTCGGCGCCGAGGTATGCGGCGCGGATCGCCGGATCTGCGAAGAAGCCCGGGGCGCTGATGCGGCCGCGGGCGACGGCTTCAGAGAGCCAGATCTCATATACCGGCGTGCAGAAGTCATCGACAAACCACTTGCGCCTCATGCGGAACGCCTTCCACGCCTCCATCAGGGCGGCGCGGCTGGCGCTGTACGAGCTGTTGAAGCTCTTGAGCAGAAGGTCGGCCGGGATCTCGAGCGCCGCGCCCACCTGTTCACAGATGGCGCGCAGGAAGGTGTTGAAGCCACTGGCCGGCCGCTTGGGGTCTGCAAAGGTCACGTCCTCGCCGGGCTCCATGATGTTGATCTGGCCGGGGCCCATCTCGTACTCGTTAGGATCTCGGCTCACCTCTGGCAGGCTGCTCCCGACCTCGTTGAACGGGTTGTCGCCGGCGCCTGCCTCGGTCTTGATGAAGGCCGTGAAAAACGACTCGACGACCGCCGCAGTCAGCTCGCTCTCGGTGTAGCGGCGAAGCTGGAGCAGGGGCTCGATGACCTGCGCGAGATAGCTGACGCCGCGGTATTGATCCGGGCGCTCGCTCTCCATGACGTGCAGGATGTTCGGCAGGCCAGTCCGCTCGCCGTATGCCTGAACACGGGCCCACGTCGTCGTCGTGCTGCCGAGCTCGAAGGGGTAGGTGCTGCGGATGTGGTACGCCTCGATCTGGCCGTCGTCGTTCACCTCGACGCCGTCGTAGATGGTGTTGCCGTTGGCCGCCTTGCCGGTGGTCAGCAGCATCGGGGTGATGATGCCGGAGGTCGTTGGCGTGGCGACTCGGTCGGCCTCGATCAGGTGCAGGCGTAGCGAGTAGGGCGTGAGCGGCGTCGGCTCGTACTGCTTCACGACGGCGAACACGTCGCCGCTGACCAGCCACGAGGAGAGTGCGAGCTGCTGCATGGCTGCGAAGTTGTTGACGCCGGTGGCGTCGCACGCCCTTTTGTTCTCAGACCAGAGAGCGAACTCACGCTCGGCCTGAGCCTGCCATGCGTCAGCGGCCTCCTGCGTCATGCCGAGCGCCTCGCGGTCGATCCGGCTCTTGAGCTGGAGGCCGATGCCGACGACGTTGGTGCGGTTGGTGCGGATGGCAGAGGTGGCGATCGGGGCCGCCATGTAAAGCATCCGGGCGCGCTGCCGCAGGGTGTAGTTGTTGGCGTCGATGTCCTCCTTCGGGCTGCCGCTCATAGCTCTGAAGCCCTTGGTCGCCTTCTTGTGCCAGCTCGCGCCGGCGTCGCCGTAGCCCTTATTCACAGGGCGCGGCTGCTGCCGCCTGTTCTGTGGGCGGCTTCTGCTTTTTCTTTTGCTGATGGTGCTCACCTCCTTCATGGTGAAGATGGCCGAGTCGGGAGAAAAGGAGCGAAAACTCCCGGCGTCGGCCTATGAAAAAAGCCCCTTTCGGGGCTTCTTTCACCAGTCTCGGGGCACTACTCCCACAGCTTTTCGCGGCTTCTCGCCGTTCAGTGCGGCCTCGAGGGCTTCGATGTCTGCCTCGAGCTGTTTGATGGCGGCCCGGATGGATCCGAGGTCGGTGTTGTAGCGGGCCAGATTGCGCGAGCCGATGCCGTAGCTCTGGACGCCTCCGTCCAGCATCTCGGCCTCTCGCTTCAGGTAGAGCTCCAGCCGGTTCCTCTTGATGGAGAGCTGGTACTCGATTTGTTCGCGGGTCTTTCTCATTGTGGTCTGTCCTCCTTACCAGTCGTCGAAGGCGTCGGCCCGGTTGTGCCGTTGCCGCTGCCGTCGCTGCTGCGGGGCCTTCGGTTTTTCCTCCAGCCCTTGCAGGCGGCGCTCGATGGCGTCCATGTCGGGGTTGATGATCTTGAGGCCGGCGTTGGCGTAGTCGCGGCAGTCGAGGGCCTCGTTGCGGTTGTGCCCGGGCAGCTTCTCCCATGCCCAGCGGTCGCCGCGGCGCGTGTGCGTGAGCACCAGCTTCTCGGAGAGGAGCCCGTTGAAGAAATTGAGGTCATAACCGGCGTCGGGGTGCCGGTTGAAATGGCAGTATTTTGGCCCGGGCTCCTGCACCTTCAGATTAGCCATGATCGTCGCCTTGCCGGCGTCGACGCCGATGGTGTAGAGCCAGCAGGTGATCCGCTTGTTGTCGCGGATCGGCACCTTGCTCGGGGGTGAGACGAAGGGGATGCCGTCGCCGCCCTTGCCCTTGATGGCAAAGACGCGCTTGCCGACGCGGGCCCGGCACGCCTCATAGACCTCTTGGGTGAAGTGGCCGCCGGAGTCGACGCAGGTGATGGAGATCTTCAGGCCGCGGCCGTTTTTGAACTTGTAGACGTGGTCGA
>OLYC01001444.1_pt1 | contig 16284 bp, 13 predicted proteins | sample 1674271 | NCBI WGS metagenome assembly OLYC01 (sample SAMEA103958154, study PRJEB25191) | human gut metagenome
TATAACGTCGAGGGTTGACATAAACGGCGTTTTAATGTATAATCTATATAAAGTATGATCGGAGATTGTCGGAAGAGTTAAATGAAACAGGGAGAGTTTGAACTTTTATCAAAGCAATTTGCGACGCCGCAGGCAGTTATGACGGAAATCATCAACTTAAAAGCCATTCAGGGGCTGCCGAAGGGTACGGAACATTTTTTAAGCGATTTACACGGCGAATCGGAAATATTTTTACATATATTAAGGAACGCTTCGGGGGTTATCCGTACGAAGATAGACCTTGCTTTGGGTAAAAGCGTGTCCGAGGACGAAAAAAACAAACTCGCCGCGCTTATTTATTAACCCGAAGAGTATTTGTCGCGTACCCCCGAAAAGGAAAAAACGTCTGCTTTTTACGCGGAAATTTTAAGGCGTTTAATCGAAGTCATAAAACTTACTACGGCAAAATATACCCGTTCGAAAGTGCGAAAAGCCATTCCGACGGAATATCGCTATATAATCGACGAACTTATAAATATGCCGTATCACAGCATATCCAAGGCGAAATATTATAACGGCATCATTCGCGAAATTATCGAACTCGGCAATGCTGAAAATTTTATAATTCGTATGAGTTATTTAATTCAGCGACTGGCAATAGACAGGCTGCACGTTGTAGGGGATATATACGACCGCGGCAACGGCGCGCCGAAAATTATAGATAAACTTGCCGCTTATCATTCGCTGGATATAGAGTGGGGCAATCACGATATACTCTGGATGGGCGCGTCTTTCGGTAACGCGGCTCTTATATGTAATCTGCTGCGTATAAATTGCCTTTACCGCAATTTGCAGGTTATTGAAAACTACGGAATAAATCTGCGCCCCTTAATGAGTTTCGCGTTGGAAGAATACGCCGACGACGATTGCGAGAAATTCGTCATATCCGATCTTTACGGCACGGAAAGCGAACTCGAACGCAACGCCGTTTTACGCAAGATGACCAAAGCGGTTACCGTTTTACAATTAAAACTCGAAAACGAACTTATAAGAAATCACGGCGAATTCGAGATGGACGACAGAATTCTTTTTGAAAACGACGGGCTGACGGACAAGGAGAAAGAACTCGTTAATTATCTTATGGGGGAGTTTTCGTCAAGCAGGCGATTGTCGGAGCACGTAGATTTTCTGTTGAGAAAGGGGAGTCTGTATAAAGTTTTCAACGGAAATTTAATTATGCACGGATGCGTGCCGACGGAAGAAAACGGGGAATTTTCGCTTGTTCCCGTCGGTAACGAAAAATACTCCGGGAAAAAATTATACGATAAACTTAACGCCGTCGTTAAAAACGCCGCGCGCGGCGATAAATACGCCGTAGATTATACCTGGTATTTATGGTGCGGAAAAAAATCGCCGCTCTTCGGCCGCGATAAAATGCGTACCTACGAAAAATATTTCGGCGGCTCGTTGAGCGAAAAAGAAGATCCGTATTATAACTTCGTAAAGACGGAAGAATACTGCATTAAGGTATTAAACGAATTCGGGGCGAACGGAAAGTACGCCGTAATAGTTAACGGGCATAAGCCCGTTCGCGTAAAAGACGGCGAAATGCCCGAAAGCGGGAATTGTCGGCATATAACGATAGACGGAGGGTTATCTAAGGCGTACAGCCTAAAAACGGGGATAGGCGGTTATACGCTTATAAGCAATTCGGAAGGGTTGTATCTCGTGAGCCACGAGCCGGGGTTCTCGGTCGACGGCGTATTCAGAGGTAATTCCGATCTGAAAAGTTCAAACAGGCTGCTTAAAAAATACGACAAGCGCATACTCGTTAAAGAAACCGACGACGGAAAGGCTATGGATAAACAAATTCGGGTGCTGAAAAGTCTGTTGAAGTATTATAATCAAAAATAACGTTTTTTTAACGACGAAAACGAGCGGCTCGCGGAACTAATCTCCGGCGCGCCTGATAATCCGAATCGTCGGCACGAAACGAGCGATCGGTAAGAAATCTCGTTTTATTGTTAATCGAAAATACGAAAAATTCGATAAATAGATAAATAGGTCTAAAAAGAGTTGACAAATTTTTTCGATAGGCTATAATTAAGTTACAATCTGTGCGTTGAGCAAGACAAGTAGCGTTTGTTTACGGACCACGAGAGAGGGTGTCCTTTGGCTGGAAGACACCGGGGTTACGGGCAGATATGCGAAACCGCTTGCGGAGCGCGAAGCGTTCGCCCGCTTTAAGCGGCGATAAAGCGGTCGCTTTTTAAGCGGCAATTAAGGTGGAACCGCGGAATGACAAATTTCGTCCTTGCAATTTTTGCAAGGGCGTTTTATTTTTATTAAGGTAACAAACGGAGGAAATATTATGAAAATCAAACTTACCGACGGAAGCGTGCTTGAACTTTCCGAAGGAACTACGGTAGCGGGCGTTGCGGGCGCGATAAGCGAAGGGCTTAAACGCAACGCGATTGCAGGCAAGGTGAACGGTCATCTCGCAGACCTTTCTCACGTCATAAATGAAGACGCGGAAGTTACGATAATAACTCTTAAAGACCCCGAAGGGCTTAATATCTATCGTCATACCTGCGCGCACGTACTCGCGCAGGCGATTAAGCACATTTATCCTACCTGCGCGCTGGCTATAGGTCCGACTGTGGAAAACGGGTTTTATTACGACGTAGATTTCAAAACTCCTATCACGCAGGACGATCTTGCCAAGATAGAAGAAGAGATGAAAAAGATAATAAAGGGTAACTTTCCGATAGAGCGTTTTGAACTCCCGAGAGAAGACGCGATAAAACTTATGACCAAATACAAAGAGCCTTATAAAGTCGAACTTATCAACGACTTGCCCGAAGATTCTGTCATTTCTTTCTATAAACAGGGTGATTTTACCGATTTGTGCCGCGGACCGCACCTTCCGAGCACCGGTCTTATAAAGGCTTTCAAACTCACCACACTCGCGGGCGCGTACTGGCGCGGAAACGAGAAAAATAAAATGCTTACCCGTATCTACGGCACGGCGTTTATCAAAAAAGCGGATATGGACGCGTACTTTACCATGCTCGAAGAAGCCAAAAAGCGCGACCATACCAAACTCGGCAAAGAACTTAAACTCTTCGCTCTTCTGAACGAGGGCAAAGGTTTCCCGTTTTTCCTTCCCAACGGAATGACGCTCCGTAACACTCTTATAGATTACTGGCGTCAGATTCACCGCAGAGAGGGTTACGTCGAAGTTTCCACTCCTATAATTCTTAACCGTAGTCTTTGGGAAACTTCGGGGCATTGGGATCATTACAAAGAAAACATGTATACCACCAAAATCGACGGCGAAGATTGCGCTATCAAGCCGATGAACTGTCCGGGCGGTATGCTCGTTTATAAACTCGAACCGCATAGTTATAAAGATTTGCCTTTGCGTATCGGCGAACTCGGTCTGGTGCACAGACACGAAAAATCGGGTCAACTTCACGGATTGATGAGAGTAAGATGCTTCACGCAGGACGACGCTCATATCTTCATGACGCCTTCGCAGATCACTTCCGAAATCAAAGGCGTGGTAAAACTTATCGACGAAGTATATTCTATGTTCGGCTTTAAGTATCACGTCGAACTTTCTACCCGCCCGGAAGACAGCATGGGCAGCGACGAAGACTGGGAACAGGCGACCGACGCGCTTAAAGAGGCTTTGGACGAATTGCATCTCAAATACGTAGTCAACGAGGGCGACGGCGCGTTTTACGGTCCGAAGATCGATTTTCACCTTACCGATTCTATCGGCAGAACGTGGCAGTGCGGAACTATTCAACTCGACTTCCAACTTCCGCAAAGATTCGAAGCGGAATACGTCGGCGAAGACGGCGAGAAGCACAGACCGATAATGATTCACCGCGTGGTATTCGGCTCGATAGAGCGGTTTATCGGCATTTTGATAGAGCATTACGAGGGTAAATTCCCGCTTTGGCTTTCGCCCGTACAGATGCGAGTCATGAACGTATCCGAAAAGAGCGAGGCGTACGCCGAAGAAGTTTATAAAAAGTTGTTTGACGCGGGACTTCGCCCCGATAAGGACGTAAGAAGCGAAAAGATCGGCAAGAAGATTCGCGACGCGCAGTTAGAGCGTATTCCTTACATGCTCGTTATCGGCGAGCAGGAAGCGGCTTCGGGCGAAGTAGCCGTCCGCGACAGGGCGCAGGGTGATATCGGAAAGATGAAGATAGATGATTTTATCGAACTTTGCAAACGTCGCATCGCCGAAAAGAAATAACGAATAACTACAGCCACTCCGACCATTATTGCGGGGATCGCCACTCTTACGCTCGCGATGACAGATTAAAAAAGTGTCATTCTGAGCGTAGTGAAGCCCCTTCGGCAGGTCGCCCCCTCTTCGTCGCGCTTACGCGCGCCACCTCTCCCGCTTCAACGGGAGAGCATACTCCCGGAAGGGTGGTTTTCCGCGGAGTGTATAACACACCTTAAAAAATATCACATTATAGCGTAAAAACGGCATATATTATATCGAGAGCGTTTCAAGGAGGTCATATATGTCGTTCTTTACCACCAACGCCACGGACAGAGGTCCCGGCAGAATAACCGGTAATCCTATGAACGGGCTTTGCGAAAGAGTCGTTATTCAGGCGCAAAAAGTATTCGACGCATGCATAAGACAAACGCAGGAAGAAGGTATAACGCTGGCTTTGACGGGTTTCAATCCCGAAAACCCCGTGTACCCGCTGACGTTTTTAAGCGCGCGCAGCACCACTAATCAGGGTACGGTTACCAATATAAAGATAGATCGTTTGCCGGACCGGCAGAGATTTGCCAGAGTTCAGGCTACCGTTACCGTTCCTATGGAAGTCGTTTACACCGACGCGAACGGAGTACAGGGCACGGCGCAGTCGAGCGTTGCTATCGATCAGGATATAATAATGTACATACCCGAACCGTCGATAATTCCGTTTACGGTCGACGCGGTAGTTTCTATCGTCGCGCCCGAAGGGATATACGTCGAAGGTCCGACTTTTACGGTTACTTGTTGCATAACCATGATAATGAAAATAGTTATGCCCGTAGAACTGTTAGTGCCGAGTTACGGCTACGCGACTATTCCGCCGTGTCAGGAATACACGCAGGAAGTTTGTTCGGGATTTTTCGATTTACCCGTCTATCCGGGCGGTTAAACCCGTTTTTTTACGCGCCGCTTTGCAAAAAATGCAAAGCGGCGCTTATTTTTTATGCGTAATCGCGGTTAATGACTTGAAAAAAAACGCGTAAAGTGTTAAAATCTAACCATGAAGATTTACGCGATAAGCGACCCCCATATCAGCGGCGACGGAACCAAACCTATGGACGTTTTCGGCGGTAAATGGGTCGGATATTTACCTAAAATAGCCGAGGACTGGCAAAAAAAAGTCGATTCGGGCGACGTGGTCGTCGTTGCGGGCGACATCAGTTGGGCTATGGACTTGCCCGAGGCGGTAAAGGATATAAACGGTTTTTTCACACCGCTCAAAGGCAAAAAAGTATTCGTAAGGGGTAATCACGATTACTGGTGGAAGAGTATTTCACGCGTGCGGTCTTCTTTTTCGGACGATTTTACGTTTTTACAGAACGACTGCGTAAAATTCGGCAATAAAATTATATGCGGATCGCGCGGTTGGTGCGTCGAAGGCTCGCCCGATTTCAAGGAACAGGACAGAAAGATATATTATCGCGAAGTCGAAAGGTTGCGGCTTGCTTTTTCAAAGGTGAATCAGATAAGGGAAGACGGCGACGAAGTTATCTGCGCGGTGCATTATCCGCCGTTCAACGCCCGTCGCGACAATTCGCTTTTTACCGATCTTTTCGAGCAGAACGGAGTAAATAAAGTAATTTACGGACACCTTCACGGCAGCGAATCCCGCGCCGACTTAAAAATAGTCAAAAACGGAATAGAATATTTTTTGACTTCGTGCGATCAGGTAAACAACAAACTCACTCTAATAACCGAATAACTCAAATTCCTTACGACGGCAATAAATCACCGTCATCGCGAGCGTAGCGCGGCGATCTCCGCTATAGAAGACGGAGCGGCTTGCACAGGCGTTCGTACACCAATCTTCGGGATTGCTTCACTGTGTTCGCAATGACTCGCTTGTTTACGGTCATTCTGAGCGAAGCGAAGAATCTCCCGGAAGGGTGGTTTGCCGCGGAGAATATATACGCGACGGAAATAGTAACAGAGGCATAATATGACATTCAAAGAAACGGTAAAAAAATACGCCGACCGCTGGTTTATAAAGGCTTTCAGCGGCATGGCGCAGGGACTTTTCTGCACGCTTATAGCGGGTACTATTTTAGAGCAGATAGGCAAATGGATAGGCGATAACGCTTTCGGCGCGATAGTGCTTGCCATCGCCAAAATCGCTAAAACAGCAATGGGCTTCGGCATAGGCGTAGGCGTAAAAAAACTTACGCTGTTTTCTTGCGGGGTGGCGGGTTTCGTCGGCGCGTTTGCCGATAAAATCATGTTCAACGAATTTACCCTCACTCTCGGCTTGCCGGGTAACCCGATAGGTTCTTACGTCGTCGCGCTCTTATGCGCCGAAGTCGTATCTTTGTACGAGGGTAAAACCAAATTCGATATAATAATCGTTCCGCTCGGAGTAATGATACTCTGTATGGGCGGAATTTATCTCGCGTATCCGTTTATATGGCTTATAGAGCAACTCGGATTATTGATAGAAAAGGCGACCGAAATAACCCCGTTCTTTATGGGTATAATAATTGCCGTTATTATGGGCGTTCTGCTCACCATGCCGACGTCTTCGGCGGCGATATGGATAGCCGTCGCGGCGGGTAAAACGAGCGACGCCATGCTTATTGCGGGCGGCGCGGCGGTCGTAGGCTGTTCCTGCCACATGATAGGCTTTGCCGTGGCTTCGTTCAGAGAAAACGGTGTTTCGGGGCTTGTTTCGCAAGGTTTAGGCACGAGTATGCTTCAGATTCCGAATATAATGAAAAAACCCGTTATAATGTTGCCCGAAATTATCGCGAGCGCGATTTTAGGTCCCGTATCCACCTGCGTATTCGGGCTTAAATGTAACGCCGCGGGCGGCGGAATGGGTACCAGCGGACTCGTCGGCGTATTCGGTGTAATAGAAAAAAGTACGAATTTAGAGCCGTGGCTTTTAGGTTTAGGCATAACTCTTTTGTTGTTCGTATTGCCTGCGGCGATATGTTTCGGTTTATCCGAACTTTTCCGTAAACTCGGCTGGATATCCTTCGGCGATCAGAAACTCGACTGAATAATCCCGTAACGACCGTCATCTCGCAACGTAAAAAGTTGTCATTGCGAGCATAACATGACAATGCTTGGTACCGTCATTCTGAGCCTTTGGCGAAGCCCCCTAGGCAGGTCGCCCCCTCTCCGCCACGCTACGCGTGCCACCTCTCCCGCTTCAACGGGAGAGCATACTCCCGGAAGGGTGGTTTCTGACGGACTTAATATCATAAAAAACGAACGCTCCGCATAATTTATCGTGGGGCGTTTATTATGGGGCAGATTGAAAATCACGTTTTAACGATAGATAACCGTAAGGCAATATCTTTAAGCGGAGCGGCTGACGTGCTTTCGTTTAACGAGCGCGAAATAAGGTTTTCGCTTATCGGCGGCGGTAAGGTGGTAGTGTCGGGCGAAAATCTCAATATCGCAGGGTTTTCCAAGCAGACCGGCGAAGCGAAATTGTCGGGTACGATAAATTCGGTAAAATATTTTACTATCGGCGCGCCGTCGCTTAAAAAACTTTTCAGGTAATGTTCGTCAGCGCGGGGCAGTTTTATTATTTTGCCGAATGCCTGTTTATCGGCGCGTTATCGGGGCTTATATCCGAAATTCTTCTCGTATCGGTTCCGCTGTCGTCTAAATTCGCGGCGGTCGGAAAAATCACCGATTTTTTGCGGTTCGTCGTTGCGGGCGCAGTCTATTTTCGGCTGTCGCTTTATTTCCGGTTTCCCGACGTCAGATTGTATATGCCGCTCGGCGTAATCGTCGGAAACGCGCTCGAATACGTAACCGTGCATAAATTGCTTGCAAAATACCTTGAAACGTGGTATAATAAATTCGAGAATTACTTACGGAGTAAGATAAATGACCGAAAGAAAAATGCGAAGGCTCGTTACGGCAGGCACGGTAGTCGCCGTCGTCGTGCTGTTTCTGATGATAGTGGTTCTGATTGTTCAGATGTGCGCATTATCTGCAAGAAAGCGAAGATTGCAAAATCAAAGAAATAATCTGATAGCAGCGGAAGAAGAGTTGAAACATAAAGAAGCATTAAAGGCTTTTTACGAAACCGATGAAGGCAAAATCTATTGGGCGTTGCAATACAAATATAAGTACAATGAAAAGGAATAAAAAATACGGCATAATAGATATAGGATCGAATTCCGTTCGCGGACGCGCTTTCGCGGACGGAAAAATTATATATAACGAACTTTTTACCACTCGTCTGGGTTCGGGGCTTGCAAACGGCAGCGAATTAACCGAAAAATCCATACAAGACACCGTAAAAGCGATAAAAAATCTTGTCGGCGGTTTCAAAAAAGCCGAAGTCGGCGAAATTTACGCTTTCGCAACCGAAGCAGTCAGAAGCGCAACTAACGGCAAAAATTTCGTCGGACTCGTAAAAAACGAAACGGGTATAGACGTAGACGTCGTAAACGGCGACGAAGAGGGCGAACTCGCTCTTCTGGGCGCCGTCGGTATGGACGACGGCGGAGTTATCGATATAGGCGGGGCGAGCGCGGAAATAAGCGTCGTAAAAAGCGGAAAAATAATATATTCTCATTCTCTTCCGCTCGGAGCGGTAAGACTTTACGGCAAGTGCGGAAACGATCCGAAACTGCTCGACAAAATTATCGAAGAAAGAATAGGCGAGTACGGACGAGTTCCCGTAGGGGTTAAGTTTTACGCGGTAGGCGGCACCGCCACGACTTTGGCTGCGCTCGATTTAAGGCTCGCCGTATACGATTCGTCCAGAACCGACGGGCACGTGTTGACCGTAAACGACCTCGAAGAAGATTACAAACTTATAATTTCAAACGACGTTTGCGGCAGAATAAATAAATTGCATATCGACGAAAAACGCGCCGAAATAATTCATTGCGGGGCGTATATGTTGCTTAAAATAATGAAAAAATTCCATATAGAAGAGATTACCGTGAAAGAAAGCGATAATCTGCAAGGTTATCTTAAAAAACGGGTGTACGGTGAGGGTTATGAAAGATAAAACCAAAACGACGCTTAAAATTATCGCGATTTATATAATCGCAATCGCTTTCGCGGGGTTTAACGTGTGGGCGGTAACGAGAATTTACGACGATCTGATTACGATTTATTTCGCAATCGGCGGACTTGCCGCCACGTGGATATTTTCCGCCGTCGTTCACGAAACGGGGCATCTGATATTTGCGGGATCCGCGGGTTTCAGAGTCGTAAAATTTTCGGTTTTATGCTTCGTTTTCGACGATACCAAAAAAAGAAAATTTTCGGTCGGTCTGAACCGTGACAATCTCGGCGAGTGTATTTTTATTCCGAAAAAGGTGAGCGAAACGGACGGCGACAACGCGCAGAAATTCACGAACGTCGCGCTCGGCGGACTGATAGGCTCGGTAATTACGATTATCGGCTACGTTATCGCGTTCGCGTTCGTAAAAAACGCATACGGCAGGGCGTTTTTCGCGTGTTTCCCGCTGCCGCTCGCCGTATTCGTGATAAACGGCGTAAAGGGCGTAATCAAGGGCAGCGATATAGACGTCGCTTCCGTCGTCCGCAGTTACGCGAATACGCTCGCGCTCGACGGCTATCTGAATATTTTGTGCGAACTTAAAAACGGTAAGACTTACGCCGAAATCGACGAAAAATATTTTGACGGCAAATGCAGTCTGGCGCAGGTAAACGCCGCTCTTAACCTGTTTAAGATTCGTCGCGAAGAAGAACTCGGAAATTACGAAAACGCGACTTCTCTCGCCGAAAAAACGCTCGATAACGGAATGAACGATTTAGAGACGAAAGCCGAAATCGCTTCGATAGGTTATAACGCGGGCGTTTCGGAACTGATAGAAAAGTGCGGTTACGTTGCCGGGTATCTCGATTTGTCCGACGAACCGTTCGCTTGCAGATTGAGGCTCGAAAAGGCTAAATACGCCGGCGACGACAAATACGTCGAAGTTGCGAAAAATCCGGCGTTGAAACGCTGCGACGAGTGTTATTTTCCGGGCGACGGCAAATTCCATAAAAAACTTATCGAAAGACTGCTTTAAGCGGTCTTTTTTATACTCATCGTTGCGCTGCGGTTGACAAGATACGCTCAACGTGAAATAATTGTCTTTGCGAGACCCCTTGCGGGTCGCGGCAATTCCGAAGATAGGGGCGCGGGAGATAATATTCGCGTCTGTTTGAGCGTAGCGAAGAGTTTCCCGGGAGGGCAACTTCCGTAGCGGCGTAAACGACCGGCAAAAATCGGCTGAATTTTACGCGCGACGAAAAAGAATTTCACAAAAACGCTTTACTTATTTCTTACAATAGTTTATAATATATACTATATTATAACTTTCTACGTTAAGGAGAGTAAAATGGATATCGAAAACAAAGTCGAAGGGAGTTACGGCGCGGACCAGATACAGGTTCTCGAAGGACTCGAACACATCAGAAAACGCCCCGGCATGTATATAGCCTCGACGGACGAAAGAGGGCTTCACCATCTCGTAAAAGAGATAGTGGACAACTCCGTGGACGAGGCTCTCGCAGGCTACTGCGATACCATTACCGTAACTATCGAAGAGGACGGTTCCTGTTCGGTAAGGGATAACGGAAGAGGTATCCCCACGGGCATACACGAAAAAGAAGGCGTTTCGACGGTAGAAGTCGTTATGACGAAACCCAACGCGGGCGGCAAATTCGGCGGCGGCGGATATACGGTTTCGTCGGGTTTGCACGGCGTAGGTCTTAAAGCCGTAAACGCTCTTTCCGAATACGCTTCGGTAGACGTATATCAGAACGGAAAGCACTACCGTCAGGAATACGACAGGGGCGTTCCGCGTTCAAGACTTTTCGTCGTGGGCGATACAGACGAAACGGGTACGAGAATAACTTTCAAACCCGATTACGAAATTTTCGAAACGACGGTTTTTAACTATAATACCATAAAGAGTATTCTTCGCGACTTCGCGTTTCTTAACGCCGGTCTTAAAATCGTTCTCGAAGACAAGAGGGCGGGGCAGGAAGCGAAAGACGAACTTTTGTACGAAGGCGGTATTACCGAATACGTCGAATTTTTAAACGCCAATAAAGAGCCTATAAGTCAGGTGCTTTATTTCCGCGAAAATTACGACGCCGTTTCGGTCGAAATCGCAATGCAGTATAACGACGGTTATAACGAAAACGTAATCGCGTTCGCCAACAACGTAAATACCAAAGAGGGCGGCACGCATATCGACGGATTCCGTTTCGCGCTTTCTAAACTCGTAAACGACGCGGGTAAGAAACTCAATCTCATAAAAGACGACGACAAACTCGCGGGCGAAGACGTCAGAGAGGGCTTGACTGCCGTTATTTCGGTTAAACTCCCCGAACCTCAATTCGAGGGGCAGACCAAGACGAAACTCGGCAACAGCGAGATGAGAGGCTACGTACAAAAGGCAATGAACGAAGGTTTAGGCACGTATCTCGAAGAAAACCCCGCGTTTACCAAAGAGATACTCACCAAGTGCTTAACCGCCAAGCGCGCGAGAGAAGCGGCGAGAAAGGCAAGAGAAGCGACCAGAAAGACGGCTTTCGAAAGCACCGCGCTCCCCGGCAAACTTGCGGATTGTTCCGAAAAGAACCCCGAACTTTGCGAGATATACCTCGTAGAGGGCGATTCGGCAGGCGGAACGGCAAAACAAGGGAGAGACAGACGTTTCCAAGCGATTCTGCCCCTTCGCGGTAAAATACTCAACGTAGAAAAGACGAGAGTAAACAGGGTACTCGAAAACGAAGAAATCAAAGCGATGATCACCGCGTTCGGCGGCGGTATGCTCGAAGACTTCGACGTAACGAAAATTCGTTACGACCGCGTAATCTGTATGACCGATGCGGACGTAGACGGTTCTCACATAAGAATATTGCTTTTGACGTTCTTCTTCCGCTATATGCGCCCGCTCGTGGAGCAAGGGCACGTTTATATCGCGCAACCTCCGCTTTATAAGGCAACCAAGAACAAAGTCGACTACTATTTCTATAACGACGCGGATAAAGACGCGTTCTGCCGCGAGAACCCGCGCAGCGATATTCAACGCTATAAGGGCTTAGGCGAAATGGACAAGCAGCAACTTTGGGATACGACGATGAACCCCGCGACGCGTACTCTTCGTAAGGTTACGATAGACGACGCGGTCGAAGCGGACGCTCACTTCGCGCTTTTAATGGGCGAAGAACCCGAGCAGAGAAGAAAATTCATCGAAGAAAACGCGAAATTCGCTAACCGCGAACTCGATACCTGACGGAGGAAGGAACGATGGCTAAAAAAGAATTCGATCAGGCTTTGACGGCTGAATTCAAAAGAACTCTCGATATGACCAAAATCATAGATATCGAGGTAGAAAAAGAACTTAAACAGAGTTTTATAGACTACGCCATGTGCGTAAACCGTTCGAGGGCGATACCCGACGTAAGGGACGGTCTTAAACCCGTTCACAGACGTATTCTTTACTCGATGAACGAACTCGGTCTGACTCCGGATAAAGCGTATAAGAAGTGCGCCGCGATCGTCGGCGACGTTTTGGGTAAATATCACCCCCACGGCGACAGTTCGGTATACGACGCGCTCGTTCGTCTTGCGCAGGATTTCTCGATAAACATGCCGCTCGTCGACGGACACGGCAACTTCGGCTCGGTCGACGGCGACCCCGCGGCGGCGTACAGGTACACCGAAGCCAGAATGAGCAAAATGGCGCTCGAAATGCTTCGCGAAATCGATAAGGATACGGTAGACTTCTACCCCAACTTCGACGATACGCGTATGCAGCCCGTAGTTCTTCCCGCAAGATATCCGAATCTGCTCGTAAACGGCGCGGACGGTATAGCGGTAGGTATGGCTACTAATATTCCGCCGCACAATCTCGGCGAAGTAATCGACGGAACGGTCGCGCTTCTCGATAATCCGGATTTATCCGTAGACGATCTTCTTAAATATATCCCGGCTCCCGATTATCCCACGGGCGGCATAATAATGGGCAGAAGCGGCATAAGAAACGCTTACAGAACGGGCAGGGGCGGTTACGTTCTCCGCGCGAGATGCGAAATCGAAGAGTTCAACAACGGTACGAGAGAGAGAATTATCGTAACCGAACTCCCGTATCAGGTAAACAAACAGAAACTTATCGAAACCATTGCCGATTACGTCAAGAATAAGCGTCTCGAAGGCATTTCGAATATCAACGACGAATCCGACAGACACGGTATGAGGGTCGTTATCGAAGTAAAGAAAGACGCCAACGCGCAAGTCGTGCTTAATTCTCTGTATAAACAGACGAATTTGCAGGTTTCGGGCGGTATAATCTTACTTGCCCTTGTCGGCACGGATCCCAAAGTACTCAACTTAAAGGAAATTCTCGAATATTACGTTTCTCACCAGAAAGACGTAATCACGCGCAGAACGAGATTCGATCTCAATAAAACCAAAGAACGCGAACATATCGTAAAAGGGCTCGTTATCGCGCTTGCCAATATCGACGAAGTAATAGCGATAATCAAACGCAGTAAGGATAAAGACGACGCGTCTAAACAACTTATGGACGCGTTCCTGCTCGACGAAAAACAGACTACGGCTATTCTCGAAATGCGTCTTCAAAGGCTCACTTCGATGGAAGTCGATAAACTCAACGAAGAACTCCGTCAACTCGAAGCGGTTATCGCCGATCTCGAAGACATTCTTCAAAAGCCCGAAAGAGTGGTTGCCATTATCAAAAACGACCTGCTCGATATAAAAAACAGGTATCCCACGCCGAGAAAAACCGAAATCTCGACCGACTACGCGGATATCGGCGAAGCCGACCTTATCGAAAGAGAAGACGTCGTCATTTCTATGACGCATCTCGGCTACGTCAAGAGGTTGAGCGTTAAAGAATGTAAGGCGCAACGTCGCGGCGGCAAGGGCGTTACGGCGCACAAACCCAAAGACGAAGATTTCGTAGAGAATATGTTCGTATGCTCCACGCACGACGATTTGTTGTTCTTCTCTTCGCTCGGTAAAGTTTACCGTCTTAAAGGCTACGAAGTACCCGAAGCGCAGAAAGCGGCAAGGGGCAGAGCGATAGTCAATCTCATTCAGGTGGACAACGGCGAAAGAATAACGGCGATAATTCCGAGAAAAGAGAGAATTTCCGACAAGGCGGAAGCCGTAACCGAAGAAAACGCGGCGATTGAAGAAAATATCGATGCGGAAGTAACCGAAACCTGCGCCGAAGGCTATATCATGATGGCTACAAAGTTAGGTCTTATCAAAAAAACGCCTATTTCTCAATTCGACAGCATCAGAAAAGGCGGGAAGATCGCTATCAGCCTTCTTCCGGGCGACGAACTGATTTCCGTACAATTCACGAACGGCAAAGACGAAATTCTCGTTGGCTCCAATTACGGTAAGTGCATAAGGTTCCCCGAAACCGACGTACGCGCCACGGGCAGAGATACGCAGGGCGTAAGGTCTATGGATTTGGACGAAGGCGACTACGTAATCGATATGCAGGTCGTACACGCGGGCGATACGGTTATCACCGTTTCTTCGCTCGGCTATGGCAAGAGAAGCAGTCTTGACGATTACAGGTTACAGTCGAGAGCGGGCAAAGGTATCAAAGCGGGTATTTTCAACGAAACCACGGGCAATCTCGTAGGTATCAAACCCGTTCACGAAGGCGAAGACGTAATGATGATTTCCGACAGCGGCATTGCGATAAGGGTACTCGTCGACGAAATTTCGCTTATCGGCAGAGCGACGAGGGGCGTTAAAGTAATGCGCCTCGACGGCTCGAAGATCGCCACGGTAACGATAGCCCCGCACGAAGAAGAAGTCGAAGAACCCGAAGACGGCGAGGCAGGCGAAGAAACGTCCGGGAACGCCGAAGCAACGGAAGCGACCGAAACGACGGAAACGACCGAAACCCCGACCGAAGAATAAAAAATAATATAAATCGATTAAGCCTTCCCCCCGCGGGGGAAGGCTTACGATACGAAAGTAAATGTCCGATTTTTTATCAAAACTTAACGAAGAACAAATACAACCCGTCCTGCAAACCGAGGGCGCGGTTTTGGTTATAGCGGGCGCGGGCAGCGGCAAAACGAGAGTATTGACGAGCAGAATAGCGCATATCGTCAAAGATCTCGGCGTTTCGCCGTATAACGTGCTTGCAATAACCTTTACGAATAAAGCCGCCGACGAAATGAAAGAAAGACTTTCTCAAATGATCGACGGCGTAGAAGATATGTGGGTATGCACTATACACTCCATGTGCGTGCGCCTTTTGCGTTACGGCGCGGAAAAAATCGGTTACGGCAGAGATTTTTCTATATATTCCGAAACCGATAAGGATAAAGTCGTAAAAAGGGTAATAGTATCGCTGGGGCTGGAAGTCGATCAATACGCAAAATCGGCTAAAAATCTCATTTCTGCGAGAAAGACCAAAAATTTGTCGATCGAAGAATTTGAAAAAGACAACGCCCGTATGAAAAATATCGGCGATATCGTCAGGATTATGAAAGGTTACGAAGAAGAATTAAAACGTTCCAACGCCTTCGATTTCGACGATTTGCTCATAAAGACACACGAACTTTTGTCCGAAGACAGAGAAACTCTCGAAAGATTTTCGAACAGATTCAGATATATTCATATCGACGAGTTTCAGGATACCAACGCCGTTCAATACGACATCGTAAAAATGCTTTCTTACGCCCACGGTAATATATTCGCCGTAGGCGACGACGATCAGAGTATTTACGGCTGGCGCGGCGCGGATATAAATAATATTCTCGGTTTTGAAAGAGATTTCAAAAACGCCAAAGTATATAAACTCGAACGTAACTACCGTTCGACGAAAAAAATTCTCGACGTCGCGAATACGGTAATCAAGCATAATACCAACCGTAAAGACAAAACTCTCTGGACGGGCAACGACGACGGCGTAAACCCCGAAGTCTATATCGCCGACGACGAATCGGGCGAGGCGCAATATACCGCTATTCAGATAAAAAATCTCGTCAGGATCATCCAGATCTGACTGCAGGATCTC
>OLYC01001451.1_pt1 | contig 16249 bp, 9 predicted proteins | sample 1674271 | NCBI WGS metagenome assembly OLYC01 (sample SAMEA103958154, study PRJEB25191) | human gut metagenome
TGCCTTTATACCCAGGGCGTTGCCCTGGGCTAAGAGCTTCTGCCCTTTCAGGGCGTTCCAACCGTACAGGTCGATAAATCTCAAATTTGTATTTGTTTATTTATTTGCTGAGATCGAAACCAACGCGGATGCCATCATAGTTTTTGGAGATTTCGCCGATAGTACCGAGAGTGGTGTTGCCGCTCAGGGCAGTCAGCGTCTGGATGATGGTAAGCAGTTTCTTCGACTCGAAGAGGATGCTGATGCCAGATGTGTTCTTAGTGGCGAAACCATTGAGGCTAAGCAGCAGACGGCCTTTCAGGTCGATGGCGTGAGTCTTCTCGTCGAAGGTGTAAGTGCCGCTCCATGACTTTCCGTCTATCTTGGCATTGAAGGTGCCGTCCTCGTTGAACTTGAAATAAGTGTTCGAACTGCTGAATCCAGCTTTCTGATAATAGGAGCTTAACTTTTCCTCCACCTTCTTAGCAGCGATTTCACCACCCGCTTTCGCCAACAGGTTCTCTGAGGTAAAAGCGCAGCCAGGCGATTTATATTTCCATGTGTGGGCGCAGAGGTCGGCTTTCTTGAATGTGGTTGAGCCAATCACGTTGTCGAGAATGCTTCCCACGATGCTTCCCACCTTGCTTGTGGTGGAGCCTGTGGTGTTGCTGCTGTTTCCGCCAGCATAGCCCAAGAGTCCTGCTAATACTCCTACGGCAGAAGCCTTGGTATTGACAGTGTCGGCAGAATGTGTCTTCGAAGAGTCTGTTGTGGCTGTGGAAGCTGTTGTTGCTGTCGATGTTGAAGATTTGGAGGAAGTCTTCTTGGCAGTGGTGGTAGACTTCTTCTTCTTAGTAGTAGCCTTCTTTTTCTTGGTTGATTTCTTGGCAGGAAGGCTGCTCATTTCGGATGTTGTGGCGCTCTCGGCGCATGTCTCGTTGGCAAGGCTGCCTGTGGTACATGTCAGCACAAGGGCAACCATCATGAATACTTTCTTCATTTTTGTTGATACTTTTTTGATGTTTTCAAGTTGAAGAACTCCTTTTTTCTCTCTCTTTTGACCTCTGAATCTCTTGTGTTCAGAAGCCCAGTGTGGAGTTTATGCTTTTTCGGGTGCAAATATCGCAAAAAAAGCGCAGATGGAGAAAGGGGAATGGATATTTTTTTGTAGTTTTTTCCCTATTTCTCCTTGATTTATGTCAAAAAATGAGGTTTTTAGTGTTCTTTTCTCACTTTTTTCGTGGTGCTTGTAGTCAGAATATCTTACCTTTGCAACATTACAAATCGCAATAGGTTATGGATTATAGTTTAATTAAGGTCAATGCAGAGGTTGAGAATCTTGCACAGGACAAATGCCAGCAGATTCTTCATGACCGACGTGAAGCCCTCGCTAACAAGGTTAGAAGAAGAGCTTAAAAAACAAGAGAGATTGTTTTCTCAAAAAGACACAAAAAGAATTGACATTCCGGGAACGTCGTTTCCCGTGTAACGTAAAAGGTCCCGTTGACAGAACTTGGTTCTGCGACGGGACCTTTTATGGTTTTATTGTTTTCTTTAACTTCCCATTTCTGAAAAGTTCGTTGAGCTTTTATTTTCCAGCCTCTTCCTTGGTAGCCTTCATGATGACTTCCAGGTGGTTGCCTGGCTTGAGGACGATATTCTTAAGGAAGTCGCCTATAGCCTTGCCGTCTACGCTGCTTACTGTCTTCACGTAATCGGTGTGCAGGTCGATGCCGTTGATGACATAGTTGCGCAGGATGCCAGTCCAGTAGCCATTGGTCTTGGCGTCTACCGAAGCCTGCTTGGTCAGAATCTCCTTGATCTTCTGCAGGTCGCTGGCGTTAGGCTGTTCTATGGTAGTCTTCAGGCCAGAGAAGAAGTAAGGCAGAGCCTCGTCGAGCTTCTCGGGGTTGAGCTGTGCGCTGCCGGTCAGGCTGAGTGCCAGCTGTCCGTCCCAGTCGAGCTCCATGCTTGCCTCGGCTCCTGCATGGTAGGCTGCACTCAACTTCTCGCGTATGTTGCGCAGATAGTCCATCTGGAGCAATCGTGCAGAGATGTCGGCGAGCACGCTTGTCTGCAGGGTGTAAGGAGTCTTGGCATACCATATCTCGGTCACCTGCGACATTGGGTTCTCCATGCTTTTGGTGAAGATGTTCTTCACCTCGCCTGTAGCTACAGGGATAGCCTTGTTCTTCAGCTTGGCGCCCTTGTTTGGGATAGAGGCGATGTACTGCTCGATGAGTGGCAGGAGAGTGGCCTCGTCGTAGTTGCCCACGAAGAAGAAGGTGAAGTCCTTTGCATTGGTGAACATCTGCTTGCCCAGTTCGAGCACGCGGTCGTAGTTGACAGCATCGAGGTCTTCGGTCTTAGGGATGCGTGCCATCTTGTTGCCCATGTAGATGGTGCTCTGCAGCGAATCCTGGTAAACCATCTCTGGGTTCTTGCTCTGGTTGGCAAGAGCGGTCTTGATGGTGCTCAGGAGGTTGGCAGCCGATTTCTCGTCCTTGCTCAGCGCTGTCATCTTGAGGTAGATGAGCTGCATGAGGGTTTCGATGTCCTTAGGAGTAGAGTTGCCTGAGAGTCCATGCTTGAAAGGAGTGATGGTGTAAGCCACGCTTGCCTGCTTGCCTGCGAGGGCTTTCTCGAGGTCGTTGCTTGAGAACTGGCCCAGACCGCTGGCGTTGAGCAGCATGCCGCCCATGAAGGCAAAGGTGTAGTCGGCCTTGTCGAGTGCTGCGTAACCTACGTTGGCTGTGGCAGCAAACTGTATCTCGTTGTCCTTGTAGTCGGTCTTCTTCAGCACCACCTTGGCACCGTTGGAGAGGGTGAGGGTCTTGAATCCCAACTTCTTGTCTTCTGCTGTGCTCTTGATCTTGCCAGCCTTAGGCTTCTGGGCGATGAGAGGCTCCTGCTTCACATTGTCCACATAGGCCTCGAGCTTCTCGCCGCGCACCTGCTTCACGATGTCGGCAAGCTCCTGCTCGGTGGGATAAACAGCACCGTCGGCCTCGCGCATCATGACGAGTGACACCAGGTTGGTGTCGGTTTCGCAAATCAACTGCTTGGCGTACTGGTTGACAGCCTCTACAGGGATGTGAGGCACCAGCATCTGATAGATCTGATATTCGTCCTCTACCGAAGGGATAGGCTCGTTGCTGGTGAAGTTGTCAACATATTGAGTGGTGAACTGTTCGTTCTTCATCTTGTCGCGATTGGTGTAAACCTTCTCCATCTGGCTCATAAACTCATCCTTGGCACGCTGATACTCAGTGGCGGTGAAGCCGAAGTCGTGTGCACGCTTCAGTTCGCGCATCACGGCGGCATAAGCCTCCTTCATCTGTCCGTCCTTGGCAGCGCCGAAGGAAGTGAGCGCCTCCTTGGTGCTTGAGAGCAGATAGTCGCCAATGCTGGTTCCTGCCTGCAGATAAGGGCAGTCGGGCTCCTGCGATTTCTCGTTGAAGCGGGCATTCATCATGCTGGCAAAGATGTTGTCCATATAGCCTTTGAGCAGATAGTCGACACCGTTCTTCAGCGAGTCGGGTGTGGCTTCGTGCTTCATGAAGATCTGGAAGATGCCCATCTGCTGCTCCTTGTCCTTGTCTACCACGTAGATGCCCTGGTTGTTGTCGGGCACTTCCACGGGCACTACTTTGGCAGCGTTGGCTGGCACCTTGATGCCTCCGAAGAGCTTCTTGATTTGTGCCTCGATATGGTCTACGTCCACGTCGCCGACGATGATGATAGCCTGGTTATCTGGGCGATACCACTTGCGGTAATAGGCGCGCAGGGTCTCTGGGTCGCAGCCGTCGACGACGCTCATCAGTCCGATAGGCATGCGGTAGCCATACTTACAGCCAGGGTAGAGCTTAGGAAGGGCACGCTCCAGTATGCGCTGCTGTCCCACCATGCGCATACGGTACTCGTTGTGCACCACGTCGCGCTCGTCGTTGATGGCTTCCTTGGTGAGAGAGATGCCGTTGCTCCAGTCTTTCAGGATGAGCATACATGAGTCTACTGCCGACACGCGTGTGGTGGGCACGTCGGTGAAGTAGTACACGGTTTTCTCAATAGAGGTGTAGGCATTGAGGTTGCGGCCATATTCCACACCGATGCTCTGCAGGTATTCCTGGAGGCTGTTGCCCTGGAAGTGCTCAGAGCCATTGAAGGCGAGGTGCTCCAAGAGGTGAGCCAGACCTCGCTGGTCGTCGTTTTCGTTGATAGAGCCTACTTTCTGTGCGATGTAGAAGCTGGCTACATGCTCAGGGAAACTGTTGTGTCGGATGTAATAAGTCAGACCATTGTCCAAATGGCCTATTCTCACATCTTTGTCTACCGGGATAGGTGGCATCATCTGAGCCATGGCCTGTCCGGCAGTAAGCAGCACGATGGCTGCAGCAAAAAACTTCTTAAGTTTCATAATAGCTGATGTTGGTTTATATATATATATAATAATGTGTATTTATTCTTCTTTCATAAACTTGATGCTGCAAAAGTAGCACATTTCTAACGACAAAGCAAGCATTTTGGAAGTTTTTTCCCAAAATGCCTGCATTCTTAACATTAAACTAACATTCCACTAACATAACCTAACATTAGGTTCTGTTTTTCAGCTCTTCGCTTTCAGAAAACTGTTCATCCAGCTGCCACGATAGAGGCGGATGAGGAACAGGATGCCGCGGAAAGTCAATTCGGTGGCCATGGCTATCCATACACCTTCCAGGCCGAAGCGCTGCGAGAGGGCATAGGCCAGGGTGAGGCGCACCAACCACATTGTTCCCAGGTTGATGGCGGCAGGCTTGAAGGTGTCGCCGGCTCCCACGCAGACACAATAGGTCACGATGCTGGCAGCAAAGAACGGTTCGGCAAAAGCCTCTATGCGAAGACAGCGTGTGCCTAAGTCGCAGATGGCGTCGACGGGAGAGAGTACTGCCATCATGCCCGGTGCAAAGAGATACATGACAACACCCATCACTGCCATTACGGCCATGCCGAGACCCACCGTCATGTAGGCAAAATTGCGGCACAAGTCGATGCGGCCAGCGCCATGGGTCTGACCAACGAGCGTGGTGGCGGCATCGCCTATTCCGTAGCCAGGCATATAGCACAGGCTCTCGGCGGTGATGGCAAATGAGTGGGCGGCAATGGCGATGTTGCCCAATGGCGCCACTATCATGGTGCTGACAATCTGTGCACCGCTCATCAGGATGTTCTGTATGGCCAAGGGAATGCTTATCTTGAAGGCATTGCGCACGTATTCGCGTACCCAGCTGAAGCGAATCTTGTCCTGACGCAGGTTGAGAATCTTGTTGTGGCAGGCTGCCTGCCAAAGGTTGGGCAGCGAGATGCAGACATAAGCTAAGGCGGTTCCGAAGGCTGCGCCCACCACGCCCATGTGCAGCACATAGATGAAGATGTAGTTGAACACGACGTCGCACAGGCAGATCAGAATTGCCATGACGCTGGGCGTGTGCATGTTGCCTGCGGCCTTGAGCATCATGCCCGACATGTGGTACAGGTAGACAAAGGGCAGCACGAGGCTGTAGACCAGGAAATAGGCCGATGACTTGTCGGCAATGTCATCGCCTCCGCCCAACCAGTGGGGCAGGGGAGAATGAATGCCCACGCCGATGAGGGCTATCAGGATGCTGAAGATGATGCCGCAGAGCAGCGAGTGGCGAAACACCTGGCGTGCTTTGCCGAAGTCGTTGGCTCCGATGAAGTGGGCTACCTGCACTGAGAAACCAGTGGCAAAGGCACTCAGCAGGCTGCCGATAAGCCAGGTGGTGGACTCGATGAGTCCGATGCTCGCTGAAGCCTCTGCACCCAAATGTCCCACCATAGAGGCGTCGATAAAGAACATCATGACGGTGGAAATCTGTGCCAGCATGGAGGGAATACTCAAGCCTACGATGAGGTTCAGTTTCTCACCGCGGTGCATGGAGCGTCCTGCCCGTATCGATTCCATCAGATATTCTGTCTTTTTGCTATATAACATAATGTTTGTACTGCCATTTATAGTTTTCTGTTGAACTGCCCAGTAGTATGTAGGAACAGTCAAAGCGAGAAAATGGCGATCCCTCTTAAAAGGAATCGCCATTTTTATGATTTGAATGTTAAATTTCTATTTATCCCAAAATACAAGATCTTATCACCTTTAAACAAAACCTCTATCTATTGGGTTGAATTCAGCGGATAAGAAAAAGAGAATCTTGAAAACTCTTTTCTATATCCTGACTTCATTCACTTTTCGTCGTCCTTGAATAACAATCTCTTATTTACCTTTAGATTCTAATACCTGTCGTCCTTGAATAACAATCTCTTGTTTACCTAAAACTAATAACCTATCACAATCTATTACCTAACTAAAAACCTAAAACTTATAATTCTGGTGCAAAGGTACTACTATTCTTGAAATCTGCAATACTTTTGCGTATATTTTTGCATGAAAATAACATTTTTTTTGCTTATAAGCCCAAAATGTGTGCGAACACATACACTTGTTTATTCTTTGAAACATATTTTTAGAATTTGAATTTTGGAGCATCTGGAGTTAAGGAGTTTCTTCAGGAGTTAAGGAGTTAAAGGAGTTAAGGAGTTAAGACAACAGCTTTGTGGGCTTGTGAATTTTAACATTAAACATTCCCTCAAGGCTATTGTTTTAACTCCTCAGCGACCGAAGGGAGCGATAACTCCTTTAACTCCTTAACTCCCAAATAAACTGAAACTCCTCCGAGTTGATGGGGAAAATAAAAAAGTCCTGTGCCGAAGAAGCACAGGACTTTCTGTATGGAGGAATAGAATTATTTCTTAATCCATTTGCCATCGGTGTACCAACCCTTGAGCACAATCTCGAATTTGAGCATTGAGTAAGCAGGAATGGTGGAACTGCTGCTCTGGCTGGAACCATAGCCGAGAGTGTAAGGCATGTAAACCATCCAGTGGTCGCCGATATGAGTCATTTTCATCAGGGCAGTGGCAAATCCGTCGACAACGCCCTTCACAATGAAATTGCTGGTCCGAGCCTTGTTGACATCATAGTCGCCGGTGAAGTTGTGGTCGAAGATATAGTCGTTCTTCAGCATGCCCTTGTAGCTGACCATCACCGAGTCGGTGTAGAGAGGGCGCACGGCAGAACCTTCGCCCTGCTGCATCACCTGTACCACGATGTTGTCTTCCTGCTCATTGAAGGTAGGAGTGACAGGCTGGTTGTTGAGATCCGTATTTCCCGTCTGGTTCTCCATACTCCAATTGCGGTAGACGTGCCATCCGTTGGCTTCTCCCTCCTGCTTGGCCTTGACGAGAATCTCGGCAAAAGCCGTCTTGTTCTTTGCCTGCCAGTCGTCGTACTCGGAGTCGGTGTTTTCGTCAGTCTCGCTGCATGATGCCAGCACAAGAGCCGACATCATGAGCAGAAACAGATATTTCAAATTCTTCAAATTCATCTATGTGTATTTGATTTTTTCCGTTGTTCGTTTAGAAGTTCTTGATCTCCGCGCCAAGCTTCTTCAGTACGCTCGTGATGCTCACACGGTCCTCGATGATGCCGCGAAGCTCGCTGATGGCAACACGCTCCTGCTTCATCGTGTCACGATAACGCAGAGTAACCTTGTGGTCGTTAGGAGTATCGTGGTCTACGGTGATACAGAACGGAGTACCGATGGCATCCTGACGACGGTAACGCTTGCCGATAGAGTCCTTAGGATCGCCATAGTGGGTGTTGAAGTGGAACTTCAGCTCGTCAACGATCTCGTGAGCCAATTCGGGCAGGCCGTCCTTTTTGTCGAGTGGGAATACGGCACACTTCACAGGAGCCAATGCCTCAGGCAACTTCAGAACCACGCGGCTATCGCCGTTCTCGAGCTTCTCCTCGCAGTAAGAGTGGCACATCACGCTGAGGAACATACGGTCTACACCGATAGAAGTCTCTACATCGTAAGGCACGTAGCTCTCGTTCTTCTCAGGATCGAAGTACTTGATAGAGCGGCCGCTGAACTTCTCGTGCTGAGAAAGGTCGAAGTTGGTACGGCTGTGAATGCCCTCTACCTCCTTGAAGCCAAATGGCATCTTGAACTCGATGTCGGTAGCAGCGTTGGCATAGTGGGCCAGCTTCTCGTGGTCGTGGTAGCGATAGTTCTCGTTGCCCATGCCGAGTGCCTCGTGCCATGCCAGACGAACCTTCTTCCAGTACTCAAACCACTTCATCTCGGTGCCAGGCTGGCAGAAGAACTGCATCTCCATCTGCTCGAACTCGCGCATACGGAATACAAACTGGCGAGCCACAACCTCGTTGCGGAATGCCTTACCTATCTGGCAGATACCGAAAGGAAGCTTCATGCGGCCTGTCTTCTGAACGCTCAGGTAGTCGACAAAGATACCCTGGGCTGTCTCAGGACGCAGATAAACCTTGCTGGTAGCATCGCTCGCTGCACCCATCTGGGTAGAGAACATCAGGTTGAACTGACGAACGTCTGTCCAATTCTTGGTGCCGCTGATAGGGCATACGATGCCCTCGTCCTCGATGATCTGCTTCAGCATCTCGAGGTTAGGACCCTGCATGGCCTCGGTGTAGCGGGCATGAAGGTCGTCGAACTTCTTCTGATTCTCCAAGACGCGAGGATTGGTGGCGCGGAACTGAGCCTCGTCGAAGCTGTCGCCGAAGCGCTTCTTAGCCTTGGCGATCTCCTTGGCGATCTTCTCCTCGTATTTGGCCATGTGGTCCTCGATGAGCACATCGGCGCGATAACGCTTCTTCGAGTCGCGGTTGTCGATCAATGGATCATTGAACGCATCCACGTGACCTGAAGCCTTCCAAACAGTAGGGTGCATAAAGATGGCTGCGTCGAGACCCACAATGTTCTCGTGCAGCAATACCATGCTCTGCCACCAGTACTGCTTGATATTGTTTTTCAGCTCGACACCGTTCTGACCATAGTCGTAAACGGCTGCCAAACCATCATAAATTTCGCTACTTGGAAACACGAAGCCATACTCTTTGCAATGGCTTACAATCTTCTTAAAAACATCTTCTTGTGCCATGATGAAATCTTATATTTTTCAAATTTTCGGCAAAGATACGCCTTTTTCTCGAATTTTCTTTGTATTTTTGCCTAAAATATATAAAATAAGTATTAAAAGCTATCTATGAGCGACGAAATTAAAGACAAAGACGAACTTCAGAAGGGTGGTGAGCCACAAGATTTGGATGCGGCTGAACAGCATTCCGACTACAAGCCTGTCAACAGGTTTGATGCTTCGGCGGTGCGCCATCTTAGCGGAATGTACCAGAACTGGTTCCTCGACTATGCCTCCTATGTAATTCTCGAGCGTGCCGTGCCTCATATCGAGGACGGACTGAAGCCCGTGCAGCGACGCATACTGCACTCGATGAAGAGAATGGACGACGGAAGATACAACAAGGTGGCGAATATCGTGGGACACACCATGCAGTTTCACCCGCATGGTGACGCCTCTATCGGCGACGCACTCGTACAGATGGGACAGAAAGACCTGCTCATCGACACACAGGGAAACTGGGGAAACATCCTCACCGGCGACCGTGCGGCGGCTTCACGATACATAGAGGCGCGTCTGTCCAAGTTCGCGCTCGACGTGGTGTTTAATCCCAAAACAACCGACTGGCAGCTCTCCTATGACGGCCGCAACAAGGAGCCTATTACGCTCCCCGCCAAGTTCCCCTTGCTGCTGGCACAGGGAGCAGAGGGCATTGCCGTAGGTCTGAGCAGCAAGGTGCTGCCACACAACTTCAATGAGCTTTGCAATGCTGCCGTACACTATCTCAAGGGCGAGCCTTTCACCATCTATCCCGACTTCCCTACGGGTGGAGCCATCGATGTGGGCAAGTATAACGACGGACAGCGTGGAGGCGTGCTGAAGGTGCGTGCCAAGATAGACAAACTCGACAACAAGACGCTTGTCATCACCGAGATTCCTTTCAGCAAGACCACCGGAAGCCTCATCGACTCCATCACCAAGGCGGTGGAGAAGGGAAAGATAAAGGCCAGAAAGATAGAGGACGTTACCTCTGCCAACGTGGAAATCCTCGTCCATCTGGCTCCCGGAACCTCTTCCGACAAGACCATGGACGCACTCTATGCCTTCAGCGACTGCGAGATCAACATCTCGCCCAACTGCTGTGTCATCGAGGACAATAAGCCTTGCTTCCTCACCGTGAGCGATGTGCTGCGCCACAGCGTAGACCGCACCATGGGACTGCTGCGCAAGGAGCTGATGCTGCGCAAGGGTGAACTGGAGGAGCAGCTCTTCTTCTCCTCGCTCGAGCGTATCTTCATCGAGGAGCGCATCTACAAGGAGCGCAAGTTCGAGCAGAGCAAGAGTCAGGACGAGGTTGTGGCCTTTATCGCCTCGAAGCTGGAGCCTTTCAAGGACAAGCTCTTCACCGCTGTAGTCGACGGAAAAGGCAAAGTGGAGTATGCATTCCACAGAGAGATAACGCGCGAGGACATTCTGAAACTCCTTGAAATCAAAATGCAGCGCATCCTGAAATATAATAAGGACAAGGCCGACGACCTCTTGCTGAAAATCAAAGCCGAACTGGCGGAGATAGAGAACGATCTCGCCCACATGACTGATGTCACCATCAACTGGTTTGAATATCTCAAGACCAAGTATGGCAAGGCGCATCCACGACGCACCGAGATAAGAAACTTCGACACCATCGAGGTGACCAAGGTGGTGGAGGCCAATCAGAAACTCTACATCAACCGACAGGAAGGATTCGTGGGTACAGGACTGAAGAAGGATGAGCTGGTGTGCAACTGCTCCGACCTCGACGATATCATCATCTTCTATAAGGACGGAAAGTTCAAGGTGACCAAGGTGGCCGACAAGATCTTCGTGGGAAAGAACATCCTTCATGTGCAGGTGTTCAAGAAGAACGATAAGCGAACCATCTACAACTGTGTGTATCGCGACGGCAAGCAGGGCGAATACTTCATCAAGCGATTCAACGTGACGTCGATGACACGCGACAAGATGTACGACATCACGCAGGGAACGCCCGGAAGCCGTGTCGTCTACTTCACGGCCAACCCCAACGGCGAGGCTGAAATCATCAAGATAACACTGGATCCAGACCTCTCGAAGAAGCGACAGAGCATCTTTATCGAGAAAGACTTCTCGGATATTATCATCAAGGGACGTGCCGCCAAGGGCAATCTGCTCACCAGGAGAACCATCCGACGCATTGGTCTGAAGAGTCATGGACACAGTACCTTGGGAGGAAGAAAGGTGTGGTTCGATCCTGATGTCAACCGTATCAATTACGACGAGAACGGACGTTTCCTCGGCGAGTTTAATGACGATGAATATATCTTGGTGGTTCTCGACAATGGCGAGTTCTATATCACCAACTTCGACCCCAACAACCACTATGAGGACAATATCCTGCGACTGGAAAAGTGGGACGAGCATAAGATATGGACTGCTGTTCTCTATGATGCCGACAACGAAGGCTATCCTTACATCAAGCGATTCACCATGGACGCTGCCAAGCGCCATCAGAACTTCCTTGGCGAGAATGTCAACAGCAAGCTGATTCTCCTGACCGATACAGTTTATCCTCGTATCAAGGTGACTTATGGAGGTGTGGATGCTGTGCGTCCTGCCGAGGAAATCGACGCCGAGCAGTTTATCGCACAGAAGAGTTTCAAGGCTAAGGGAAAACGACTCTCTACCTGGAACATAGGTTCTATAGAGGAAATAGAGCCGACCCGTTTCCCAGAGCCTGCAGATACAGCCGATGCTGCCGACGCAGCCGAGGGCGATGAGACGACAGCCGAGGGCGATGCTGCCGACGGCAAAGTGTCGTCCCGGACAAAGGCAAAATCATCCGACGAGAACCTCGACCCTGATGCCGGCAAGAGCCAGCAACAGATTATCGATGAGTTGACAGGACAGACAAGCCTCTTCGACGATAAGAACTTTACTGCGGAAGACGAAAAAGACCGCGACTGGCTGAAGGATCAATAGGGGAGTTGCTTCAGAAGTTAAAGAAGAAACTTCCTTCCCCAAAAAGAAAGCCGCCCCAGAAGCTTAAAGCTATCTGTGGCGGCTTAAAAGAAAAGATTTACCCTGTATTATTACTCAATAATAATCAAAACTCTACGGCATTCCTCCTTTGAACAGCCGTTGCTGTCGCCAATGGCCTTCCCCAACTTGATGTCGAAGTCCTTGATGCCTTGTTTCTTCAGGAAGTTGACAACATTGTTCAGACGACCCTCGCTGAGTTTGTAGTTCTTTGAAGAAACTCCGTCCGACGAAGCCTCACCGATGATGGTAAGCTTGTAGTCGCCCTGTTCCTTCAGGGTGTTGATAAACTTCTTCAAGCGAAGTCTTTCCTGAGTCGTGATGTTGGTCTTGTCTACGGTGAAGAATACCTCGTAAGATTTCACCTTCTTCGACTTCTCGCAGTCGTCGAGCAATGACTGCAGCTCGGCATTGTCCTTGCGGCAAGCCTTCAGACTCTCAGACAATCCGTCGTATGCACGCTGCTTTTCAGCCAATTGCTTTTCGTAGGCTTCCTTCATTTCGGCCTGATCTCTCAGAGCCTTGTAGTAGCGGGCCTTGTTGCTTGGCATCACCTTGCTGACGAAGTTGAAGCGAAGAACCACTCCTGCACTGTACATTCCTTTAGGAGTCAAGTCCTTGTTGAGAGGCAGATAGCTGTATCTGCCGAATACGCCTGCTGTCCAGCGAGAGGAAAGGTCGTATTCCAACGACAGGGTTGCCGGGATATACATCGCATCTACATGTTCGTTGAAGGCATGACTCTTCATGTAGTTGTGGGTGTAGACGTTGTAGTATCCTTCACCCTTGGCAACAGCCATTTCTCTGCAAGAGAAGGTTGTGGAGTTGCGGCTCCATCCACGCAGATAACCGACACCGACTCCCAACCAGAGGTTGAGCTGCTGAGCCTTGCGGTTGTGCCAGAACTCCATGATGTTGAAGTCTACATTCAGGTCGGCCATGGCGTACTGCATGGTATAGCGGTTCTGGAATCTGTCCATCTTGGTCTCCAAGGTCGTAGGATAGGTTTTTCCTGTAGAAGGATCTTTTATCTCATAATCCTTGTTCGTTGTGGTAGAGAGCATGCCCTTGTCTGTCGACCTGAGCATGTCGTACTCTAAGTTCAAACCCAGTCTTACCCAGGGCTTGATATTGTATTTCACTCCGACACCTCCGAAGGGCATGATGTGCTTTCTTTTAGCTATCTCGTCCATACCCCTCATGCCATGATACAGAGTTCCTCCTCCCTGGATGTAAACCGACCAAGTGTGAGTACGCACCGTATCATTGTAGGTTTGTGCTTGGAGTGTGGCAGCCGTCGCTAAGACGGCGACTGCCATGGTTAAACGTTTTATTCTCATAATTGTAACTGCTTTGAATTTGTAATGCGGTAGCATATCGGCATGAGATGTTCATGCTCTTTCTGCAGATTCTTACTTATTCGGGATACTCGAAAGTTGGAGTTCCTGTTGCATCAGCATCATTTTGCAAGTAAAAGTTGCACTTCAAAACCGACATGATGACTCCATCTTTATAGGTAGTCAAGTTAAGCAATGTGTTGCTGACTCCTCCATAGGAGAGGCTATTCTTTCCTTTGGCATCCACGTAAAGGATGTGTAAGATGTTCTTAACGGTTGAAGTAATATTATAATTCATCTGCTCTGGCACTTTGGCTATTCTGATAACCTTCTTGCCGTTGGCGAGTTGCATGGGCTGGAGTGTACCTGCCACAACTTCTGTTGTTGAAACAACTTGCTCGGTATTTACCTTGATTAAGTTGTTGTTCTGTACCGTGCCTGTATAAGCTGAATAGTAGGCGTTGCACAGGATAGTAGGCTTCTGTACCTCAAGCATGTCTGAGATGATTTTCTTCAGTTCTGGATTTGCATTGACTGCTACCCACATAGAAGGCTCCATGTATACAGAGGTCTTGTCGGCTGAATCCTGATAGATTCCGTTGTCGGCAGCCATCTTTTCCAGTTGCTTCAGCATGGCCTGTGAGTTGGCATCCTGCTTGTCCTTCAGCTCATTAATGGCTGTGGTAAGGGCAGTCTGCAACTTGGTGTTAGATTTTACTACCTTGCTAACTCCTTTAGCGATAGCAGTGTTGAGAGCTGCGGTCTGTGCGGTGATAGCATCAACCACTCCTGCGATTTTGAGATTCATGTCGGTAGTCTGCTGGGTGATGGCATTCTTGATGCCGTTCTCCAAACCTGTGATAGAGCCCTTGATCTCTCCACCCTGTGTGGTGATGGCTGTTCCGAGAACTGAGCCCTGAGCGTTGACTGCTGCTACGATGACGTCACCATTCTTACCGATGGCTGTAACGATCTTGCCGCCCTGCTGCTCTATCATCTCCTTCAGAGCAATGAGCTGGTTCTTCATGCCGTTCTCCATGTTGACAATGGCTGTCGTGTTGTCACTCAACTTAACGGTGAGCTGTCCTGTCATGTCATCGATGCTACCCTTTACTGCTGTGTAGCCTGCGGTGATGTTGGTGTTCACATTGTCAATGGCGGTCTTCAGGTTGCTGAGTTCTGTCTTGATCTCGCCAAGTGAAGTGTTGTTGTTTCCAAGTTTGTTCTCCACTGCTGTGAGACGGAGGTCGAGCGTGGTGTTGATCTTGTCGTTGACAACCTCAATCTTTGCGAGTCCTGCACCAACGGTGGTGTTGATGGCTTCTATCTTGCTACCCAGAGTAAGAGTCTGGCTCTTCAATTCTGTTGTGAGGTCGAGGATACTATTCTTGAGCTGTGCTACGATGAGTGAGCCGTTGGTGTCGATGGTGAGGCGGAGCAGTTTGCTCTGTGCTTCGAACGTATCACTCATTTGACCAATAGCAGTCACGATCTTTTTGCCATGATTGTCAATCTTGGTATTCAGCTCGGTGAAACCATTAACAAGCGTGGTGTTGATCTGAGCAAGACCATTCTTTGTTGTCTTCTCAAGAAGCTTGATGGCACCCGTGTTTTTGTTTATCTCTACCTTGATGTCAGCGAGACCAGTCTGTACAGCTAAGGTGAGCGCATTGAGACGTGCATCCAGACTCTTTGTTTGGTCGTTGATAGCCTTGATGATGGCATCAGCCTTAGCCACGATGGTAGCATTGAGGAGCTTGCCAGTGGTGTCAATCTGCAGGCGCAGAACCTCACCATTTCTGTCCATTGCGGTCACCATCTTATTGCCATTTTCGTCTATAGTGGTCTTGATAGCTGTGAAACCGTTCAAGAGAGTTTCGTCTATCTTGAGCAAGCTGGTGTTGATATTGCCCAAGCTACCCTGAGTATTGTCATCGAGGAGCTTGATGGCACCTGTGTTCTTGTTGATTTCCACCTTGATGTCCTTCAGACCTGTCTCTATAGCTGTGGTCAGAGCATTGAAGCGCTCTTTCATAGTAGAAGTCTGGTCGTTGATAGCCTTGATGATAGCCTCGGCGTTAGCTATTAAGGTAGCATTGAGGAGGTTGCCTGTGGTGTCAATCTGCAGACGCAAAATCTCACCATTCTCGTTCAAAGCGGTCACAATCTTGTCACCATTATCGTCTATCGTTGTCTTGATGGCTGTGAAGCCATTGAAGATCGTCGTGTTGATGGTGTTGAGACCAGCCTTCAGGCTCTCGCCCTGTGCTGTGATGGCACCAGTGTTGTTGTTGATCTCCACCTTGATGTCGGCCAATCCGCCCTTCACGGCAGCTGTCAAGGCTGCTATGCGCTCAGCCATGGTGTTGCCCTGGTTGTTGATCACGTCTACGAGTGCATTGCCAGAAGCCAATATCTGGGCTGAGATAAGCTTGCCAGTGGTGTCAATCTGCAGGCGCAGAATATCTCCGTTCTGGTTCATGGCGTATACGATGGCTTCGCCCTGTGCGGTTACCTGACCCGTGAGTGTGGTCAACTGCAGGCTCAATGCTTCGAAACCATTAAATAAAGATGTGTTGATGTCTTTCAGACCGTTCTTGGTGTTCTCGCTCAATATGGTGATGGCACCAGTATTGGCTTCTACTGCCACCTTGATGTCTGCCATGCCGTCTCTCAACAATGTGTTGAGGGCATCAAAGCGCTCTTTCAGCGTCTTGTTCAAGTTATTGACTGCATCTACCAGTGCCGAGTAGTCATTGATAAATGTGTTTCCACCATAATCGACAGTAGGTTCAGTTACGTCCGTACATGCCGACAAGCTCAAGGCTGCTATGAGCAACATAGGATAAAACTTCTTTTTCATAATT
>OLYC01001463.1_pt1 | contig 16173 bp, 13 predicted proteins | sample 1674271 | NCBI WGS metagenome assembly OLYC01 (sample SAMEA103958154, study PRJEB25191) | human gut metagenome
AGCTGATGGAGATCATGCGCGGGTTCAAGAAGGAGGGCAAGTCCATCCTCTTTATTACCCACAAGCTCAACGAGATCATGGCGGTCGCCGACCGCTGCACCGTCCTGCGCAAGGGCAAGTATATGGGAACCGTGGATATCAAGGACACCACCAAGGAGGAGCTCTCCCGCATGATGGTCGGCCGTGATGTCCAGCTTCAGGTCGATAAAAAGCCCGCAAAGCCGGGCAAGGTGGTGCTGGACGTGGAGAACGTCACCATGCAAAGCCCCCAGCACAAAAAGGATGCCGTCAGGAACGTCTCGTTCCAAGTCCACGCCGGGGAGATCGTCTGCTTGGCCGGTATCGAGGGCAACGGCCAGACCGAGTTCATCTATGGCCTGACCGGCCTCGAAAAGATCAACGGCGGCAAGATCATGCTGGACGGCAAGGACATCACCAGTGAGAGCATCCGCCAGCGCTCCAAGGACGGCATGAGCCATATCCCCGAAGACCGCCACAAGCACGGTCTGGTGCTGGATTACAGCCTTGAGAACAACATCGTGCTCCAGCGCTACTGGCAGCCGGAGTTCCAGAAGAACGGCTTCATCCGCAGCGATAAGGTGCGCGAGTATTCCGATCGGCTGATCCAGCAGTACGACGTGCGCAGCGGTCAGGGCAGCTCCACCATCGTGCGCAGCATGTCCGGCGGCAACCAGCAGAAGGCCATCATCGCCCGTGAGATCGATAAGGATCCCACGCTCTTGGTCGCTGTCCAGCCCACCCGCGGTTTGGATGTGGGTGCGATCGAATACATCCACCGTCAGATCGTGGCGGAGCGCGACAAGGGCAAGGCTGTCCTTCTGGTCAGCTTGGAGCTGGACGAAGTCATGAACCTGTCCGACCGCATCCTTGTCATGTATGAGGGTGAGATCGTGGGCGAATTTGATCCCAAGACCACCACGGTGCAGGAGCTGGGCCTCTACATGGCCGGCGCCCGCAAACAGGGAAAAGGGGAGTAAGCAGGAATGAAGAACAACAAACTTTCCCACAGAGTCCTCCAGAGTTCCATCACCAGCGTTCTGGCGGCACTGCTGTGTATCGTGATCGGCATGGCCGTCGGCTTCCTTGTGCTGCTGGCCATCAACCCGGCCCACGCATGGGGCGACGGCTTTGTCCGCATCCTCAAGGGCGGCTTCTATGATGCCCCCTACGGCGTCGGCAAGATGCTGGCCAACGCCGCGCCGCTCGTCATGACCGGCCTTTCCGTGGGCTTTGCCTTCAAGACCGGCCTGTTTAACATCGGTGCGGCCGGCCAGTATACGCTGGGCGCTTACGGTGCCCTCTACTGCGCTATCATGCTCAAGCTGCCTTGGTTCGTCTGCCTGTTGGTGGCGGCCATTCTGGGCGGCATCTGGGGCGCGATCCCCGGCTTCTTCAAGGCCTACTTCAACATCAACGAGGTCATCACCTCCATCATGTTCAACTGGATCGGCCTGTACCTCGTCAATGAGCTGGTCTACCAGAACGGCACCGGCCCCATGTACGATGTGCGCAACACCCGCACCCTGAATCTGGGCAAGAGCGCGGACTACGCCCAGTCCATCATCCCGGACTTCGGCCTGAACAAGCTGTTCCAGACCAACAGCACGACCATTGCCATCTTCTTGGCGGCCATCGTGGCCGTCCTGATCTGGGTCGTGCTGAACAAGACCACCTTCGGCTATGAGCTGAAGGCCGTCGGTCTGAACAAGAGCGCAGCCCGCTACGCCGGCATCAACGAGAAGAAGAACATCATCCTCTCCATGGCCATCGCCGGTGCGCTGTCCGGCTTCGGCGCGGGCCTGTTCTACCTGTCCAACGTGGGCCAGTGGAACCCGCTGAACTCCACCAGCCTCCCGGCCATGGGCTTCAACGGCATCTCCGTTGCCCTGCTGGCAAGTTCCAACCCCATCGGCACCATCTTCTCGGCCATCTTCATCTCCCACATCTCGGTGGGCGGCACCTTCCTTTCCACCAAGTATTACCCCACGGAGATCGCCGACCTCATCAGCGGTATCATCATCTATCTGTGCGCATTCTCGATGCTCTTCCGCGGCAAGATCCAGAAGATGCTGTTCAAGAACGCGGACAAGACCAACGTAAATGCAGAGCCTGCCCCGGCGGAAAAGGCCAACGCAAAGAAGGAGGGCAAGTAAGATGCTGCTTTTGATCAAATATACCCTGCTGTATGGCATCGTCCTGATGCTGGTGGCACTGGGCGGTATGTTCAGTGAGCACTCCGGCATCATCAACATCGCGCTGGAAGGCATCATGGTCATCGGCGGCGTGGCGGGTGTCCTCACCCTGACCATGCTTCCCTCCAGCATGTCCCCGGCGCTGGTGGTCCTCATCTCCATCCTTGTGGCGGCGCTGGCCGGTGTGGTCTACAGCTTGCTGCTGGCCTTCGCCTCCATCAACCTGAAGGCGGACCAGACCATCGGCGGCACGGCACTGAACCTGCTGGCTACCGCCATTGCCGTGGTCATCTCCAAGTACTTCAGCGAGAGCGGCAGCGCCAAGCTGAACTATTCCAACAAGCCCTTCCTGTTCAGCATCGGCGGGCTGGAACTCAGCGTGTTCGTGCCGTTGGGGCTGATTTTGCTGGTGGTCAGCTACATCGTGCTGTACAAGACCCGCTTTGGCCTGCGCCTGCGTGCCTGCGGCGAGCACCCGCAGGCAGCGGACTCCGTGGGCATCAACGTCTACAAGATGCGCTATGCGGGCGTGCTGATCTCCGGTGCGCTGGGTGCCATCGGCGGCATGGCCTACATCGTGCCTCCGGTTCAGACGTGGAACTTCGAAGTCGGCGTGGCCGGTGCGGGCTTCCTCGCCATGGCCGTTATGATCTTCGGCCAGTGGAAACCCTTCAACATCTGCGCGGCGGCAATGTTCTTCGCCGTCTTCAAGAGTCTGGCCAACATCGCCGACTCCACCTTCCTTGCGCAGCTGCACTGGTCCAGCAACATCTATAATATGATGCCCTTTGTGGCCTCCATGGTCATTCTGGCCTTCACCTCCAAGAACAGCATGGCACCCAAGGCCGAGGGTATCCCCTACGATAAGGGCTCCCGCTAAGCGTATTCGCTAAAAATCTGTAAAACGAAGGCATCCGCAGCCATCCATGTGCTACGGATGCCTTTTTTGTACGGGGCAGGGCATATTTTGTCCATATATTTGCCGGCAGAAAATGGCATTTTTACTTGTAAAATACAACAAGATGTGCTATCATTATAAAACGAATGTGTATCTATAGGAACCCGGTGTACATTTCTTGCACTGCGGAAAACAAGAAAGGTGAGTTTCGCTATTATGGACGAAAAAGCAACTATGGGACAGTCGCTCCGGAGCACGGAGGACGAGGAGACCATTGATCTGATGGAACTGGCCCGCCTGCTGTGGGCGCATGCTGTGCAGATCGTGGCAGCAGCTGTTGCGGCAGCGCTGATCTGCCTGCTGGTGTGTATGTTTGCGCTTACACCCAAGTATCAGGCTTCTATCAATATGATCGTGAATACCCGGCAGGATAACTCCTCCACCTTTACCAGTGATAACTTCAATTCTGCTAAGAACCTGATCAGCACCTATGCGGTCATCATCAAGGGCAACACCGTGCTGAACGAGGTCATTGATGAGTTGAATCTGGACATGACCTACACCGAGTTGTATAAGATGGTGGATGTTGCCGATGTGGACTCTACCCAGATCATGCAGATCACGGTCACCGATACCGATGCAGAGCGCGCAGGCGAGATCGCCCAGACAATCTCCGACATCGTGCCCGATGTGCTGGTGGAAAAGGTGGAAGCCGGTTCCTGCAAGGCGGTGAGCGATGTGTCTATCAACCCCAACAAGGTGTTCCCCCAGACCAAGAAGTACGTTGTGCTGGCCGGTCTGCTGGGCGCTGTTCTGGTGTGCGGCGTGCTGGTGCTGGCACATCTGCTGCATGACACCGTTGTGGATGACGAAGATGTTCAGAAGAAGCTCGGCCTGCCCGTGCTGGGCCTGATCCCGGAGGTGTAAGACGATGTGGAATCTGTTTGGTAAAAAGAAAAAAGAAGGCGAGCACCGCACCTTGCAGCTGATCACCGATAAGGGGATGCCCTTTGGCTATGTGGAGGCTTACAAGTCTCTGCGCACCAATCTGGACTTTATGGCGGGCTCCATGGACGTGCACACGCTGGTCATCACCAGTACCGTGCCGGAAGAGTCCAAGAGCAACGTGGCAGTCAATCTGGCGATGACGATGGCCGAAAGCGGCAAAAAGGTGGCTCTGGTGGATTGCGACCTGCGCAAGCCGGTGCTGCACCGCTATCTGAAGGCCGGTCACAACGTAAAGGGCGTTTCCAACGTGCTGTCCAACCAGTGCACGCTGGACGAGGCGCTGCATGAACTGAAGGAAATGAATCTGACCTTCCTGCCCGCCGGTACCCCGCCGCCGAACCCCTCCGAGATGCTGAGCCAGCCGCAGATGCAGGCCATGGTCAACACCCTGCGGGAAAAGTTCGATGTGGTCATCTTTGATGCACCCCCGGTGTCGGTGGTCACCGATGCAGCCGTCATCGGCCGCTATGTGGACGGCGCGGTTTTCGTTGTGCGCTCGGACTACGCCCCCGCCGATGCGGTGCGCGGCGCAGTGAAAAAGCTGCAGGATGCCGGTGTCCGGGTGCTGGGCAGCGTGCTGACCCGCTACGACATGAAGAAGGCACTCAAGGGCTCCAGCTACGCATACAGCTATGCTTACAACTACAACTATGCCTACGGCAAGCAGGATGCCACTGCCGGTAAATAATAAGGAAGCATTGTTATGACCGATCTGCATTGTCACATTCTGCCCGGCATGGATGACGGCGCAAAGGATACAGCAGTCTCGCTGGAGCTGCTGCACAGGGAATACGAGGACGGTGTGCGCAATATTGCGTTCACCAGCCACTTCAACAGCGAACGCACCACGGTGGATGCCTTTACGGCAAAGCGGCAGGCTGCCTTTGAACAGCTGACCGCAGCGCTGGAGGGGCAGCCCATGCAGTTTGATTTCAAACTGGGGGCGGAGGTGTTCTTCTCGCCCGGCCTGTGCGAGCTGGACACCCGGGCGCTGTGCATGGGGGACACCGCTTATCTGCTGCTGGAATTCCCCACCACCCACAAGCCGCATTTTATCCGGCAGACCCTGTACAATCTGCAGCAGCAGGGCATCGTGCCGCTGATCGCGCATATCGAGCGCTACCCCTATGTGCTGGAGGATCCCACCCTGCTGTACGACTGGGTAGCCGCTGGTGCCTATGCGCAGATCAACGCAGGAGCACTGCTGGAGCCTAAGCTCTGCAAAAAGTTGTGTAAGTTCATCCAGTGGGGATTGGTTCATGTCATCTCCACCGACACCCATTCCCCGGACAAGCGCCCGCCCCGCATGGCACAGGGAGTGCAGCAGCTGGAAAAGCTGCTGGGCAAGGAAACTGCTGCCCGCATCGTGCGCAACGGCGATGAACTGTTCCACGATCAGGAACTGGACGCTGTGACCCTGCATCAGCCCAAAAAGTTTTTGGGCATGTGGGTCTGATCCTAAAGTAAGGAGAAAACTGCCCGGGCAGAGAATTGCTCTGCCCGGGCAGCGGATTTTAGTATGAAGAAAAATAAGGTCCTGAAAATCGTGTTGATCGTGCTGGGCGCGCTGGTGGCTCTGCTGGCAGCAGCTGTTCTTGGCGTGCTGTTCTACCTCCACAGTATGGCAGCCGGTATTCCTGAAACCCTGCCGGATGCCCCGGCGGACAGCACACAGGTCACCCTGACGGATGATGAGATCGATAAGCTGCTCAGCGGTGAGATCACGCTGGAGGAACTGGCAGATGAAGCCGCCGCGTCCGGCAGCGGGGAACAGGAGGCATCCGCCAGCGCTCCGCAGCAGGAGACAGGTGCGGTTTCCTCCCCGGCAGGTTCTTCTGCTTCTTCGGGGAGCGCTGCCTCCCGGACGGAGAGCAGCAGTACAGCGTCCTCCAGCAAGCAGGAGACTGCCGGTACAGCCAATTCCGGTACAGAAAAACCGGCGTCCTCCTCCGGCAAACAGGAGGCCGGCTACGAGGCCGAGGTCAAGGCACTGCTGCGGCAGCTGTACAGCGTCAAGGCACGCGCCGAGGCAGAGCTGAACAGCTGCATTGCCGGAGCAAAGGCAGAGTTCAAATCGCTGCCGGAGTCTCAGCAGACACAGGCGCGCAAGATATCCATCGTGCTGGCCAGAAGCGGCAGACTGTACGCGATGCAGGCCTCCTACGACAGGGAAGTGGAGAGCATCGTCAGCCAGATGCGCGCCATTCTGACCGCCAACGGCCAGAGCACCGCATTGGCGGATCAGGCCATGGCCTCCTATAAGGCACAGAAGAGCGCCATGTACTCCCGGCTGACCGCAAAACTGTACTCCTGACCCGCAAAACGACCACGGACCATCCGCAGCACATCTCCCGGGCACTGACTGTGCCGGAAAGGGGCTGCGGATGGTTTTGTTTTGCCTTTTTGCTGTAATATGGAGAAAAATGCTAAGGACATGGAGGGATGACTCTGCGGCAGAGACGCTGCCTTTTACGCCGACAGGGGAGGGCGGATTGTACGCGCCAACGAAACAATCCCCCAAAAGGCCGGAAAAGTAGCACTTTCACCTACGAATATACAGGAAATTTGTATAAAGTATAAGATTTCACTCATGCTTTGCTATAGTGAAGTGAATTCTTTTCATGTAAATTGACAAAAATCGTGGTTATCCTTATAATAGATAGAGTGTTTCTCGGGTATGGACGATGGTGTTTGTGCAACCGCAAGATGCCATCGTTTTATTATTCGCTTTTCTGTCCGCGTGCCAAGGACAGACGTCCGCTATGTGTGAGGCTGGCGGACTGCGGGAAAGTGTGGCTCGGCCTGAGAGCAAAAACAGTAATTCATTGATAGGATTGGAGTGGCATCAAACGATGGCAAAGTACATCATCAAGCGTGTCGCAATGGGTATCTTCAGTATCTTCATTGTGGCCACGGTTACCTTTTTTGTCATGAACCTGGTCCCCGGTGGCCCGTTCGTGGCAGAAAAGTCCATCAGTGCCGCTGCTCAGCAGGCTCTGGCCGAAAAGTATGGCCTTGATAAGCCGCTGAGTGTGCAGTACGTCAACTACATGCAGAGCCTTTTGCACGGCGATCTGGGTCTGAGCCTGCGTCAGCGCGGCCGTACCGTGAACCAGATCATTGCCAGCAAGCTGCCGGTGTCCTGCCGTCTGGCGGGCATTGCCGTGGTTGTGGCTCTGTGCGTGGGCATCCCGCTGGGCTGCATTTCCGCTTACAACCGCGGTAAGTGGCTGGATAACGTTATTATCGTGTTTGCAACCTGTGGCATCGCGATCCCCAGCTTTATTTCCAGCGTGCTGCTATTGTACCAGTTTGGTATGAAAATGAAGGTGCTGCCCACCGTTGGCTTGAACAGCGCCGCCGCCTATATCATGCCGGTCACTGCACTGGCCATCTATCCCTCGGCTTATATCACCCGTTTGATGCGCTCCAGCCTGCTGGACGTTATGGGTCAGGATTATATGCGCACTGCCCGCGCAAAGGGCGTGTCCCAGTTCATGATCCTGTTCAAGCACGCACTGCGCAACGCCATCCTGCCTGTCATCACCTACGTCGGCCCCATGCTGGCCAGCCTGATGACCGGTTCTTTCGTGGTGGAAAAAATCTTCTCCGTGCCCGGTCTGGGCCGCGACTTCGTGTCTGCCATCACCAACCGTGACTACACCATGATCATGGGCACCACCATCCTGCTGTCCAGCATGGTCATCATTGCAAACGTGGTCGTGGATATCCTTTATAAGATCATCGACCCGCGCATCAAGCTGCAGTAAGAGAAAGGAGCGATTTTCATGGAAAACATTAAAAAGAATCCGCTCAGCCTGCAGCTCAACGCGGAGGATTTTCTGCCCGCCAGCAATGAAGAAAAGCAGAGCCTGGTGGTCATGCGCGAAAGCGTCAACTTCTGGAAGGACGGTATCCGCCGCCTGAAGAAGAACAAGATCGCCATGGTCAGCTTTGTGTTCATCATTGCCATTGCCATCTTTGCCTACCTGCTGCCCGCCGTCTGGCCTTACAGCTACTCCGAGCAGATGAAGGGCAGCAACAACCTGAAGCCTTTCGAGTACTCTGCTTCCGAGCAGGCACGTATCGATGCAGGCGAAAAGGTGTTCCCGCACATTCTGGGCACCGACCGTATGGGCCGTGACTTCGCTGTGCGTATCATGATGGGCACCCGCGTCAGCCTGTCCGTCGGTCTGATCGCTTCTGTGCTGGTGCTGATCATCGGCGCCACCTATGGTGCGGTTGCGGCTTTTGCCGGCGGCTGGGTGGACAATATCATGATGCGTATTACAGATATCCTGTACACCATCCCCGATATTCTGCTGATCATCCTGCTGGGCATGGCTCTGAAAGATCCGCTGGATAAGCTGGCCACACAGCCTGGCTTTAAGTGGATGCAGACCTTGGGCCCCAACATGATCTCCATCTTCATCATCTTTGCTCTGTTGTACTGGGTCGGCATGGCGCGTATCGTCCGCAGCCAGATCCTGATCCTGAAGGAGAGCGAGTACGTTACCGCTGCCCGCGCACTGGGCGCTTCCAGCGGCCGTATCATCAAAAAGCATCTGCTCACCAACTGCATCGGTACCCTGATCGTTACCACCACCCTGCAGATCCCGGCTTCCATCTTTACTGAGAGCTACCTGAGCTTCATCGGTCTGGGTGTTGCAGCCCCGCTGCCTTCTCTGGGTTCTCTGGCTACCGATGCCGTCAAGGGCATGAACACCTACCCCCATCTGCTGATCGCCCCCGCACTGATGATCAGCGTGATGATCCTTGTGTTCAACCTGTTCGGCGATGGCCTGCGCGATGCCTTTGACCCGAAGCTGAAGAATTGATGAGGTGAACAGAAATGAGCGAGAAAATTCTTGATATCAAAGAAGAACGCCTTTCTTTCTTCACCCCTGCGGGCGAAGTAAAGGCACTGAACGGCGTTTCCTTTACCATGAATCAGGGCGATGTTCTGGGCGTTGTGGGTGAGTCCGGCTCCGGTAAGTCGGTCACCGCCTACTCCGTTATGGGTCTGACCGCTTATCCCGGCAAGCTGGTGGGCGGCAAGGTGTGGTTCAACGGCCACGAGATCGAGAACATGAAGGAGAAGGACTTCCGCAAGATCCGCGGCAACGAGGTCTCCATCATCTTCCAGGACCCCATGACCAGCCTGAACCCGGTGTACACCATCGGCAACCAGATCGTGGAGGTCATCCGCCTGCACACCAAAAAGAACAAGCAGGAAGCCTGGGCACGCGCCGAGGAGCTGCTGGAGCTGGTCGGCATCAACGAGCCGGAAAAGCGCCTGAAGCAGTACCCCCACGAGCTGTCCGGCGGTATGCGCCAGCGCGTGATGATCGCCATCGCCCTGGCCTGTGAGCCGAAGCTGCTGATCGCAGACGAGCCCACCACCGCGCTGGACGTGACCATCCAGGCACAGATCCTGGAGCTGATGCAGGAGCTGCGCAAGAAGCTGGGCATGAGCATCATCATGATCACGCACGACCTGGGTGTCGTGGCTTCCATGTGCGAAAAGATCGCCGTCATGTACGCCGGCCACATCGTGGAGTACGGCACCACCGACGAGATCTTCTACCAGCCGGGCCACGAGTACACCAAGGGCCTGATCAACTCCATCCCCAAGCTGAACACCGAGGTGCGTGAGCGTCTGGTGCCCATTGAGGGTACCCCTGTGGACCTGCTGAATCCGCCGGCCGGCTGCCCCTTTGCGCCCCGCTGCAAGAACTGCATGAAGATCTGTCTGAGCAAGATGCCTCCGCGCACCGAGCTCAGCGACACCCACTATACCTACTGCTGGCTGCAGCAGAAGGCTGCATTTGAGAAAGGGGAAAAGGCAGAATGAGTGAACACAAGACGCTGGTTGAAGTCCAGCACCTGCAGCAGTATTTCCCCGCCGGCGGTGTGGGCAAGAACCGCAAGTACGTTCAGGCTGTGGATGACGTAAGCTTTGCCATCCGCAAGGGCGAGACCCTTGGTCTGGTAGGCGAGTCCGGCTGTGGCAAGACCACCACCGGCCGCACCCTGCTGCGCCTGTACGAGCCCACCGGCGGTAAGATCTACTACGATGGCAACCTGCTGTTTGATAAGGAAAAGAATATCGCAGTGGATATGCTGCCCTACCGCCGCCGGATGCAGATCGTGTTCCAGGACCCCTACGCAAGCCTGGACCCCCGCATGACCATCGGCGACATCGTGGGTGAGGGCATCGACATCCATCACCTGGCTGAGAACGACAAGGATCGCCACGATAAGATCATCGCCCTGCTGGAGCGCGTGGGCCTGAACAGCGAGCACGCAAACCGCTACTGCCACGAGTTCTCCGGCGGCCAGCGTCAGCGCGTGGGCATTGCCCGTGCACTGGCCGTGAACCCCGAGTTCATCGTCTGCGACGAGCCGGTCTCCGCACTGGACGTGTCCATTCAGGCACAGGTCGTGAACATGTTCGAGGATCTGCAGCAGGAAATGGGCCTGACCTACCTGTTCATCGCCCATGACCTGAGCGTGGTCAAGCACATCTCCAACCGCATCGGCGTCATGTACCTGGGCAAGCTGGTGGAGCTGGCCGACAGCTACGAGCTGATCGCCCACAGCATCCACCCCTACACCCGCAGCCTGATCTCTGCCATCCCGGTGGCAGACCCCATCACGGCACGTCAGTCCAAGCGTATCGTGCTGCAGGGCGATGTGCCCAGCCCCCTGAACCCGCCGTCCGGCTGCCGCTTCCGCACCCGCTGCCCCTACGCAGACGAGCGGTGCGCCGCCGAGGTGCCGGAGTTCAAGGAGGTCACCTCCGGCCACTGGGCAGCCTGCCATCATCTGGACAAGGTGAAGTAAAAACACTTCATTTTCCTGAAAGATGAGTACATTTCATCTTCAGGCTGAAATATTGTAACGAAATGGTTACAGACACCCGTTGGGGCTTGTAACCGGTGCGAGAACGCATTATACTATTCGTGTTCCTCCGGAGGACGGGCTGTTTTGGCAGACCGTGCTCCGGATCGAATATAGAGGCGGCTGGGGGAACCTGGCACACTCAATTTGATTTAAGGGAAGGATAATTATTATGAAACGCATTTCTCGTCGTAATTTCCTCAAGGTTGCTGGCGTGGGTGCCGCTGCTCTGGGTCTGGCAGCCTGTGGCGGCAGCAAGTCCGGTTCTACCGCAACCTCCGGTTCTGCTTCTTCCGCTGCTGGTTCTTCTACCGGCAGTGTCAACACCGCTGGCTTCACCGTCCAGTACGGCCCCAACCCCGAGACTCTGGATCCCTCTTTGAACAGCGCTGTTGATGGCGCCAACACCATCATCACCATCTTCGAGCCCCTGCTGCTGATCAACGAGAACAACGAAGTGATTGGCGGCCAGGCTGAGAGCTGGGAAGCCAGCGAGGACGGCCTGACCTGGACCTTCACCATGCGTGACGGCCTGAAGTGGAGCGACGGCACCGACCTGACTGCTAAGGACTTCGAGTACAGCTTCAAGCGTATGGCAAACCCTGATACCGCAGCTCCCTACGCAGCAACCTGCCTGGGCATGATCGATGGTTTTGACGCAGCACAGGCCGGTGATACCGATGCTCTGAACGTCAAGGCAAGCGACGACGGCAAGACCCTGACCATCGTTCTGGCTTATCCCTGCTCCTACTTCGACAAGATGGCCGCATTCGCAGCTATGAGCCCTGTGCAGCAGGCAACTGTTGAGGCAAACGGCGACAGCTGGTGCACCTCCGCTGAGACCTTCGTCTCCAACGGCCCCTACATGATCACCGACTGGACCCCGTCCGAGCGCATCGTGCTGACCAAGAACCCCAACTACGTTGGCGGCTGGGACAACTCCAAGATCGTCTCTGACACCATCACCCTGCTGCTGCTGGAGGACTCTTCCGCTGCCTTCGCTGCTTACAACAGCGGTGAGGCTGTCCTGATCAAGGACGTGCCCACCGACGAGATCCCCAGCCTGACCAAGGCAGAGGACGGCGGCGACTTCTACGTTGACACCATTCTGGGCACCTACTACGTCAGCCTGAACCTGCAGCGTGATGCCTTCAAGGATGCCAAGGTCCGCAAGGCTCTGGCTCTGGCTATTGACCGCGACTATGTTGCCAACACCATCATGCAGGGCACCTACTCTGCTGCTTCCAACCTGGTTGGCCCCGGCATCGTGGACGAGAATGGCTACTTCTACGACAACGCGAACGGCGGTTCTCCCTACATTGCAGCTGACTACGAGGCAAATATGGCCGAGGCTAAGAAGCTGCTGGAAGAGGCTGGCTACCCCAATGGCGAGGGCTACCCCACCATCGAGTACAGCACCAACGATTCCGGCTACCATGTGCCTCTGGCAGAGTACCTGCAGCAGACTTGGGGCGATTTGGGCATCACTTTGACCATCAGCAAGATGGAGTGGTCTGCCTTCACCGCTGCTCGCCGTGCCGGCGAGTACGATGTTGCCCGTAACGGCTGGGTCATGGACTACAACGATCCTTCCAACATGATCGAGCTGTTCTGCTCCGGCAACGGCAACAACGATGGTAAGTACTCCAACCCTGACTTCGATGCTGCTATGGAGGCTTCCAAGGTTGCTGATGTCACCGAGCACTTTGCTCAGCTGCATAAGGCTGAGGACATCCTGATGGAGGATATGGGCTGCATCCCCGTTGCTTACTACAACGACTTCTGGCTGCAGAGCTCTTCTCTGAAGGGCGTCTGGCACAGCCCCTACGGCTACTGGTACTTCCAGTACGGCTACATCGAGGAGTGATTTCCTCCCTGTGCTGTGCAGCGTAAGTTGAACCGTAAACTATAAGCACTAAGCACCCCGCTGACCGGAAACGGTTGGCGGGGTGCTTTTTTGCTGTTATTTTGTAAAAAAGACGAGTGCTCGGTTTCGCCGATGCACTCGTCTTTTATATGTAAACCAGATTGAAAAGGTACCATGTACTTACACGGTAGCCATGGCGGCCAGAACGCTCTGCCAGCTCTTGCTGCGTGCAGCAGGCACCGGGGCAGGGCGGGTGCGCTGTGCAGCAGGGACACTATGACCGGTCGCAGAGGATACCGTCAGGGCAGGGGAGGGGCAGAAGAACACAGTGTCCTTTGCCAGCCACTGCGCAGCCAGTGCAGCGGCCTGCGGGTCAGACTGCAACGCGCGGCGCTCGTTCCCGGCCAGAAAATCAGCCAGCCAGTACAAAATTGCGGCCAACGGCAGGCAGGGGGAAGCGTCCTGATTCCAGTAGCTCCAGCGTGCACCGCAGCCAAGGTGACTTTCCACTGTGATCTGTGCGCCGGTGCGGGCATTCTGCGGGATGATACCAACATAGTTCGTGCCGGCGCGCTGCCCCAGTTCCTCCACAAGGCGCTGGGTGCGGGCAGCATCCAGCCGATCCTCCCGGCAGTAGACGCGGAAGTCGGTCTGGCTCAGCAGGCTGTCGGCACTGGACGGAAAACGCCCGGTCAGCTGCCCATCCGCATTGTGGCACAGCTGCCAGCCCTTGCGGAACAGCTGGAAATTCAGGCAGCGCCGTCCCATGGTGGAGTAGCACACAAGGGCGCTCTGCTCCCCGGGCAGCTGTTTTACTTCAAGGTAGGCATCGTTGCCGCAGGTATCCTGCAAACGGACGGTAAGCAGCAACTGTGCACCGACGTGCTGGGTGGACATGGCGTTGTGCATGGCGTCAAAATAACGGGAAGCGTCCATGATTGATCTCCTTCCTATAGCAATTCAACTTTTTAATGCAACAGCAACAACGTTGAATTGCATAGCGCAAATATGCTGTTTGAATGTTGCACTAATTTCTTGCCTTGCGATAAAAGCAAACAGCGAAACGTTGTAAAAGCGCCAGCCGGGTGATCGGGCCGTCAGGCTGCATAAAACTTCTCTGAACGTAGTATAGCATACTTTTGGATGAAAAACAACTGTAAGTTTTCCAAAACAACAAATTTTTGCAAAAATCTACAGCGCATTGCAAACAAAAGTTCAAAGTATGGTTGTGCACTGAGATGTGCGGTTGTCAAAAATGACCCCTGCGGGAGATGCCGGCTAAGGCCGGAACTGCTCCCACAGGGGTCGTTTTGTTTTTTCAGTCGCCAAGTTCCCGGATCTCGTTCTGGATCAGCCGTCCGGCAGCGCGGGCAAGCTGATCCATGCCGCGGATGCGTGCCATATTTTTGCCGTAGATCTGCGCGGCGGCACCGGCGCTGCTGTCCTCGCCCATAAAAACGGCAGACACCCGCACGCCTTGCCGCTGCAAGGTGCGCACCTGCGCGGCGGTATCGGTAACACCGGCGGCGTCCTCGTAGGCGCAGCCCAGCGGGTTCTCTGCTGTGGGCGGAATGCGGCGGCTGTCGTTGGGGCTGGCATCGGTCAGCAGGATCATCAGGTGGCGCGGGGCGGGGCCGGGGGCGTACCGGATCAGGTCGCCCGCCGCCCGCAGCGCCAGACCGTCCCGGTTCCAGCCCGAGGCAAAATAGCGGAAAATGTTCTGCCGGTTCTTGTCCGTAAAACTTTTCAATACCCGCAGCACCGTATAGCCCCGCAGGCTGCTGAAGGCGCTTACCCGCACCGGAATGCCGCAGTTGGCCAGACTTTCGGCCAGAATAACACCCTGCGCCGCGATCACTTCCTGACAGTGCAGGCGGGATGCGGAGGCATCCAGCAGCAGATCCACTGTAAAGGCGGGGCAGTTCTCCTCCTCCGGGCACAAAAACACCCGGTCATCGTTCAGGTAAGGGGCACGCCACACCCGCCCGGCGCACAGATCACCGCTGCGCGCTATCCGCTGGTCGGGCTGCTGATGCACCAGAATGCAGTTGCGGATCTGCTCGGTAAGGCGCAGCACCACGCTGCGGTGCAGCTCTTGATTTTTGGCGTAGTAGGCACGGTTGCGTTCGGCCTGCAATTCGGCCTGCTGTGCCAGCTGCCGCGCTTCCGGGGTGGGCGCCTGCGCCGGGCTGGGCACACCAGCGCTGAACCACAAGTGACAGCCCAGATGCACTCCGGTGCACAGCTCCTGCTCGGCCTTGCGCAGCTGCTCCGGCGGGTAGAAACAGCGCCCGAAGCAGCTTTCAATGTAGGCGCGATCCTGCGCGGCGCGCTGCTTCAGGGTAATGTTTGCCCGGCGCTTGTCCACCGCCAGACCGCTGCCGGTGGCATCCACCGCGCCGGAATGCTCCACCGTCACCCGGTCGGTCTTGATCATCTGGGTGGGCATGGCTTTGGTAGCCAGCTTTGCCCAAAAGCCCTGTAGCCGCAGGTGCAGCGCGGGCTTTTGACGCACCTTGCCGTCAAACAGGGCGAACTTTGCAAACAACGCCAGCAGGTCTTTTTTGAGCTGTGCCGGTTCCGGTGCGCTCTCCGGCTCCAGCGCTGCGGCAAGGCTGCTCTCGTAAGGGGTCATGACCGGAGCGGTGCGTCCCAGCACCTTGCGCCAGCGTGCAGCCTGCATGGTGTACACCAGCTGGTTTTTCGCCATCCACTCCTGCCGCGAAAGCTTGTACTGAATGGCAAAAAAGTAGTCCGCGTGGGCAAACCGCAGCGCTTCCAGCACCGGGCGGCGGGGCAGCTCCAGCCGGTAGGCGGCGTTTTCTAAGTACAGCCACGCCATATCGTCCAGCATGGGCTGGCGCGTGTCGCCCTCCCATGCGGAAAAAATGTCCCGGATCAGCGCGTCACCGTAGTATTTGTGCACCAGCCCCACGATGCAGTTCATGTAAAAATCAATGGTGCCGTCCGTGTTGCGGGCCAGAAACAGCGGCTCGAAGCCGTAAGCACCAGCAGCGGCCCAGACCTGATTGGCCGCACGCCGCTCCTGCGCGGTGTAGCTCTGGGCGTCCATCAGGCAAACAGCTTTCCGGCATCCAGCTTGGCCGGGATGCGCGCGGCGATCACGTCCCGGATCAGTCCCTGCTCGTAGGAGTCAAAGGCCTTGTTGGTGATGCCCATATCCAGCGCCGCCCCGGCGGGGATGCCCCTGCGGATCAGCCGCAGCGCGTCCAGCATACCGCGCAGATCCAGCGCCTTGGTGGAAATTTCTGCACTGTCGCATT
>OLYC01001474.1_pt1 | contig 16088 bp, 10 predicted proteins | sample 1674271 | NCBI WGS metagenome assembly OLYC01 (sample SAMEA103958154, study PRJEB25191) | human gut metagenome
CGTTACAATTTTGATTTTTATACCATTAGAGTGTGTTTACACAAAATTTGAAGAAGAACTCCGTTTTGACCGCCTTTTTCGTTTCGCTACGCCCCACTCCAAAGGCGGTCAAAAACATCATTTATCTGACTTCTTAAAAAACTTACACACTTTTATTGACAAAGCCGCTTAATCGGTCTTTCAATCATTAAGCCAAGTGTATGTTTGATTTCAAATCAAACTGCTATATGCCTAGCAGAGCCTTCACTGTGTAGTGAAGAGAAAAATATTCCCTCCTCGATTTCAGAAATTACAAATCCACATATTGCACCATTTAAGTTGATGGTCTTACTTTAGTCTACAACAGCTACCGTAGTAGGATCGCTAAAATAATGGGCAGCTTGGGTGGTAAACATTTTTTTATAAATTCCTGATTCTTTTGCCATAAGGCTCTGATGTGTTCCGTCTTCAAAAACGGTGCCATTATTTATTACGATAATTCTATCACAAAAATGTGTTGAAGAGAGCCTATGAGATATAATAATTGCAGTTTTATTTTCAACCAATTTTTCGAATCCTGCGTAAATTTCATATTCCGCAACAGCATCCAGCGAGGCGGTTGGTTCATCTAAAATAATAATAGGGGCATCTTTATAGCAGGCGCGTGCAATAGCTAGCTTTTGGCTTTCGCCTCCCGATAATTCAACGCCATTTTTATCAAACTCTTTGCTATACAAAGTATCAAGGCCATTATCTAAAGTTTTTAGTCTTTGAGAGAATCCACTTTTTTTCAAGGCTATATTTATGTCTTCAGGATTTTCAGTTTTGCCAAGTAAAATATTATCTTTCAAAGAGAATGAAAATAATTTGTAATCTTGAAACACGGCCGAAATAAATGAATTATATTCTTCCTCATTATATTCATATATATTTCTGCCGTTGAGAAGAATTTGTCCCTCATCTGGAATATAAAAACGACAAAGTAATTTTACAAGAGTGGTTTTTCCGGATCCATTCAACCCAACAATAGCAATTTTTTCCCCCGCATGAATCTTTAAACTGAAGTCTTGCAAGATATATTGTTCCTTGCCAGGGTATCGAAACGAAACATGGTCAAATACAATTTCCATGCGTGATTTATTTTCTGACAAGAAAGGTTTGTTTTGATTTTCAGCTTCTTTTTTTAGAGAAAGATTCACGCAAGTTCTGAAATCGGTAACAAACGTTCCACTCTTCATTAAATCAGAAAAGGCGTTCGAAAATTGTTCGGATATACTTGATAACGATACGGCTGCGGTGATAACAAGCACGGCTTCGTCAATCTGAATAATGTCTTTATAAATTACATATACAACAAACGAAGTCAAAAAAGAAAATAGAAGAAAATTAATTAGAATTGAGAATATGCTGAATTTTCTGCAACTTAGATCATATTTCTTTTTTGTTTTTAGATACTCCGTACAATTTTCTTCTGCTCTGTCATAGAGCCATTCCTGAATTGCATTAATGCGGACTTCTTTTCCGTATATGGGGTTTTTAAGTAGCCCCAAAACATAATTTGTTCGTCTGAGTGGTGGGATAACAAGGTTCTTCCATTTAGTCCAGTTTAAAGCCTTTACTTTTTCGGATAAAAGGATCAATACGATTGCGACAAGCAGAGGAACAATCAATATCTTGTCTACATCAAGAATGGTTGCAGCAAGACCAATAATTGTAACAAATGTAGAAATGGAAACAATTACATTTTCAAGCACACCAACGAACTTTCCCGGATCTTGTGCCAGTTGAAGCAAATCTTTTGCAAACGGTTTCTCCATTTCAAAATAATCCATTTTTATGGCGGTCATGCCTACTTGCGTGAGAATCTGTTTTTCAAGCAAATCCATATCTTTTCTTAGAATAGGTTCTATCACGGACGAAAGAATTTGCGTGATTCCAAGAGAGACCACAAGCGCTCCAACAAATATAGCTGTCAGAGTCCAGTTCTTGTCTATAATAATGTACTGTACGATATATCGCAAAAAAATTACAGTAGTTAGACTTTGTGCGATATCCAACACCACTTTAAAGATATTCAACGCATAAATCCTCTTATTTATTTTCCATATAAACTTTAGCAAAAAAAACAAATTGGATAAGATGGGAGTTTTTTTCTTGCTCATAAAACTATGATTCCTTTCTCCTGAAAATTAAAAGGCAGCGACAATCACGTTTTATAGTACAGAGATTGCTTCATGAACATATCTTCATAAATTCCTTGTTTTTGTAGTAGCTTATCATGTCCACCAACAGAGTCAATCTTTCCTCCATCAAACACATAAATAGAATCACAGAATTTTGTTGAAGACATTCGGTGCGAGATAAAGATGGTGGTTTTATTTTTTGTGAGTTGACTGATTTGTTCATACATACGCTGTTCTGCAATTGCATCTACTGCTGCAGTTGGTTCATCCAAAATAACAATAGGTGAATTTTTATAAAGAACTCTGGCTAGTGCTAGTTTCTGACCCTCGCCACCTGAAAGCTCAATTCCATCTTCACTAAAATCTTTATTAATATAAGTCTCATATCTGTCAGGGAGTAAAGATATCTTATCTTCAAGACCGCTGTCTCGTGTTGCCTCATCTAGCTTTGCTATATCATCTTCACCAGAAAGTATAATGTTGTCCTTAAACGTGAAGGAAAAAATTTTATAATCCTGAAGAACGACAGATATGATTTTTGCATATTCAGAGGAAGAAATTTCATTTATGTCTGTTCCGTTTAGTAGTATTTTTCCAGTTGTCGGCTGATAAATTTTACATAAAAGCTTTACGAAGGTGGTTTTCCCCGATCCATTAAGGCCAATGAGCGCTACCTTTTCTCCAGTGCAAATTTTTAAGCTAATATTTTGCAATGCGAAGGTATTTGAATTTGGATACTTAAAACTTACATCTACAAACTCGATATCATAACTACTTTCTTTTTGGGATGAAGTTTGTGCAAGAAGCGATTTATTAGAAGAGGTTACGTTTTCTAGATATGTCTCGTAATCTTTTACATATACTGAAAACATGTTCAGACGATTTACACTTGCTAACAGTCCTCCAACAGCCTGAGCAAAAGCAAGCATTGTCCCAATATACATTGTCATTTGCCCAATTGAAATAGAGCCATTATATGCAAGATATACAACATATCCATACGAAACGGCATTAATTATCGCTAATAAAACTGTTTCAAAAAAGTTAAGCTGGCAGAGTTTTTTTGTATGTGCACTTAACTTTTGATTATATTCTTTTACCTCTTTATCAATTTTATCGCTTGCCCATTTAGATGCTTGATTGATACGCATTTCTTTTGCATATTGAAAATCAATGAGAATCTCAAAAAGATAGGTAAGCTTTCTCTGAGTCTTGGAGATATTTTGGTCATATTCGTATTTGTATCGTTCTCTTTTTTTCTCAAATTCATAATTGCATATTGCAATCACAAAGAAGACGAGATAGATTAGAACATGCAGCCTTACCATGATGAAAGAAAAGCCAATGACTAAAAACAGATTAATAAAAAATCCAGACAAATCATCTGCTACGAATCCATTTGCAGTTACATTGCGGCGCAGTTTTTCTTGTGTATTGCGAATTTCATCATTTTCCTGGTCTTTATACTCCATTTTCACATAATGAAATGCGTAATCCAAAGCTGTATTTGCATCACCTTGGTTATACGCCTTTAAAATATAAGGGGTAATAGCGGCTCTGAAAATCTGAATGCCAAAAATTGCAATTATTAATATGGCTAGATGAAACATAGTCTGTCTAATTGATGACCTGTTTGTAATATCATCAATAAAATATTGAGGGAGAAGGATTGAAGAAAAGGTTTTCGCGATTTCAAGAATAACAAGAAAAAATGTAGGCACAAATACTGCGGGATTTAATTTCTTGGTGTATTGTAGCATAAAACGAATTCCATGCCAAAAATTTTTAAATCGTTTTTTCATTATAAAATATATGTTGCATAGCAGCATAAGACTAATCGAGACGTTTGGTCTTGTGCAGACTATGCAATCACTCCTTTCTGTTGTTAAGAAGTGGTTTTGTGTAAATATTACGGTGTTTCTGTTATCTATGATTCTTGGGAAAAATATGAAATAATCTCTTCAATGCGTTTAATTGCAAGCAGAAAGAAAGTATAACAAAAAATAATGCTCCAATTATTAAAATATAATCTTCTTCATCATAACTTTGGATGCAAAATACAGCAGTTGCAACAGTAATAATTGCAGAAAGGCATACTATAAATATGCTGCTTTTTCTCCAATAGTTTGATAAATATATTTTCATACAATCATCACCAATTAAAACAGGTTTCTCCTATGTAAATCTTTAATAATCTTTCTCGCAATCGTTTCGCACTCCTGCGGACTTTTGCGAAGCTTTTCACAACCGTTCATCACTTCGTCAAAGAAATACGAAATACTTCCTCATTAATTTTTATCTCATATCCGTTTTGAATCCTCGGGACATAAGTATAAAATGTATATGCACACATCTCCGTTCCCGGCGCAGGTGTTTCTATGCAAAAGAAATCAGAGTTTCTGCTGTCCGAAACCTCAATCTCATTGTCAAGGAAGTTGCTGTTAACATTAACGTAATAATCATCTGTTTCTTTTACTCTAAAAATTGTTATCGTACATTTTGTATTTTCAGATCTTTTGAAATAAACCGTTTTGAATGTCGATAACGTTTCTAACTGCCAGCCGTTTTTTCCTTTGGCTATAAGATATAAGACACTGACCCTTTTCACCCTCATCCGTATACAGCACCATTGCCGACTTCTCGCCCTCTATAACTTTCACAATCTCACCCTGCTGAGAATAATTAAATACCTCTTGTGGTGACGAGAATGTTCGCAAAAATTTCTCGGGCGGAAGCTCCGACATAAGTGCCGAGCCTATAGCAAAAACTAAAACGCCGGCAATTATCGTAAGCCATTTTTTCCTGCCATTACTTTTTTTGATTATCAATACAACCGCAACAATTACGGCAAGAGAAAATAGTAGCCTGATGATTTTAAACATTATTTTTCAACCTTAATTTCATTATTACCGAGCCAATGTTTTAATAAGCACGGACGTTTTCAATATAATTACCCGCCATGCCATTCACGCACACTGAATTAAATTTAAGTTTCCTGGTTTTTCACTCGGCTTTATGACAAACCAGCGTTAATTTGTTCAGTGTTATTTAAATGTATACTCTCCCCGAAAGAAACCAACAAATCTTCCTTTTTTATCACGCGATGTTATATGCGAAAGATTAAAAATAGCCGTTGCAATTGCTGTTGCTTCATGAATTGCGTAAGTTACTATAATAGCCCAGTTAATTTCTCTTGTAAGATAATAAATCATGCTCACTATCGCAAGAGTTATTATAGAAACAACAATTGAAACCACATCCGCAAGATGATACTTCTCGATATTGGGGCTAAAATTCTGCTCCGGAAGGCTCTTTATCGCCGCTCTTATGTAGCGCATGGTTTTTCTTTTGAAATATTTCTCTTTTCGCCACGCACGCTTTTGTCGGTTTGTCAAACCCTTCTCAAATAAAAAGGTCACAATAAATTTATATATTGAATGATTATAAATTCCGTTTATGATAATTGCAATTATTATAAGGCTTATAGGAAACTGCCCTATTTCATCTAAAGGAAGTATCATTTATTTATCACCTTACTCTTTTCAATCTCTGTCCTTGATTATAAGTATAACAGCAAACATTTCCGGTATCAATAAACAATCGCAAAAATTGACACTTTGCGCAGACAAGGCAAAAACAACAGACAAACATACAGATTTGCCATAAAATTCTCTGCAATGCTTTCTTTGGCGGACTATCGCCGCTCAACCGGCAATAATTTTATTTTAAAAAACCACACCCCGTTCATCAGGCAACGCAGCTTGACAAACGGGGTGCGATTCACATTTACGGGGGATTACAGAAAAGATCAGGTCAGACTGATTTTGTCTATTCGTTCGAGCTCATCGCTCGTAAAAGATGTGTTTTCGATTGCTTTTATATTATCGATGATTTGCGACGGCTTTGACGCGCCTATCAAAACGGAATTGACAATGCCGTCTTTCAGAACCCATGCCAGAGCCATTTCTGCGAGGGTCTGATTCCTCTCCTTTGCAATTTCCGAAAGCGCGCGGACTTTTTTGAGCTTCTCTTCGGTTATCGCGTTGACGGAGAGGAATCTGCCGTCAGTCATAACCCTGCTGTCGCTCGGAATGCCGTTCAGGTATCTGTCGGTCAGCAGACCCTGTGCAAGCGGACTGAAGGCGATAATGCCCTTGTTCAGCCTTGCGGAGGTGTTCTTCAGGCCATTATTCTCTATTGTTCTGTCAAATATCGAATACCTGTTTTGATTTATCACAAACGGGCATTTGAGGTCTTCAAGAATGCTGCATGCCTTTTCGAGATTTTCGCCGTCATAGTTGGACACTCCCGCATAGAGAGCCTTTCCGCTGCGAACCGCCTGCGCAAGCGCGCCCATCGTCTCTTCGAGCGGAGTCTCGGGATCGAGGCAGTGGTGATAGAAAATATCAACATATTCAAGCCCCATGCGTTTGAGGCTCTGATCAAGACTCGCGAGAAGATATTTGCGGCTTCCGTTCCGGCATCCGTAGGGTCCCGGCCACATCTCATAGCCCGCCTTCGTGCTGATTATCATTTCATCGCGGTATGCCCTCATCTCGTTGGCAAAAATTTTGCCGAAATTCTCTTCCGCGCTGCCTGGCGCCGGACCGTAATTATTTGCCAGGTCAAAATGCGTGATGCCGTTGTCGAATGCGGTGAAGCAGAGCTCTTTCATGTTTGAATACTGCGCGTTATCGCCGAAGTTATGCCAAAATCCGAGCGACACCGCCGGCAGCTTCAGACCGCTTTTTCCAAGGCGGTTATATTGCATCTTGTCGTATCTTTTTTCGTTTGCAACATACATATTGATTCTCCTATATATCCGTGTCACTCTGCCTTATCCCAGCCGGAATAGAGGGTTATGCTTTCGTTGACCGTATCCTTGCTGATGTCAAATGCTTTTGTGCAGTCTCTGTCGCTGTACCAACCGGTGAACACATAGCCCTCTTTGACGGGGTCGTTTTCAACATTGACAAGCTGACCGTGCATAACCTTCTGATTCTCTATCTGAGAGCCGCCGTTCGTGTCGAAAGTTACCGTAAAACCCGCATGGCTTATTGCAAAAACTACACAGGCAATAAGAACAACAATACCCACGAGTATAAGCCTATCGGCGGTTTTTACAGATATTCTGACATTTCTGTAAAGCCCTCCCGGCTTTCTTTCTGTCGTAAGACCCATTGTGCTTTTTTCGTTATCCATGGTTTCACAGCCTTTCGGTTTCAGCATTCATTATCTGCGTGCGAGATATTTACGCATATCGATAGCGCAGGCAATAAGGATTATCATACCCTTGATGATATAAAGCATATTTGCGGACACGGAGAGGAAGTTGAGTCCTGCAAAAATTATCTGTAAAAGCAGAACGCCGACAACTATTCCGCTTACCTTTCCTGTGCCGCCGACGAACGACACGCCGCCGATAACGCAGGCCGCGATAGCGTCGCATTCATAGTTGAGTCCCGTGTTTGCGGAGCAGGAAGCGATACGCGCACCCTCGATGAATCCCGTTATGCCGTACATAACGCCTGCAAGAATAAACACAATGAGAATAGTCACAAAGACATTTACGCCCGAGACTCTTGCCGCCTCTTCGTTTGAGCCGACTGCAAACATATTTTTGCCGAACTTCGTCTTATTCCAGACGACCCACATGACAGCGGTCAAAATGATTGAATAGAGAACATATTTCGGGATCGCAACGCCGTCAATCGAGAACAGCGTGCCGGTGATAAATTTAGTGTAGGACGGATCGAGACCGGAGAGCGTCTGTCCGTTGTTTCCGCCTATCATAAGATACATAAGAACCGTACCGAAAACGATAAGCTGGGTCGAAAGAGTGACTATAAACGGATGAAGCTTGAACTTGGCAACGAAAAATCCGTTCACAAGACCGACTGCGGCGCCTATGGCTATAACCGCGAGGAGCACGACGATCAGCGGCATCGTGTCAAGACCCTTGAACATCTTGTTCGCATAATCGCTCATCTGGAGCAGAGAAGCGGCGACGCAAGCCGTGAGTCCGACGCAGCGGCCGGCGGAAATATCGGTACCGGTCAGCACTATGCATCCCGCAATGCCCAAAGCGATCGGCAGTTTTGCCGCCGTGAGCGAGATTATGTTCACTATTGATGAAATGCTCAGGAACGCCGGCACCTTGACCGCAATAAAAATCACGGAAATCGCAATTATTATATACATCGCGTTGTTGAACAGCAGATCCGTCACAAGTCTTTTTTTATCGCCGCGGTCTGCCGCTTTGAATTTTTGGAGCCAGAGCGAAACGCGCGAGCGCTTTACTTTTTTTGCACTTGTATCAGCCATGATGATTCCTCCTTAGACATATTTTGCCGCAAGGGTCATTATTTCTTCCTGGTTCGTCGTTCCTGCGTCCACTTCGCCCGCGAGCCTGCCGCCCGACATAACGAGTATCTTGTCGCAGACGCCCAAGAGCTCCGGCATTTCGGAGGAGACCATGATAACGGTTTTTCCCTTTTTGGCGAGGTCGAGAATAAGCTGATATATCTCATATTTCGCGCCGACATCAATACCTCTTGTGGGCTCGTCGAGCAGGAGCACCGTAGGGTCGGTCAGAAGCCACCTTGCAAAAATGACCTTCTGCTGATTGCCGCCCGAAAGAGAGCTTATCTTCGTCTCCTGGCTGGGAGTCTTTATTTTCAGGGAGTTTATGTACTTGTCGGTAGTTATCTTCATTTTCTTCTTGCTGACGAACGGACCCGTCATATACTTCTTCAGGCTTGCAACAGTCGCATTCTCTCTGATGTTGAGAATGCCGAAGATTCCCGTCGCGCGCCGTTCTTCGGTCAGAAGCGCAAATCCGTTTTTTATCGACTCGTGAGGAGTTTTGTTTTTTACCTCTTTGCCGTCAAGAAAAATCTTTCCGGAGCGGCGCGTCGTTATACCGAAGATCTGTTCAAGAAGCTCTGTTCTGCCCGATCCGTCAAGTCCGGCGACACCGAGTATCTCTCCCCTGTTTGCCTCGAAGGACACATCTCTGAGATTTGTATATTCGCTGCCGAGGTTTTCGACTTTCAGAAGCACATCGCCGATCTCGTTATCCTTTTTCGGATAGCGGTTCGTCAGCTCGCGTCCGACCATGAGTCTGATTATCTCGTTCATGGTAAGCTCGCTCGCGGGCTTCGTCGCAACCCATCTGCCGTCGCACATTATTGTGACCTCGTCGCTGATACGCAGTATCTCTTCCATTTTGTGCGAGATATAGATAATCGCGCATCCGCGGTCGCGGAGCATATTGATTATGCGGAACAGATGCTCCGCCTCTTCCTCGGTAAGCGATGATGTGGGTTCGTCAAAGACGATTATTTTTGAATTATAAGAAACCGCTTTCGCGATCTCAACCATCTGTCTCTGCGAAACCGGCATAGTGCTCATTATTGTTTTGGGGTCAACATTTATTTCAAGCTCTTTGAATATTCTCGCCGTTTCGTCATACATTTTCTTTTCGCTTGTAAACGGAAGAAGTTTTGAAACAGTCGGGAATCTTCCGAGCCACATATTGTCCATGACATTGCGTTTGAGAGCCTGGTTGAGCTCCTGGTGAACCATCGCGACTCCGTTTTCAAGGGCTTCCTTGGAGTTTTTGTAATTCACCTCTTGACCGTCGACATATATATGTCCGCCGTCCTTGCTGTAAACGCCGAAGAGGCATTTCATAAGAGTTGACTTGCCCGCGCCGTTTTCGCCCATAAGCGCGTGCACCGTCCCCCTTCTGACCGTCAGCTGCGCATGGTCGAGCGCCTTGACGCCGGGGAACGACTTTTCTATATCCACCATTTTGAGCAATACATCTTTATCGGAGTCCGGCTTATTTATATTGGTCTGCATATGTTTCACTCCTGTCTGCATCTGAGTTTTACGGTTGGGGCATAACGCCCCAACCGCAAATTGAAACCGTTTGATTATTCGCTCTCAGAAGTGTAAGCAGAATAGGGTATATTGACTCTCCAAGTGCCGACCGTGTTTGCGGAATCGATGCCTTCGAGCGCATTTGTGCCGTTGAGCAGATTCTTCATGACGGTGGTTATAGCGGTTGCCATACCCTCGGCATCCTGCTTTATCGTGCCTATCATTGAGCCGGACTTGATAGCCGACTTTGCAGCATCTGTTGCGTCAACGCCGAACACGGGGATAACGGTCTTGCCGTCCTTGTTGTAGCCCGCGGTCTGAAGAGCAGATATTGCGCCGAGCGCCATCTCGTCGTTGTTCGCGATAACGAGCTCGATCATATTCTTGTTGGACTCGGTGTACTGTGCGAGAGCTGTGCTCATATAGTTTGTCGCGGCGGCAGACGACCAAAGTCCATCCTGGTCAACGAGGTACTTGTTCTTGTTTGCAGAATCGTAGAACTTGAGCTCGGGCTTTCCGGCAGTCTTGAGAATCGCGTTTGCGTCCTCAACGCCGTACTTTGTACGCGCAATGGCTTCCATGTTGCCTTCCTGACCCTTGAACATAACGTAGCTGATGACGCCGTCGTTGTTGAGGTCGAGCTTGCCGTAGTTCTTCAGAACATATTCGCCTATCATTTTGCCCTGCATATGGCCTGCCTGCTCATAGTCCGTGCCGACGAATACGCACTTGTCATAGCTCTCGATAACGGACTGCTCAACGGAGCGGTTGAAGAATATAACAGGAACGTTCTTCGCCTTGGCGAGATTGATGATGTTCTGCGCCGCGTCGTTTGAACCGGTGTCAACGACATTGACGATAAGCAGCGAAGAGCCCTTTGCAAGAGCGGTCTGAACCTGCTCGGTCTGCGTGGTCTGGTTGCCGTTGGCGTCATAGTCATTGTAGGTATATCCGCTGTCGCTCAGGATCTTGTCCATCGACGAGCGAACGGTGGAAATATACGCGTCGCTGAAGGTATAATAAAATACGGAAATCTCACCTTTTGTTGAGCCCTTGTCTCCGGAGCCGCCGCCGGACGAGCAGGCGGCAAAACTGGCTACCATGAGCACTGCCAATAATAATGCTAACAACTTTTTCATAAGATTACCTCCTTAAAAGAATTTCTTCGTTATCAGCATCTTCATTATAGCTTCGGGATTCAAAAAACAGAATGAGATTTTCTATCTAAAATGTATAAAATTTTACGATGTTGTCGAATCAATATATATACTTTGCCGCTTTAGTGAGAAGAAACCGCCCGGATGCTTATTTCTCACATCCGGGCGGTTTTGTTAATCATATTTATCGAAGCCGAAAAGGATCTTCTGAACATCAGCCGAGAACATATTGCTTCGGTCAACGACATAGACATCAGTTTTGATCACACTCTCTGTCTTCTTGCCCGAGAGTATGTTCGCCGCGTTCATAACGGCGAGATAACCCATGGAAAACGGGTTCTGTACAATGAGCGTATCGAGTTCCCCCGTTTCGAGCATACCGACACATTCCGTGTTGTTGTCGAAGCCTATCGCGCAGACGCGGTCTTTTAGCCCGAGCTCCTTTATCGCCATTCCAACGCCGAGGGTCGACCATTCGTTGAAGCCGACGAGAAGATTGATCTGCGGATTCTCTTCAAGAAGCTTCCTTGCGCCCGCGGTCGCGCTCTGGGCGTTGGACGAAACGCTGACCATAGCGACTATCCCGGCGTTTTTAACGTTTTTAATTTCGTCCTGAAAGCCTTGCAATCTCTTGCTGCCGTTTTCGGTGTTCTCGCCGTAGTTTACTATTCCGATATTGATGCTCTCCTGCTCTCCGCAGAGCTTCTGCGCGACCTGAGCGGTTTTCAGTCCTGCTGAGTAATTGTCGGTTGCGATAAACAGCTCTTTATCCGCCACATCAACATCGCTGTCCACGGTTATTATTTTTATACCCTTTTGCGCCGCCTTGCGAACAGCCGGGGCATTTTTTTCATAGTCTATCGCGGACAGGATAATGGCGCCGACATTTCGCGAAACGGCATTTTCTATCATTTTGTTCTGGGTTTCGTAGTCCTCCTCGTTATCCGGTCCCTCGAAAGTGATATCGATATTGAACTCGGTCGCGGCGGAGAGAGCGCCTTTTTTCACATCGTTCCAAAAATCCGATTCGCTCCCCTTTATTATTATGGCGACGCTCGGAGTGTCGGAATCGAAGCCCTGACCGTCCTTGCATCCGGATAAGCCGCAGAGCAAAAGGACGGCAATCATAATCAGCGCTGCGCTTCTCTTAATATTCATTTTCCCGTCCTTTCTCGATCTTCGGAATCCTTATAGTGACGGTTGTGCCGACATCGAGCTCGCTGTCAATAGAGATTCCGTATTCATCGCCGAAATAAATTTTGAGCCTGTCGTTGACATTTTTAACGCCGATGCCCTTTGAATCGCTCCTGTCTTTTTTCAGGATAGTCTCGCACTGCTCTTTAGTCATTCCGAGTCCGTTATCGGAAACGGTTATAACAATATCCTTTCCGTCGCCGTGAACGCAGATGCGTATCTCGCCCTCGTCCACCATTCTGTCGAGCCCGTGATAGATGGCGTTCTCAATAAAGGGCTGAATAGTTATCTTGTTGCACATATATTCGAGCAGACTCTCATCCACATCGAAAGAATAAGTGAACTGATTTTTGTATCTGTAGCTCTGGATTATCAAATAACTCTCGGCGTGGCGCAGCTCGTCGCGGATGGTGATAAACTCGTTTCCGTGGCTGATGCTTATTCTGAACAGCTTCGCAAGAGCGCCGACCATCTCAACCGCTTCTTTGCTGTTATCCTGCTCGCACATCCATTGAATTGAGTCGAGCGTGTTATAAAGGAAGTGGGGATTTATCTGCGCCTGAAGAGCCTTGAGCTCGGTCTTTCTGAGAACTATCTCCTCATTATGCACCTTTTCCATGAGCGACTGTATCATATGCACCATGTGCTCAAACGACGCGGAGAGGGTGCTGAACTCAACTACATTCGCCTTGTCCGCTTTATATTTATATGTTTCCGCCTGCTTTTCAAAGCTCTGCATTGACGAGACAAGGCGTCTTACGGGTCTTGTGACCGTCCGCGAAAGCAGAAAATATACCGTGACGGAGATGATAAGGCTGAACAGCAGCGCAACAGCCATCCCGACCGCTATCTGTCTTTTGACGGACTGAGCCACTTCATCGGTAAAACTGACTCCGACTATCTTCCAGTTGCATGAATTAAGGGACGAAACCGTGTAAATATTGTCTTCTCCCCTGTGGACGCCGTCCGTCATTTCTGAAACTTCGTCGGTATTCTCTTTTTTGATGCCGGAAAAAAGCATCTGCTGCTGCGGATGGTAGACTATCCCGCCTTTTGAATCAATAATATAGCAGTATCCCCTCTGGCCTATGCTTATCTTGTCAATATATTTCGCAATTGAAATAAACTCGAAATTGACGGCGACAAAGACCTGCTTTTGAAAAAGATCTGAATATTTTTTCTTTGCAATGGTCACGACCCACGGGTACTTGTTCTCATAGAGCGTGTCAACATGGGGCTGGGTTATCGCGTAGCCGTCCTTGAGGCTCGAAAAAATCGATTTGTCAAAGGACAGATCGGTCGCATTTTTCTTTGCAATATCGCCGCTGTCGTTTTCGGTCAGAAGAATGTTGCCGTCGGTATCATAAATCGTTACGCAATAGATATCGTCCTCAAGCCTCGCCGCAGTTGAAACAACTTTTTCAAGCGACTGCAGGCTGTCGCAGCTGTCCGCCTCGTCGCAGAGGTTGTCCAGCTTGTTTTTGATGGACGAGATGTAATTTGAAACCGTGCCGTTCGCCTGCGACACCGACTGCTTTGACGAGACATACGCCGAATTGAACATCGTCCTTTCGTAGAATACACCGAAAAGGAGCGTGGCGCCTACAGTAGAAAACATCACTCCGAACACGACTATTGCGATTATGAGCGTTGACAGTTTTATTCCGGCGCGTTTAAATATCTTTCCCACCCAAACGCTCCTCTCTGTATTTGTTCGGCGAAACCCCGTAATATTTTTTGAAGCAATAGCTGAAATAGTGCTGATCGCTGTAACCGCACTTCTGCGATATTTCAAATATCTTCATCGAGGTGCACAAAAGCAGATCGCTCGCCGCTTTCATCCGCCTTTCGGTCACAAGGGCAACAAAATTCTTTGACTTTTTCTTTTTTATCAGCGCGCTCAGATAGTTCGGGCTGACGCCCAGCTTGTCGCTCGCATCCGTCAGTGACAGGTCTTCGTTCATATATTCCTCGTTGATTATCTGCAGCGCATGGTCGCAGAGAGCCTCGCTCTCATGCCTCTGCGAGCGCGAGATAATATCTCTCGCATCAAGGCAGAGCGAAACAAGCTCGTTTTTATATTGCTCGTTAAAGTCGAAGGACAGGCGGGACATGAACGAATTGTTGGAGGTAAACAGCTCCGCAGCGGCGTTGCCGTCCGGCAGAACGCTGACGCATCTGTGTGCGGTGGCAAGAACCTGAATGATAATATAATCAATGCCCTCGCGCGTCTTTCCGGAAAGTATCTCGTCAAGGAACGACTTTATCTCATCCTTGCTCCCTATCTTCAGAAGCTGTTCGAGCTTATAGACGGATTTTTCGGCATTTTCAAACTCGTGTGTGCTCTTGCGCTCCTGGTCGTTGATATATCGGATGTTGCCCGTGCCGTCGGAGGTATAGCGCCGCGCCGTAATAGCCTGAGTGCAGGCGAGCGCCAAAAGAGACGGATCGCAAACGGTCTCGCTGATGCCGATAGTACAATTCTGATTCAACAGCTTTTTTGCGCTCTGCACAAGTTCGATAACGGGGAGTCTCAGTTTTGTTGACATCTCTTCCGGCTCGCTTGTTACAAGAGTAATTATTCTGCCGTTGACAAAGAAGCTTTCGCACAGAGCATATTTATTGAAAATACTGTTGACAAAATCGATATGCTGCTGAGAGGTGCAGGTCTTGCCCGTGTTTGCCTTGAATTTTGAAGCAATGACGCTGTAGCAGTCGCCGTCGCTTTTGATTATTCCGAGCTTTTTGGCATTCTTAGTTAAGTCGTCCGATGCATGGACATCCTCGCCCGTACCGAGTAGGAGCGGAAGCAGAAATTCCGCCTTTTCAAGCCGCAGAGAGATATCTTCGTTTGACCCGCCGCTTTTGAGCAGTTCAAACTCCCTGTCCATTTCGGCTCCGATTTTTTCAAACTCTTCGGTGAGTTCGGATGCGGAAACAGGTTTGAGAAGATATCTTATGACATTGTATTTGAACGCTTCCTGAGCGTATTCAAAGTCGTCGTACCCGCTCAGGATAACAAATTTCGTTGCCGGCCTTATTTCGCGAGTCCTTTTCGCAAGCTCAAGTCCGGTCATAAGCGGCATTTTGATGTCGGTCAGAACAAGATCGGGTTCAAGCTTTTCGAGAAGATCGAGCGCCTCTATTCCGTTTTCGGCGCCGCCGACAACCTCAAAACCCGCTCTCTGCCAATCGACATTGCCGATAACCGCCTCTCTCTGGCGTATCTCATCGTCAACTACAAGCACACTGTACATAATCATGACCTCGCACAAAAATCATTTGTTTTATGTATACCGACTTTGCGGCGCATCCGTCAGAATACAAATCATAACAGTATTTTTCGGATGCCGCTTCTGATTTTATTATATAAAAACTTCCGATTATTATCAAGATTTATCTTTTTAGCGGTGTCCGGCCGAAAAAAATCAAAAAGATATAACAAAAGCAAGCATTGTCATATATCTGACACGCTTGCTTTCCGTTAAATTCCAAAATCTTATTCTGACTTCTCCCAAAACCTGCCGCATATCTGCCAGACGGATTCGTTTTCGTAGTGTTCGCGGATGCTCTTTTTTGAGTAGACGGAGACATTATTTTTATCCGCGCCGGCGTCTATAAGCAGCTTTAATATGCGCCTTTTATCGCGCCCATCTTCTGATCGACTGTGACGCCCGGAAAGTTTCCG
>OLYC01001476.1_pt1 | contig 16075 bp, 10 predicted proteins | sample 1674271 | NCBI WGS metagenome assembly OLYC01 (sample SAMEA103958154, study PRJEB25191) | human gut metagenome
ATGAAAGCAAAGTAAAAAGGGGCTGTGAAGAAATGAGGATTCATTTCTTCACAGCTCCTTTTCTGTAGGGGGATTTCCTCGTGCCCTTGTGCCGAAGCGTACTGTCAACACGCCTGAACTGTGGTACAATAGTCCTCATCGAGGTGAAAATTATGATCAAAAATAAAAAATTCATTCATCAGCTGCTGTGGCTCTTGGCGGGAATTCTTCCCTGGGGCTTCGGGGGATTTCTGGTACACACTGCTGAGGCCATGGCAGTGGGGACGCTCGCTTACTGGGGAATGGGGCTTCTGGTGCCGTTTCTTTTTTTCCTCTTCCAGCGGAAAGGCTATGGCAGTGAGTGGGGAGCATTACGAGCGGCAGTACATTTGCCGCTCTGGATCTCCTTCATCATCCTGCAGATGGTCATTTTCTGGAGCTATCTGCCGATGGCAGACAAGGCCTTCAAGGAAAGTCCGATCCCGATCTCGATCGCGTTCTTTATCGTGCTGACGCTTTTTGCCGGGGTGGCGATCATGCTGGACTACCTGCTTCCTTCGCTCTATGAGAAGCTTTCGGAGAAGGGGGCTTGCCGGAAGGTCTGGCTGGGCGCGGCTTATTTCAGCGGGCTTATTCCCGGTTTTGCCATTCTCTCCTTTCTGGGGCTCTACTATGCGAATGGTATGCGCCTTGATCCTTTCACGGCGAGCTTCTTCCTGCTGGAGGTTTTCAGCTTTGTCTTCTACGGGAAAATCATTCTCGGCATGATGACATTCGGGATCTATCTCTTTCTGGCGCTTTCCGGGACGAAGGGGCGGCGCATCACGGTGTGTGCTTTCAGCGGGATATTCTGGCTGATGCTCCTCTATATCCCGATGGTGATCTCCCTCCATCTTCCGCAGGCAAGCTGGCAGGTCTATATGGATCCGTCCTACCTTCCCATGATCCCCTTCGTTTCAGACCTTTGGCTGACAGGGATCGCGATCTGGGGCGGGAAAAAGGTCACGGAGTGGATATTTAGATAATGGGGTTAGCCCATGGGGCGGAGCGCCCATGGATTGCAGATGAAAGTTTTGCTCGAATGAGAAATTAGAAATGAGAAATTAGAAATGGTGGTGCGGCGCAAAAATAGTGAAGCGCCGCAGAATTTTGATAGCGCTTCGCGTCGTCGTCATCGGAAGCGCAGCCGAGTGTCTTCCTTACAGAACGGTCAGTATGCTAATTGCGCTACTTCAATCACCTCTTGTTCCTAATCCCTAGCTACTCATCCCTGCTTTCAAACTTCAAAATTACGGTGGCGGCATTGCCCTCAGTATATGGGTGGTGCCCGAAGGTAGCATGTAATCACCTTTCGGGCACCGCCCCCCTTTTTTTGAACCTATAGAACCTGCTGAACCTATTTCATCCGCAATCAAAGGGCAAAACGTCTCAGGGGCTCGTTCTGCACCTTCACCGTGAAATTCTAATTTTTCTCCATTGGACAGGTATGATAAAATGTAACTGTATTAGTGGCTTTTTTCATTTCCGACTGGGGCCTGCGCTTTTGCGCCGGCGAGTAACGAGGAAGGAGTGTTGAACTTGTCTGATATCAGACGTTTGTATGTACGAAAGAAGGCTGGTTTCCGTCAGGGCGAAGAGAGCCTGACGGCTGAGCTGAAAGAGGTGCTTGGAGACCGCATCGAAGGCTGTGGGATCTATCATCGCTACGATGTCGATGGTCTTTCTGGAGAAGACTATGAGAAAGCGGTCTCGACTGTATTCTCTGAACCGCCGGTCGACAGTGTAGAGACAGAACTGCCAAAGGGTGATCTCGTCATCGGCGTCGAATTCCTGCCGGGGCAGTATGACCAGAGAGCGGACTCGGCAGAGCAGTGTCTCGCCATTGTCACTGGGAAAGATGGCGCGCGTGTGCGTTGTGCGCTGGTCTACACCTTTGATGGCCATTTCGCAGAAGGCGACCGCGAGAAGATCCTGAAATTCCTTGTGAATCCGGTGGAGTCCCGTGAAGCAAGTCTCGCTCCTGCGGAAACGCTGGATCTTCCCATCGAAGACCCGAAGGCAGTACCCGTTGTCAAGGGCGTCTGCGAGCTGGATGATGCAGGGATCGATGCCCTGATCGCCGACATGGGCCTTGCCATGAGCCATGATGACATGGCGATGATCCGTGACTATTTCCGCGATGAAGAGAAGAGAGATCCGACCGTGACAGAGATCCGTGTGCTCGACACCTACTGGTCCGACCACTGCCGTCACACCACTTTCTCCACCAAGCTCTCCTCTATCGAAGTCGAAGACGGCACTTTTACCGCTCCGATCTCCAAGGCGCTCAAAGACTACGAAGAGACGCGTATCCATATCTATGGCAAGGACACGAAACGCCCTGTGACGCTGATGGATATGGCAACAGCGGCTGTCAAGGCTCTCCGCAAGGAAGGAAAGCTGGAAAATCTGGATCAGTCGGAAGAAATCAATGCCTGCACCATCAAGGTGAAGATCGACACTATCGACGGCGAGGAAGACTGGCTGCTCCTTTTCAAAAATGAAACACACAACCATCCGACCGAGATCGAGCCATTCGGCGGGGCAGCGACCTGCCTCGGTGGATGTATCCGAGATCCTCTCTCCGGACGCTCCTATGTGTATCAGGCGATGCGCGTGACGGGCGCCGCAGACCCGCGCATGCCGCTTTCCGAAACGCTTGCAGGCAAGCTCCCACAGAGAAAGATCGTCGTCGAGGCGGCCAAGGGCTACTCCTCCTACGGCAATCAGATCGGTCTTGCCACCGGTGAGGTCAAGGAATATTATCATCCGGGATTCATGGCGAAGCGCATGGAGATCGGCGCCGTCGTCGCAGCGGCTCCGGAAGACCATGTCATCCGTCTTTCTCCGACACCCGGCGACGTCGTCATCCTGGTCGGCGGGCGCACGGGCCGTGACGGCATGGGCGGTGCGACAGGCTCTTCGAAGGAGCTGAATACCGAGTCCATCGAGACTTGCGGCGCAGAAGTCCAGAAGGGCAATCCGATCACAGAAAGAAAGATCCAGTGCCTCTTCCGTCGTGGAGAAGTCACACGCCTCATCAAACGCTGCAATGACTTCGGCGCAGGCGGTGTCTCTGTCGCTGTCGGTGAACTGACAGATGGCCTTGACATCGATCTTGATCAGGTACCGAAGAAATACGAAGGCCTTGATGGAACCGAGCTGGCGATTTCCGAATCGCAGGAGCGTATGGCGGTCGTCGTCAGAAAAGAAGATGCAGACCAGTTCATCCGCTATGCCGCAGAAGAAAACCTCGAAGCCACCATCGTGGCCGATGTGACCGATACCCGCCGCCTCGTCATGAAGTGGAGAGGGGATACCATCGTCGATATTTCGAGAGATTTCCTCGACACGAATGGCGCGCAGCAGGTGAAGGAAGCCTACATCGCAAAACCGGATGAAGCTGGTTATTTCCATAAAGAAGAGATCCATGATATCAAAAAGACCTGGCTTTCTGCCATGGCAGATCTCAATAACTGCTCGGAGCAGGGACTCTCCGAACGCTTCGACTCCACCATCGGTGCCGGTACCGTACTCATGCCATTCGGCGGCAAGTACCAGAAGACCCCGACCGATGGGATGGTAGCGAAATTCCCGGTCCGCAAAGGAGAGACTGACAGCGCCAGCTTCATGGCACATGGCTTCGATCCCTATCTGGCATCCTGGAGCCCGTTCCATGGTGCAGCCTACGCCGTACTCCTCTCCGTGGCCCGCCTCGTGGCGATGGGGGCTGATTGGAGAAAAGCCTACCTGACGTTGCAGGAATACTTCGAAAAGCTCACTGACAAGACCAGCTGGGGCAAACCGGCGGCCGCACTCCTCGGTGCTTTCCATATGCAGGAAAGCCTTGGCCTTGGTGCGATCGGCGGCAAGGACTCCATGAGCGGTACTTTCAATGATATCCACGTCCCGCCGACGCTCGTTTCCTTCGCTATCGCTCCGGGGAAAGCCTCCGAAGCTGTCAGCCAGGAACTCAAGAAGGAGGGAGATGTCCTCGTCCTCTTCGGCCAGCCGAAGGACGAAGCCGGCATGCCTCTTCTTGATGTATTCAAAGCGCATGCGGATTTCCTCTATCAGGAAGTGAAGGCTGGACACATCGCAGCGATGAAAGCGGTCGAACACGGCGGCGTCGCAGTGACCGCAGCCAAGATGGCCTTCGGCAACAAGCTCGGCGTCACCTTTGGTGAAAATCTGCCGCTCTTCAAATACTTCAGCAATTTCTATGGCGCGATCCTTGTAGAAACTACGCCGGAACTGGCAGAGACATTTGCCAAACAGCCGCACACGAAGATCCTCGGCACCGTCGGCGGGGATAGCATGAAGCTCTACGGGGAAGAGATCGCCGTCGAAGAGCTCCTGCGCTCCTATGAAGGTACGCTCGATCCGATCTTCCCGCGCCGCGCAGCCGACATCCAGAAAGAAGCGCCGATCCTTCCGGAAACGAAAGCCATCCCGCAGTTCTATGTCCATACGAATCTTTCGCGTCCGCGCGTCTTCATCCCGACCATGCCGGGCAACAACTGTGAAGTCGACTGCGCGAGAGCCTTTGAACGTGCCGGTGCGGTCAGCGATATCTTCATCTTCAGAAATCGTGATGCAGCCGAACTCAAGGACTCCGTCGATGAAATGGCAGAGCGCATCCGCCATGCGCAGATCGTCATGTTCCCGGGCGGCTTCTCTGCGGGCGATGAACCGGACGGCAGCGGCAAATTTATCGCCGCTGTATTCAGAAATCAGAAGCTCATGGAGGCCATGGACCAGCTCCTTCATGTCAGAGACGGTCTTGCCATGGGCATCTGCAACGGTTTCCAGGCTCTGATCAAGCTCGGCCTCGTACCGTATGGCGAATTCAAGCCGCTCACCGATGACGCACCGACGCTTACTTTCAATACGCTCGGCCGTCATATCTCCCGCTTCGTCACGACCAAGGTCGTATCGACCAAGTCCCCGTGGCTTGCCCTCTGCCAGCCCGGTGACCTCCACTCCATCGCCATCAGCCACGGCGAAGGACGCTTCATCGCTTCCGATGAACAGATCCGGGCACTCGCAGCCAATGGCCAGATCGCGACACAGTACGTGGGGCCAGATGGCGAGCCGACCTACGACAGCCGCTACAATCCGAACGGCTCCTCGTGGGCTGTCGAAGGCATCACCAGTCCTGACGGACGCGTCCTCGGTAAGATGGGTCATACCGAACGCCGCGGCCAGAATGTCGCAAAGAACATCGCCGGTGATACCTACCAGCCACTCTTCGAAGCCGGTGTGAAGTACTTCAAGGGCTAATGGTCCATGCATAGCAAAAACGCTCTCGTGAATGCGGGAGCGTTTTTGTTTAGGGTTCAAGGTTCAGGGTTCAAGGTTAGACCGTGGGGCGGGGCGTCCCTTGATTGTGGATGAAAGCTCTCCTCGCTAGTGAGAAGTGAGAAGTGTTGGTGCGGCGCATAAAAATCAGAAACGCCGGCAAGTATAAATAATGGCGATGCCATGAACTGGCATGCCAGTCACTAGTCACTTGAGACTCCTAATCCCTAGCCGCTAATCCCTAGCTACTCATCTCTGCGTTCAAACTTCAAGATTGGGGTGGCGGCTTCGCCGCAATTATATATGGGGCGATGCCGAAAGTGGTATTCAAGTCACCAGTCACAAGTCACCAGTCACCAGTCACTCGAGCTCCCTAATCCCTTCATTCGAACTTTCCTTAAAAATTTTCATCCTAAAAACTATTTGACACGCACGTAAAAAAACTATATAATACTCCTTGTGAGATTTGTCCGGAAACCACTAGCCCCGGAGGAAGGATGACATCTTGCGGTTCTGTTTTTTATTCAGAAGGAGTCATTACTAATGAAAACAACATTCATGGCCAATGCGGGCAACATCACTCGCAAATGGTATATCGTTGATGCTGCAGGACTGACTGTTGGCCGTCTGGCTGCCAGCGTTGCCAAAGTTCTGACCGGCAAGAATAAACCTACCTACACACCGCATGTTGACACTGGTGACAACGTCATCATCATCAACGCAGATAAAGTCGTTTTCTCCGGCAAAAAAGAACTGAAGAAAGTTTACTTCCACTACACCGGATATATCGGCGGCGACAGATACCAGAAGGCTGGCGACGCTCTTCGTGAAAAACCGGTATGGGTCGTAGAACATGCTATCCGCGGCATGCTTCCGAAGAACAAGCTCGGTGCTCAGATGTACCGCAAGCTCCACGTATACGCAGGCGCTGAACATCCGCATGCAGCACAGCAGCCTGAAGAACTGAAATTTGATATCCGTTAACCAGAAGGGAAGGAAATAAGAAATGGCAGAAGCTACATACTACGGCACTGGCCGCAGAAAAACATCCGTTGCCAGAGTCCGTCTGGTACCGGGACAGGGTAACATCACAATCAATGGCCGTGATCTGAAGGATTACTTCGATCTCGCAACCCTTGAACTGATCATTAAACAGCCGCTCGAACTGACCGGCACCACCACCGCATATGACGTCATCGCTAACGTAAAAGGCGGCGGACGTACAGGCCAGGCTGGCGCTATCCGTCATGGCATCAGCCGTGCTCTCCTCGATGTCGATGGAGACTACAGAAAAGTTCTGAAAGTCGCAGGTCTCCTGACTCGTGATCCAAGAATGAAAGAACGTAAGAAATACGGTCTCAAGAAAGCAAGAAAAGCAAGCCAGTTCTCCAAACGTTAATCATTGGACGAATGCCGAAAACGCTCATGGATTTCCATGGGCGTTTTTTGATGCATGAAAAGTAAAAACGAAGGGGACGAGCAGCATATGATGAAAGCGCATTATCCCGCCTTCCCCGCGGCTCCTCTTTTCTTTTATAAGCGGTTTCCCGTCCCAGATCCACCAACCAAGTGCATTTCCCTACTATTTCCTTCCTCTATGAAGTATAATAAGGGAGACCGATTCACCAAGGAGGATTTATGACTGCAAACGATATTCATGATGCGATAGAGACATTTGCTCGCTACGGTGTGCCGCGGGAGCGGATTTTTAATGAAGTCATGCGTGCGCGCTATCTGGACTATGTACTTTTCCTGAATCCGGAGAATGTCCAGTACGGGATCTCCATCGATGACCTGTATGAGAATATGAAACGCACGGCAGACAAGCTGGGCATGTATGAGGGCGATGCAGATACCTATGCGCGCGTTTATACACTTGCGCTCCGTGTGGAGCCGCTGGTCTTTGCGCCGGAAATGCCGACGGCGCCTGCAAAGGTGCGTGCGCTGCTCGCAGAAGCGGTAAAGAAGGCAGAATCTGCTGGAAATACGGTGCTTTTCACCGGTGCAGAAGAATATCTGCCTTACCTTGCCGGAATTTTCCAGGATCTCGGGGGAAAACGTATCGCCGTTGCGGTGAAGGATGCCATCTGGAAGGAGCGTCTCCACTACGTCTTCCCACGTGGCCGCGCGATGCTGGAGAGCGAACTCGCGGAAGATACCGAGCACTACGATTACATTTTTGATTTTGAAACAGACGGCATTGCAGCGGCCGCTGATTTGAGACATCGCCTCGCTGAGAAAGGCGCCATGGACGTTATCATTCCTTCGGCGCTGCTGACGAAAGAGGGAGATGCTGCGCTTGCTGCCAGAAGAAGTTTGGCGGCCGAGAAGAAACTGACGGCTTTCTATGATACGGAAATCGGCGGGAACGAGTACGCTTACCTGCGCTTTGCCGGAGAAGCAGCTAAGACCGTGTCTTTCGGTCTGTCGGATTTTGCAGACGGCGCCTTCCGCGGCGTAGACCAGCTCTCGCTTCCGTCGGACACCTTCATTGAAGCCGATGACTGGAACTATGATCTCTACGCTTTCAATGGTTCTCCGAGCGTGCAGATGCTCCTTTCTCAAAATATCGTTTCGCCTGATTTCACGCTTGGAGACGTCTTCTCTGATGTGCCGATGGAAGAAATTGAGACTGACCTGCCGCTGATTGCCCGGGAAGCGGTGACGGACTCGGGGGTGCGGATGGATCTTGCGGCGCATGTACGTGAAAAAACGCCGGCGGTCCTGCGCGTCCTTGCAGCGGGCGACTTGGTTCTCACCACGGTAGAAGGGCATCTTCGCACCGCCGTTGTAAAAGAGCCCTGCGCTGCATCTGACGAAGGCATCCTGGCCTTCCGCCCGGTGGAGGGCTATACCGGCGAATATGTGAAACTCTATTTCGATGGGAAAGTGGGCGAACTCTTTCTCGCAACCATGAAAGCAGGGAAGCATTGGTATCTCACGACATCCCGACTCCTCCGTTTGCCCATTCCGCCGGCAGGAAAGGAGACCATCGAAGCGCTCACCATACTTTGCGATGAACGGACCAAAGCCCTCGCTGCTGCGGAAGTCGCATGGAGAGAAGCCAAAGAAGAGAGTGTCAGAAGGATGGTCGGGAAATAGGTTTAATGGGTTCAATAGGTTCAGCTTGATAGGGGGGGATAGCCCCTTCCCTTGGAAGGGGCAGGCGAGCGCAGCGAGCCGGGGTTGGTCGAGGGAAACGGAATTAACGTATTCCACTAGCCAACCTCCGCCCCTTCGGGGCGCCTCCTTCCAGAGGAAGGAGGGAAATGCGAAATAGTTAAGGAAACGCAGATTAAATCGCAGAGTCAGATTCTACAAGAATTTTTACACATAGCTTCGTCATAGCCTTCCTTAAATAGCTCACTATTCGCGTCAGGTTATTCCTCGCCATGCATAAAAATTCAAGAGTAAAATCTGGCAACGATTGAATCAGTGTTTCCCTAGGGATAAAAAGAGATCATCTTTGATGAAGTCAAAGATGACCTCTTTTTTTATGGGAAGTCATGCAGGTCTTGCTTATTTGCTTCCAACACAAATGAAAGAAAGTGAACAATAAAGCACATAAATTACAAATTGTTCATTGAATCAGCTCTCATATAAACATTATAATCAAGAAAGCAGAAAGAAAAGAGGCAGATTTGATGGAACAACCGAGGGTAATATATCAGCCATTCAAACGGTTAAAAATGGCTTTGAGGTCTAAGAAACGAAAACGCAGCAGCATTACCATGGGGGTCGTGACAACGATACTGGCCTCGCTCTCCTTCACCTTCATGTCAGCCTGTGCCAAGTGGCTACCGGAGATGCCATCAGGAGAGATGACGCTCTTTCGCGGGATCGTAGGACTTTTCTTTATTCCTCTCCTCTGCCTGCAGACGAAGGAGCATTTCTTTTCAGGGAAGCATAAGTGCATGTTATGCCTTCGAGGGCTTTTTGGCAGCATTGCACTCTTTTTTTATTTTTTGTCTATAGAAGGGCTGACGCTGGGGGATTCACAAATCCTCTCACAGCTCGCTGCCTTCTTTATGTGTCTCCTGTCTCCGATTTTTTTGAAAGAAAAACTTCCCCGTCAGGCGATTCCTGGGATGCTTTCCATTGCGATCGGGACCCTTTGCGTGGTGCAGATCTGGAATTTCAATGCATTTAATATGTATACGCTTTTTGGAATCGGCGGCGGCTTTTTTTCTGCAGCTGCTTACGTGGTGATCAGCTGTCTTGCAGAGAAAGGATTTCGCTCAAATACAGAAATTGTTTTTTATTTTCAGATTTTCAGCATTCTTGTCGGGTTGTCGATTTCTGGGAATGAGTCATGGATCTTGCCGCAGGGGAGAGACTGGTTCTTTGTCATTGGGCTGGGGCTTTTTGCCTTATCGGCGCAGATGTTTATGACATGGGCGTTTCAGCATGTCAATTCGCTGGTCGTTTCTTTTTTGATGTATAGTGAAATCTTGTTTCATGTTATTTTTGGCTGGGCTTTTTGGGATGAAATCATGGCGCCTGCATCATGGTTGGGCGGTGCACTCATTGTTGCCGGTTCGATCATGCTGATGGTCTTCAAGCCGAAGGGAATCGACCAGGATACACATCATCGCAGCCGGCAGAAGCAGGAGGCGGGGGATGCGGTCTGAGAGCGTGTGCTTTTCGTTAGAAAATGGGAGGGCAACTGCCACTATGGCTATACGGATGCCGATGCTTTCACTATCGCAGGCCAGGCCATTCTGCAGAAACGGGCTATCTTTGAAATTATCAAAGATAGCCCGTTTCTGCAGAAAAAAACTCCTGCAAGTGCAGGAGTGTGATGGTTGGAGGCGGTGCCCGGAGTTGAACACGGGGATAAGGGGCTTGCAGGCCCCACGCCTTAGCGCTTGGCTACACCGCCATAGATGATGTTTCATAGTATATCGCATTTTCTCGAAAAAGTAAAGGGGAAGGCGTGATGGAGGCGGAGAATGCGGGTGAAGGGGCAGCTCATGCATGAGGGCAGGAGGAATGGAGGCTGAGTCTTTTCCGATGATGCGGCGGGCGATGCCTGAAGGAGCCGCACGGCGCGCCGCCGGTCCAAGCGCTGACGCTTAGCAGCCATTCAAAAAGCACGTCATTCTCTTTCTTGAAAATGACGTGCTTTTTGCGTGCAGTAAACGCAGGCAACCGGCTCACGGCCATTTCTTCAGATCACGATCGGGAACAGGACACGCGCCAGGTAGATGACGCCGGTCATGGTGATGCAGGAGAGCAAGGTGCTCATCATGACGAGCTCGGTGGCGAAGTCTTCAAAATTGTGAAATTCGACGGCGTAGAGGACGGAATTGACGGCGCCGGGGACAGAGGCCATGATGAGGATGGTCTGCTTCAGGACAGGGGACAGGTGGAGTCCTGCGAGGTCAGAGACCAGAAGGAGAAGGTAGGCCAGAAGCGGAGCGATGACGAGGCGGATCGTGCAGCCGGCCCAGGCATCGATGTCTCGAAAGACGATGGTACTCCGATGGATCTGGATGCCGAGGGCAAGCATGACGATGGAGACGAGGGCATTGGCACAGTTTTCAAAGACAGGCCAGAGAAAGACCTGTGTCATGTCGAAGCCGGAGAATTTGATGGTGAAGACGGCGACGAGTGTGTAGATGACGGGCATGTGGAAGATGACGGAGATCGCATCGCGTGGTGTCAGCTTTCCTTTGCCGGCCTGATAGAGGCCCAGCGTATTCAGTGTCATATTCATCTGTACGAGGAGGATGGTGGCACAGGCACCCGCCTGCGCGAGATAGGGCGTCTCTCCATCGATGACGTAGGGGGCATTGCCGAAGACGAGGGCGATCAGGGCGATGCCGATGTTTCCGTTATTGGAGAACATGGTGCCGTTTTTGAGGCATTCGATCTTCCCGACGGGCATCCCGCGGAATTTCCCGTAGGACCAGGCGGCAAGGGCGATGAGGAACATCTGGACGAATGCCATCAGAAAGACGTTCAGGAGTGTCATATCGATCTCTGCGACGTAGATGCTGTAGAAGATGAAGCTCGGGAGCACGACGAAGAAGGTGAGCTTATTGAGCGAGATGACATCGAGATGGTATCTGAGATCGAGCAGATAGCCGATGGCGACGAAGACCAGAAGCGGCACGATATTATCGGAAATGATTTGCAGGAAAGCCATGTCTGCCTCCTTACATGGAAGCCGGGAAGAAGAGCCGGCAGAGGAAAATCACAAGGGGAAGGGTAAGGATGGAAAGTGACATCTGCGTCATCAGGGATCTTTGGAAGATATTCTTCTGTGCGCTGGTGGTGCTCACCATGGAGAAATCCATGGCGCAGGGGATGGCGGCAAAGAGAAGAAGGATCTCTTTGGCCAGGTCATCCATCGAAGGGAAAATGGCGAGAAGCCCCAGCGCCAGAAGCGGCGATACGAGGAGCTTCACCAGTGCGGGAAGGAGAATGTCTTTGCTGACCGTGAAGCAGTGACTGCGCCGGATCATGACGCCGGTCGTGACAGCAGTCAGTACCATGAAGGCGCCGGTGAAGTGGTGTAGCACGGGATAGAGGAAGGTGCCTTTCAGCGGGATGTCGAAGTGCGCAGCAGCAAAGGCAAGAAGCGCGCCGTAGAGGACAGGGGTCGTAAGCGCGCGAAGCAGGAGAGATGAGAGGGAAGAGGACTCCTTACTCACAATGGCGTGTCCGACCGTGCGGAGCAGCAGGTGGGAAAGGGTCATGAGGAGAGACAGGAGCGCGAGCGCTTTCGGAAGCTCCGCTGCTTCTCCGGCGGAGGCAAAGGGGAGGTGGGAAAAGGTGAGGTAGGTAAGGACGCCGCCAAGGTAGCAGACGTTCGGACAGGAGGCCATGCCGCAGATGGCCTGCCGGAGTGATGGCTCTTGGGAGAGCCCTTTGGCAAGAAGCGCTGACAGCATGAAAAGGATCGCTGTCAGAAGAAGCGCCGCAGGAAGCAGGAGGAGATCAGAGGCGGCAGGCGGTACCTGATACAGGTTGAAAAAGACGAAGCAGGGCAGTACCACGCGCGTGATGACGATCTCGTAGGTCTTGACCTCGATCTTGAACTTGCCCGCCAGAAACCATCCGCCGCCTAAAAAGACCAGGATGGGGAGCACGTCGAACCAGATGATGTAAAGTATATCCATGGAAGTCCTTTCGAAAGTTAGAAGTGAGAAGTGGTGGAAGGGGTGCCATATTTATAGAGCTTCCCCAATATTCCTCTTTATATAAGATCCACAGTACATTTCACGATAAACAAGCAGCAGCCTATCAACTAGTTCATAGGAAAACGCAAATACCAGATGACAGTCACCAGTCACTTGGTGCTTCAAATTCCTAATCCTAAGTGATGAATCACAATTTTTTCCACAGGAATTTCCCCTTTTCCGTCAGAGAAAGTCCCTTGAGGCATTGCATCCTTGCCTCCCTCACGATGGCAAGGATGTCGGCCTTCTCGCTTTCTGTCAGCGGTTTTCCCGAGAAGTGGGCGGTGACCAGAAGGTCCAGCATGAGGGCGAAGGGGGCGAAGCGCGGGTCTTTGGTGAGAGCAGATTTCCTGTCTTCGTAGGAGCCGCGGGTCGGAAGGCCTGCCCAGCGGGAAAGGCGTTCCGTGTAGGTGATGAGGCGCTTGAAGTGGGCGTCATCCGTGAGTGCTTTGGCGAGGAGGCGGGAGGCGGTTGTCATGCGGTAGAGCGGATAGGCGGAAAGAAGTGCAAGCACGAGCAGGACGGTGAGAAGCATCGGGAGAAGCGGGCGGGAAGCGGGGGCGTCCGGCGTCCTCGGCTGAGAGAGCGGGGGCTGTCCCTGCGGCTGCTGCTCTGGTTGCTGGTGAGGTTGCTGTTGTGGTCGCTGCGGCGCAGGCGGCTGCTGTTTCGGTGCTTCCTCACGTGCGTTTTTCTCGTCAGCCGGTTTGTCCGGTGCGCCCTGTTCATTTTTCTGCTTGTCAGGCGGGATGGGGAAGGGATTCTCTACTCCCTCTTTGCCCGGGGTCATTTCACAGGGACGCCAGCCGAGACCATCGACATAGACTTCGACCCAGGCGTGGGCGTGGTGATCATTGACGGAGAGGGCGTGGAGCCCCTCCTTGGTCAGAGGGGCGCTGCGGAGATCTTCACTGTCTACGGAAAGGCCGACTGCGTAGCGGGCCGGGATCCCCGAGGCGCGGAGCAACATGACGGCGGCAGAGGCAAAGGAGGTGCAGTAGCCCTTCCTGCTTTCGGTCAGGAAGTAGGAGATAAAGTCTTTATCCGCAGGCGTTCTGCCCGGATTTTTCGTATAGGTGTAGTTTGTTTCCAAGAAATGGCGGATGGCGTCGATGCGTGCGCGTTTCTCGGAAAGGCTTTGCGCGGGCCGGGTCTTGCCCAGCGAGGCGATGGCATCGCGCGTTTCTTCCGGAATGGTGAGGTAGTGCGCGTAGACGAAGCGGCGGTAACGCTTTTCCGCTTCAAGATAGGTCGTATAGTAGGGGTCTTCGATGGATTCACGGGCCATCATCGAGAGGAGCGCGCCGGCAGGGAACTCCCATACGTCGGTGCTGTAGGCCTTGCCCTCGCGGGAGATCGGCGAGCGGTCATACTGGAAGTAGGGACCGCCGAAGTCGGCATCATAGGGGAGGAGCAGGAAGCGGCTCTTTTCGTAGAGGGCAGCGAGGGTGAAGGGTTTCTTGAAGGCGGAAAGGTCATTTTCTTTGGTGTAGTTCAAGAGTTTTTGGGAGATCGACGGATTTCTGGCTGCGACCTCCATGAGCCATGCACCTTGGTCGTACCATTCGCCCTGGTTCTTGGCGAAGAGGGCTTCTGTCCCGTCATAGGTGCTGTCCGGGAAGTCCTTCCAGCGGCTGTCTTCGTAGAGGCCGCCGGTCCAGCTTCGAATATAGAGGTGCTTATCGCTTGCCGCTTCGATGTCTGCGATGACGCGGCCGGTATAGCGGATGCTGGCACTGCTGCCGAGGCGCTGATGTCCGGCGGCGCCCTTCATCATGCCCGTGTAGGCATTGCCGGCGTGGAAGATCGGGTCATAGGGGTCCGTCCAGCCGATGATCTTCTCCTGCATATGGGAGAAGATCGCCGGCTGCTCATACCGGTTTTCCGGGAGCGCGAGGAGAAGCCCTGCGCCCAGAAACAGGGTCAGAGCGAGAGTGGGGATCTCCGGCATGCCGAGTCCGTGGTTTTTGAGAGAGACAAAGACGGAAAGGCCGTAGGAGGCGCAGCAAAGAATGGCGAGAGCGGGCGGGTTCACGCCGAAGTAGAAGCCGAAGAGAATGAGGAAAAAGGAAAGAAGCGCTGCCATAGCGCGGGCCGCTTTCGACCATGCGCCGGCCGTAAAGAAGAGGGAGAGAAGGCAGGCGAGCCACCCTTTGGCAAGAGCCGGGCTCGCGATGGCTTTCGCAAGCGGTGCAGTCATGTCAATGTCATATGGTTCTTTGAGCGTATCGACGAGAGGAATGAGCGCGGAGAGGAGGCTCGAAAGGAAGGTATCTCTCATAAGGAGTGGGAGTGAGAGAAGGAGGAGGGCAAGGAGCGCAAGAAGCGGCAGATGGTGACGATCGGGCAGTCTGGAAAGAGCGAAAGAAAGAAGAGGCGCAAGGAACGCAGCGGCAATCGCATAGGGAAGCGCACCGCCACCGAAGTAGGAGAAGAGCGCATAAGAAGCGCCGAAGGCGCCGAGAGAAGAGAGGAGGCGTGTCATCATGCTTCACCTCCCAGCGCGCGGGCAATGGCGGCTTTTCCGGAAAGGGCAGCGCCATTGGCATCACGCACGCACCAGATGGAGGGGTGCAGGACAGGCGAGACGGCGGGTGCGGGATCGCCTGTCAGGTAGCAGATCGGAAGGAGGGGCGAGAGATGGCTGGTCTTCAGCGCATTCTCACCACCGGCGAGGAGGAACTCGGCGACAGCCTCTTCCCAGCCGGCCTTGTCCTTGACGGAGGTGATGATCTCCTCGCCATGGATCGTCATCCAGGCGAAACGGAAAGGCATACGCGCTGCCGTGAGAGCGAGGCCGCAGGAAAGGAGCGCATCGGCGAGAAGATCCCGCAGGGCATCATCCTCTTCATAGTCTGCCGCGAGGATAAGGCGCGCATCGTCTGCGGGCATGCGGTCGCGGACATAGACATCCTCTGTGCGGGCCGTGACCTTCCAGTTGATGAGGCGGGGATTATCCCCCGGCTGGTAGGGCGTCGCGCCGAAGTATTCTACCTCTTCACTGCCGGAGAAGCGAAGGAGACTCTTCAGCGTATGTGCGTAGTCGCCCATCGGACGGGGCAGGACGAGGAGCGTAGCGGCTTTCGCGTCTTTATGGAAATGGAAAAGTCCGAACGGGTCTTTCCAGGAAAGGCGGGGAGCGGGAAGCGTGATGCGTCCCGCATGCGCGGTGTCTATCCGGAAATAGAAGCGTGTCTCATCCTTCTCTGTTTCATAGCTGTCGTATTCCTTCCCTGCCATCGTTGCTGTGAGCGAAGAGACAAGGGGAAGGAAGCGGCCTTTGGCGGTGAGGCAGACTTCGGCGGCCGCTCCTCTATGTGTGCGGTGCGGGGCAGAAAACGTCACCGATACCGATCGGCGCGCCGCATATCCCAGTGTAAGCGCAAGGAGCGGCACCAGAAGGAGCGTGGCGGCGAGCAGGAAGGCTGCATATAAGTCGTAGAGGATCATCAAGAGAAGGGCGATGATGACAAGAAAGAGATAAGATAGATAGTTCATAAGATGTACACTGCTTTACAGGGTTCAGGGTTCAGGGTTCAGGGTTCAGGGTTCAGGGTTCAGGGTTCAGGGTT
>OLYC01001480.1_pt1 | contig 16065 bp, 15 predicted proteins | sample 1674271 | NCBI WGS metagenome assembly OLYC01 (sample SAMEA103958154, study PRJEB25191) | human gut metagenome
CCCTTGCAAATCAAGGAAAAATCGAAGGAGAATGAGTATATATGAAATTAGGAATAGTAGGTCTGCCGAATGTCGGCAAGAGCACACTTTTCAACGCCATCACAAACGCGGGCGCGCAGTCCGCGAACTATGCGTTCTGCACCATCGAGCCGAATGTCGGCGTGGTCGCAGTGCCGGACGAGCGGTTGGACAAGCTCGCCGAGATGTATCACCCGGACAAGATAACCCCCGCGACAATTGAATTCGTTGACATAGCGGGTCTTGTGCGCGGCGCATCGAGAGGCGAAGGTCTCGGCAACAAGTTCCTCTCGCACATAAGAGAGGTCGACGCGATAATACATGTTGTTCGCTGCTTCGAGGACGACGACATTGTCCATGTTGACGCGACTATCGACCCGAAGAGAGACATCGAGACGATAAACCTCGAGCTCATCCTCTCCGACCTCGAGATGGTCGAGCGCAGGATAGACAGGGTCGCAAAGCAGGCGAGAAACGATAAATCCGCAGCCGCCGAGCTCGAGTTCCTCAAGAGACTCAAAACCGAACTTGAGAGCGAAGTGCCCGCGAGAAATGTCGAGTGCGACGAGAACGAGCGTGAATTTTTGGCTCAGATCGCCCTGCTCACCGCGAAGCCGGTAATATATGCCTGCAACATGAGTGAAAACGATTTTGCAAACAATATTGATACAAACCGCCACTATCTCGCGGTCAAAGAAATAGCCGCCGCAGAGGGTTCGGAGGTTCTGCCGATCTGCGCGGAGCTTGAGGCTGAGATAGCCTCGCTCGAAAAAGAGGAACGCGAGATGTTCCTGACCGATCTCGGAATCGAGAAAGGCGGACTCGATCTGCTCGTTCAGCGCAGCTATCACCTGCTCGGTCTTATCTCATATCTGACCGCCGGCAAGCCCGAGGTCAGAGCCTGGACGATAACCCGCGGCACAAAGGCTCCCCAGGCGGCAGGAAAGATTCACTCTGACTTTGAGCGCGGATTCATACGCGCCGAGGTCATAAGCTTCGACGATCTCATCGCCTGCGGTTCGCTGACCGCCGCAAAGGAAAAGGGTCTTGTCCGCAGCGAGGGCAAGGAATATGTCATGAACGACGGCGATGTCGTGCTGTTCAGATTCAATGTGTAAAAGGAGTTAATTATGGCTGAGGACAACAACATTCTTGATTTTTATCCCGACGGCGAGGAGGATTCCTGCGCCGAGGACAGCTACGTTACTCTCGTTGACGACGAGGGCAACGAGGTTGAGATGTCGGTAGTCGACATAGTCGAGCACAAGGGCGAAAATTATGTCATTCTCCTGCCCGTTGAGAACATCGAATCGGGCGACATGCAGTTCGCCGTGATGAAGATCGAATACGACGAGGAGACCGACGAATACACCTATGTGACCGGCAACGAACCGGAATACGACGAGGTTTTCATTGAGTTTCGCGAGAGACTCGAACAGGAGCTGAGCATCATTGACGATGGCGGCGACGAGCTCGACAGCGAAAACGAAATCGATCATTTCGACGAGGACAACTGATAAAATAACAAGCAAAAGCCGCCCGACTGTAATAAATACAGCCGGGCGGCTTAATTTTTTATATCAATCCGAGCTTTTTGAACGCATTATAGAGTCCGTTTGAATTTATATCGTCGGTCACCATGTCGGCGACCGCGCGCAGAGCCGGAGTTCCGTTGCCCATGGCAACTCCGAAAGAGGCGAAGTCCATCATCTCAAGATCGTTGTCGCCGTCGCCGAAGGCTATTGTCGCGCTCTGGGGCGCGTCAAAGCGGCGCAGTATCTCCGCCATGCCGGTAGCCTTGGTATATCTGCTGTCTGTCACCTCGCCGCAGCGGTCACCCATGCTGCCGAAGCTGTATCGCACGACGCTGAACCTGTCCCCGAGGTCGGCGGCAACATCGGAAAGCCCTTTCGGCGCTCCGTAATATATGAGCTTTTCGGCAACCGTAAGTTCGGGCACGCTCCCGACTATCTTTGTCATGCCGAAGAGCGAATCTATCTTGCCGCGGTCGATGCCGTCGGCGAGATAACGCTCAACTATCGCGTCCCCGCACCACTTTTCGAGCATCAGCGTGTGCTCTGTCTGCACGCAATACGGAGTGTGCGCGGCGGTGAAATAATTTGCAAGAAAGGTTATATATTCTTTTGAAAAACAGTGCTGAGCTATGCACTCGCCGTCTGCCATAACATATGCGCCAGATGAGCATACCGCGCCGTCGAACTCCACCTTTTCGAGAAGCCACGGATATATCTGCGAACGCTGTCTGCCAGTGCAGACGAAGAGCTTATGTCCGTTTGATTTTGCGGTTTCCAGTGCCTTGAGCGCTGAGTCGGCGAGCTTGCCCTGAAAGTCGACAAGCGTTCCGTCTATATCAAGAAAAATATATTTGCAGTCCATGCATTTCCTCCGAAAGCGTTTTCATTATGATAGCATAACCCGCGCTTTTTGTCCATTGCCGATTGAAAAGTCCGGTGCAGTTATAGTATAATCTTTTACACAGGGAATTTACAAGGCGGTGGAAAGCATGACCGATATCGAACACGCAAAACAGCTTCTTACAGGCGAGGGATACACCTGCGTCATTTGCAGGGGCGATGACATACACACGAGCGAAAAACGCGGAGTCGTGCCGCTCATTGAGCTTTTGGACAGCAGGATTGATGTCCGCGGATATTCCGCCGCAGACAAGGCGGTCGGCAAGGCGGCGGCGATGCTGTTCGTATTGCTCGGCGTCAGCGAAATATACGCCGCGATTATGAGCCGGAGCGCTAAAAAGATTCTTGACGGACACGGGATAAAATATTCCTGCGGCGAAGAGGTCGAATATATAATAAACCGCAAAAAAGACGGCATGTGCCCGATGGAAAAGGCGGTCATGGATATTGACGACCCCGCCGAGGCACAGAAGGAAATAAAAGAAACGATTGAAAAGATGAGAAAGGGCGGCTGACATGAAGCTTCATTACATGGGCAAGTTCAACCTCGACCCGGACAGTCTGCCGCAGGCGGAGCACAATCCCGGCGCGGTGGAGTTCAAAGAGGCGGACAGCATGAAAAAACTGTCCGTTATCGCGAACACCGTCGCCTGCATAATACTCGTCATTCTCGGCGCGGCGGCGTTCTTCAGAATTGTTCCCGTTGCAGAACCAAAATCCGCGACAATCACCTGGTTTGCGGCGCTCCTCGGCTCTATAGTGATAATCTTCCCGCACGAACTGCTCCACGCCATCTGCTTCAAAAAAGATGTGTATCTTTACACAAATCTCAAGCAGGGCATGCTATTTGTTATCGGCACGGAGACGATGAGCAAGGGCAGGTTCATATTCATGTCGATGCTCCCGAACATAATTTTCGGCATCGTCCCCTATGTTATCGGCATGATTTTCCCGAAGTTTATATTCCTGACCATGTTCGGCATGATCTGCACAAGCATGGGCGCGGGCGACTACTACAATGTTTTCAACGCCATACGCCAGGTGCCGAAGAACGGAAGAGTATATATGTCCGGCATGCGGTCGTATTGGTATGTGGAGAAATGAAAAATGAGGCTGATAATCAGCCTCATTTTTACTATATCTAAAGTTTTAACTGAATGAAATAAGTGAAATATCAAAGCGTCCGGATTGTTTAAAATATCCCAGCGGAAATACCTCGTCATCATCACAATGATTTTCTTTCCATTTTTCTGCGACCATTTTTAACTCTGATGCAGTAATCAAAAGAATGTTTGTATCATTGCTCATTGAATATTTCAGACACTCTTTGGGCGAATCATCGGTAAAGTCCGGTCCAATAACTATAAAAACAGGTATACTTTTCTCTTCGCCCTTTATATATCTGTCAAACTGTTTTATATGATCACTTAGCTTAACGGGCGTTTCTTTTGATTTATTATCCCAAAGTATAAGTTTATTTCCAAACGACAGCATTCCATCAGCATGTTCTGTTCCTTTAAGCATCAGCGGCTTATTCTTCAAAATCTTTTCAAATAAGTAATTTGTTGCTTCCTCAAATTTGTGTTCACATTCAAGGTCTTTATCAATAATGCCTTGTTTACGCAACTTATCCAAATTGCGCGATGCTAAATCCTCATAAAACTCGTAATAGAGCGCCCTCTCATCATCCTCCGTAACTTCGATTTTCTGAATATCATCGTAATAGGCAACTATTCTATCAATCAGTTCATTTTTTGAACCCCTGCATGAAACGCCTATATCATTACACCATTTCACTAGGTCAGTCCCGTTAAGTCCGTCTCTTGCTGTGAACCCTCCTATTAAATTATGCGCCTTTATATGTCTTATAACCTTGTAAGATAAGGATTCTATTGTTTCATTCTTTCCTAATTCAACACTCGCTTTCTGCAAAATGTCAATTAAATACGCTTTTTTCTTAACATATTTACTTTCAAGTAACTTTTCGTATGAAAACTTTTTAATATCAACATTATAATAAGTACGTATAACATCCGCTATTTCCTCAGGTAATATATCATAATCTGTTCCCTGAGAATCTCTGACCACAAAAAGAATTCCCCTCTGTTGAAGAAGTTTACGTACTGCACCAATCTCATCACGAGTATGCAACACATTTCCATGTTTCGGAAATATCCCTCTATGTGCCTGAATTAATTCATATTCATCATCTAATATTTGTAATTTCTTCTTCAGCTTATATATTAAATTTTGTTCATCTGCAGAAATGGCTAGATTATTTTCCCATGCCGCATCTATAACATAAGATAACAATTTTATGTTTTCCTTTTCGAACAGCTCTTCCTCTTCATTTTCCCTATCCAAAATTGATTGTTCATAAAGTATTACTTCATCTTCTAAATCCTTTTGGCACAAGGAAAAATTATCTTCATTAAGCAATACTTCTCTAATTATAATTTCGAGAAGTGTTCTTACGCTCTCATCTTCATGAAGCTTCAAACTTTTAATTGTATTATAGACATTTTCTTGATTATAATATTGCGGAGCCGTTTTTATCATTGCCGCCTTTAGTTCATCATACGATAACCGCTTATAATCAATAACATATTCATTAGCTAGCCTCTTTAAGTCAATAAATGTAGATACATTATTTACACATTCTGCAAATTTTATATTATCGCTCCTTTTTTATAATAATATCACAAATTACAAAAAAATCAAGTGTAAAGCTTTATAGAAAAATTAATACACCAATTAGTTATGTTTTTATATACAGAATCAGTCGATGTTCACATTGGTGCGGCAGTGTGTGGCAGAGTAGTTGGTTTGGATCAGTAGGTAAAGTAAAAAAGAACAGGAAGACTGATGTCTTTCTGCCCTGTTAGTTAAATAGAATTCATTTAATACAATGACTTTTTAATAAATGAAGTGTTCGTTCTGCAAACACAAAGCGACAACTTCGTTGTCATGAAGTGCTCGCTATGTTCACATGAGGTAAAGCGCACCACTAGTTTTTCATGCGGTTTTACCGCACTTCATTAGCGAAGCGACTTCATTTTTCATGCACCGAAGGTACGCTTAATTGAAAAAGCACCTGCAAATGCAAGTGCTTTTTCCTGGCTCCCCCTGTTGGACTCGAACCAACGACCCTTTCGGTCAGAAACATAGTCGCCTTGCAGGGGGGTGCCCCAAAATGCTCGCATTTTGGGGAGAGGACGAGGTGCGTAATGAATGAGTTTTCGCCAAAGGCGAAAGCGAGTGATATGGAGCCACCGAGGACGAGGAGCGCGTCGCAATGCTCGTTGTTTCTTCCTGCTCAGAGCACCGCTTCATCTGCCGCAGGCAGCGCGGTGCTCCGAGCCTTGACACGCTTCGCGTCCAATGTTCAAAGCATTTAATCTTAACAAAAAGTGAAATCGTTCGCTTTGCTCACGGTGAAATAATTTGCTCTGCAAATTGTGATATTTGCCGCTTCACATCAAGTGAAATGAAATAAAGCCTCACCGCCGCAGCGATTTCACACGCCGCAGGCGTATTTCACGCCCGCAGGGCATTTCACAAATCCCGAAAGGGATTTATTTCGTTGAAAAAAGCACTTGCAATGCAAGTGCTTTTTCCTGGCTCCCCCTGTTGGACTCGAACCAACGACCCTGCGGTTAACAGTGGTTGTGACGCGAATATCAAACAGTGTCATTCGATTCCATGCAGTGTAGAACCGTGATTTTACCTATATAACGCAATTAATAAACGGTTCGCATGGTGCGAAAAATCGCTAAATAATAATGGTGTTAGACAATTGTTAGACGGTTTGCTTGCTGTTGTTTTATATTGCGGAGTGGAGCAGTTGGTAGCTCGTCGGGCTCATGACCCGGAGATCGCAGGTTAAAGTCCTGTCTCCGCAACCATATCGAGTATTCATAAGGGATTTGACTTTATGAATACTCGATTTTTCTATTTATATGGTTTTATGTATGGAGTAGGTTTTCGCCTGCTCCTTTTGTTATGCCGTTTTCGGCTCGGTTAAATACTCAACTGCGACACCTTTTCTGGTGTCGGCGACGATATTCGGTCTGCGAGATACTTCGGGTATCTCCACATACCCGACAAAGCGGTAATAGATAACGATTCTTTGGGTTCTGCTTTTGCCTTTGCCCTCTGTTTCAAAAACATCAATATGGTCGATGAGTTCACGGAGCAACGGTGCGGTCAGTCTGTCCATTCGCATAAACCTGCGGATTGCCGAAGTGAAATTCTCGCGTTCCTGTCCGCGCTGTCCGCATTCGGAAAGCTTTTGCCGAAGCACCTTTATTTTTGCCTTCAGTTCCAATCTTTCCGCTTCATACTTGTGGGACAACTGCATAAACCATTCATCGCTCACCTTGCCGACAGCATTATCTTCGTAAAGCTTTTCGTATAGACGGGATACGGTATCGTTCCTGGCGATTGCTTTTTGAAGTTCTGCTTCGTCGTGCTTCTTTTCCTTCAAAAGCTCTTTATCGGTCTTTTGAGCAAGCAGCTCGGCAAAGGCTTCCTCATCCGCAGCCAAAAACTCTGCCATCCTTCGCAGTTCCAGCATTACCACCTGCTCAATAGCGTCTGCTCGGACATAGTGTCTGCCGGGACATTCTCCTCGGTAATCCACCTTGTTGTTAGCACATACGAAATAGTGTATATCTTTGTTGATAGTGTTCGTATGATGACGGAGCTTACCGTGACAATCGCCGCAGAACAGCAAATCGCAGAATATGCTTTTCTCGCCGTTTTTCGCCTTTGGTGCGCGGCGTTTGGTTTTGGCTATGAGCGTCTGTACCTTTTCGAAATCGCCCCGTGCAATAATCGGCTCATGAACATCCTTGAATATTGCCCAATTCTCGGGATCGTTCGGAAGTCTTGTTTTGTTCTTAAAAGACTTCGAGCAGGTCTTGAAGTTGATTACATCACCGCAGTATTCCTGCTGAGACAAAATCTTTTGAATTGTTGTCTTGCACCATTTGTATGGATTAGGCTGCGTTTTCTTTCCGCCTCTCGGCAGTCCCTTGCTTTGCCAATACGCCATAGGAACAAGTATTTGCTTCTCCTGCAATATTCGCGCGATAGTTTCGTTGCCCTTGCCCTCAAGACACATTTTGAAAATGCTTTTCACCACCTCTGCTGCCTCCGGGTCGATAACCCACTTCTTTTTGTTTTCAGCGGATTTCATATATCCATATGGCGGTTGGGATAACGGTTCTCCCATTGAACCGCGCAAGCGATGCGATGAACGAATTTTCTTTGAAATATCCCGTGCATACATTTCATTTAAGATGTTTTTGAAAGGGGCTATTTCGCTCTCGCCCTCCTCACTGTCTATTCCGTCATTCACGGCGATGAACCGAATGTCGTGATCTGGAAAATACACATCGGTATAATTACCGACTGAAACATAATCTCGTCCGAGACGGGATAGGTCTTTTACCATCACGGCGTAGATATACCCCATTTCAATATCCGATATTAACTGCCCGAATCCCGGTCGGTTGAAATTTGTCCCTGTATATCCGTCATCCACATAGAATTTTATATCGGTCAATCCTTTTTCCTTTGCCTTTTGCGAAAGCAGCGTTTTTTGATTGACGATTGAATTGCTTTCACCGTCCATTCCGTCATCACGGGACAAACGGCAATAAAGCGCCGTTATCCCGATTTTGTTATTCTTTTTCGGCTGCATTATTATCCTCCTTCCCGGCAGCCGTACAATCATATTCGGTGCTTATTATATTACTTGCACCGACAGACGGCAAATCTGCGAAATCGCTTGTGAGATAACTCCCTATACGGTTATTCAGCATAGTATTCTCTTTGGGTTCTTTATAGTTGGGTTTTTGAAATCTCGACTCGACTAAATATCTTACACCGTTAATAACATATTCCTGCGGTGCGGCGCCGAATCCTACAATAAACTTATTCATAAGCCCTCCTTATCTCGCGTCGCGGTTGTGATGACGGTCATATTCTTTTTTGACAAGCTTAAGCAGGTATTCCAGCATTTCAGCCGGTGTCATAGAGGACGGCACATATTTGCGAATATCGTCCATCGGGATTTTCAGCTTTTCAATTTGATTGGGTTTAACCTCAGCCATAATTTCGGTTACGGTATCGTAGTCAAGTTTGCCTTCTTCAAAAGCGGCGCGCATACGGCGGGCTTGTGCGTGGGACGGAAAGCTCTCGGTTTCGTCAATGCGGTCAATGACATCTCTTTGGGCTTCTTCATTAAGAAATGAGATCTCATAAGCAGGGAGCATTTTCATTTTGCCGCTATCTACAAATTCTTGAAGCTCGGACATTAGATAGGTTAAACGGATTAGGCGCTGCACAGTTCTTCCGCTGTCGTTTTCTGAAATCAACTCTGCGCTCACTTCTGACTTCTCGACATTCTGTCGAGAAGTACCTTGGTGCTTAATTGCATCAAGTTTCATTCTATATGACCGCGCTTTTTCCATAAGGGATAGGTTTTCACGCTGACAGTTTGAATCCACCATTAAAATGGTGGCTTGATCACGGTCGATAAAATGAACAACCGCCGGGACTTCTTTCATTTCAAGAAGCTCGGCGGCGTGTACTCTGCGGTGTCCGGATATAATTTCGTATTCGTCAGGCTTATCCTCAATCGGACGAACAATAATGCGGTTTAGAAATCCGTATTCTTTTATGCTTTTAACAAGCTCCGTCATTGACTCATCATCAAGCACCTTATAAGGGTGATCCTCAAATGGGTGAAGCTTTTCAAGCTTAATGTTCATAAGCTTCGATTTAGGTTCTTTTACTACCTTTTCGGCAGACATTTTCGTTTCTTTCATAAGTTCCTTTCTCCTGATTTTAATTTCTTTTTGTCTGCCGTTTCTGTTGTAGAAAATTGTGTATATAAAAATATGATTGAAACGGCAGTGTAGTTTGTTTGTTTCATAATTACTGCCTTTCAATGTTGTTACTTGCGGTTTTCACCGTAGTGTGCGTCTGCAAATAATCCTTTGAAAGTGATTTCGCAATCACAGTCATTAAGCTCCTTTGAAAACTCGTGATATTTGTGCTTGGTTGTTTCGGATAAATTGTTGTGACTGAGCCAAATGTGATCGACATTGGTTTGAAGTCTTAAAAGCAAACTCGTGATTTTGAAAAAGATTTCGGGCGGCTTTTCGTTAACAATCATATCGTTTACAAGCCAATACAAAACGGTTTTCTCGGGCGCTCGGCACAGCGTACTGAGCCTTAAAAATTTGTCTTTTTCGGATTTTGTCATCCGAACGGGTACATAGTGCTTTCCGTTTCTCAAGTGTTCACCTCCTTCGCCTTTTCAATTTCAATGTCAAGCTTTTCGGTCAGCTCGCGGGATAATTCTTTCGCTGTTTTGACCGCGTCTTCGCAAAGCTGATTAAACCGCGGCTCATCCAATGTTCCGATTTGATTCAAAACGATCAGGTAGTGGTTTATCTCATCGCTGATACATTTAAGCCGATTATAATAGCTCTCATAATCAATGCTCGGCGTGTGTACAAGCTTACAGTTGGCAATGATATAACGGATATATTCCGAGCGATTCATACCGAGTTTTCCTGCTTTACGGTCGATTTGTTTTAACTCCTTATCTGTCAACCAAAACTTAATTCTCTCAGTTCTTTTTTCGATAATTACCATCCTTTCTTTTCGGGGTTTTAGGGGACGCGGAAAGCTACCCCTAACAAGTGTGTTTGCGGTGTGTGCACCCAAACGCGATGCTTGCTAATGCAATGCCATTTGCAAGTGAATAGAATTTGGTGCACCCAAATTCAGTGCTTGCTAAACCGATGCCGCTAATCTGCGGATTGAAATAATACAATCAAGGGCATTACCTCCTTTCCGAAAAAATTGCCGTTTCACCTGATGGCGTTTTTTTATCCCCGCCCGGAATTTCACCGCGCAGTCGCTTCGCTCTGTTTGCCGCTCGCATACATCATGGCAAAGTCATATCTCCATTCAGCCGGTCATTCAATTTTCAAGGTGCTGTGATCAGTCCCTCCACTAAACGTCAATAATTAAAGAAAATATGCATGGTTTAAGGAAAAATATTTTGATTTAATTTTTGGTTTGTCGCTGTTGATCACTCTCAGCTCTCTATATTGGATTGCTGAAAAAATACCGAAAAATTAACCCCCTTACTATCAATTTTTCTTGATAAATTTTTTAGGCGCAACTCTGATCCATTATTAGCAGCGTGTGAACAGATACCTTGCATTTTTCAAATCTCCTCACTTATTTAGTGGCAGAAAATAATTTGTATTGAGCCGAACATTTTAAAAAACATCACAAAAAAATCCCTTTCGCACAGTAGTACGAAAGGGAGCATATGATTTTGCGGTTTAGTTTTAGGATTGAGCTGAAAATAAACAAGCGCTGTATGAAAGCAAAACAGAGATTCATTTCTGCTTTTCATACAGCACCTAAGTGTATTTATTAACTTGCACTCTAATTCGATTGTATTTGTTTGTGTGAGTAAAAAATGGCCAGCATTTCTGCAGGCTAATTGCGGAGTTGGATATATAATTTACAAAGATAAAATGACAGCACTCTCAAATGCTTCAAATAAGCAACAGCCCTTTCCGAAATTAAACGAAAAGGGCTTGTGAGTACAATATAGTGTTGAATGTATTATGGTTCCGATATTCTACATAAAAGCAGACAATATGCCTTGTCCGACTGTGTTAAGAAGGTGTGTTTATTCATAGCAGTTCACCTTCTGTTTTGCAGAGACGTTTTTCAAGCCTTTCCAAAGTTGCATCAATTACTTTCTTCTTATGATTGAAGAGCAATTGGAATTGCTCAAAGAAAAGACGGAGATTGATGTTTACACAGATGCATTCAAAGTAATCCTTGCAAGCACGGTTAATGCTGGTGCTGTTAATGCAAGCGATAATGCAGATCAAGACTTTGGCCCCGAAAATATAAACCGGGACAAGTATAGCTGGAATCGCTATACTGAGGCACAGGATTGGTGCTTGACTCTGCTGGACAAGGCATATAGCTTGTGCTCCGATGATGACCTATGTCATACGATTTGCGAAAACTATATTGCAATTGCGGAAGCGGTTCGAGATTCTTGTTCGTATAAATTCCAACCAAGCGCTTATAGTGATGGCACCTATGTTAGAGATTACTCATTCACACAATCCGCAAAAGAATATAGAACCAATACAATTAACAAGTGGAAGAAAAAGAGAGATAACCACGACCCAGAGCTTCGAAAGTCAAATTGTAAAAAAGCAATTGACCTGTACATATTATCTTGTGGTGAAGCAAATCGAAAGCTGGCAATTGAGCAGTACTGGGATGCTCACGCAAGCGAAAAGGTAGCATTAGATAACGAGCTTGCCGAAATCGAAAGAAAGAAATCTGATTTGAATGCAGAAGCTGCCAACAACAGCGACAAACATCAAGCCGAGCAAATCGACAAGGAGATTGCTGCGGTTCGCAATCAAATGAACTCTCTTGGCCTTTTCAAGGGAAAAGAGAAAAAAGCGCTTGCAGCAAGAATTGAGGAATTGACTGCTACGAAGCAAACCTATGAAAATCGCTGGATGGATGCTAAAAAGCAGATCGATTCCAAGTTAAGTGCCTTGGATAAACGCAAATCTGAAATTTCTCAGGAATTCACCAAGGATAGGGGCACTGCCAAACTTACACATAAACAGTATATCACCGTATTTGAAAATGGTTCTGGTGTTGTCTCTGGACTCGACTTGGTTTCCTATCACAAGGCTATCTTGCCAAATGGTTTTTCTGTTAAGGGCGAGGGAAATGACGCAGTAGAAAATTACACAAGAAGCGTAATGATCAAATACCAGGCTACGTTCTCTGATGAAATGGATCTTAGTTATGCGGATAATCCCGAAACTAAGAAAGTCTATCGCATCAATTTCCAGGCCAACGGGGAAGACACTCATGTTTCTGTCAATTTTATAGGAAAAACAATTGACACCCCGATTGGAGACTACTTGATCTACCAATTGGAGAAAGAGAAAACTCCTCGTGCAGTTGCAAACTTTATTCAGATCGTTATTTCTGCAATCATCGGAATTTGTCCGTCCATCGAATTGGCTGGGATGGAAAAGAAGATTTCTGAAGCAGCGTATGGTCTTGCTCCTGAAGCAAGCATCGAGGTGGACAACCTTATTTGCACCATTACAGGTTGTACCAAAAGCGATTTGATGTTTGCAATTAAACCTGCAACTTCCAAGTGATGTTTTACTTCACGCCGGGGAGCTAAGCCCCGGCGTGTTTTATAGGAGAACACTATGGCAATAATGACGGAACGCAATCCAGAGTGGATAAATTGGATTGCGCCATATCGGTTTAACGACAAAGAATTGTTTAGAATAGTAATCTTTTTTGTATTCCATTCTCCTTGTGAAAATTTATCATCCATGAGAAAAAACTTGTTAGAGTACGGATGGACTGCTCCGTGGAAAAAACCGTATTATCTAAATAAGCAATTAAGGCAGAATGCATCCACTTACGAACTGCTTTTTTCTGCAAAGGGTTACGATGAAATGGAAGCAGCCTTAGAAAAAGCGGATTTGAAGGAAACATTCCCATCTGATTTCTCTCGTGAAAGAATCTGTATCTATGATAATCAAGGGAACCAATTTTTGAGTGTCTTCTATCATATCAGAAATGCATTTGCGCACTGTCGGTTGAACATGGTTGATGTTGACGGAGAATGTGTATTTATTCTTGAGGATGTTCAGCCCAAAAAGAATTCAAACCAATTAAAAGTGTCAGCAAGAATGATTCTACGAAAAAGCACTTTGATTAAATGGATTGATTTGATTGAAAATGGAGAGTGCGAGTATAAAAAAGAGCAGAGCTAAAGACCCCCTTTGGAACAAATGGCGCACTTCTATACAGGGGAAAGCCCTGTATGTGCGCTCTGCGAGGCAGACAGCCCGGACACTCCGAATGTCCGGGCTGTTTTGCGTCACTTCGTTCCGAACAAGGGGATGGTCTCGCCTATCGGCTCGGTCAGCGCTGCAATCATTTTCTACAATGTATATGAGTGTTGCAGTAGCGACGAAGAAACAGCAACCAAGGATGTTGACACATTAAAAGCAGGTGCAAATGTTATCATCGCTGATGGCACAGAAAACAACATTAACGGTTCTTATGTAGCTAAGATTTATAAATCCTATGAACTTAATGCGGATGGAACCGAAGTGATAGACAGCAAAAAACTTCACAAGTACGATGGTGCATTCTACTCCAAGAAAACCTTAAACATCAACGGTGGTGCAAAAGGCAATGGTATCCTGAATATCACCGCTGAAAACGAGGGCCTTGATAGCGAGCTTCATCTTACCATCAACGGCGGCATTATCAATATTTCATCGGGAAACGATGGTATTAACACAAATGAAGATAATGTTTCTGTCGCAACAATGAATGGCGGCACACTCAACATCCTTTGCAACGGTGGTACTGGCGAGGGCGATGGCATCGATTCAAACGGCTGGCTCGTAATCAATGGTGGTACTGTAATTGCACAGGCCTGTGCAACCAGTGGAGATGCTGGTATCGATTCGGATAAAGGCATCTATATAAACGGTGGCAAAGTGGTGGCTTCTGGTAATATGTTTGACCATATTGCTGGCGGTAATCAAACTTATGCCGTTTTCAGTTTTGCAAGTAGACAGAATGGCAATAGTACCTACACCATTAAAAATGCTTCTGGTAAGGTGGTGGGCGAATATGCCCCCACGAATGCCTTTACTTACCTGATTGTTGCAGGTGATGAACTTTCCCCTGGCGAATATACTTTCTGGCAGGGCGATACCCAGCTGGAAGCCAGTGCAATGCCAAATATGGACGGTGGTATACTGCAGGGAGAGAGACCCGAAATGTCTAATGGCGAACAACCGCCGCAGGGTATGCCTCCCAAAGCGCCTGACGTTCAGGAAAGACCTGGGCAGCCGAATGGCGAGCCCTCTGAAATGCCTAATGGAGAGATGGACAACGGTGAACCTCCCCAAAATTCTGGTAGCGAAAGACCCGAAATGCCCGAAGGTATGACACCACCCGATAATATGGGCGGAATGTTGGGTGGTAACATGATGCCAAACGGTGAAGCATCCACCACATTTACGATTGTGAAAGGCGGCAATCAGTTTACTAATGTCTCACCAAAAGACTAATAGTTAGTTCGACAAATTCCAATTTGTCGGTCGGTTGCATACACTTCTTGGGTTGCATTTCAATGCAACTTTGCAACCCAATGCAACCCGTATCGAAAATTGCGTTTGTTGCCAGAACGAGTGTTCATAACAGATTTGAGTTATGAACACTCGTTTTGTGCAAGACTGGCCTGCTCTTTTTATGTCGGGATGTACTCCACAGCAATTCCTGTAACATAATACTCCGTCAGCGGCGCTTTCGGGATATCAATATAGCCCAGAAAATAATGAGGTCGTAAATATTTTCTCTCATTAAAAATTTTCCCTCAGTTACTCTAGACAAGGAGTGCTTTTGGGGCAGGGGCTTTTTGCAAATGGCTTAAAATATTTTTCAAAGCGCAATAAAGACGCAGCCAACAGATCACTCCAAAAGCTGCGCCTCTGCATTTTTTGGTATTCAATTTTGCAATGCGTTATTTTAGCAGGCAGACCGTTTTTACTCCTATTCTTGAAAAAACGGTATTTATCAGGGTGCCCCCTGACCGATCCATGTATTCAAATAGAATTCATAATATTTAGCAAACTTTGGTAACTGTCTACATCGTGGTACACCACATTGCTTGTAGACATCTCATTAAACAGCTTCTTTGCACATGATATTTTCGCCTGCTCAATGGGACGCAACTCAAGACTTTCCATTGTGCCTTTCGTTTCAGCTATGAAGAAAATGTGCTTGACCGTACCTTCATAGAAAGCAATTGCCCAGTCCGGCGAATAGTTGCCCACCGGCGTGGGGATTTGAAAGGTTCTCGGCAGCTTAGCATAGACACACACCTCGTCTGCCGCATCCAAATCTTCAGCAAATTTTCTCTCAATGCTCTTATCCGCCGATCCATCCGTGAACACATAGTCCTGAATGGCTTTCTTTGCAAGAAATGCCTTATCAAAACTCTGCGTTGCCTTTTCAGCCGTAAAGATAGAGCTGTCATATTCGCCCTCAATGGTGTCGTAGGAAATGTGCTCTTCTATCATTGTGGCTTTCTGCTCATTGATGAGCCGGATGACCTTCGTGATGAACTCCTCCGGGTTGTTCCTGAACATATAGAGCTTGTCCACACGTATGCCTTGCAGGATAGCAGAAACCGTGCGCCGTGTCAGAACAGTACCCTCTGCGATTTTCCCAATAAGGTCGTACTTGATCTGACTGGTTTCGGCGTGCTTGAGCGTCTTTGTCCGGGTTCTTTCGCCGGTGAAGGATGCTCCACGCTCGATTTCATACTCATTCATCTCTGTTTTCTGCCGTCCGATGGTGGTCGTGTATTGCAGCTCGGAAACAAAGAGCTTTTCGTCAATATGAGCGATAGCCTTGCGGATCAGCTCGGCGCTGTCAAAATCAACGGTGTAGGCGTACTTATGGTTGATCTCACACCACAACG